>VFQT010004713.1_pt1 | contig 11003 bp, 9 predicted proteins | sample 3512381 | NCBI WGS metagenome assembly VFQT01 (sample SAMN10412376, study PRJNA504923) | tailings metagenome | isolation source: Relicate 2 Philex TSF3 active mining site | place: Philippines: Tuba, Benguet | collected 2017-08-29 | reverse complement strand
AGCGCCTTGCGTGTAACGAAGCGGGTCTGTGGCATGGGGCCTTCTACCGCATCGACGAGTAGCAATACCGAATCCACCATCGACAACACGCGCTCAACCTCGCCACCAAAATCGGCATGACCAGGGGTATCAACGATGTTGACGTGGGTGCCTTCGTACTCAACCGCGCAGTTCTTGGCCAGGATAGTGATGCCGCGCTCTTTTTCGAGATCGTTAGAGTCCATCACGCGAGTATCGACCTGCTGGTTTTCACGGAAGGTGCCCGATTGCTTGAGCAGCTGGTCTACCAGCGTGGTTTTGCCGTGATCGACGTGGGCGATGATGGCGATGTTGCGCAGAGCGCGTTGAGCAGTGGTCATGAGTGGGTGGCTTGATAAGCAGCAAATGGGAAACCCGATAGTTTATCACGCCCAGCCATCTCGATCAGGAAAACTCCTTGAAATTTCAATGGGTTGCAGGAAAATTCCGCAAGCAGCGCCCAGGAACTAATGACGTAAAAAAGTGACGGAAATTCAGATTCTTCTTACGAATCCCCTGATTTTTGGTGATTGCGCAGACCTTTAGCTGAGCCACTCGGGCGATGAAGACTTTTGCTACTGCACCAAACTCCCGGCTCCCCTAAACAGTTTTCGATATTTCCGGGGCCGTTAACCACAATTGCTGGACAGTAAAGATTATCCATTGCCAAATGACTACCAATACCATCGGAACCCGCGACTCAAATTCCCTTTACCAAAACACACTGGCTGCACCTGGTTCGGGTTCAGTCGACAATGCCACAACCCCATCAACTCTCCATTCAAAAACAGGAAATACACCAGATGCCACAGCGAAGCTGATTAACGCAGCCTTGGCTCACAACCTCGGGCAAGAGAGTGCCTCCGCGTTGGTGAAGCAACAGATACCAGAACCGCAGTTGTCGATTCGCAATAATGATGTAGTCGGACGTGCGCGAAGCAGAGCCGCTCCGAACACGAATTTTATTTTGTCAGCCAGACACATGGCCGCAATTGACGTACTGAACAGTAAGACCAGTAATCCGACCACCAATTCGGTCCCAGCAAACCGGGCTCGGGCAAATGCCGGACCCACAGGAGCGGCCATAAACAAGATGCGAGCAATGGCCGTTATACGCCAAGAGATCCGAGCCATAGACCTTACCCAAACTTCCAAGAATCTCATCGGAAGTTTTTTGCGCACTGACTCTGCCGGGCAAAGACTGATCAAGTCGGTGATATCACCAGAATTTGAAGCGCCGGCAAGACAACTCGTTACCGATTTATGTACCAGCTTGCAGTCTTCTTTTAAAGCTCTCGGCGCAAAAGCTAGTCCAGACGATATTGATACTGCCCTCACCAAAGCCTACGCTATGCTTATTGAGGGGACTTGTAAGATCACCCTGCCGGACTCCTTCAAAGAATTCGCCACCGCGATGGCATCCGAATTGGATAGCTATGTAAAAGACTCGATGGTTAAAGCAACGCCCGACAGGCAACGTATTATTTCGGAGGTAGGGCCTGAGCTTAAAAAAGGCATTTCAAAAGCCTTGATGCTGCGGGTGTTTTTACCCCATGTCAGCGAATTTTTGAGACCTGGAAATGCTGACTTTAATGAACAAACAACAGAAGTTAACAATTGGCTAGCAGAGCATCCCAACTCAAAACTTTCGGGCGTGAGTGTACAAAAGTTCGCCGCGTTCTTGCTCACCAAGCTGAATGATGCGGGAGCAGGTAAACATAATGCACTCGGCGAGCATTTCCCGAAACTTCTTAAGACGTTTAAGGAAAGTGATCTATCCGGATTTTCAGATTTGGTCGCGCTCAACAAGACGCTACTCAACGTTTGATGCTTTCAAGATAATCAACTTAAAGTATCTGCGCTAAGAAACCACGACGGTGCGAGGTTGTAGTAGCCCGCACTCGGAAACTTCCGCGAGGCCAAGCAGACGCTGGCCAGAATAAACCTTGCACTGAAGAGCCTTTGCAGCGGTCAATCCCTCTTTCGACAGGTTCAACCGTTGTCCCTGCAAAAACCGTAAGCTTAGCTCTTCACCAAGATGAAGCTCGGGTAGATGGGATACCAAAGTATCGATGGGTCCCAACACGTCTAAACGCTGCTGATCGGACAGCTTGGCGAAGTCTTCCAAGGTCGTTGCATCATCTGCGATAAGCTCTCCAACGCTGATGCGGCGTAATGACTGCAGATGTCCGCCGCAGCCAAGGGCTCTACCAATATCCTCTCCCAACACCCGAATGTAAGTCCCTTTACTGCAAGCGACACGCAGCCGCAGCATCGGCACGTCGTAGGCCAGAAGTTCGAGTTTATGGATAGTGACGCTACGCGCTTCGCGCTCTAGCGTGATACCAGCGCGGGCATATTCGTAGAGTGGCTTGCCGTCACGCTTCAATGCGGAATGCATCGGCGGAACCTGACTGATCGGGCCGCGAAATTTCTCAAGGATGGATTCGATCTGCGTGAGCGTTACATCGACTGGTATACGCTCAAGAACTTCACCTTCGGTATCGCCAGTACTGGTCTTGATGCCGAGATGGACTACGGTCTCATACGTCTTGTCCGCATCGAGCAAGTCCTGCGCGAACTTGGTCGCCTCGCCAAAGCATAGCGGCAGCAAACCGGTGGCAAAGGGATCGAGCGTACCGGTATGTCCTGCCTTTTGGGCATTCAGTAGCCACTTTGCTTTGGCAAGTGCCTGCGTGCTGCTCATACCCTCAGGCTTGTCGAGTAGCAGAACGCCATGCACAGGCATACGCTGACTTTTTCTCTGCAAGGTCATGGAGAGCAAAAGGAAAAGTAAAAAAACAGATTCAAGCGTTACGGCAAAATGTCGTTACCGACCTGATTGTTGCCGATGGGCTGCTAATCGTCTGCATCTTTCGCGCGAGTCGCATTTGCCTCATCAATGAGTTTTGATAATGCAGCACCACGCGAAGGCGCGGTGTCATGCACAAAATGCAGCTCGGGCAATGTATGAATATGTAAACGCCGACCAAGTTGCGCACGCAAAAAGCCAGATGCTTTTTGTAAACCTTCCAGGGTTTTTTTCACCGCTACCGGATCATCGATCAGGGTGGTGAAAAAAATCTTGGCGTGCGCATAGTCAGGCGTAAGTTGTACCTCGGTGAGAGTCACCATACCCACCCGCGGGTCTTTGACTTCCATCGCGATCAGCTCGGCCAAATCTTTCTGAATCTGATCAGCCACACGCTGGCTTCGGCCGAGAATGGATTTACTGTGTTTGGCCATTGAATCTCGCTCTCGTCACCCCGGCGCAGGCCGGGGTTCAGTGGTTACTGCAGAGTGCGAGCGACTTCTTGTACTTCAAACACTTCGAGCTGATCGCCTTCTTTGATGTCGTTGAAGTTTTTCAACGACAAACCGCACTCGAAGCCAGATTTGACTTCTTTGACGTCATCTTTGAAGCGCTTCAAGGAATCGAGCTCGCCAGTCCAGATGACGACGTTGTCACGCAGCAGTCGAACATGTGAACCGCGCTTGACCATACCATCCAGCACATAGCAACCCGCAATCGCGCCAACTTTACTAACATGGAACACCTGACGAATCTCAACCAAGCCAAGTGCAAGTTCGCGCTTCTCTGGTGTCAGCATGCCGCCCATCGCGGCCTTGATCTCATCGATCACGTCGTAGATGATGTTGTAGTAGCGGATATCAATCCCTGATGTTTCAGCCAGCTTACGCGCGGATGCATCAGCACGAACGTTAAAGCCGATGATCACTGCTTTGGATGCCAGCGCAAGGTTGACATCTGATTCGCTGATACCACCCACCGCAGCGTGCACGACTTGTACACGTACTTCGTTGGTCGACAATTTTTGCAGCGAGGCGACCAGTGCCTCTTGCGAACCCTGCACATCGGCTTTGATGATAAGCGCAAGGTTTTTAACTTCACCCTCGACCATTTGCTCGAACATGTTCTCAAGCTTCGCTGCCTGCTGCTTGGCCAATTTGACGTCGCGGTATTTACCTTGTCTGAACAAGGCGATCTCACGTGCCTTACGTTCATCGGCAAGCACCATGGTCTCTTCACCGGCAGCAGGTACCTCGGTTAAACCCTGAATCTCAACTGGAATGGATGGGCCGGCTTCGTTGATCGGCTTGCCGTTCTCATCCAACATAGCGCGCACGCGGCCATACGACGAGCCAGCCAGCACGATGTCGCCTCGCTTTAACGTGCCGCTCTGAACCATAATGGTGGCCACCGGTCCGCGGCCCTTGTCGAGTTTTGCTTCAATTACCAGGCCCTTGGCGGGTGCTTCTACCGGCGCTGTCAGCTCGAGCACCTCGGCTTGCAGCAGTACGTTCTCAAGCAGCGTATCAATACCTTCACCGGTCTTGGCAGACACGGGAATAAATGGTGAATCACCGCCATAGGCTTCCGGCACCACCTGTTCAGTGATCAGCTCTTGCGTGACACGCTCAGGATTCGCGCCTTGCTTATCGATTTTGTTGATCGCCACTACCAGCGGCACACCCGCAGCGCGCGCATGCGCAATCGCTTCTTTGGTCTGCGGCATCACACCATCGTCAGCCGCAACCACCAGAATAACGATGTCGGTTGCTTTTGCACCGCGTGCGCGCATCGCCGTAAACGCTTCATGGCCCGGCGTATCGAGGAAGGTAATCATGCCGCGCGGCGTCTCGACGTGGTACGCACCAATATGCTGCGTGATGCCACCGGCTTCACCTGCAGCTACTTTGGCGCGACGGATGTAATCAAGCAGCGAAGTTTTGCCGTGATCGACGTGGCCCATTACGGTAACCACTGGCGCACGCGGCAGTAACTCGGCATCGGTGGTGACTGCACCGATATCCAGCAGCGCTTCCGGATCATCCAGCTTGGCGGCATGCGCAACGTGGCCCATCTCTTCAACCACGATCATCGCGGTTTCTTGATCAAGCACCTGATTGATGGTGACCATCTGGCCCAGCTTCATCAATTGCTTGATAACCTCGGCTGCCTTAACCGCCATCTTGTGCGCAAGCTCCGCCACGGTAATGGTTTCCGGCACGTGAACTTCACGGACGATGGCCTCTGTCGGCTGCTGGAAGTTAGTCTCGCGATCTTCCTGCTGCGACTGACGTCGGCCGCGCGGGCCAGCGCGCCAACCATCACGGCCACCGGTGGGTGCGCCGCGTGTTTTGAGTCCGCCAGGGCGTTTCTTTTCTTCTTGCCAGGTCGACGATACGTTCGCCGACTTGATGGATTTCTTCTCGCCAGGCTTCTTGTCCGCGCTCTTCTCGCCGGGCTTCGCCGGCGTGGTAGCTGGGCGGCGTAGCGTACCCTCAGCACGCGCTGCAGCGGGCGGCTCCGGGGCTTTGATGACTTTGCGCGGCTGCGTCATCATCGCCTTGATCTGCGCAACTTCGTCGGCCACCGCTTTACGCGCTTCCTCTGCGGCGGCGACTCTCTGTGACGCCTCCTGCTCACGCTTGGCGAGCTCGGCTTTAGCCTCTGCGCCAGCGGCCACCGCCTCCTGACGCTGCTCGGCCTCGCTTGCTTGGGCCGCAAGGCGCTCAGCCTCGAGGCGCTCAAGCTGTTGCTGCTTCTCGCGCAGCTCCGATTCTTGCCGCGCGATCAGCTCCGACTGACGACGCGACTCCTCATTGCGACGCTCCTGCTCGGCCTCATCAATGATGGGTGCCGGTGGCGCTGCGGGTGCAACCTCATCGCGCTTAACAAAGGTGCGCTTCTTGCGAACCTCAACTTGAATAGTGCGCGATTTGCCACTTGAATCAGCTTGCTTGATTTCGGTAGTTTCTTTACGAGTAAGCGTGATCTTCTTCTTTTCGCCATCACCGGTCGCGCCATGCACCTTGCGTAAATGACCGAGCAGCTTGTCTTTGTCTTCTTTCGACAAAGCGTCATCTGCCGAATGCTTCTCGACACCCGCATCACGCAACTGCTTGAGCAGCAAATCTGCCGGCATTTTCAGCTCGGTGGCAAACTGGGCTACGTTGTTACTCGCCATTCAATCCTCTTTTCTTGTGACGCTTCAGCGGGGGTCGACGGTCTGCTTACTTGCTCTCGGCAAGTCCCCATACATGCGCCTGTAACGCTTTTGCGCGGTCGTCATACTTGGCGTCGATTGACCGCATTTCTTCATCAGTGACATCGTTGAACTCGCCCTCGATCAGCTCACGCGCACGATCGGTCGATAAGGCCAGAATAGCGCCGAATTCATCGTAGGCCAGATTGGCAAACTGCTCCATGGTTTTTATACCTGCCAAACCGAGTTTGCCGGCAGTGATGCGGTCCATGCCCTCCAGGTTGACCAGCGCCTCCTCCATACCCTCGAGACCTTCCTCGGACGCAATCGCTTCAGTGACCAGCGCATCACGCGCACGATTACGCAGCTCATTGACGGTGTCTTCGTCGAACGCTTCGATCTCGAGCATTTCCTGAATCGGTACGTAGGCAATCTCTTCCAAGGTTGAGAAACCTTCTTGCGCAAGAATGTCTGCCACTTCCTCGTCGACATCGAGCTTTTCCATGAACAGCCCGCGAATAACAGCGGTCTCGGATGCTGCTTTGTCGGCCGACTCTTCAGCCGTCATGATATTGATCTGCCATCCTGTGAGCTCGCTTGCCAGACGCACATTTTGACCGCCACGGCCGATGGCGATGGCCAGGTTTTCTTCGTCGACCACGACGTCCATCGCATGCTTTTCCTCATCGACCACGATCGACGAGACGTTGGCCGGTGCGAGCGCGCCAATAACAAATTGAGCCGGATCATCCGACCACAACACGATATCAACCCGCTCCCCACCTAATTCACCGGTAACACTCTGCACCCGCGAGCCGCGCATACCGACACAAGTACCAATCGGATCAATACGCTTGTCTTCGGTGTACACCGCAATTTTGGCGCGCACACCCGGATCACGCGCTGCGGATTTGATCTGCAGCAGGCCTTGCTCGATCTCCGGCACTTCAAGCTCGAATAATTTCATGATGAATTCGGGCGCAGTACGTGACAAGATCACTTGTGGCCCTCGGGCATTGCGATCGATACGCAAAATATAGGCACGCACACGATCACCGATACGCAGATTTTCTTTCGGGATCATCTGATCACGCGGCAAGCGTGCCTCGATTTTTCCAGACTCGACAATCGCATCACCGCGCTCCATACGCTTGATGGAGCCTGTGACTAGAGCATCGCCACGCGCTAAAAAGTCAGCCAGGATTTGCTCGCGCTCGGCATCGCGAATCCGCTGCAGTACAACCTGCTTGGTGTCTTGCGCGAAGCGGCGACCAAACTCGACTGACTCGATCGGTTCTTCGATGTAATCATCTACCTCGATGTCATCGATTTGCTCTTTGGCCTCAAACAACAAAATTTCCTGATCAGGCAGCTGCAGGCCGGCCTCGTCGGGCACGACATGCCAGCGACGGAAACTTTCGAACTCACCGGTGTCGCGATCAACCGCCACCCGAATATCCACTTCGCCCTCGTAGCGTTTGCGAGTGGCTTGCGCTAATGCCTGCTCCAACGCGCCAAACACGATTTCCTTGTCGACGTTTTTCTCACGCGCGAGCGCATCAACCAGCAACAAAATTTCGCGACTCATTTACGGCTCCTGAAATCCACTTTGGGCACCAAGCGTGCCTTGTCCACTTCTGCCAGCGAAAACTCCAGCATCGCCGGCCCTTCTGTTCCTTCAAATTCAAGTTTCAAGGTCTCGCCCTCGGGCGCATGCAACAGCCCTTGAAACGACTTACGGTTGCCTGCACCCGGCATCGCCATCCGCAACTTGACGACCGCCTCCTGGCCGGCGAAGCGCTCATAATCTGACAGCTTCTTCAGCGGCCGATCCAATCCCGGCGAAGACACCTCAAGCCGCTCGTAGTTCACGTTCTCGACGGTTAACACATGCAGCAGCTGGTGCGTGACCTTCTCACAATCCTCAACCATGACGGGTCGTCCATGTGCCGGCAGTGTGTCGATGAACACACGCAGTAAGCCGCGCGCGCCCAGCTCCAACTCGACCAACTCATAGCCCATTCCGGTCACAGTCTTCTCGATCAGCGGAAAAGCCAGCACTCGTCACTCCCAGCACAGTGGGCCACTGCGCTACCCACGGCCCAAGAAAGTTTTGATCGGCAACGCTGATCGATTCATCAAAAAAAAAATGGGCAACAGCCCATCTTTTTATTTTTCTGCCCGGCATCAGCGCGACGCGCCTCAGGCAGAGGTGACCGGAGCGTTAGCCCCGATTCAAGTAAGTCTCTGATTATATTCGATCGACCCGCCCGCTGCAACGCAAAAACGGCTTATCAAAATGGATAACTCAGCCACGTCGACGGCGCTGGCCCATGCCGTTGCCGCCACCGAAACGATCTGCGCCCCACTGCCCCGTGCTTGCACCATTACCGGTGGTGCGGCGCTGGCTGCGTGCTGGCTGCCCGCCAGAGGGAAAGCCGAGCGCGGTTTGCAAGGGGTCAGGCTGACGGGGTTTCTGCGGACGCTTGTTACCGTAGCCGGCATTTCCATAGCCCGAGTTTCCGTAGCTCGCGTTGCCGTAGCCAGCGTTGCCCTGCGCACCGCCGCCGTCGCGCGCGCCGGGCGGCTTGCCTTTACCCTTTTGGCCTGGCTTGGCACGCTCCAATCCATTTGCCGCCATAAGACCACGCACTGCGTGCTCGTCGAGCTCTTCCCAACGGCCGCGCTTCAGGCTGCTCGGCAGACTCATGGCGCCGTAGCGGGTACGAATCAGGCGCGATACGGTCAGCCCAATCGCCTCGAACATGCGACGCACTTCGCGGTTACGACCTTCGGAAATCGTTACCCGGTACCATTTGTTCACGCCCTCACCGCCACCATCGACGATCTTGTTAAAGCTCGCCAAACCATCGTCCAGCTCAACACCCGAAAGAAGTTTTTGGCGCATGCCCTCTTCCAGCTCGCCCAGCGTGCGCACCGCATACTCGCGCTCAATGCCATAGCGCGGGTGCATCAGCTTGTTGGCGAGGTCGCCCGAGGTGGTGAACAAAAGTAAACCCTCTGTGTTGAAGTCGAGACGACCTACCGCTAACCACTTACCGATCTTGATCGGTGGCAGCCGGTCGAACACACTGGCGCGACCCTCGGGGTCGCTGGTGCTGACGATCTCACCAGCAGGCTTGTGATACACCAGCACGCGTGGCGGCTTGTTGCTAATCTTGCGCTGTACCGGCTTGCCGTTGATGCGCACCTGATCGGTGGGCAAAATGCGTTGCCCGATATGCGCCGGCTCACCATTGACCGATACACGGCCGGCGATGATCAGTTCTTCCATATCGCGGCGCGACCCAAGACCGGCGTCTGCCAACACCTTGTGCAGTTTTGGCGCGTCATCATCTGCGGTCAGGTCGCGTCGTACCGGCTTGTGGTGGCGAGCGCGCTGCGCGGCGTCTTCCGCAGTCGCCAGTTGATCGAAGGTGTCGGAAGTCACAAAGCTGAACGCGGCATCGGGGTCACCGATGACTTTGGCGCGCTGCTGGGGCTTGGTTCCGGATTGGCCTGGCTTATGACGACCATGCTGCTGCCGGTCATGCTGACCTTGCTGGCCATTATGCGCATGCTGGGGGTTGCTGTTGGAACGTCGCTGCTGCCCCGGCTGTCCCGACTGAGTCTGATGAGGATGCTGACCGGGTTGTCCCTGCTGGCCACGATTTGCGTGCTGCTTGCCGCGTCGCTGCTCCTTGGGCTGGGGCGTCGGGTTGTCGGGGCTGGCTTCCGCTGACCGCTCTTGAGTTCGGGCACGCCTCAGCGCGCGTGGGCCTCGAACGCCGCGTCTTTGGTTTTTGGCGTCGGCTGATTGCTCATCTGAGGGGGGCGCATCGGCGGCCCTGGATTGCGGCTCAACCAGATCGGCATCCAAGCCAGGGGCGGGCGAATCAGTGGGTAGTTGGGCGGTCATTATCAGGTTCCGACTGGGATTGTTCGGCGTCAGCTTGTTGCACCGTGATCGCTTGCGAATCACTCGAGTCCGCGCTGTCGTCGATGGAAAAATCGATCGATGCTTGGTCCAAGCTGGCTTGCAGGTTGTGCTCCATCAGTTGCGCTGCGTTTTCCAGACTTCCGGGCAGCTGCTCCTCACCCATTTGCTGCAAAGGCGGTAAATCTTCGAGCGAGGAAAGACCGAGATCATCCAAAAATTGTTTAGTGGTGGCCAACAACTCGGGCCGCCCCGGCACATCGCGGTGACCAATCGCGTCAACCCAACCACGATCTTCCAGTAGCTTGATGGTCTGCGAGTTGACTGCAACGCCACGAATTTCTTCAATATCACCACGTGTAACGGGTTGCCGGTACGCGATGATGGCCAGCGTCTCGAGTGTCGCACGGGTGTATTTCGGTGGCTTCTCAGGGTTCAAACGGTCGAGAAAAATCTTCATCTCGGAACGACTCTGGAAACGCCACCCGGTGGATAACAGCACCAGCTCAATGCCGCGCTCCGACCAATCTTGCTGCAACTCAGCGAGGATCTCTTTGATGGCGTCGGCCTCTAGCGTGGGCTCCTCGCCCTCGGCCACCGAAAACAATTTTCTCAGGTCATCGACCGTTAATGCCTCGTGCGCGCAAAGCAGCGCAGTTTCGAGGACTCGTTTCGCCTCAGATGTATTCATCTACGATGTTGGTGATGCTGTTTGGTTGCAGTGAGCTGCCAAAGATCAAAACCTGCATTGATCCCGCCGCAGGCGAAAAAACATTCTCGTTATGGTGCTGGCAAGCCCGAGGCCAGCTTGTTGATTTTTTATCTGGGGCCGCAGGCGCTTGTGTGCCGGTGAGACTAACGGTTGTACGGTCTGCCCCCTAAAGAACAGCCCCGCCTGAACCGCGGTTCGCGCGGATTATAGGGCAGTTCACCGCGGTTGTCATTGCCCGCGCGGTAGCGCCTGATAAACAGAAGCCCGGCTCTTTCGAGACCGGGCTTCATCAATTTGGTTGCGGGGACAGGATTTGAACCTGTGA
>VFQT010004710.1_pt1 | contig 11010 bp, 12 predicted proteins | sample 3512381 | NCBI WGS metagenome assembly VFQT01 (sample SAMN10412376, study PRJNA504923) | tailings metagenome | isolation source: Relicate 2 Philex TSF3 active mining site | place: Philippines: Tuba, Benguet | collected 2017-08-29 | reverse complement strand
CGATTGAAAACGGTGAGCGCACTGCGACCGCCATCGGAGCCCCCCTGCGCGAACCCGTCGCGGGCGAATGACTCCCCACGAAGCCATCCCTGTGCTTCGTGTTTCTGATGCAATCGCCTCTGCGGCGTGGTATTCCCAGTTGGGCTTTGTTGAAGATTGGCGCCATCAACACGAGCCGAACTTCCCATGGTTCATCTCAGTGAGTACTCCGAACGGAGCCACGATCTTTCTCTCCGAACATGCTGAAGATGCCGCACCAGGAGGTGCGATCTTTCTGGTTACTCGTGATGTTGATGCACTTGCCGAAGTTCTGGGGCTACGGACGCGAGAGATGCCGTGGGGTGATCGTGAGTGTTCGACGACCGATCCGGATGGCAACCACGTGCGAATCAGCCAGCCGGCTGACTGAACAACAAACTTCGTCTAGCGGAAGTTTTCGAAATATCGACTTGGTGTCGGGCCGCGCTGACCTTGGTACTTCGAGCCGCGAAGAACTAGTCGGCCGTCAAGGCGCGAGCGATATCCGCAGCAAATGTCGCATCAGCGATGGTGGCGCTGCGCGAGTCCCACTCCCCCGTGACGACCCGGCTCATGAGTGACCTCGCCTGATCGAGGAATCCGGGCTTGATTCCATCAGGGCCAGGAAACGAATTGATCTGACGTACGAGTTTCGGCACATACCGGCGCACGGGCACTTCGTCACTCGGCTCGAGAACGTCCATACCCTCGTACAACGAACCCATCTCGAACGGTCTCATCTCGAATCTTGCCGGCGCGCGATCGAGCACGAGGGCAAAGTTGGCAGGGCAATTCCAGTTGAGCACGATTGTTCCCACATGCCCGCGGGATGTCGTGACTGCAGCGACGCGACCACGAGGTTCATTCGTCTCGAGGCGTGTGACGATCTGATATGGGCCGACGACATGGTGCAACAAGTCGAGACCGTGCACCGAGTTTTCTCGCACCGCGCGAAGCCCTGAGTACTCAGCCTTCTGATCGGAGATGCCATCAGGAAGTTCCAGCCGGAACACACACGGCCCGTTGGAAGAGAATTCGACCGCTGCCTGTGTCGCCGCATAGAAGCGGCGGTTGTATGCGACTCGTAGGTCGCGGTCGTTGCCCTCGAACCTGCGGATCTCCATCGAATCAAACGACACGGGTTTCTCGACGAGACACGGACGACCGGTACGCATCGCTGATTCGAGCAGTCCCGGGATCGAATCGGTTGCCGAGGCGAGCACGAGCCCATCCCACTCCGCGGATTCGATGAGTTCGCGCGGATTGGACCAGACGCGGGGAATGCCGAATCGACTGGCAATCTCTGCGGCTCGTGTTGATCGTGGGCTGGCTGCCACATGCTCGACGCGAAAACCAGCGGACCGCAGCGCATCAATGTGGAAGGGTGCTATCGCCCCGGCACCAACGATTGCGACAACCGGTTGGTTCATCAGGAGATGTTCCACTCTTGCGATTGTCGAACGAGCTCGTCAGAAACCGGCAGGCTGACTGTCACACCACTGCGGCTTGATTCGAACGCTGCCAGCAACGCCTCAGCTGAGTCGAACGCTGCTCGAGCACCGTAAATTGGGTTTGGTGCACCCTCGATCTCGTCCAACTGTCTGGACAAGACTTCTCCCGAGTAGGGAACGAATTCTGCGACTGGCTCCGGGAGAACTCTTCCAACGCGTACGACTCGTGGGTCGCTCTGTATTTCATTGTGATCGCGCGCATACATCGTCAAATTGAAGTCTGGGTCAATCTCAATAACGCCATGCTTGGCAAACAGTCGGATTCGATCGTGCACGCTCGATGAGTTGTCGTACGTGATCGCAAGACGGCGCGAGTCAGAGAATTTCCAGGACGCAGTGCCTGCCCAATACTCGAGATCGGCTGATCTTGGATTGATTGCTGCTGCATCGAGCGAAGCAAACACCTCGGTCGGCGGGCTCCCAAAGACGTCAATTGCAAGGTCCAACCAATGACTTCCGGTCGTTGCAATGCAGCGAGCACCACCATCAACGACGAACGATGTCGGCGGGCCACCCAGATGGGTGGCGGAGGCTTCTCTGATGAAATCGGCGATGCCGCGATACCGAAGGTGCAATCCGCCCGTGAATGCAACTTTCTGCTCTACGCACAACTTGCGCATGGACTGAATCTGCGCCAACGAAGTAGCCAGCGGTTTCTCACAGAACACTCTGCGAACGCCGAGAGCCACGATCTGACTGAAGTCGTCGAAGTGGCTCGGCCCCCACGTTGCGATTACTGCCGAGGTGGTTGCGGCGCACGATCGAATCTCGTCCTCGAGGGCTTTCACCGACTTCGCGCATTTCAGGTCGGTCTGTAGTTGCGACGTCGCCCACTGCAATGCTGCGTCATTCGTGTCGATCACAAAGAGCCTGTCGAATCGATCCGCCATCACTTTGGCGTGACGCTTGCCGACCGATCCCACGCCGACGATGAGGCCAGTGGTGCTCTTCATTGGCAAGTTTCCGCCGAACGACTCAGACTGACCGGACGTAAAGTCACGACTGACGGAAGTTCTCGAAGTAGCGACTCGGTGTCGGGCCGCGCTGACCTTGGTATTTCGAGCCGCGCGCTCCCGAGCCGTACGGCTTGTCGGCGGGCGTTGTCATCGTCATGAAACTCACTTGGCCGATCTTCATACCGGGATAGATGGTGATCGGCAGGTTGGCGACGTTCGACAACTCGAGCGTGATGTGGCCGTCGAATCCCGCGTCGATGAACCCGGCGGTGGAGTGGATGAGGAGCCCGAGCCGGCCGAGCGAGCTCTTGCCCTCGACTCGGGCGACGAGATCGTCGGCGATAGCGACTCGCTCGAGGGTCGAGCCAAGCACGAACTCGCCGGGGTGCAGCATGAAGGCTTCGTCGCCGGCGATCTCCACCAGTTCGGTGAGGTCGGCGAGATCTTTCTTCACATCGATCACGGCTGCGGAGTGGTTGCGGAACACGCGGAAGAGGTTCGACACCTTCACGTCGATCGACGACGGCTGCAGACACGACTCGTCGAGCGGGTCGATGACGATGCGGCGCGCGGCGAGTGCTTCGCGGATGCTGCGGTCGGAGAGAATCACCGCTCACGAACCCTAGTGAGGTGCTGCGCAGGCGTGTCGGCGCAAGGGCACCAGTGAACTCGCCCGAATCCACGGCGGCGGCCCGTTGGTACGATTTCGGTGATTCTGCGGGTGTAGTTCAATGGCAGAACATCAGCTTCCCAAGCTGAGAACGCGGGTTCGATTCCCGTCACCCGCTCGCAACGAGCGTGACGAGCGCCCACAGCGCAGCCGCCAAACCGATGAGCGCCATCACGACACTGCGCACCTTCGGTGCTCGCACGAGTTCGCCCTCTTCACGCGGCGCGGAGCGCGGCCGGGCGAGCGCAGCCGCATTACCGACGAACATCGCCCCACCGAAGGCAAGCACCATCCACGCGAGCAGGTCTTCGCCGAGGAACATCGTCGCGCCTAGATGCTGGTCGGGGTCGTGCCTTCGAAATAGTTCTCGAAGCGGGTGAACGGTTCGATCCACGCCAGTTTCACCGTGTCGGTGCGACCGGCGCGATGCTTGGCGACGATCAGGTCGGCGCTGCCGCGCACGGCCGCAGAGTCACCGGCGGCATCGCCGCGGTAGATGAACATGACCACGTCGGCGTCCTGCTCGATGGCGCCCGATTCGCGCAAGTCGGAGAGGTTCGGCTTCTTGTCGCCGCGGTTCTCCAAGTTCCGGCTCAACTGGCTGAGCGCGATGATCGGCACGTTGAATTCGCGGGCCATCAGCTTCAGGTTGCGGCTGATATCGCTGACCTCGAGCTGGCGGTTCTCCACCTTCGCGTCACCGCCCATGAGTTGCAAGTAGTCGATGACGATGAGCGCCAAGTCGCCGTGGGCGAGCCGCACGCGCCGGGCGCGTGCGCGCATCGAACCGACGGAGGTCATCGGAGAGTCGTCGATGATGAGCGGGATGTCGAGACGTCCGACAGCGCGACCAATCTCGGTCCACTGGCGTTCGTTGGGCGCGGCACCACGCAACACCTCCGACGGCACGCTCGCCTCGCTCGCCAGCACGCGTTGGGAGAGTTCGTAGGCGCTCATTTCGAGGCTGAAAAACACGACTGGTCGCATCGTCGAACGCGCCACGTTGACCGCCACGTTGAGCGCGAGCGCGCTCTTGCCCATGCCGGGGCGCGCGCCGATCACGTGCAGGGCGCCAGGCTGCAGGCCGAGCAGCAGTTCGTCGAGCTTGGCGAACCCGGTCGGCACGCCGGTCATCGCGTTGGGATCCTCCCAGCGCTTCTCGATGATGCCGAGCGACTCAACGACGAGGTCGCCAAGTTCACGCGCCCCTTCGCTGACGTGGCCCGACGAGACGTCGTAGATTTTTCCTTCGGCTTCGTCGAGTGCCTTGTCGACGTCGGTCGGCTCGCTGTAGGCGATCTCGGCGATTTCCGATGCCGCCTTGATGACGCGCCGCAGCTTCGCGGCATCGCGCACGATCTTGGCGTAGCGGTCAGCGCTGGAGATGGCCGGAGTGGCGTTCTGCAGTCGCACGAGGGCGTCGAGCCCGCCGACACCCTCGAGCAGCGCGGCACGGCGCAGCATGTCGCCGACCGTGACCGGATCGACCGGGTCGCCGCCGACGCTCAACGCGCGGATTGCGTCGAAGATTTTTTGGTGTGCCGGCTTGTAGAAGTCTTCGCTCTCGAGTCCGCGTTCGAGCACCGTCGCAATCGCGTCCTGCGAGAGCATCATCGCGCCAAGCAGCGATGCTTCGGCGTCGACGTTGTGCGGCGGAACGCGCTGCGTGGAGCGTTCGCCGTCGCCGCGGCGCAGGTCGGTGATGGTCACGCGTCTACTTTCGTTGGAAATGCCTGTGAATCACAAGAGGTGAAACCCTGTGAATTCTGAGTGGATGAGCCGTGGACGACCTGGGGACGTCCTGTGTGAATGCTGTGGACAGTACCCCAGGGGTGCGGCGGGATTCGGGATGCGTCTAGGCGACGCGCACGTCGACTCGCAGCGTGCCGCGCACGTCGGCATACAACGCGACGACCACTTCGTGCATGCCGACCTCGCGGATCGGCGCATCGATGGTGAGGTGCTTGCGGTCGACGACCACATGGAACTGCCGCTGCACGGCCTCCACGATGTCGGCGGCAGTGACCGAGCCGAAAAGTTTCCCGCTTGCTCCGGCCTTCGCCGTGATGACGAGCGGCTCGGCGGCGAACATCGCCGCAATCGCCCGCGCCGACTCTTTGTCGGCAGCCTCGCGCAGGTCGCGGGACTTCTTCTGCGACTCGGCTTGCGCGACCGCTCCGTCGGTCGCCTCGACGGCAAGACCGTTGGGGATGAGGTAGTTGCGGGCGTGGCCCGAGGAGACGCTGACGATTTCGCCGCGCCGTCCGATGCCCTTCACGTCGCGGCGCAACAGCACCTGCACGAGATCAGCCCTTGGTGGGTTCGGCTGCGGCGGTCTCGCCGCCAGGGTTCGCGTCGGGCGCCGCGACCGAGGTGGCGGACGCGTCGGGGATGTTCTCGTAGCGCTCGACCACGTCTCGGCTCACGCCGCCGCGCTCTTCGCGGTCGTCGTCGCGGTTGCGCGGTCCGCGCAGACCGGCGACACGCTTGGTGTAGGGCAAGAGCGCCATCTCGCGCGCGTTCTTCACCGCGGTCGCGATCTCACGCTGTTGCTGCACGTCGGCGCCCGTCATGCGGCGGGCCTTCAGACGCGAGCGGTCGCTCATGAACCGCTGCAAGAGGTTCACGTCCTTGTAGTCGATGTAGTCGATGCCCTCCGGGTTGAGCGGGTTGGGCTTTTTCTTGTAGCGGCGCTGGAGCAACTTGGCTGCGCGCAATTTGTTCTTTTTGCTGGTCATGTGCGGTCTCCTTGGTTATCTCGTGTGGTTCAGAACGGCTCTTCGCCCTCGAACGGGCTCGACTCACCAGCGGGGTTCGTGCCGCCGCCGGTCTTCTTGGCCCCGCCGGCACCGCCGTCTTTGCGCGGCGTGCGCTCGACTTGCGCGGTCGCCCAACGCAGGCTGGGTCCGAGTTCGTCGGCAATCACGTCGATTGCCGTGCGCTTGTCGCCTTCGCGGGTGGTGTATTCGCGCTGCTCGAGGCGTCCGGTGACGACGATGCGCGAACCCTTCGACAGCGACGCAGCGGCGTTCTCGCCGAGCTCGCCCCAGGCGGTGATGTTGAAGTACGACGTCTGTTCTTGCCATTCGCCGTTGACTTGGTAGCGGCGACCGACGGCGATGCCGAACGAGGCGACGGCGCGGCCGTTGGCGGTGAATCGCAGCTCGGGATCGCGGGTCAAGTTTCCGACGAGGGTGATGGTGTTGTCTGCCATGTGCTGTTCCTTTTGGCGTTGCGGTGGATTATTTGGCGCCGGCCGTCGACGTCATGCCGCGGCGGTGCGCTTCGTGGTCGGGAAGACGCAGCAACTTGTGTCGCAACACGTCGTCGGAGAGTCGCAGCTGGCGCTCGACTTCGGCGAGCGCGCCGCCGTCAGCGACGAGGTTGAAGACGGCGTAGTAACCGTCGTTCTGCTTCTTGATCGGGTAGGCCAGGCGGCGCCTGCCCCACCAATCGGGCGTTCCGTGCACGGAACCGCCGACGCTCGCCACCGACTTGGTGACGTTGTTGATCCAACCGTGCGCGGCGTTCTCGTCGAGAGCACCGCTGACGATGATCATCAGCTCGTATGGACGCATGTGAAGTCTCCCTTCGGACACGACCGCTGTGGTCGAGGCCCCGTGAGGGGCAGGGTGTATGGGACTGTTGAGCGTATCGTCACGCCGATGAGTGTGCCAACGGGCTGTCACGGAGTTGTGTGCACGGCCCCCGAAAAGCGGAAACGGGTGGTGCCGCCATGCGGCCGGGCGCGCAACAGGTGGTTCCATTCGCAGGCCACGCACACCTCCACCTCGTACGACGTGTAGTGCTCGGCGCGCGCGTCGTAGCCGCGCAACTCCGCCTGGTCGGCGACGCAACGACCCGACTTCGGCAGGCGCGGCCCGAAGAGATACACGACATTGTGCAACGAACGCCGCGCACACAACGGGCAGGCGCTGCGACGCGGCGTGCCGAAGCGCACGGCAGCAAAGAGCAGGTCGCGAGGTGCGTCGCAGGCGTCGCGCAACGGCACGTCGCCACTGCGCACGCGACGCAGATAGTCGCGACGCATCATGCGGTAGTCGATCGTGGCGCGCGTCGCGCCGCTCGGAGCCGGCTTCATCGCCGGCGAGCGTAGTGGTGCTAGTTGCTGCCGCGCGCAGCCCACCACGCATCGAGACGCTTGCGAATCTCCGCATCGCCGAGCAATCCTTCGTCGAGACGGATTTCCATCAAGTGGTCGATCGCCTCGCCGACGACGCGGCTCGGTTCTATACGCAGGTGCTCCATGATGGCCACACCGTCCATCTCGGGTCGCATCGCGGCGAGCTCTTCTTTTTGCGCGAGCTCGTCGATGCGCGACTTCAGTTCGTCCATGCGTCGGTTGAGCGCGTCGACTTTGCGCTCGCTGCGCGTGGTGCAGTCGCAGCGCACGAGCACGTTCAGCTCGGTGAGCACATCGCCGGCGTCGCGTACGTAGCGGCGCACCGCCGAGTCAGTCCAGCCCATTTGGTACGTGTGGAATCGTCCGCTCAGAAAGACGAGCTCCGACACTTTGCGGATGTCTTCGACCGAGTAGCGCAACTCACGCATGCGCTTGCGGGTCATTTTTGCCCCCACCACTTCGTGGTGATAAAACGTCATGCCTTTGCCCGGCAGCACCTTGCGTGTGCGCGGTTTGCCGATGTCGTGATACAGCGCCGCCAGTCGCGTGATGCGGAAGTCGCCGGGCATATCGGCGCTCACGTTGGCCACCACGGCGAACGTGTGCGTGAGCACGTCTTTGTGGCGGTGGATCGGATCTTGCTCGAGCGACAATGCGGGAAGTTCGGGCAAGAATTGCGCGGCGAGTCCGGTCTCGACGGTGAAACGAAGCCCGTACGTGGGGTCGGTGGTCGTGATCATGCGGTCGAACTCGTGGCGGATGCGCTCGGGCGACACGATCTGCAGCCGCTCGTGCATCGACACGACCGCCGAGACGAGCGCGGCGTCGGGCGCAACACCGAGCGTGGCGATGAACCGTGCAGCACGCAGCATGCGCAGCGGGTCGTCACTGAAACTTTCTTGCGGCGACAACGGCGTGCGCAGTCGAAGACCCAGCAGGTCGTCAAGCCCGCCGTGCGGATCGACGATGCGCGGCGCGGCCGAAGTGAGTTCGAGCGCCATCGCATTGATGGTGAAGTCGCGGCGCGACAGGTCGGTCTCCACCGAATCGGAGAACTGCACGTCGGGTTTGCGCGAGTCGGGTTCGTACGCCTCGGCGCGGTGCGTGGTGATCTCGAGCGTGCGCTCGCCGCGCTTGGCGGCGATGGTGCCGAAGCGCTCGCCCTGCGTCCACATCGCATCGACGAGCGGCCCGATGATCGACTTCGTTTCGTCGGGTCGTGCGTCGGTGGTGAAGTCGAAGTCGAGCGACGCGATATCGCGACCGAGCATGAGGTCGCGCACGGTGCCGCCGACGATGTAGAGACGTCGACCTGCGGCGGCGAACGCCGCGGTGATCGGAGCGAGTTCGGAGACGACCGCATCAAAGCGCGCCGGCTGCACGAACTACAGGCTACGCAACGACGACGCCACTAGCGTTCGTGCGTGTCGGCTGTCGCGTCTGCGCCGCGTGCCGATCGCCGCGGTGAAGCATTGCGGATTCGCCGCGCGTGCAGCGTGTATTCGCGCGACGGCCGCGACGTGCTGCGCACCCCGGCGCTCGACGAGAACGATGCGCGCTGGTTCGCCGAACGCGGTTTCTCCGTTGTTCAGTCGCTCGTCATGCTGTGCCGCGATGTGCGGCGTGACCCGCGCCGCGAAGTGCACAGCATCCCCGACCGCGACGATGAGTCACTCGCACCGTGGTCGTGGCGGCGCCTGCGCACGCGCCGGCACGAGGCGATGGCCGAGGAACTGCTGGCGGTCGACGCGACATCGTTCGGCGCGCCGTGGAACATGACATCCGATGCCTTCGAGACCGCCTGTCGGGCGACGGGCGACCATGTGGTGATCGTTGCCTCGCGCACCGCGCACCAGGTGGCCGGATACGCGCTCGTCGGGCGCAGCGCAACCAACGCCTACTTGCAGCGGCTCGCAGTGCACCCAGCCCTGCGACGACGCGGCATTGCGCGCGGGCTCGTGCGCGCCGGGCTCGCCTGGGCGCACGACCACGGCGCGAGCAACGTCTTCGTGAACACCGAACCGCACAACGAAGCGGCGCTCTCCTTGTACGCCTCGCTCGGGTTCGTCGAGGATCCGCGGCGCCTCGCGGTGCTCGAACGACCCGTCGCCTGGCCCCATGACGGCCTATCGAGTTGATGACAATGCATCGCGGGCGCTTTCTGTCGACCGTCGCGGTGGTCGTGCTCGCCTCGCTCGTCGCCGTCGCATCACCGGCGCGCGCGGTTGATTACCGTCTCGAGCTGCTTGCCGCGAATTTCACGTTGCGCGCCGGCGACCGATTGATCCTCACGGTTGCGGCGCCGTCGAACGCCGACATCGCGACCCTGCTCGTCGACCCCGCCACCACGACCGTCGTGGAACTCGGCGCACCCATCACCACGCGACAAGGAGTCACAGCCCTGCTCGGAGGTGCGGCCATCGAGGTCGAGTCGACGCTCGCCGTCGCCGGCCCGTCGTTCCGCGAGGTGCCGCTGGGCAGCGAGCGTGCATATCGGCTCAACCTGCCCACCTCATCGGCGGCGCGCGCCGGATTTCTGCGCGTGGCGCGCGAGGGATTGCGGGCGTTGCGCGTGACGCTCACCGGCGCGAACGGGCTCGTGGCGCAGTCGACGTTCTTCGTGAACGTGGTCGCCGCGCGCGACTACACCCCGCTGCCGGTGGTGTTCGTCGCCGCGATCGACGGCGACCCGACACTGCAACCCGACGGCAGCATCGTCGTGGGCGAAAACGAACGCGAGCAGTTGCGCGACCTGCGCGACCTGCTGTATCGCAAGCCCAACGATGCGGCGGTCAGCGTGCGGTTGCGCGGCGAGCTGCTCGATGGTCTCGTGCGCTCGGGTGACGAGGCAGAAGCGGCGTTGCTGGAAGAGTTGCGCGCGAAGTTGCCCGACAACGAGGTGCTCGTCGGCACCTTCCGGCCCACCGACACTGCGTCGTACGCCGCCGCCGGGCTCAAGCCGCAGTTCGAAGCGCAGTTGTTGCGCGCCGAAGCGGTGCTCGACTCGGTGAACGGGGCGAGCCTCACGACGCGAACCACCTGGCTGACCACTGAGGCAATCGACGCAGGCGCCGTCGACCTGCTGCGCGCGCTCGGTGTCACCAACGTGGTGGCGACAGGTGATGCCATCGGTGCGTTCGGACCCGACATCGACCAGAGCAGGCCGTATGCATTGCGGTCCGACACCAACGGAGTCGTGCTTGCGGTCGCCGACCCGCGCTACGCGCGCCTGCTCGACGAACCGACCGGCACCGCGTTCGAATCCGCCAACGCCATTGCTGCAGAGATCGTCGCCCAACGCACCGAGATCGCCGCGTCGGCGATCGGCCCCAAGGCTCTCGCCAGCCGCCAGGTGGTGCTCGCGAGCGCAGCGGGCGTGCCGCAGGAACCGTTGATCGCCGCGACACTGCTACGACTGCTTCGTGGTGCACCACAAGTGGTATTGCGTTCAGCGAGCGGAATACCCCCGACACTCGAAGGCTTGGCGCGCATCGCCGCCCCGACGGCGGCGATAATCGACGTCGCCGCCATTCAGGCCCGCACCAACGAGGCGCTCGCTGCCGTCGAATCAGTGCGCGACGTGCTCGCCACCAACGAAGGTCTCGTCGACCGCTGGGTCGAGATCATCGACGTCGCCAACGACACGTCGCTCGCCGACACGCGTCGCGAGGAGTATCTCGGCGGGGTGCTCGCGCAGGTGGCATCGGTACG
>VFQT010004709.1_pt1 | contig 11013 bp, 14 predicted proteins | sample 3512381 | NCBI WGS metagenome assembly VFQT01 (sample SAMN10412376, study PRJNA504923) | tailings metagenome | isolation source: Relicate 2 Philex TSF3 active mining site | place: Philippines: Tuba, Benguet | collected 2017-08-29 | reverse complement strand
AAGCTCGGACCTCTTCGAAGGCCGGCGCTCTTACACCACGCCCTGGGACACTATCCACCAGAACTTCATGCCTGTGTAGGTCTGGACGATGAACAGGATGCCCATGATGGCGGCGACGAGCGCCTTGTCTATCGACGTGAACATTGAGATTTCTCCTATGCTTCGTTGGTTGAAAGGGCGCCGTTGGCTGCCAGCACGACGGGCCTCACGGCAACCGGCTGGTTGATCCTCCACGGACAGCGCCGGGCCCCGAGGAGGCGGTTCTTCGCGATGCGCTTGATCATGACGCGGTCGGACTGGTTGCCACCGAGGACATGGAAGGCTTGCGGATCCTCGCCGACATAGAGCCCCACGTGGCCGTTGAACCCGCCCGCCGCGCCCCGCCAGAAGACGAGGACATCGCCCAACCCAGGCTTCTGCTGGGGCACGCCAAAGGCCAGCCAGTTGCGGGCGCCCAGCGGGTTCAGGGGAACGTCCCAGCCGGCCTGCAGCGTCACATAGGCCATCCACAGACCGCACCAGGCGGTCGCATCGTTCCGGTAAATGCGGTCGAGCCCTGTGATTTTCGCCCACGTGAGAATGGAGGGGTTCGAGCCCTCACCGGGCTTCTCGATGGTCCCGTAGGTCTTCAGCGCCTCGACAAGGATGCGCGGCCCCGGCTCGGACCCAAGCCAGGCGTATTGCTTCGGAAGGTCGGTCATGGCGGCCTTTCATTGCTGGGTAACTGGTATCTGGCTCGGTGTTCAGGTGGACCATCTCAGTCCTTCCGCTGAGCGGGCCTGCGCTCTAAACGGTGCGCATGGAATCAGCGCTGTTCTTCGGCTTCTTCACGGGTCTGAGCCTCATCCTGGCGATCGGGGCACAGAACGCCTTCGTTCTGAGGCAGGGCTTGCGACGTGAGCATGTGGGGCTGATCGTCACCATCTGCGCGGTGTCGGATGCGATCCTGATTTTCGCGGGCGTGGGCTTCCTGGGTGCGCTGCTCCCTTCGATCCCATGGCTCAGCGAAACGATGCGCTGGGTCGGGGCCGCCTTCCTGTTCATCTACGGTGCGCTGCGGTTCCGGGCGGCCCTGCAGGGCGGCGAATCGCTGAAGCCCCTGGAAGGCGAGAATGCATCGGCGCTCAAGGTAGCCGGCACCGCCCTGCTGCTGACCTGGGCCAACCCGCACGTCTACCTCGACACGGTGGTGCTGCTCGGCTCCATCGCCGCACAATATGCCCCTTATGCCCTGGTCTTCGGCCTGGGGGCGGCCGTGTCTTCGCTCGTCTTTTTCACCACACTGGGTTACGGCGCACGCCTGCTGGCCCCGCTCTTTGCGAGCGCCAAGGCCTGGGTCTTTCTTGAGGTGACGGTGGGCTTGGTGATGTGGACCATCGCCGTGGTGCTTATCCGCGGATAAGCCGGCTCACGGCTGCCGATCCTCATAGGGAAGCGTCGGATTGCGCGACCAGCCGCGGACGGCCTTGGTGACGCCCTCGCAGATCAGCATGGCGGTGAGGCCGACGAGAAAGCCGATGGCGTGCTCGGAGGAGGCGTCATTTGCCAATAGCGGGAACCAGGCCTTGGCGGCCGCATAGACGGGTGTGGTAAGATAGCCCGCGGTGAGGCTGCCGATGACCACGGCGGAGATGGCGGCGAGCCAGCCTCCCCCGGCCAGAAACGCCCTGACCACGCCCCCTGCGACGCCTGCGACCAGATGCGTCGTCTTGATCCCGAGCAGTGTCTGCAGAGGGTCCATGGTATACCTCCTCATTTATGGGGTCTGGGAGGCGCTCAGGGCGCCACAGGTGCTTCGGGCCCGTCGGGCTCAGCTCCGGCCATCTGGCGGAGCACGGCGGCGCGCTGGCGCAGCTGCAGCATCCGGCGCCTGTGGGCCAGCATCTCGGTGGCGGCCTTCTCGGCGCGGGCCTCGCACTCGGCGGCGATCTCGAGAAGCATCTCGCGCTGAAGAGCCGTCATCATGCCAGGTCCCCGAACAGCGTCCAGGTGTTGGCGGCCACCTTGCGGAGCCGCACGACCCCGTATTGGCCGAGCGTGGCCGCCAACCTTCCCGCTGGCTTGTTGACCGTAACCCCGGCCTCGCCCGTCACAGAGACCTGCCCTGCCCCGTTCTGCTCGAGGTCGACGGTCGAGCCGATGGGGAATGCGACACTGGCGTTGGCCGGAACGGTGACCGTCACGGGAGAGGAAGAAGAGAACAGCAGGTGCGCATTGATGTCGGCCAGTCCCAGCGTCCGGGCCGTCGTCCCATCGGCCTGCACATTGGCGATGTTGACGCCGCCTTCCACCTCCACGACCTCGATTCCGAAGGACGTCCGGTCGGCCTCGAGCCCCGTCGAGGTATCGGAGGTCTGGAAGAAGCATTCGAAGTAGTCGCCATCGGCCGCCGCGACGGGCCCCGAAGCGATCGAGATCTGGCTGGCGGTGGCGGCCGAGTTCTCCTGAGTGGTCCCGGGGTTGCCGAGCCATGTGAACAGGCCGTTCTTGCTGATCGCCAGGAAGTTGTCGGAGCCGGCGGCAATCGACGAGACACGCACCGTCGCCGTGAGCCTGACCTTGCGGATGCCAAGACCAGCCGGGATCGTCAACCGGGTATTGTTGGTGACGGTGTCGTGGAAGCCATCGGTATCGTACTGCTCGGCGCCAAAGGGAATGGAAACGCCGGCCGAATAGTTCTGGGCCGCGGTGGAGGCGGCCAGGTTCACGAGCGCCCCCATGAACCTCGGCGCTGCGGCAACCGCCACGAGAGAATTGGCGCTGGTGAAGGCGAGGCCCGTGCCGTCGTGCTTCACGGTAACCAGCTTGCCGGCCTGCCCTCCGTAGCTTGTGGGTACGTCGGACAGCCCCGTGAAGGAGAGCTGGGATACGGCGGCTGAGAGGGAATTGGCGGCATCGTTGTATGTGAAGGTGATCCCTGAGTGGATCCCCGCCGACAGCGCTGCGGCAATCGCATCCTGCGCCATCTCGTCGGTGTATTGCGTGATGTCGACGGTGGCGCTGATCCTCCGATAGCTGGAGTCATAGGCAAAACTGATTCCCGTGTGGGAACCATAGAAGAAGAAGTCCTGGACGGCATCGAAGTAGTCGGCCACCCCGGCCGTGAAGTCGACGATTGAGGTCACGTCGCCTGTCACGGCATTGTAGCTGTAGCCGATCCCGGTATGGGTTTCGTTGTCGAACACCGGACCGACCGAGCTCCGCGCCGCGGCATCGCCATCGAACATCAGCTGATAGACAAGGGCCCCGCCGATGGTCTGGGTGGGCGTGAAGGAAGCCCCGCTCGTGTGGGCACCCGAGATGTAATAGACGTCGTTGCCCTGGCGCACGACGTCGTTCTTCAGATAGGCGGTGGCGGGAGCCCAGCTCCCCATGAAGCGAAGCGCGGCGGCGGGCACGGGCAGCGGCCCGAAGACCTCGCCATTGTCGAGCGTGATGGTGAGAGCACTTCCGGAGCTGGTGATGCTCTCGATCTGGGCCGGTTGCGCGGGGTTGGTCTCGACGGCGGAGACACGGGTGGCGAGGCCATGGAAGTTTCCATCCACCTCGGCCGCGGTCAGGTTGGCGCCCTTGCCGGGACCCCAGGCCCCGGCGGTGCGGTAGGTGATCGTCATGGTATCCTCACAGGAATTGCAGCCGGGGCCCGTTGACCAGGATGCGGGCGACCGTCTGCGGGTTGTTGTAGCGGGTGGTGACGGTGACCGAGGCCGAGAGGTTCGGCCCAGTCGCCCCCTCGAGATAATCGACCTGCAGCGAGACCCGGCCGGTCCCCGGCTCCCCGTACCAGTGGGCGGCGCAGTCGATCACCAGCGGCCGGGCGGGATCGGAGGATGCGGCGGCGAAGGCCAGCATGTTGTCGAGGTTGGCGTCGACATATTCCTCGCCCCCCTGATTGGTGTTGTCGCCCGAGACCCAGTCGAGCAGATCGAGCGGCTGGACCGAGCCCGGGAGCGCGGCGCCTGCCCAGGAGCCGAAGCCCCAGCCCACGCTGCCGCCGAGCTGGGAGAAGCCAAAACGCACCTCGGTCTTCGTGTCGAGGTCGCGGCCGCCTGCCGCGGTCCAGATGTAGCGGATGCGGATCCGGCCCATGGCCCAGCTCACCCCCACGATGCGCCGGAAGGGTCCGATGTCGATTGGCGGCATGTCAGGCGGGATTGCTGAAGGTCCAGGTGTACATGCCGCTGAAGCCCGACATCTCGAGCCGGTCGATCACCTCGACGTCGACCCAGACATTGGGGTTGGCGGGATTGTAGACGCGGACGGTGTGGGTCTCCCGGCGGGTCTCGCTGAGGAGGTGCATGTTCGAGGGGCCGCTGACGCTGCCTGAGCCCCCGCCGCCGGTAGCGTATGAGGTGTCGTAGACGCTGGTGCGCTCGGCGAGCCCCAGGGGGCCGTTGCCCCATTCGAGGACGGCGTCATTGTCCTGGGAGGCGGTGCCGGGCGGGATTGGCTGGTTCCTGAGGACGGAGACGGCGGAGGCCGGGCGGACGACGATCTCGATGCTCATGACGAGGGGGCCTCCAGGTCGATGGTCTTGGGAACGACGAGGACCGAGCAGTCGATCTGATAGTCCGTCCGGAAGGGGCCGCCCTTCACCGGGCGGTAGCGCACCCGGACCTTTGTCGGGTACTTCGTCAGCGCCGCGTTGGTGTCCTGAGAGTTGGCGTAGATGTAGTCCTTCTGGACGGAAGCCGGATTGGTGATGCTAGTCTCGAGGATGGTGGTGAGCGGCGTCATGGCGAAGAGATCGAGGCCGTCGTCGTTGGGCTGGATGCCGTCGAAGCCGGAGATGGTGAGGGCGGCGTCCCCTGCCCCATCCGTGACCAGCACCCGGGTGGCGCCGGCATGGACCTGGTAGCCCTCGACGTAGTCCGCCTCGCAATAGGTCGGCGTTCCCGGATCAGTGACCAGCGTGCCGCCATGGCCCGGCGTGCAGCCGAGCGTCACCCGGCAGCCGGTCTCGCCCGAGGCTCCGTCGGCGAAGATGGCGTAGGCCTTGATCTTGCCGGTCGCGCCGCCGCCGGGGAGCCTCGGATCGAGGATCGAAGCGCTCCTGCGGAGGCTCAAGGCCGCTGCATGGGAGAATGGCGCCTCGAAGCCGATCTCGACGCAGCGCGCCGAGGCCAAGAGCCGCGCGGCGGCGATGTTGGCGAGATAGGCCACGCTCTGCTGCCCACGCTCCGTCGTGAAGTAGGCGCGGCGGCGGAGATCTCCGATGGGCATCGTACCGCCCGAGTCGACCGGCTCGTCGGCGTCGCCGGAGACCGAGAGGGCAATGACCTCCTCGTCTCCTGCCTCGGTCACGATCTCCTGCAGCGCCGACTGGAGGGTGAAGGTGGCCACTTCCGTGTAGCTGCGCTCCGCCTCGTAGGAGGCAGCGAGATTTCCGCTGATGGTCCAGTTGTAGAGGATGTACTTCGTGACGCCGTCGCGGTCGTTGATGGTCTCGGTGTTGAGCCTGGACCAGGCGTCCTTCGCGAAGGCACTGGCGACCGTCCAGCCGCCGCCGATCCTCTGGCCCTTCTTCGGCCAGGCCGCGAGCAGGCCGTCGCCGGTGTAGCTGCGGATCGCGGGGAAGTTCAGGGGCACGGTGCCGTAGCCGTACTGGGTCCAGCGGACCTCCGCCTCGATCACCACCTTGCGCTGCGGGGCGCCGGAATAGGAGCAGCGGACACTGTCGGCATAGACGTCGTCGCCGAAGGCCAGCGTGCCGTCCTCGCCGGTCAGGACATGGCTGGCAGAAACGGCATGGCTCACCCGGTCGATGTGCCAGACCATGGGCCGTGCCTCGAGCACGGTGTCGGGCTCGGCCCGGCGTTCCGGGGCGATGAACAGGGGATCGAAGTACTCAGGCTGGCGCATGGTATCGGCCACGGCGGCCTTCGCTGTCTGGAAGTTCAGGGGCTTGGCGATGAAGGACAGCGTCACCACGTCCTCGCTCATCTCCTCCGGGAGGCCGATGAGGCGGCCGAAGAACAGGGGCGTTGCCGTGGCCCCCTCGCTGAAGGAGAGCCAGGCCCAGCGCTTGCGGCCGATGCTCAGGAGCCCGACGCGAGGGTTCCGGACCTCCAGCCGGAGCGCGGCGAAGTCGCCCTCCTCCTGGGTCAGTTCGAAGGACAGCACTTGCTCGTCCTCGCGGGCGAAGGCCGGGGAGAAACTGGTCTGGCCAGCATCGACCCAGGCGAAGTGGAAGATCATGGTTCAAACCTCCTCGAGTTCGAGGGACCAGGACACGGCTGCCCCGTACTCATCCGTATCCTGCGAGAAGGAGACGACGCGCATGGTCAACTGAGGGCGATAGAAGGTGTAGTCGCCCTCCGTGTACAAAGACCCCGGCACCACCGCGCGGGCCGGCGTCCCACCCGACGTCCGATAGGAAAGTACTGAGATGCAGCCCACCGTCACGACCTGCCCCGGCCACACCCCGTCGATGGCGGGCGGCTGCTGGTCGGCGCAGGAGATGGTCGAGCGGTACTTGCGGAACTCAGGGCGCGAAAGGTCGATGAGCGCGCCGTTGATGGTGCGGCGCAGCTGCCGGGCGGCCTCTATGGGTTCGAGGGTCTGGCTTGCGCCGCGGGCGGAGTATGGCGGCACGCCCATGCCGGAGAGGGTCAGGACATCCGACATGATCAGGCTCCGTACCAGGAGGGTTTGCGGCCTGCACTGTTGACCCGCCGCCGGGCCGAATAGCGGATCAGCTTCTCGGCCACGTCATTGTCGGCCACCATATGGAAGGACTGCTCGCCGAGGGTCAGGACGATGGGCCGCCCGGCCGCCGTTCCCGGCGCCCTGAGGGCCGGTGGCGCCACGCTGACCGGCCCGCCGAGCGCGAAGCCGGGGAAGCCGTCACGGAGTACAGGCCCGGCGCTCAGACCGTTGATGGCGCGCAGGAAATCCACCCCGTACCTCCGCACCGCCGCAGCGCGGATGATGAACTCGCCGTTCGACAGCCAGGCCGGAATGCTGTCCGACGTGCCGCTGCCCGGCCCCCGCACATAGCCGCCGGAGGCATACTTCGAGCCGCCGCTGCTGGCCTGGGCCCGGAGCCGTGCCGCCTCGGCCACCGCGCGCTGCAGGGCGGAGATGATGGCGGCGATCTGCCGCTGGATGGCGGTGCCCGCTGATGCGATGGCCGCGGCAACCGAGGCGAAGCCCGCCTGGACCAGCCCCCGGAAGCTCGCGGTGATCTCGCGGATCCTGCCTTGCGCGGTGAGGAAGGGCTGGACGAGCGCTGCGGCCAGGGCCTCGGCGCCCGCAACGTCACCCGCGATGTCGGTCGCGGTGGCTAGTGCCTCGCGGATGGCGGCGGCACTCTGAGCCACCGTCTGGCTGGCGCCCGACCAGGCCGAGACCACCAGATTGGCAACGCCAGAGAAGGCGGCGGAGGCCATATCGACGATCCCCTGCCACACCGGCGCCAGCGCGAGGGCCACCCCCGAGGCAGCCTCCGTGATGGCGCCCCAGGTCTGGCTGGCGGCGAGGAACAAGCCTTCCCGGGCGAGGGCCACGGTGCTGATAATACCGGCCCAGAGGTCCGAGACCACCGTGACGAGGCCCGTTCGGGCGTCTATGGCGATGGTGGTGAGTCCGCCCCAGAGATCGTCATAGGCGGTCTTGAGGCCCTCGAAGGCCGCGGTGGCTGCCGTGCCGAGGCCGGTCCAGGTGTCGGTGAAGATGGTCTTCACGCCCGCGAAGGCCGACGCCGTGACCGCCCGGATGCCCTCCCAGGCGGCGGCAAAGGCCGTCTCGAGAAAGGCGAAGGCGGCCTTGGCGCCCGCCACGATCTCGTCCCAGAAGGCGTAGAGAAGTGCTCCCAAGGCCACCACGCCGACGCCGATGAGACCCGCAGGGCTCAGGAACACCGCGAGTTGCGGCAGGACGGCCAGCAGGGCGCGGACGCCTGTGGCCAGTACCGGCCAGATCCCCGCGATCACCTTGCCCAGCGGCGCGATGAGGCCCAGCAGGTCGAAGACCAGCCGCAGGGAATTGAGACCGAGCCCCAGACCTGCGAACAGCAACCGGAACCCTCCCGCCAGCTGGGTGACGGCGGCGACGATCAGCAGCTGGTCGCCCGTGAGGTTGGTGCCGAAGATCCGGTTGATCTGCTCGGCCACCGGCTGGGCATATTGACGGATCGTCTGGAACGCCGGAACCAGCACATTGCCGAAGAGGTCCCTGGCGGCACCCGCGGCGCTGACGAAGCCGTCGCGGAGGTCGAGGATCCACCGGTTCCGGATAGCGCCGTCCGGTCCACCCGTCGTGAGGGTGATCAGGTCCTGGACAATGGAAACAAATTGGTCCGCAGCCCCGGTAATGAAGGCGTTGATGGCGGCGGAGTTCTCGGCGATTGCCCCGAGGATGGCATCCGATGCCTTCGTGATCCCGGGCGCGATGAGCGAGGTGAAGACGTTGCGGTACTGTCCGAACAGGAAGCCGATCACCGCCAGCTGGTCCCCCGCCGCGTCCGCCGCCCTGACACCCTCATTGGTCACCAGCGCGTTGAAGGACTTCAGGATGCCCTTGTAGTTCTCGATCGCCTTGCCGCCCTGGTTGAGGAACGGGATGAGTTTCGGCCCGAGCTTGGGGCCCAGGAGATCGATGGCGATCTGGGTCTTCTCCGCCCCGTCCTCCATGCCGGCGAAGGCGTCGGCGATGGCTTTCAGAACATCCGCCGGAACGAGCTTCGTGCCGGGTGGAATGCCGACTTGTCGCAGCACCTTCTGCAGCGCCTGCGCCTTGTCCGAGAGCGTGTCGGTCTCCTTGCCCGCGGTCTGGCTCCCGGACACGATCCCCCGGTAGACCCTGACGCCGCTCTCCTCGGCGAAGCTGAAGCTATTGCCCAGCTTCACGACACCGTCGGCGGCCTTTGACGTGTTCAGCTCATTCAGCGTGTCGCTGAGCGACGCGATGGCCTTGACGAAGTCGCCCGCCCCGACGCCTGCCTGCACGCCCGCGTACTGGAAGGCCTGCAGGTCCTCAGCCGCGATGCCGAGCGATTCCGAGAGATCGTTGAGCTGCCCCAGACCGTCCAGGCTTCCCTTGATGAAGGCCCCGGCGCCCACAGCCGCCCCCGTGAGTGCTGCGGTGAAGATGCCTATGCGGGCGGCCGAGGACTGGAAGGCGCCGGAGACATTCGCCACGCTGGCGCCGACCCGGCCAAAGCTCTCGGCCACCTTCGAACCCGCCTGCTGCAGGCTGGCAAACGAGGCCTTCAGACTGGCGAAGGCCGAGCCGAAGGACTTGCCTACCTCGACGTTCTTGAAGGCCGCCTCGAGCTTCCGTGCCGCCGCCTCGCCCTCCGCGCCCATCTTGCGCAGGGTCGCGACGATCTCGTCGCCGCCCTCGAGCGCGATCGACTGGTTGATGACATTGCGTCCGCGGGCCATGGCATTCATCTCTTTTTTAGGGGCTTCCGGCTTCCTTGGCCGTGACAGCGCGGCGATTCGTTTCTCATGCCGCACGGAGGGAGCGTCGAGGTGAACGTCATCAGTTTCGAGGACAGGCTCGCGGCACGTTTGGCCAGGAGGGCGGCGGCCTACGGCATGGATGTCATCCGCGAACCTGCCGGTACCTGGGCGCTGGTGGCGTGGGGCTTCAGGACGCCGGAGCTTTCCGGGGTCACGTTGCGGGAAATCGAGGCCGACCTCGACTGCTGCGATGAACTGGAGCTTCAGTCGCTCACGGAGATGAGCGACGCATAGAGCTGCGGCAGCCGGTCCCGGGCCGCACGCACGATCCCTGAGATGTTCAGCCGCTTGCGGATCGACACGCTGTCGAGGCCGACGAAGACAGGAACCGAGACGAAGGGCCCCTCACCGCGACCACCGGAGCGGAAGCGGGCGAGGCTGACCTTGGTCGTGTTCTTGCCCTTCTTCGCCTTCGCCACGAGCAGCGGCCGTTTGCCGGGGCGCTTCACGAAGGCCAGAGGACCGATGCTTTTGCGGAACAGCTCCGGCGTCATGGGCTTGCGGCCCTGGCGCTGGGGTACGTTGGGCAGCGCTAACCACAGGCGCGGGCGGCCGCGGATCGTGGCGCCTTCCTCGAACACCCCGGCATAGGGGATCTTGTGATAGACGTGCGCCGTGGCGTTGAGGCTGTTGCGGCCCTGCGGGTAGATATCGACCCTGAGCGCCTTGACGAAGCCCGGACCCAGCCCGGCGGCTGCAATGTCGGCGCGGCCCTGTGCCTTCACGATGTTGCCCGCCGCGGCAATGGCGCCCTGGGCCGCCGCCGCCATGGCGGCATAGGGTGCGCGGAAGGCCTGCTTGAAGCTACCCGGCTCACGGCGGTAGCGGATGCGGGCGGTCATTCGCGGGTGAGCTCCTTGTGCTGGTGGCGGATCTCTTTCGCGTCGCCCCGGGCGGCGAGGGCGGAGATCGAGAGTGTCTGCGCCGCCTCCCGCCCCAGCCGCTTGTGGGCAAGCTTCAGAAAGCCGGCAATGCGGCGCGGCGTGTAATCCCACACAGATGCTGGTGGATGTCCTGCCGCGATCAGTTCTTCGACGGCGGCGGCGAGGTCGTGGCCTGCGTCGCGGAAGCGCCCCCTGCCAGGAGGCCCAGCCGGGAGAGCCTTTCCACCAAAGGGCCAAGACCTCGCGGCATGGTGAGTTCGACGATGGCCGCCAGAAGATCGGCCTGCTCCTCGAGGGTCAGATTGTCGGCAGCCGTCTCCACATCTGCGTCACCCGGAGCACCGGTACCGGCAGCGATGATGGCGGCAACGACATCACCGCCGAGCCTCAGCAGATCGTCGACCGCAACCTCGCGGCCCGTCATCAGGGCGCGGAGTTCGGGGAAGCGGGCGAGAAGATGGGCGATGCCCCGAGCGGAGACGCCGGTCACGGTGATGTCCTGCTCCCGGATCGAGACCGTGGAGGTCACGGGGGCAATGTCGACGAGCCCGACCATCAGACCACCTCGAGGCTGGTGATCGTGCCGAAGGAACCAGAAACCGCGGCACACTCGCCCGTCAGCTCGATCGTCCCCCACTCGTCCGAGATCAGGCTGATGGACG
>VFQT010004708.1_pt1 | contig 11015 bp, 12 predicted proteins | sample 3512381 | NCBI WGS metagenome assembly VFQT01 (sample SAMN10412376, study PRJNA504923) | tailings metagenome | isolation source: Relicate 2 Philex TSF3 active mining site | place: Philippines: Tuba, Benguet | collected 2017-08-29 | reverse complement strand
TAAAAAAGGCGAGAAAAAGCCTCGACAGGGACGACCCAAGGGTTGTCTCAACAAAAACAACCAGATGATTCGGGACATGATTACCGAGGCTTTGCACGGTGTCGGTGGCGTGGACTACCTGATGGACTGTGCAACAGACCCAAAGACCAAAGCGGCGTTTCTGGGTTTGATTGGCAAGGTGATGCCGGTGCAGTTGGCTGGCGATCCTGACAATCCGATCAAAGCGGCCATCACTCTGGAGATTACCGGTGTCCCAACGAATCAAGGTTGAGATACCGAATAACTACCTTCCTCTGTTCCAGCCCCAGCGTTACAAAGTCCTGTACGGCGGACGAGGCTCCGGCAAGTCCTGGTCCGTTGCTAGAGCATTGGTGGCAATGGCTGCTGCAAAGCCCATTCGCGTGCTGTGCGCCCGTGAAACCCAAAAGTCGATTCAGGAATCTGTGCATAGGCTCTTGAAAGACCAGATTGGTCTGTTGGGGCTGGATCACTTATTCGAGATACAGGAAACCCGGATCATCGGCAAGAACGGCTCGGACTTCGCCTTTGCAGGCATCCGCCAGCAAGGGGTGGCCAACCTCAAGTCGTTCGAGGGGGTGGATGTTTGCTGGGTGGAGGAAGCCCAGGTGGTTTCCAAGAAGTCGTGGGATGTGTTGATACCCACGATCCGCAAGCCGGGGTCGGAAATCTGGATCACGTTCAACCCTGAGCTGGACAGTGACGAGACGTATGAACGGTTCGTGCTGAACCCTCCAGAAACGGCTTGGGTGTGCAAGGCGAACTGGGACAGTAACCCGTGGTTCCCTGACGTACTGGATCAAGAGCGCAAGGATTTGCTGCTGCGCGATCCTGTGGCGTACCGGACCGTGTGGGAAGGCGAGTGCCGTCCTGCGGTGGAAGGCGCGATCTATGGTCGGGAAATGGCTGCTTTGCAGGAGTCAGGCCGGGTTCGCTTGGTCCCTTATGACCCGCTGCTTAAGGTGCATACCTTCTGGGACTTGGGGTGGAACGACGAAACCTCGATCATCCTGGCCCAGCGTGCCGCGTCAGAGATTCGGATCATTGACCACATCTCTGGCTCACACCAGACCCTGCACGACTACGTGAGGCAACTGGAAGCGAGGGATTACCGCTTCGGCGTGGACTTCCTGCCGCACGACGGCAACTCCAAGTCGGTGAACACCGGCAAGTCTGCCAAAGAGATTCTGGAGCAGCTAGGACGCCGGGTGGAGATCGTTCCCCGGATGGATGTGGAAGAAGGCATCCAAGCGGCAAGGATGGTGTTCCCCAGGTGTTACTTCGACGCAGACAAGACCGGCAAGCTGATTCAGAGCCTGAAGAAGTACAGGCGGCAGATGAACCAGACCACCGGGGCCTTTGGTTCACCCCTACACGACGACGCCTCGCACGACGCGGATGCTTTCCGGTATCTGTGCGTGAGTGAGAACCGCATGAGCAATGAGGATTGGGGAGCGCAACCCATCGTCTACAAAAACCGCAGAGTGGCTTAAATGAAGATCGATCAACTGATGGAATTTTTAAGATACGACCACGAGTCAGGCGATCTTTTTTGGAAGAAAAGCACAAACCGGCGAATTGTTGTTGGAAGCAAGGCCGGAACACTTCGGGGTAATGGAAGGCTTCAAGTCTGCATCAATGGAAAAATTTATCTTTCGTCCCGACTTGCATGGGCTTTGTACTACAAGCAGTGGCCGATCAATGAGATTGACCACATTGATGGCAACCCATTAAACAATGCCATCGTAAATTTGCGGGACGTCACTAGAAAAGTGAACGCTCAAAACCAACGCAAAGCACATAAGGGCAATTCGTCTGGATATTTGGGTGTTCGTCGGGTCTTGGGATGCACAAAGTCTAAAAAATGGGAAGCTGTAATCAACGTTAACGGCTCCACTCGGGTACTTGGAAGGTTTACCAGCCCAGAAGAGGCGTACCAAAGATATGTCGAAGCCAAAAGGCTTCTGCATGAAGGTTGCACACTATGACGCGAATGCTTGAATCCGAACTGTTGGCGTATTTGCAAGAAGAGGCCGACAGCGCGTACCACTACCTTGAGGGTGAAGTCGCGTCGGATCGCACCCGGTCGATGAAGGAGTATCTTCGTCTGCCCTACGGCAACGAAGAAGAAGGCCGGTCCTCTGTGGTGGCGTCTGACGTGTTCGACGCCGTGGAAGGGATGCTGCCCGATCTGGTGGAGGTGTTCGTTTCCTCCGACAAGGCGGTGGTGTTCGACCCCCAAGGCCCGGAGGATGTGGAAGGCGCAGAGCAGGTGACGAACGCCTGCAATTACGTGTTCTACAAGCAGAACAACGGCTTCCTGATCCTCTACACGGCGGCCAAAGATGCACTCCTGCTGAAGACCGGCGGGGTGAAGTGGTACTACGAAACCAAGCGGACGCCAACGTTCACGACCTATACGGTCGATGAGATGCAACTGGCGGTGTTCCTGACCACCAACCCCAAGGCGGAGGTGGTGGAGAAAGAGGAACTGGAGTATTCCCAGGAGGAATTGCAGCAGTACCAGATGCAGGCCCAACAAGCCGCGCAAATGGGCCAGATGCTGCCTCCGTTACCCGTGCGTCTGAAGGTCAAGATCAAGACCGTCGAGCAGAAGGGCAAGGTCAAGATTTGCAACATCCCACCGGATGAGCTGCACATCTCCCGCCGCCACAACTCTGTCTTGTTGGATGACTGCCCCTACGTGGCCCATGTGTCCGAAAAGACCGTCTCCGAGATTCGTGAGATGGGCTACGACGTGGACGAGGACATGGTCAAGCGGGCTCAGAACGAGCTGAACACCGCCGATGCGGATTACCGCGAGTCTTACAAGGGTGGCAAGTGGGGTTGGTGGGAAGAGGACAACAACCTCGATCCCTCGATGATCCGGGGCTACCTGCGTGAAGAGTACGTGCTGGTGGACTTTGACGGGGACGGCATTGCCGAGCGCCGCCGCATCGTTCGCTTGGGCGATGAAATCCTTGAGAACAAGGAATGCTCCCACGTGCCCATTGCGGCATGGACGCCTTACCTGCTGACTCATCGTTTTGACGGTCTGTCGGTGGCTGATCTGGTGTCGGATTTCCAGCGCATCTCTACGGAGATCATGCGCCAGCAGTTGGATAACCTGTACCTGGCCAACAACCAGGAAACGGTGGTGCTGACGGATGCCCAGGGCAACCCGATGGCCAACATTGACGACCTGCTGAACCGCCGTCCGGGCGGGATCATCCGGGAGCGTGCCCAAGGCGCCGTGAGGCCCTATATGGAACGCTGGCAGGGGATCGAAGCCATGCCGATGGTGGAGATGCTGGACAGCAAGAAAGAGAACCGCACGGGCTATACGCGCTATTCCCAGGGTCTGGACGGCAACAGCCTGAACAAGACGGCGACCGGCGTCTCGATGATCATGAACGCCAGCCAGAAGCGCATGAAGCTGATGGCTCGCATCATGGCCGAGGCTCTGGTGGCTCCGATGTTCCGGGGTATCTTCAAGACCCTGACGGACTACGGCATGGAGCAGGTGTCGTTCCGCCTGAACGGGAAGTTCGTTCAATACGACCCTCAAGAGTGGCGCGACGGCTACGACATGACGATCAACGTCGGGATTGGCACGGGCGATGTGCAGCAACAGCAGCAGTTCCTGATGCAGTTGACCCAGACGCAAATGGCGATCATGCAAACGCCCTTTGCCCCGCAGTTGATTAACGCGAAGAACGTCTACAACCTGCAAGCCCGACTGGCCGAGAACGCGGGATTCAAGAACCCCAGCGAGTTCTGGACCGATCCCGAGACGGTTCCTCCCCCGCAGCCTCAGCAACCCCCGCCCGACCCACGAATCATGGTGGAGCAGGCGAAGTTGCAGCAAAAGGCGCAAGCGGATCAGGCGGACATGCAGCTTGAGATTCAGAAAACTCAGGCGGAAATGCAGGCAGAGCGTGAACAGTTCATGCTGAAACTTCAGTTCGACGCTGAACAGGCCGAACGCCAGCGCCAGCATGAGAAAGAACTGGAAATGATGCGCTTGCAAGCGCGGCCCATTGTGGGGATGGTATGAACCAAACCGACCTGATGCGCGAACAGACGCGCGGACAGCTCTCTACTTCTTTGCTGGAGAACGAGCTTCTGCAAGAGGCTCTGGATGCCATTGAAAAAGAGGTGATGGAGCAATGGATTGCCTGCCCCGCACGGGACCATGAAGGCAAAGAAGCCCTGTGGCAGTTGATTAAGACCAGTCGCAAGTTCCGCACGATCCTTGAGGGGTACATCGAGACCGGAAAGCTGGCGAGTGAGCAACTGCGGCAGTTTGAGGAAAAACGTAGTCTTTGGAACCGGCTCAAAAAAGCCTAAGTGGAGTTGATATGAACCCGTTTGCGTACAACCCAGAAAACGATGTGCCGATCTACGGATTGGGCGGGGGTTATGTTGTTGACAAAGGCAACAGCCGCGCACGTTTTGGCAGCCTAAGCGAAGCAGAAAACTACGCCGATGCGTTTGGTCGGGGTGTCTTTGGAGCGCCGCTGCCAATGACCGATGACTTGCAAAGCATGGCCATGAGGCGGCAAATGCAATCGTTGGGCTTGATGCCAATGATGGAGCCGCAAAAGCCCCAAGGCTTGCTTGGCGGCTTGCTATCTGACTACGGTTTGCAACTTTTACAACTTCTGCCTGCCATTGCAGCAGCCCGCAAGAAGTAAAGGATTCACCATCCCGGTGGATAGCCCTTTGGGGCTTTTTTTGCGTCCTACGGGGCGCTTTTTTATTTGTGGAGTGCTATGGACACCAACCCAGACAACGGAGTGTCGCTAGAAGACCTGGCCGGAATGCTCGATGAACCCGAGCAAATCGAGGCAGAAACCCCGGATGATGAACTCGCAGCCGCGATTCCTGAAGAGGAAGACCCGGTAGCAGAGCAATCGGAGCCCGAGGCGGAAACCGATGATTTGGTCGAGGCGGAATACGAGGGCAAAACGTACAAGGTTCCGAAAGAACTGAAGGACGCATTGCTACGGACCCAGGATTACACCCGCAAGACCCAGGAAGTCGCTGAGATGCGACGGGCTGCCGAACAGCGTGTACAAGCTATTCAGGCCCAAGAGCAGATCATGGCCGCGACTTTCGACAAGGCCGCTGAACTGAAACAGATTCAATCTCAACTCTCCCAATTCGATCAAATCGACTGGCAAGCGTTGAGCGATGCTGACCCGGTTCAAGCGCAGAAACTATTGATTGCACGCCAGAACTTAGAGCGCAGCTACGGACAAAAGGCGCAAGAGCTTCAAATGGCGCAGGCTCAATACCAGCAACTGACCGCACAACAGCGTCAGCAAATGCTGCAAGAGGCTGCGAGGGAATTGAAGCAGCGACTCCCCGAGTTCGACGCCAAGATGGCCGAACGTATCCGTTCCACCGTCAAGGAATACGGGTACAGCGATCAAGAACTGTCCAATGTCACCGACCCGCGATTGGTGCAGGTTCTGCACGACGCGATGAAGTGGCGAGAGCTTCAGGCCCAAAAGCCTCAAGCAATGAAAAAGGTGGCCGAGGCACCCAAGGCAGTCAAGCCGCAAGCCCAGACACCGAAACCACGCAACCAGGCTGCATTGCAGCGTTTGAAATCACATGGCCGAGTAGATGATTTGGCCGCATTCCTGTAAGGAGTAATTGACATGGCTCAACCAGCAGAAACCCGCGATTCCTACAATACCAACGGTATTCGTGAGGACCTTCAAGACAAAATTTATATGGTCTCGCCCGAAAGCACGCCTGTGCTGTCGGCGATCCGTCGCTTCAAAGCGACACAAAAACTTCATGAGTAAATAACACTGCTCATGTAAAATTCGGCTATATGCTGGAAACTCCTTAGAGTTTCATGCCCCACAGAGGAAAAGTCATGAAAATTGGACAATCAGCAGGAAAGAGTTACGCTTACCTTTTGGGGGTGTTCCTTGGTGATGGGTGTGTAACGCACCCTGGTGGCACGTATCGCAAAGATGCGCTGACATTCAAACTGAACACCATAGACCCAGAATTTGCAGAGGCCACTAAAGCGGCGCTGTTGGAATTTACCGACCGCCACATTGGCATCTGCACTCATGCTGTGAGCAAAAGCAGCAAGCCCAATCATTCGCTTCACTGCCAAGATCAACAGATTTGTGAGCATCTGGTCGAGGTCACGCAGCGCAAACAGGTTATCCCTGACTTTGTGCATAACTGGCCAAAGGATCAGAAGATCGCATTTATTGAAGGCTTGATGGACAGCGAAGGGTTTGTAGGAGAAAGGCGCACAGAGGTCACGAACCGACGTTTCTACATGGGCTTCAAGTCCTGTGACGTATGGGTTCCTGATTTCGTTCGTGTGCTGGAGAGTGTCGGGATTAAGGTTGGCAAGATTTCTCAGGAAGTTCCGAGAAAAGAAGGCTACAAAATACCCACACGGTTCACCATCAAGATGCAGTCATGGATTGATAGCGGGGCAAAATTCCGCATCGTCAGAAAGCAGCGTCGAGTTGATGAGTGGGCTTCCTTTGATGCGTATGTGCAGCGCAGCAGGTATCCGCGTAGGCTATCCCCAGAGACTAATATGCCGAACACGCTAGAAATGGCGTGATGATAGAGTCCGAACTTACGGGTAACCGTAAGAGGTTCTGAAGTGAAGTAAGAACCCGCCAGAGCAATCTGGTCAGTAGGCGATGAGTGCGCCGAAAGTAACAGCCAGGGCAACGTGACACTCTTGCAACGCCGAACAAGGACAACGCAGTCATCGAAGGCGACGACCGTACCGGCTCGCAACTCTCTCCGACAACCCGTGTGGCAAACACCACTCAGTTGTTCGATAAGGTGGCTGTGGTTTCCTCGACCAACGAGAAATCAAAGTCCGCCGGTCGTTCCAGCGAGATGAAGTACCAGATCGCCAAAATCTACAAAGAGCTCAAGCGAGATGTAGAGGCGATGATTCTTTCCAACAACCCCGCTGTTGCTGGTTCGTCTTCTGTGGCCCGCAAGTCTGCTGGTCTTGGCCCGATGATCTTCACCAACGTGTCTCACGGCACTGGCACCCCTGTCGGTTCTACGTCTGCCCACACCTCGGGTCTGGCAACGAACGCTCCGGTGGCTGCTGGTACTGCGCGGGCATTTGCTGAATCGGAACTCAAGACTGTGATGCAAAGCATTTTCACCAACTCCGGTGAAATGCCTTCCATCATCAGCATGACCCCTTCCCACAAGGGCACCTTCTCTACCTTCCAAGGTATTGCCGGTAGCCGCTATCAGGTGAAGAAGGGCCAGCAAGCCGTCATCATTGGGGGAGCCGACCTCTACATGAGTGACTTCGGCGAACTGACCGTGGTGCCGAACTACGTGCAGGCTACTGCCAACAACTCGACCGTGTTCATCCTGAACCCGGAAGAAGCTGGCGTGGCGTACCTGCAAGAGTTCCAGTCCACTCCGCTGGCCAAGACCGGCCACACAGAGAAGGAACTGGTGTTCTGCGAAGCAACTCTGGTCGTGACTTCTGAGCGTAGTCACGGAAAGATTGCCGATTTGACCGCCTGATCTGATGGGGGTTAACGCCCCCTTTGTCTTGAAAGAACGGAACCCCTGCTGGAAACGGCGGGGGTTTTTTTATGAGCATTGTTTACCAAGATTTCGACAAGCAGACCGGTATCCATACCAAGGTCTACCAAGACGAAACCAAAACCGTCATTGATAAGACGTACGACGCACAGCCGTTCATCGAGACAGCCTCTGAAATAAGAGCGCAGACTGAAGGCGAACGCTGGGGCGAAATGCGGCACGTGGGGTTCATTCCGATGGCGGAACTGTCCAAGATGATGCGTCAGGACGGAACTATTGACCGCAAACGCTGCTTGGAATTCTTGAAGCAAAACCCTGCCTTTGTGACGTTCTCCAAGGTGCTGAAGTGATCTCGACTTATACCGACCTTCAGAATGCGGTGGCGCAGTGGATGCACAGGACCGACCTGACAGCACTGATCCCCGACTTCATTGCCTTGACGGAAGAGAAGCTGAACCGCTACCTCCGCACCAAGGACAACGAGACGACGCTATCCCCGACAGCGATTGTCAACAACCGGGTGGCGATCCCGGCGAATACCGTGGCCGTGAAGACGTTGTGGCTTGACGGTTACGAAGCCTCTCCCCTGAAGCCTCAGAGTCTGGAGAGCGTGATTTCCAAAGGGACGGAAGGCTTGGCCACGGTCTATGCGTGGCAAGGGTCGGATTTCCTCTTTGACGGCACGGGCACCGTGGAAGGTGTGCTGTACCGAAGCATTCCCCCATTGGCGACGAACAGCACGAACTGGTTGCTGTCGGCCCACCCAAGCGTGTACCTGTTTGGCACGCTGGCTGAAGCGAATCTGTACATCAAGAACGGGGAAGAGGCCACGCTGTGGAAGGCCCGGTTCGATGGCCTGCTCGATGAGCTGAACGGCAATTCTCAACGCGACACGATGAATGGGCCTTTGGTGGCCCGAGCGAGGTAAGACATGGCCCTTGAAACAGGCACGTTCATTTCCGATCTGGTTTCCACCAACCCTACCTCGACCGACCCGAAGGCGGAAGGCGACGACCACATCCGTTTGCTGAAAAGCACGATCAAGGCGACGTTCCCTAATGTGTCGGGGGCGGTGACTCCGACTCACACGGAACTGAACTATGTGGACGGGGTGACTTCTGCGATCCAGACGCAACTGGACAGCAAGGCTCCACTGGCCAGCCCAACGTTCACCGGGACGGTGACGATTCCCTCTGGGGCTTCTATTGCCGGGTTTGCGCCTCTGAACTCACCTGCCCTGACGGGTACTCCCACGGCTCCGACAGCGGCACCGGGGACGGCCACAACTCAGATTGCCACAACAGAGTTTGTGGTGTCTCAGGCGTTTTCTTCTGCGCTGCCGGGTCAGACCGGAAATGCTGGCAAGTACCTGTCCACCGATGGCACTGCCGCCTCTTGGCAGACGGTCAATGCGGTGTCCAGCGTGGGGGTGTCGGTTCCCGGTTTCCTGACGGTTTCCAACTCGCCCATCACCTCCAGCGGCACCATTGCGATCACGTACTCTGGGACGGCCCTTCCGGTGCTGAACGGTGGCACGGGTGTGACGACTTCGACGGGTTCCGGTGCGAACGTCTTGTCCACCAACGCGGTGGTTTCGGGCCTCACCCTCAACGACGGCTACACCGAGGAAATCTTCGCCGTCACCGGCACCACCCCAGCCCTGTCACCCACCAACGGCAGCATCCAGACATGGACGCTATCCGGTGCATCGACTCCGACAGCGGGAACATGGGCCAATGGTCAAGCAATCACGCTGCTGATTGACGATGGCACTGCCAACACGATCACTTGGACTTCTTTGGCAGTGACTTGGAAGACCAACGGCGGCTCTGCACCTACCTTGCTCGCCTCTGGCCTGACTGTGATCCAGCTTTGGAAGGTTGGCGATGTGATCTACGGTGCCCGAGTGGGGGATGCGTGATGCTGGCTGACAAACTTAGATCGGCCACGGCAGCGGAGAAGCTGTTTGTGGATGACGTATTCGCAAGTTGGCTTCGGACTGGCACGGGCGCCAGCGCAACCGTAACCACCGGCATTGACATGACCAAGGGTTACATGCTGTGGAGTAAGGGCCGCAGTGGTGCCACGGATCATGCCATCTATGACTCTGCCCGAGGTGTGACGCTTGATCTGGTCAGCAACAGCACGGCAGCGCAAACCACACAAGCGCAAGGCTTGACCGCTGTCAGCGCCACCGGGCACACCATTGGCACGTTAGCCAAGATGAACACCAACGGCGCAACTTACGTCGATTGGGTGTTCCGCAACGCCCCCAAGTTCTTCACCCACACCACCATCAGCCACACCAACGGCACGGCAACGAACATCAGTCTGACTGACCTTGGAACTGTCGGCCAAGTCGTTGCCAAGATCACCAACACCACGGGCGATTGGATCACTTGGCATCGCAGCCTGACGGCTGGCAATAACCTGCGGCTCAACACAACGGCAGCGCAGACCACGGAGAACGCTTGGCTTTCTGTCTCAGGCACCACTGCAACGCTTGCTTCTGCCGCGCCTACGGGCACCTACGTCATTCACGCATGGGCACACGACACCAGCGCAGACGGGATTATTCAGTGCGGGAGTTTTACGACTGATGGTAGCGGCAATGTGACGGTGACGCTGGGGTGGCAGCCGCAGTTTGTTATTGCGAAGAAATCCAGCTCGGCCTTCAACTGGATCATGCTGGATGTAATGCGGGGATTTTCCCATCAGACACAAGACGCCTACTTGTACGCCAATACATCAGGCGCAGAGGTGGTGTCAATTGCTACTGTTTTCGGACACCCGACAGCAACGGGCTTTAATACTGAAGACTTCGACGGCGATGCCACCTTCATCTACCTCGCCATCCGCCGCCCGAACAAGCCGCCGACGATTGGGACGCAGGTTTATAACGCGATTGCAAGGACGGGGACGGGTGCTGAGACAAACTTCACCGGCGCTGGCTTTACCCCAGATTACGCGATGATCCGCAATCGCACAGTTGAAGATTGGGTTGTCGCTGACAGGCTTAGGGGCGGCGCTCCGTTCTTGGCTGCAAACGGATTAAGCGCAGAACAGACCGATGGCACATATCTTGGGTCTGCAACTTTCTCATCCACAATGGACGGGATCAGAGTTGTCACAGCGGGCGCAGTCAACGCATCGAGCAACTCGTACATTAACTATCTCTTCCGTCGCGCTCCCGGCTTTCACGATCAAATCTGCTACACCGGCACCGGGGCCAACAAGACAGAAGCGCATAACCTTGGAGTCCAGCCCCAACTGTGGATAGCCAAGCGGCGCAACAGCACAGGCTCTTGGACGATTGGCAGCACGCTGCTGAACGCTAACGAAAAGATCGTCATGCCCTCGCCCAATGGTCGAGTGACAGACGCAACGGCTTGGAACAGCACTTACCCCACGGCCACCAACAT
>VFQT010004707.1_pt1 | contig 11015 bp, 9 predicted proteins | sample 3512381 | NCBI WGS metagenome assembly VFQT01 (sample SAMN10412376, study PRJNA504923) | tailings metagenome | isolation source: Relicate 2 Philex TSF3 active mining site | place: Philippines: Tuba, Benguet | collected 2017-08-29 | reverse complement strand
GGCGACCTGGCTAAGACCTTTCGATCTTTACAGTTGCGGGAACAGCGCCGGAATTTAACCGGACTTCGCTAAACGCAACGCCCCTGCTCCGTTAAAAGCAGTTTGCGGAGCCTAGCACTTACGTTTGAGGTTCTCGCTTATGAGGTATTTATGGGAAAGTCGGCGTTCATGTCAGATTCATAATCTTGATATGCCCTCTTAATCTCTTTGAGAAACAATTACTGGCGTGAGCAAACGGCTTTCCGAAGAAATTGGAATTAAGCAATCCCTAATTTTTTCAGGCGGTACAGGTCGCAGTGGCACGACAATAGTTGCAAGACTCCTTTCAAGGCACTCTGCGATTACCATGGCCAAACCTGCAGAAATTAAGTTTTTAACATCAGGTAATGGCCTTTTGGATCTTAGTTCAGGGAAGAGAGTTGGAAGGTATCGAAGATTACTTGTTACAGATCGATTGCATTTAGAAAGATTTAAGTATCGTCTCTATCGTGATTGGTGGATACGCGACGCCAAGGATGGAAGTAAAACTGGACTTTCGTCGGGAATAACAAAAGAGGAATTAGATCAGATTTTTGCTGAGCTAAAAACAAATTTTGAAAAAGACAAACAACAGGCAATTCAAGTTTTCATGAATAGGTATGTAAATATCCAGCTTGGTCAAAGTAGAGGAAGAATTTGGATTGACACTACTCCCGTTAACATCTTTCGAGCTAAGGAGATTGCTCAACTCTTTCCGGATGCAAAATTTGTACATATGATTCGTGACGGAAGGGACGTTATTTCATCAGTGATACGTGAGAGGTGGGGCCCCTCTAGTTATGAGGAAGGCCTGCTCTGGTACCGAAAAAGAATGCTAAGAAATGTTCAAAATGTTTTGGAGCTAGATGGAAAAGTCATAACTATTGCACTTGAGGACTTGGTGATTAATGATCGCGAAATGCAGTTACAAAAACTCCTGAAGTTTTTAAAGATCAAACCTGAAAAAAAACTTATTGAGTTCTTCAATACCGTTGTTTTGGCCAGCAGTGTGAGTCAAGGAAGGTGGAGAGATGAAGTAGATGATGTTAAGAAATTTAATCAATCTTATGCTGACTTGCTAACTGAGTTGAAGGAATTGGACCCTTCATTGCCACTAGACATTTGAAATGTGAATTCAGATTCCATTGTTTGATAGGCACGCTTCGCGATTTTAATGCGTCTTTCTAGGTATTCCGACGAGCTCCCCGCGAGAATTTGTTCAAAACGAATTTCTTTTTGCTTAACTTTACGAGCGCAGGAAGCGCATGTTCCAAAGAAAATATCTTTCCTTTCAGAAGTTTTGTGTAGCAATTCATGTGGAAAAATTAATCGGAAAATCAACGCTGTTGCTCTAAGAAGTGAGTTTACTATCCGGCGCATTAAATGAGCGATCCCTCGTTCAAAGGCGCTTTGTGCTAGAAGTCTTTGATACCGAATTCGTTTTAAAATTAAGGAATTTACAGTCTCGTCCATAAAGATTTGAACTAATTCTGCGATTTCAGCTGCTCCGGAAAGCTTTCTAATCGCTCCACAGTTTTTTCTTAACTTGGCTCTGATTGCTGGATCAAGGAGTTTTTCAATTTGCTCCTCTAAATCTGAAAGGTCCCCGCTAGTGACCAGAGCAAGATCTAGATCGGCGCACCATTTCGCTCGAGCCATCTGATCATCTGTTCCCCGAATATTTGGAATGAATAGTGTCGGTGTTCTTGCTGGAATAACCTCATGAACTGAGTTGTAACCGCTGGCACATATAACGCCGTCAAAGGCGTTAAGGACTTCTACTAAAGGAAAATACCGGATTACCTTAATATTTGTTGGACCTGAAATTAACCGAATCCCATCTTTATCCCTCGGCTCGCGCGTCATTACAATTTGAACATTCCTTTTTCTAGACAGTATTTTTATGACTTGTCTAACTTTTTCATTTGCGTCAAGTTCACCAACTCCTAGTTGTATAAGAATTACTGTCTTATTCCTGGACAAATTGAGAAGTCGACGAGCCGAGTATTTATCCAGCATTCTCTTCTGTTTATAAAGCGATACTGGTTTTGTTAATACGGCGTCATTACGCCCTTTGGTGGGACCTGTGTCGTAGGCGCTGGCCAGATCTCCTGGTTCAATCACGTAGTCCATAAGCTTCGCCTGCAGTGATAGGGCCAATCCCTGTGGGTTTGACTTCCACATTCCCCTTCGAATCCAAACTAAAGAAACATTTGGCCTCTTGAACTTAACAGCCAGAATTCCAGGGTAAGGAACTACCCCATCGAATGTCACGACCTTTGCAGATGTTTCGTCGATTAACGCGATTAATCGATCTCGTAAGTATTTATCCCATCGAATTCTTGCCATCCAAGCTTTATCCCTGCTCGGAACAAATTCACAATCCATATCGAGGGCATCTGCCACTTCATTTGCCGAATTAGCCATTGAAAAGAGAATGGGTCTGACGTTGCGCCGCAACTCCCGAGCGATTGCTGCTGTTCGAATTAGATGTCCGGCTCCAACGCCATTACTTGTTGCCATAATTACCGTTGGTTTAGACATGAAGGAAAGATATTTTCCATTGGTTAACAAAATGAGTACTCAAAGTAAACTTTTATATAAGTCGGTATGTAGAGGTAAAAACGGAAGTATATGGAGTAATGTTTTGTTGTGCGTTTGGGAGTGCTTGATGTCGGATCAAATACGATTCACCTACAAGTCGTCGACACTTATCCTGGGGCTCGCCCGAGTCCTGCAACAAATTTAAAGATTGATCTACGCCTCAATGAGTACATTGATTGCGATGGAAATATAGATTCGACAGGGATTAAGGAATTAAAAAATGCAATAAGTTCCTGCCTTGCCGAGTCAAGAAAATTCAAAACACACGAACTCCTTCCGTTTGCTACCTCCGCATTAAGAGAAGCCTCCAATGGTAGAGATGTGATTGCTGAAATAAATCAGAGCTTCGAAATCGATTTACAAGTATTGTCCGGTGTAGAGGAAGCAGAAATTACTTTTCTGGCTGCAAGACGCTGGTTTGGTTGGTCTAGCGGGAGGTTACTTTTAGTGGACATTGGAGGAGGATCTTTAGAACTAGCAATAGGAGTTAATGAATCTCCAGATACTGCAATTTCCTTGCCGCTTGGCGCATCGCGCTTAACGAAGTTTTTCCTGGAAGGTGATCCATTCACCAAGAAATCCATCAGAAAATTAAGAGACCATATTGAATCTCAAATTACCGAAATTTTAGGCGCCATACTCGCTCACCAAGAATCAGATAGAGCAATTGGCACAAGTAAAACTCTGAGGACTCTTGCAAGATTAACCGGTGATTGGGTCGGCGGAAATGGAAAAACTTTAAAACTAGATAACTTGCGAAAAATTCTCCCAAAACTTTCAGAAATGACCGAAGAGCAGCGAAGTGAGTTACCAGGTATATCAAAGTCCAGAGCTAAACAAATTGTTGCCGGAGCCCATGTGGCTGAAAGTGTGATGCGAAATCTAGGAGTAGCCGAACTAGAGATTTGCCCGTGGGCACTCCGGGAAGGAATTATCTTAAAGTGGTTGGATTGGATTAAACAATAATAGGGACTTCAATTTTGTCAACGCTTACAATTTCACTTGAAATATGATGAACTAGCCATGCGTCACCAGGTTTCAAGTAAGTATCTGAAACTTCAAACCCTTGTCGAATAAGTTTATGCTGTACATAATCAGGAAGGATCGGATTGTGAGAACAAACTAAAGTGCTCTGTGAATTATCGAGTAGCCGATCAATATATTTCATGACACGATTTGGTTTTTTCTGATAAACATCTTCGCTCAATGAGTCAGTCAAAAAATAGTTTATTCCTAACTTTCTGGCAAGTGGATCTACTGTTTTATAACATCTTGTGGCGATTGAAGAATGAATCTCTGCAATCTGAAACGGAATGAGATTTGACACAAGAAGTTCGGCTTCCTTTTCACCGATTTCGCTAAGTGGTCGATCTTCATCTTCTCCGTTCCACTCATTCCTAGAAATAGCCTTAGCGTGACGGAGCAAAATAAGCACTTTTGCATCCAAATCAATCTTACGAAATCTTTGAATTATTTCAATATCGCCATTATTTGAGAGCCATTTTTCTGCAGCCTTTAATTGTAGCCACTTGATTTCATCTACTTCGTTGAGGTCAGGCTGACCTATCGTTTCTAAATATTTGGCGCTCCAGTAGTCAACCGATTTTATTCCCTCACTATTTTCATATTCTATCTTTCCAAGATATCTTGAAATTTTAACCCTGGCACCAGTTTCCTCAATCGTTTCACGATATGCGGTTGCGGAGGAAATTTCGCCAAATTCTGCCTTACCCTTGGGCAAACTCCAATCACTGTATTTTGGACGATGAATAAGTAGTATTTCTAATTCATCCTCTTGATTTCGCCGCCAAACAACGGTTCCTGCCGCTTTTACAGTTTCAATTTCAGCCATTGTAATTCTCCAAAAGTTCCAAATGTAAATCTTTTTTAAAATTACCGTTGAAATCTTCTATCTGTCTGGACCATTCAACTTTACTATTGAGATGCCATCCTGATATATCCTCGCGCCAATACTTGTCTAAAATTTGGCTGAGATAGTTTTTATGGGCTTGTTTATCAATACGAACAAGCGTTTCGATACGTCGATCGAGATTTCTATTCATGAGGTCAGCACTGCCAATCCAGAACTCTGGATTACCTCTATTGTTAAAGTTGTAGATTCTTGAATGCTCCAAAAATCTACCCAATATTGATTTGATTTCAATATTTTCCGATACGCCTGGAATACCTGGAACTAATGAGCATATTCCTCTGACCAAAATTCTAATTTTAACTCCGGCGTTTGAAGCTTCATATAGTGCTTCAATAAATTGTTCGTCAACAATCGAATTCAATTTGAAATTTATTGATGCCTCCAGTCCAGATTTGGCTGCATCAATTTCTGATTGAATTTTAGAAAGCAACTCTCCTCTTAACCCCTTTGGGGCGACTATTAATCTCGAAAAATCTTCCTCGCGCACAAAGCCGGATAATTGATTGAATAGCCTGGTGAGATCAGTACATAATCTTTCATCTGCACTTAGAATTCCTATATCTTCATACATTCTCGCGGTTTTGGGATTATAATTTCCCGTGCCAACATGACAGTATCTTTGAATTTGTCCGCTTTCTTTTCTAACAACAAGAGATAATTTTGCATGTGTTTTTAAGCCCATCAATCCATAAACTACATGGACTCCAGATTCTTCCAATTTTTGAGCCCATCGCATGTTCGCAAGTTCGTCAAAACGGGCCCGAATCTCAATTACAGCGAGTACCTGTTTACCTGCAGCAGCAGCTTCAATTAAAGCTTCAATTATCGGTGAATCGCCCGATGTCCTGTATAGCGTTTGCTTTATTGCCAAAACATTTGGATCCGTGGCAGCAGCTTCCAGAAACCGAACAACAGTAGACGAGAATGATTGATAAGGATGATGCAGAAGAATTTCGCTGTGCTTTAAGCGATCAAAAAAGGAATCAGTGCTCAAATCTTCGACGTTCGCTAACTCCTCTGGGAGACTGCCTCTAAATGGTTCATACTTAAGCTCTGGATAATCTAAATCTGCAATTTGATTTAATCCGGTTAAATCAAGTGGTCCTTTGTATTTAATCACTTCGCGATCAGAAATTTCCAATTCGTTTATCAAACGTTCGAGCAAATCAGGACGAATATCATCCTCTACTTCTAATCTTACGGGTGGGCCAAATTTTCGTTTTGACAACTCTTGTGCCATAGTCTCCAACAAGTTTTCACTTTCATCTTCATCAAGTTCTAAATCCTCGTTGCGAGTTAATCGAAACGCGTAATAATCTTCTATCTCCATACCTGGAAATAGTTCGGTGAGATGTGCTGCAATCACGGATTCAATTGGAATAAGCCGGTTATTATGGTGAGGATGTGTCTTTATAAATCTTTGAAGAATGCTAGGAACTTTAACGCGCGCAAAAAACTCCTCTTGATTTTCCGGGTGTCTGACTAGAACAGCCAAGCTAATTGAAAGTCCGGATATGTAAGGAAAAGGATGTGAAGGATCTACAGCTAACGGAGTCAGAACTGGGAAAATGGAGTCTTCAAAAATCTTGTTAACATTTTCTTTTTCAACTTCCGTTAATTCCTCCCAATTAACAATATGGATATTTTTATCTCTTAATTTGGGAATTATTTCTTCGTGGAAAACAGCGTTTTTTCTGGAAACCAACTCTCGCGTTGATTCCAATATTTTTTCAAGAACTTTATTCGGGGATAATCCTGATGTGGCAACAGTTGAAATTGCTGATTCAATTTTTAACTTGACCGAAGCTACTCGAATCATAAAAAAATCATCAAGGTTTGATGAGACAATTGATAAAAATCTGACTCGTTCCAAAAGCGGGATTCTTGGATCTTCTGCAAGCTCTAAAACCCGAAAATTGAATGCGAGCCAGCTTAGTTCTCTGTCCACATATGTATCTGGACCAACAAATTTATTTGCACCCCTCATTCCCTAATCGTCTGGTGAGACTATGAACTGTCAATTAACGTGTTTCGTTTATTAGATGAATAACTAGGACTTTATTCGTTAAATTTCCAATGCAGCTATTTCCGATGTCCCAATCCCGCAACATCCACCAAGATAAGTAACGCCAAGATCTGCCCATTCCTTAAGATATTGGTTAAATCCCAGCGGATCGCCAATCCAAATCTTCGATTCCGCATCCCAAACTCGACCTGCATTTGGATAAATTACAAATGATTCCCGCGACCGGACACTTCTAAGGAGCGGAGAGATAAATCTGGGGTCGGTGCAATTAATTCCTACTGCTAACCGGTTTGGAGATTTCTCTAGAGAAAGGATCGCATCTTCAAAAGTATCTCCCTCTGAAATGTGACTCTCGTCTTTACAGGAAAATGAGACCCAGTAAGGAATATCTATCTTATTAATTAAATCTTCAACAATTTTTGCTTCTCTTACAGAGGGAATTGTTTCTACTGCAAATAGATCAGGCTCAGTCCTTGCCAAAACTTCAATACGTCGTCTATGAAATTCTTTAAGTTTCTCGTTGCTAATCAGGTAATTGCCACGATATTCACTGCCATCCCCAAGTGCTGCGCCATATGGACCAATACTTGCCGCAATTTTTGTATCAGTTTTTCCCTTTGCAATTTGAGCTAATTCAGTAGATTTTTCTAATAGCTTGGTAATTTCGTCATCACTTTTTCCAGTCTTATCTTCGCCGATATAAGAGACTTGATAGCTGGATGAAATAACAAATTTGGCACCTGCATCGATATAAGCGCGGTGGGCAGCAATAATCCGTTCTGGATTCTTATCAATTAAATCTCCAGTCCAAAGAATGCTTTTTAAATCAGCGCCAAGTTCTTCAAGCGCTGTTGATAATCCGCCATCAATTTTTATCATGGGTAAAGATAAACCAAACCCCTGCACCTAAGGCACAGGGGTTCGATTACCTCGATTTACTTAATTGATCTTTGCAATCTGTTGTTTAGCCTTGTCGTAAAGCGGACCAGTTATCTGAGCAAAGCCCTTCTCTGGGTGCTTTGTCGGACACTTATCCAACATATATGTAAGGAATTGCTTCACGATTGCCTGCTTATCGGCATTTTTGCCTGAAGCATAAGCAAGTGCATATGAAGTAGTTCCTATTGGATAGGCACCAGGAATTTTCTTTTCAAAATCAACATCAACTGTTCCATTTTCCTTAATTGTTCCGCCACCAAGGAAAGCGGAGGTCGCTGCTGCATCTGGAGCAACAAACTCACCCGCTGCATTTTGCACAAAAGCGACCGGAAGTTTGTTATCTAGAGCGAAGCTAAGTTCAGAGTAAGTGATGCCACCAACTGTCTTGGCTACACCCGCCGCATTTGCAGCTGAACCAGATGCTCCTTGGAAGTTGAAGAAGGTTGAGATGTTATTCGGTGTGCCATTTGCAAAAGTCGTGTTCTGAGCTTTTGGCCAGAGACTTGAATTACCAGTTGCTGCATTTGCTCCTCTTAGGAAGCGGGTGAAATTTTCACTTGTTCCTGAAGAATCGGTTCGATACCAGACAGTGATTTGCTGATTAGGCAGATCAATATTTACATTTTTTGTCTTGTATCGAGCAATTACTGGCTTTCCCTTTTTATCTAGGACAGGCACAGTCTTTGTCACCATCTGCCCCTTAGAGTTCTTAACGGAAACTTTCTTAGTTTTGAAAACCGGGGTTTTAACGGTTCGCTCATTGTCTTTTGCAAGAGCTGGGTCATTCCAGTTGGTTATGTAACCGGAGAAGATCTTTGCAATAGATGCAGGGGAAAGATAAATGGGTTCTTTAACTGTAGGAAGGTTGTACATAATCGCAATCGGAGCTGCGTAAACAGGTGCGTAAATCAGATTTGCAGGCTCTCCTGAAGAATACGGAGCATCTGAATTTGCGAAGTCAACTAAATTACCTGAGAAATCTGAGCGACCTTTACCTGATCCGCCACCAGAATAATTTACGGTGTGGCCAGTTTCTGCAGCAAAATCTACTTTGCAGGCATCTACTAAAGGCGCAGCAAAAGTTGCTCCGCTACCGTTAATTGATCCAGCAAAAGCTGGAGTTGCAATGAGCAAAATTGCTGAAGTGGCGATTGAAATTTTCGCCAATCTCTTCTTTAAATACATTCTTCCCCCTAGTTGGTTAAGTAAGTATGGAAAAGATATTTTTCTAATCCCAACAATGACCGGAGTCTCGGGAAACAGGACGTGTCGATTAAGTAAACAGTTGGTGTATTGGTTTTAGCCAAAACGACCAGTTACATAATCCAAAGTTCGTTGATCTTTAGGATTAGAGAAAATTTCAGAGGTACTTCCCATCTCTACAAGGCGACCTGGTCCGCCTTCAGATAAGAAGAATGCTGTGTAATCAGATACGCGTGCAGCTTGCTGCATATTGTGCGTAACGATGACGATGCTGATGCTCTCAGAGAGCTCTCTAATGGTCTCTTCGATTCGTAGAGTTGATCCCGGATCCAAAGCAGAACACGGTTCATCCATTAGTAGCACTTTCGGATTAACTGCTAGGGAACGTGCGATGCAAAGTCTCTGTTGTTGTCCACCGGAAAGCGCACCGCCATACTCATCAAGACGATCTTTTACTTCATCCCATAGCCCTGCGCGTCGTAAGCAACTCTCGAGTAGTTCATCTTGGTTATCAATCTTTAGTTGAGCCAATTTTAGACCAGAAAGTACATTTTCCTTTATTGTCATTGAAGGAAACGGATTTGGCTTTTGAAAAACCATTCCGATTTTCAATCGAATCTTTGTTACATCGATTCCGGATCCATAAATATCTTTTCCACCAAGAAGAACATCACCAGCTAACGCGGCGGTTGGGATAAATTCATGCATGCGATTAAGAATTCGAATAAAGGTTGATTTACCGCAACCTGAAGGGCCGATCAATGCTGTAACAGTTCCTGGTGCAAAATCCATCGAAATATCTTCAAGAACGAGTTTCTTTCCGAACCAAGCGTAAATATTTCGGGCCTCAAGTCCCATTCCGTCAATGACCTCTCGCGTCGCAGATTTTTGCGAATGCGAAGAAGCGACGTCGGCGAGTGACGATGGAGTGACTTGTCCAGCTTCTTTTGAATTTAATGCTTTTGCGCTGACAGTATTCATATCGGTAACACCCTTTTCTTTATTCGTGTTTTCTTCCATCATCTCCTCGCTCCCTTGGACCTACCAAAATATCTCGCAAGTGAGAAGAATATGAAAACCATAATCATAAGAACAATAACGCCGAGCCAAGCGCGCTGAATTGATTCTGGATTGCCGAGTGAGTAGTTCTTCCAAACGTAATATGGAAGTGCCGAACTATTTCCGGAGAACGGGTTTAGATTAATTGCATCAGCACCACCAATTGTTAGAAGAAGTGGCGCTGTTTCACCGGCTACTCGAGCAATTCCAAGAATCATTGATGTAACTAGACCGCTCTTAGCTGCGGGCAAGATAATCATTGCGACTGTGCGCCACTGAGTCGCACCCAGAGCGAGTCCCGCTTCGCGAAGATCATTAGGAATGAGTTTTAAAACTTCTTCAGAAGTTCTAGCCACAGTCGGAATCATCAAGATTGCTAGCGCTCCGGCGCCCGCAACGGCGTTGTAGCTATTTCCAAGTCCGATCATCCAAACCGCGTAGATAAATAAGCCAGCAACAATCGACGGAACACCGCTCATAGCTTGAACGAAGAACCTAACTGTAGATGCAAAGCGTCCTTTAACTTCCACAATGTACAAAGAGGTTAGAAAACCGATTGGCGTACTAATAATGGTTGCCAGCAAAACTATATAGAGAGTTCCTATCACTGCGTGAAGCAAACCACCCTCATTAAGCGGCGAATCAGCCGCCGCAAGTGACATATCTTTTGTGAAGATTCCTAGGGAAAGTCCGGGCGCTCCTTTTCTAATTATTTCAAATAGCAAAGATGCAAGCGGAATAATTACAAAAGCAGCGGCAACGTAAACAAAAACAGTACTTACGCTATTGAGCGCTGCTTTGCGATCTTTACGAATCCAACTTATCGATGCCGAAGTAACAATTGCCATAATTATTAAGGCAATTGAGAAACCAAGTTTTCCTTTTAGTGGAGTGACTGCTACAACTGCTAACGTTGAAAATGCGGTAAAAAATGCACCAAATATCTCGGGCATTAGATCTCTGAGCTTTGGCCGCCAGGGCTTTTTCGGGGTAACTGTTGTCATTACTACCCCTTCCTAGCAGTGCGATTGATGATGGCATTGGCAATGAAATTGACAATAAGCGTCACAACGAAGAGAACAAATCCTGCTGCCATAAGTGCTCTTAACTCGACAGCATCTGCTTCGCCGAACTTATTTACAATCATTGATGCAACTGAGCCGCCAGCGCTTAACAAGATTTCGATTCGGATGTCATAAACAAGATTTAGCACTGTATATACAGCAACTGTTT
>VFQT010004706.1_pt1 | contig 11020 bp, 11 predicted proteins | sample 3512381 | NCBI WGS metagenome assembly VFQT01 (sample SAMN10412376, study PRJNA504923) | tailings metagenome | isolation source: Relicate 2 Philex TSF3 active mining site | place: Philippines: Tuba, Benguet | collected 2017-08-29 | reverse complement strand
GCACCTGCGATTCCACACCTATCAAACGGGGTGGACGGACTCGGCGGTGCGTCGCTACGTTCGCGACGCAGGTCCACTGCTCAACGAACTGAACGTACTGACGCGTTGTGACTGCACGACGCGTAACGAAAAGAAGGCGTTGATGTTGTCCAAACGGATGGACGACCTGGAGCAACGCATTGCCGAACTCACAAAGCAGGAGGAACTGGCCGCCTTGCGACCGGAGATGGACGGCCAACAGGTGATGGATCATCTCGGCATTGCTCCCGGCAGGGAGGTTGGTCAGGCGCTCGAGTTCCTGATGGAGGTTCGCCTCGAGGAGGGTTTGGTCGGCGACGCCGAGATTCGTCGCCGTCTGGATGAATGGTGGGCGAATCGTCCCGCCACTACGCCTCGTCGCTGACTATCGTTCCGCTTCATGGGAGTGCGCCGAAAGCAGGGCTGGTTGAGTGCGTTGTCGCTCACCGACGATCATGGCGTAGCGCTTTCTGGAGTGATCGACCATCGACTGACTCGACGGGCGTTGATCAACGAATACCGACGAGGTCGCTTGCGTCGTGACCAAGTGTGTGATGCGCACCCCGACCTGTTGCGCGCTGCGCGCAACTTTGGCGACGAGACCGAAGTTCGCTGTCCGATCTGTATCGACGACAACGTGGTGCTGGTGAGTTACGTCTTCGGTCCACGTCTTCCGAGCCATGGCCGATGCATTACTCGGCCGGATGAACTCGAGGAGTTCCGTCGTTTGGCCGCGCGAACCCGTGGTGGCGACTACACCGCATATGTGGTGGAGGCGTGTCGAAGTTGCGGATGGCACCACCTGCTGCGCTCTTTGCCGATGGCGAGCCCCCAGGCTGGCGCGCAACGCCAAGCCCAGTAACCATCGGCTCCACACCAATCGATCTGCCGCACCTTTTGCCACACCCCGGTGGCACGGTGATGGAGTGCCGATACCCTTCTCAGTCCTTATCCACCCTGCCCCCACGGGGGCTCCGGCCCACAAAGCCGGAACCGAAGGGAGTTGATGCACCGATGCGTGCATATGAATTGATGGTCATCGTGAGCGGCACTCTGGAAGAGTCCGCGGCACACAGTTGGATCAACCAAGTCACCAAAGCCGTGCAAGGCGTCGGCGGCTCGGTTCACGGCTCGCCTGATTGGTGGGGCAAGCGTCGTCTCGCTTACCCGATCAACAAGCAGCTCGAGGGGTACTACGCGGTGTTCAACATCGTCGCCCAGGGTGGAGCACTCGACGAAGTCGAGCGCACGCTCAAGCTTTCCGACGACGTGTTGCGCCACAAACTGCTCCGACTTCCCGACCAGGAAGCCGCTCGCCGCGGCATGGTCGTCAAGTCGGCCTGACCACATCTTCATTGAAGGAGCATCAACAACATGGCTGACAACTCGATCACCCTGGTGGGAAACCTCACCCGCGATCCAGAACTCCGCTTCACTACCTCTGGCCGCGGAGTCGCTTCGTTCGGTATCGCCGTCGGTCGCCGTTACCAAGTGAACGGCGAGTGGCAGGAACAGACTTCGTATTTCAACGTCACCGCATGGGGCCAACTCGGCGAAAACGCTGCTGCCTCGTTGCACAAGGGAACCCGCGTCGTCGTCACTGGCCGACTCGAGCAGCGCGAGTACACCACTCGCGAAGGCGACAAGCGCACTGCGATCGACGTCATTGCAGACGAACTCGGACCAAGCCTGCGCTGGGCAACCGCTCAAGTTGAGCGCACGCCCCGCGGCGAAGGCGGTGGCGGCAACCGCGGCGCCAACCCCGCCGGAGAAGCCAGCCCCTACGACAGCGGCGAAGAGCCCTTCTGATCTCAGTAAAGGAAACGAATCATGACCAGTAAGAAGAACAAGGAGCGCGCAGCACGAGCTGCGATGCGCAAGTACAAGAAGCGCCCAAATCTGCTGAACGCAGAGAAGGTCGAGTACATCGATTACAAGGACGTCAACCTGCTTCAGCGATTCATGTCTGATCGCTCGAAGTTGAAGGCACGACGCATGAACGGCAATGACGTGCAGCAGCAACGCGATGTTGCCACCGCCGTCAAGAACGCCCGCGAAATGGCGCTATTGCCCTACACCAAGCGCGTTGCTTCCACTCGCGCCCCGCGTCGTGGCGAAGAAGATGGTTACAACGAGCGTCCGAGCCGTGGTCGTCCTGATGCCGAGAATGCACTCGTCGACACCTATGCCGACGTGATCGAGGCAGAGGTCGCCGCCACCGAGACACCGGCAGCGGAAGTTGCTGCGCCGAGCGAGGAGGCATAGTCATGCAGGTTCTCCTTCGCTCTGATGTCGCCGGCGTGGGACGCCGTGGAGATATCGTCAACGTGTCCTCAGGTCACGCACGCAACTACCTCTTGCCGAATGGCCTGGCGGTTGTTGCTACGGATGGCACCGTTCGTCAGTCGGATTCGATGAAGAAGGCTCGTCAGCAAAAGGAGGCCGCTGATCGTGAGACGGCGACCAACCTGATCGCCGATCTCGCCAAGCGTCAAATCACGGTGACGGCCAAGGCCGGCAACGAGGGTCGCTTGTTCGGTTCGGTGTCCGCCGCTGACGTTGCTTCGGCGATTGCCGCCCAGACGGGTGCAACCGTCGACCGCAAGGCCATCGTCCTCGGCGAGCCCATTCGTGCAGTGGGTGAGCACCAGGTGACGATCGACATGCACGGTGTCTCGGGCACCGTCACTGTGTCGGTGGTTGCTGGTTAATCCCCAGCAATCTCACAGGTCCATCCACTAGCGATCAACAGGCGCGATCGGGCAAGGTGTCTCCATGTCGAACACGCAGGCCCGCTCTGGCAATCGAGTACCGCCACACAACCTCGACGCCGAAGCTTCGTTGCTCGGTGCGATGTTGCTGTCGCGTGAAGCAGTAGGCGTAGCTCTCGAACGCGGCGTACATCCCGACGAGTTCTACAAGCCGGGACACCGGCACATCTACGACGCAATTCGTTCACTGAACACATCGGGCGAGCCGGTCGATCCGATCACTGTTGGAGACGAACTTCGTCGAGCGGGTCTGCTCGAAACGGTGGGCGGCATGGATGCGTTGCTGTCGTTGCAAAACAACACGCCGGCAATCACGAGCGCGGATCGCTACGCGAAGATCGTTCGTGACACGGCGCGTCTGCGTCGATTGATCGGTGCCGCGTCGGAAATTGCCGAGATCGCGTACAGCGAGCCAGACGACGTAGAGAAGGCGTTGGACGAAGCGGAGAGCCGTATTTTCAACGTGTCCGAAAGTCAGGTTGGCGACAGTTCTGAAACGCTCGATCAACTGATGAAGCAGATGATGGAGAAGCTCGAGGAACGCTTCAACGCGAAAGAGACCATCACCGGCATACCCACGGGCCTCGTTGATCTCGATCGCATCCTCCTCGGTTTGCAGCCAGGAACACTGAACATCGTTGGTGCTCGCCCCGCGATGGGAAAGAGCGCGCTCGCCCTTGGCATCGCGGTGCATGCTGCGCAGCAGACGGGTAAGCCCGTGTTGTTCTTCTCGTTGGAAATGGCGAAGGCCGAACTTGCGCAACGAATTCTCGCCAGCGAAGCCCGCGTGGACGGAACGGTGTTGCGCCTTGGTCGCCCAAGCGCAGATGACTGGCGCAAGATCGGCCACGCCGTCGGTCGCCTCGACATTCCGTTGATCATCGACGACTCGGCGGGAACCTCAGTCGGCCAGATTCGTGCCAAAGCGCGCCGTGTGTTCAGCCGTGAAGGGTCCGTTGGCCTCATCGTCATCGACTATTTGCAGCTGATGGGTGGTGACGGCAGACCGGAGAACCGTCAGTTGGAAGTGAGCGAGATCAGTCGAAAGTTGAAGTTGCTTGCCCGCGAATTCAGTGTTCCGGTGTTGGCGCTCAGTCAGTTGAGCCGTCAGCTGGAGTCGCGCCAAGACAAGCGCCCCACGCTTTCCGACTTGCGTGAGTCGGGCGCACTTGAGCAAGACGCCGACGTGGTGATGTTCCTCTACCGCGGCGAGGTCTACGAGCAGGATCCGAACCTGCGTGGCTACGCCGAGTTGATGGTTGCCAAACACCGAGCCGGCCCGCTCGGCAAGGCCGACCTCGCATGGCTCGAGGCATACACACGTTTCGAGAACATCGCCCGCGACCATGTGGTCGATGACCTGGTGGGGAACTGAGTGTTTCTCGGCGAAGACATCCTGGCGTGGTTGGTGCTCGCATTCGGCGGAGCAATGTTCGTCGGCAACGTGCTCGCGTTGGTTCGCCCTCCGCAGAAACGAGCGGACACAGGCGATCTAGCCGGGGCGCCAAAAGCACGCACGATCATCATGGCGATCGTCGGCTTGGTGGCTGCTTTCTGGGCCCTCGTCTCGCTCTTGAGCGGGTGACGGGAATCGAACCCGCATTCTCAGCTTGGGAAGCTGATGTTCTACCACTGAACTACACCCGCGATTTCGCCTCAATCTAGCGAAGTTCGCGGATCACTTCGCATGGCAGAAGGATTGAATAACTAGTGAGGAAGATCTCATCGTCGCCTTCCTTGTTGATGCACACGTGTTTGGCGGACTTGATCACTTCATCAAGATTGATGCTGGGCGGTGGACCATAGAACGAATCCCCAAAGTCGTTCTTCCACATACCGATGGAAGAGAATACAAAGACAAATACAGCACCAAATGCGGCGACTTGCCCCCAGGGACGCAGTCTTTGGTTATGAAGAAGGCTGAACACAGAGATGATCACCGCAGTCCAGACTGAAACAAATGGAATCAAAACATATTGGTGATTGAGATTGCCGTTGAAGTACACGCTGAGGATCGCAGAAACGATCGCGACAAGAACAAGTTCCAGGAGAACTCTCGAGTTCGTGTGACTTGATTGCGTGTTGACCAACACCCCCGTGACCACAGTCACGAGAAGAATCGCCACCAATGCGAGGAGAAGTGCGAGTTGCCAACCAGACAGGATTTCCTGAGTCGAACCCCGTAGAGATCCAGGCAGGAGAAGCGCTGGAATGTAGGAAATCTCTCGCCACATGTACCACCACGGATTTCTTCCGTCGACCGTGCGGATCTGTTGTCCGAAATACGTAAGCAACTGCAGTGTGAAGGGGACCGCCATGAGCAGGAAATGCACAGCGTCTCTCCACTGCTTTCTCCACGGAAGCGTCAGTACTCGCCAGCCAAGTAAGGCGATGGGAATGAAGGCAAGTGCTGCATTCAGGGAAGTGGCCACCAGGAACATCGGGTACGCGACCATCCCCACCTTCGTCCGAGGCCGATAATCCAGGATGATGGTGATAACGCATGCGACGAGCATTGGCCATTGAACAGCATTCAATTGACCAAGAAGGATCAGGTTTGAGGCGTGCAATAACGCGAATGAAAGAGCAGCGAGCACTCCGGCCACCAAACCTGCGATATTGCGAACCGCAAGGAAAAGTAACCACGCAGACAACGTCCACACGGTTGTGGAGAAGAGGAAAGCCCAAATCGGATAGCTGGTGAGAGGGCCCAGCAAGATCACTTCAGTCATGACCCGAACCACCGTGTGTAGATAGCCAGAGAATGGGTGAAGGAAGATGGTCTCCCCAAATGAGTCGGTGAAGCCCCGGAAGTAGATCACCGAGGGTCGCAACGCTTCCTCGAGGAATATCTCGTCGAGATACATCAGACGATTTCGTGCACCCCAACCTCGATAAGCGAAAATGCCGAAAGTGGCGATGAGTACTGCCAAAGAGATGAGCCGGATACCCCACGGGCGCGAAAAGAAAGCTTCCGTCCGCCCTGACTTCACAGCCGAAAAACTATCTGCGGATGTGCTGTTTTGGTCTGTGACTAGTGTTTGCCTTCGTGATTCTCTCTGACCGCAGCATTCGCGAGGCTCTCGAAGCCAAGCGGATCATCATCGATCCGTTGGACGAGTCGTGTCTACAGCCGTCCTCGATCGACGTGAAGCTGTCGAATCTGTTTCGTGTGTTCCGTAATCACACTGCCGGCGTGATCGACGTGAAGAAGGATCTCACCGAACTCACGGAACTCGTCGAAGTGCCAGAGGACGGCGTGTTCATGCTCCATCCCGGTGAGTTCGTCTTGGGGAGCACGCTCGAGCGAGTTGGACTAGCCGATGATCTGGTGGCGCGAGTGGAAGGAAAGAGTTCGCTCGGTCGACTCGGTCTGTTGATCCATTCGACGGCCGGCTTCATCGACGCAGGTTTTGACGGCCACATCACGCTCGAGCTCTCCAATGTGGCGAACTTGCCGATCACGCTGTATCCGAACATGAAGATCGGTCAAGTGAGCTTCATGACGATGACGACGAGCGCCGACAACCCATACGGTAAAGGAGCCAAGGGCTCCAAGTACCAAGGACAGCGCGGCCCGACGCCGAGCCGTTACTTCGAAAACTTCTCGAAGTAGTTAGTCGCCCGAAACGGGTGAGGCGAGCGGCGCCGAACCCTCGGCCCGCTGACGTTCTCCGTTTTCGATTGCTTCGAGCAAGTGGATCGAGATGTCAGCAACGCGCACCTCGTGTTCCTCTTTACCTGCGCCCTTCACGCCGTCATCCAACATGATGTAGCAGAACGGACACGCAGTGGCCACGCGCGATGCGCCCGTGGAGATTGCTTCCGCCGCGCGCTCGTCGTTGACCTTGGTGCCAATCGACTCTTCCATCCACATGCGCGCGCCGCCGGCGCCACAGCACATGCCTTTGGTTCCATTGCGTTGCATCTCCACCACTTCAACGCCCTTGATCGATGACACCACGTTGCGTGGCGCCATGTACACGTCGTTGTGACGGCCGAGGTAGCAGGAGTCGTGGTAGGTGATGCGCTCTTCGAGCGTGGCATTCGAGACATCCAACTTCCCCGAGTCGATGAGGTGTTCGAGCAACTGCGAGTGGTGGATCACTTCGTAGTTGCCACCGAGTTGCGGGTACTCGTTGGCGAGCGTGTTGAAGCAGTGTGGGCACTGCGTGATGATCTTGCGCACGCCCATGCCGTTCAACATCTCGATGTTTGGCATCGCCAACATCTGGAACAAGTACTCATTGCCCGATCGGCGAGCACTGTCGCCCGTGCACATTTCGCTCGGACCAAGAATGGCTACGTCGATGCCAGCACGCTTGAGCAACTTGGCCATCGCCTGGGTGACCTTCTTGTTCTTGTCGTCGAACGATCCGGCACAACCAACCCAGTACAGGTACTCATGGTTGAACGCGGACGACGGGTCGAGCACTTCGACATCGAGATCCTTCGCCCACTCGGCGCGGTCACCTTGGTTCATGCCCCATGGGTTGCCCTGGTTTTCCATTGCGCGGTACGCGTTGCCGAGTTCAGCGGGGAAATCGCTCTCCATCAGCGCGAGGTAGCGGCGCATGTCGAGGATCTTGTCGAGGATCTCGATGTTCACCGGGCAGATCTCGTCACAGGCCTTGCACGACGTACACGCCCACACTTCTTCCGCGGTGATGCGCTCGAATAGCGAGTTGGCCGACACGGTGATCTCCGAATCGACACTGAGCGGTGGCGACACCTTGCCGCCGGGCGCGTGTTCGGCGGTAGCGGCCATCACTTCGCCGCTCTTCAGCACGATTTCGCGTGGATCGAGCGGTTTGCCGGTGGCATGAGCCGGGCACACGCTGGTGCAACGTCCGCACATGGTGCAGGCGTCGAGATCGAGTAGTTGCTTCCAGGTGAAGTCCTCGACTACGTGTGCACCGAACGTCTCGAGAGAAGTCTCGGCGAGGTTCGGCATCGCCTTCATTGCACCCTTCGGGCGATTGCGATCCTTCAAGTACATGTTGAGTGGCGAGGTGAACACGTGGCGCAACATCGTCACCGGGAGAATCGCCAAGAATGCGATGAACGTGAGTACGTGGGCAACCCACCAGCCCTGGTGCCAGAGCGCGAGCGTGTCGGCGGAAGCGCCATTGACGAGCTGTGCGAGCGGATAACCGACGATGCTCCACTTTTCGTAGTCGAGGTTTTCGCCAGAGGCTTGACCTTCCGCGATGCGGAACATCTCCGCACCGAAACCACTGACGCCGATGGCCAGCAATACACCGAGGATCAGTGCGTGCTCAGGCTTCGACTTGATGCGAATGCGATAGGGGCGTTGCACGTATCGACGAACGATCGCCCACACCACGCCACCGGTGAACACGAGACCGGCGAAGTCGCCGACGAAGGCGTAGGCCTTGTAGACGTCGCCATGCAGGAACTTCAACGCCGGTGGCATCTGGTGGTCGATCTCCAGCACAGTGGTGACGCCAAGGAGCACGAGGAAGCCGAAATAAATCATCGAATGCATCAAGCCCGCACCGCTGTCGCGCAACAAGGTGCGCATGTACACGCCGGCGCGGTAATCCGCCAAACGACGCTTGACGTTCTTCTTGGTGGTCTTGCGGTTGTCGGGTGCGCCACGCTCCCAGTTGCGGATGCGATCAGCGAAACGCAACGAACCCCAGATCAACATCACGGGGATGATCGTGTAGAAGGCGATCTTCAGTGGACCGGGGATGCCACCGAACACTTCACGGTGAATCGGGGAATCACCTTTCCACCCGGTGATCAGGGGAACGATCCCCGAAATCATGGTGAACACGCCGATGCCCACGCCGAGCGCAATCGACATCTGGTACGGCTTGAGGCGGCGCGGAGCCTTTTCGGTTTGTGCGGTTTCCATCGCCCTAAAACCTAGTGCCCGGCTTGGCGCGCCACAGCCTCTGCGGCCTTGGCGATTGCCTCCTGATCGCCGAGAAACTTCACACTTCGAACCTTCATTGCCTCGTCGAATTCATATAGGCGAGGAACTCCGGTGGGCATGTTGAAATCCACGATCTCATCGGTGCTCATGGACTCGAGGTGCATGATCAACGCGCGCAGCGAATTGCCATGTGCAGTGACGAGCACGTTCGTGCCGCTGCGCAATTGCGGCACGATCACCTCGTTCCAATACGGAAGGACTCGCTCGAGCACGTCCTTCAAACACTCGGTGGCTGGAAGGAGTTTGGGGTCGAGGCCCTCGGTCACGAGCTGTTGGTACGTGGGGTCGTTCAGTGGATGTTCTGGGCTCGCCGCATCGACGGGCGGTGGCGGCACGTCGAAGCTGCGTCGCCACAACAGGGTCTGTTCGGGACCGTGACGTTCGGCGGTGGCTTTCTTGTCGAGACCCTGGAGCGCCCCGTAGTGGCGCTCGTTCAGTCTCCAAGTGCGCTGAATCGGCGCATCGGGTTGACCCAGTTCCTCGAGAGCAAGCCGATTCGTTTCGATTGCGCGTTGGAGGAGGCTCGTGTGCACGGCCCCGAACTTCAGGCCCGCTTCGCGCATCACGTGCCCGGCGGCCTTGGCCTCGGCTACACCCTGTTCAGTGAGGGGCACGTCGTGCCAGCCCGTAAAGAGGTTGAGCTCGTTCCAGGTGCTTTGGCCGTGGCGAAGCAGGACAAGGGTGCCGAACATGGGGCAATCGTAGATCCCGACAGGGTTTTAGAGCGATGTGACAAATGTTGAGTCAAAAGCACTCAAGATTTTTGGAGCACAGGTTGTCAAGGTCAAAAATGACCCCTTATGGTGTGGATCCTCAAACCCCCCTACCAAGAACACCCCAGAAACAAGGAGTCCCCCATGCCAAAGGCCGTCGGAATCGACCTCGGAACCACCAACTCAGTCGTTGCCGTGCTGGAAGCCGGCGAACCCGTCGTCATCCCCAACTCGGAGGGTGCTCGTACTACTCCATCGGTTGTCGCCTTCTCCAAGGCGGGCGAAGTGTTGGTGGGTGAAGTCGCGAAGCGTCAGGCGATCACCAACCCCGATCGCACCTTCCGCTCGATCAAGCGACACATGGGTGAGAACTGGAAGTCGGACGACATCGACGGCAAGCGCTACACCCCGCAGGAGATCAGTGCGCGCACGTTGATGAAGTTGAAGCGCGATGCCGAGGCCTACCTCGGTGACACGGTGACACAAGCAGTGATCACCGTTCCTGCCTACTTCGACGACGCACAGCGCACCGCCACCAAGGAAGCAGGGCAGATCGCCGGCCTCGAAGTGTTGCGCATCATCAACGAGCCGACTGCGGCCGCGTTGGCGTACGGCCTCGACAAGGGCAAGGAAGATGAAACGGTTCTCGTGTTCGACCTCGGTGGTGGAACCTTCGACGTGAGCGTGCTCGAGATTGGTGACGGTGTGTTCGAAGTGAAGAGCACCCATGGTGACACGCACCTCGGTGGTGACGACTGGGACCAGCGAATCATCGACTGGCTCGTGCAGCAGTTCAAATCCGCACACGGCGTCGATCTCTCCGCAGATCGCATGGCGATGCAGCGCCTGAAGGAAGCGGCAGAAAAGGCGAAGATCGAACTGTCGCAAACGCAGCAGACACAGATCAACCTGCCGTTCATCACCGCCACGGCAAATGGTCCATTGCATCTGGATGAGACGCTTTCGCGCGCCAAATTCCAGGAGATGACGGCCGACTTGATCGAGCGTTGCCGCAAGCCGTTCGAGCAAGCGATCACTGACGCAGGTTTGTCCAAGGGGCAGATCAACCACGTCATCCTCGTCGGCGGTTCGACGCGTATGCCCGCCGTGCAGGATCTCGTTCAGAGCCTCACCGGCAAGGAGCCGAACCGCACGGTGAACCCGGACGAAGTGGTGGCCGTGGGCGCCGCCGTGCAGGCCGGCGTGTTGCGCGGTGACGTGAAGGATGTGTTGTTGCTCGACGTCACACCGTTGTCGCTCGGTATTGAGACCAAGGGCGGCGTGATGACCAAGCTCATCGAGCGCAACACCACCATTCCCACCCGTCGCACCGAGGTGTTCACCACTGCAGAAGACATGCAGCCGTCGGTGGAGATCCATGTGTTGCAGGGTGAACGCGAGATGGCGAGCTACAACAAGACGCTCGGCAAGTTCCAGCTCGTCGATTTGCCTCCCGCCCCGCGTGGAGTCCCGCAGATCGAAGTGACCTTCGACATCGACGCCAACGGCATCGTGCACGTATCGGCGAAGGATCGCGCCACGAGCAAGGAACA
>VFQT010004705.1_pt1 | contig 11030 bp, 12 predicted proteins | sample 3512381 | NCBI WGS metagenome assembly VFQT01 (sample SAMN10412376, study PRJNA504923) | tailings metagenome | isolation source: Relicate 2 Philex TSF3 active mining site | place: Philippines: Tuba, Benguet | collected 2017-08-29 | reverse complement strand
ATATGTGAAGATGTATTGAAATGTGAATTATTGCTATGTCATAAATGATACATTGTATTGTTTTTTACTCATGGAATAATGACAAAACAATCAATCATATCAATCCTTCATCAGCAAAGCTGTAAAATGATCCTTCGTAAGGAGAAACAATGATGTGATCATAAAGCTTAATGTCCATGATTTCACATGCTTTACCCACCTTGCTTGTAAGTGTTTTATCTGCTTCTGAAGGAGTGAGTTGTCCAGAGGGGTGATTGTGGCTTATTATTATGCCGCATGCAAGTGATTTTAAAGCAATGCCCATAATAAGCCTTATGTCAGCAATGGTGCCTGTTAAACCACCTGTAAAGAGCTGATGTGCCCCTAGGACCGTATTAGCTCTATTCAAATAGAGAATGATGAATTGTTCTTGAAGAGCAATAGTGTTCTTGTCGTAAAATTTGAGCACTTGTTTATATGCATCCTCGGAACAAGTGATTCTTGGAGCGACTGTTTTACGAGGCTTGTAGTACAATTTTATTTCAGAGAGTTTTGCTGTTTCAGGCTTTACTTCTTGATTCAATAAGCCCAACTCGAAACTTTTTAATTCTGATTGCATAATAAATATGTTTAATGTGTTTTAAAAAAAGGAATAAAAGGAGAATCGATAGGATACGCATTTAACTTTTACTAATTTTGATTTAACACTAATTAGTTAATGCCATCAATAACTTGCTAACTTAATTCAATGAAGTACATCTTTTACCTAAAGGGTTCAATAATAACCATCCTTGTCTTATCATTCTTTAATACAAAAGCTCAAAACACACGCTGGTTTGAATGCAAGTATTTTAACCAAGCCGCCGAAATTGATTATCTATACAACCCCTATTCAAGACTTGAAGCAAGTAGGAATAAGTCTAGGCTTTTGATTTCAGCTGATGATTACGGAATAACAATCTATAACAGCAATGGACCGTCATATTTTTACAAGCATAAATTGATCAAATACAATCTCAATAATGGAAAAAAGATTGAACTTCATGAAGGAATAAATGAAGAGCGACAGTATTTTATGATGGGGATTACTGCACCGATTGGATTAAGTAGAAACTTATACGATTCTAGCATTACAATAGCTACTAGAACAAAAGCAAACTTATATGGAACAGTTTTATTATTTGATCTCAATACTAAGGAACAAATAAGAGATGCTCGATTATCAGTCACAGTTGATAGTTCCGTCATATTAAATAAGACTGACCAAAGTGATGCTTTAGCAAATGCTAAGAAAATACTAGTGATGGACGGTTCTACATTAGCAATTGATGGTGTACAATATGAACTACAGATAATTAAAGGAACAGAAAGTTCAAGACACTATGTTATTAAGAACTTTGGTACAGAATTATTGATTAGAGAAATTGATAACATCTTTACTTTTTCAATTTCTACCACAGACGGTGGATTAGTTCGTATATATACTTCCAGGAAATAAAAAGGGGACCAGCTTTTACACTGATCCCCAGGGATGCTCCATAATCACAAGGGTGTTCTTGTCTCACAGTCTTATGTAGCGATTAATGGAATGTTTCCTTGTGTTATGAAAATCCACTGCTGTTGTTTTTGACAAGAATTATATCTCCCTGTGTATGAAGGACCTTATTAAGCCATAGAAAGCTCTTGCACTCTTGTATGTCCTACAAGCTCATGAGACTCACTAGGCCTGTAAGCATAACTGTGCTGAAGGGTGATTACCTCTCCAGTTCGAGGATTGGTGAATTGATAAGGCTCAACGATTGTTCTCACAATCTCACCTTCAATCTTCTGACCAATCATCATCTTAGCTACTTCCATTGTTCCTGTAAAGGGGATGGTGCATTTTCTTACTGTAGCATAGTAGCGCTGCGTGGTCTGACTAAGAACTAGCTCTGCTCCACCTGAAATCTCTAAAACAGGGAAAGTCTTACCTTCTTTTGTTACCCTTTCTAGGGCGTTTGTGATTGTGACTGACATTTTAATTTGTTTTTTGTGATTAAAGAATATGAGCTTCCTCCCATCCTGGTACCAGGGGATAGGTTGAATGCTCAGCTTGTGGGAGGGGTTTTGATAGGGAGTCCCCTATTCCTTCATATACAAAAACAATTTTATTGGGAATAAAGAAGGGGGGCTCCTCTATAATGAAATAATGGCAGGGGGGGTGCTTGATAAACAGTGTAGCGGTTTAAAAATTTGAGTTAATGCTATATATGTATGTTTACATTCCTATGTATGACAGAATTGCATGAGAGCTTAAAATCAACACTTGTTACCACACCCAATTATTTATTTACAGAGTTAATTGTTGCCATAGAGTCGATCAACAAAAACTCTAATCAAATTGATTATACTGTTTTCTTTGAAACCCTCTCCTATCCTTGGTTATATGAGTATTTGCATTTAGATTTGTAGTTCAAATAATGGCTGTAACATGTACTCGTTTTCAGCCTTTTTCCAACTACATATTATCAGGTTTTTTATGCTCAAAAGTATGAGCGTGCCCATTTTTACCCTGTGGGGATTTGTAACTACCCACAAATAATAAATGAAGGATTGTGGTAACTGGTTAGATTTTGGATGAAACCGTTGGCTAACCAGCTACAGGCATTAAACTATTAGTCTCGCTCTGATCCATAGCATCAACGAGCACCTCCAAAAGGAAAGGTTTTCCGTTTAATATACTCACGCTATTAGTAATTATTTCCCGTAAGAAATAATGAGGGGACGTGGAGCCACAGGTTCCTTGAGCAGAACGTTTACAAAATTTAATTGCGTTCTGAGCTTCTTCAAATATTTTTTCAAACATTCACAAACATTTCATGTGTTTAGCAACCATTTCTACAGGCTATTGCCTGTGTTCTATTGCTGTTGTCTGTTGGTTGGAAAACCTTTTGGAGGGGAAAGCTATTGATTTGCAAAAAAAATGCTGGTTACCACATTAATGATAACCAGCTAGTTGAAATTAAAAATCAAAATCTATTATTCAGGGAACTCTCTTATTTGAAGTGCTTTTTCCCATTCCGCCATATCACCACCAAATTTATCTTTCAATTTTAATCGTTTTGCCAAATCACTTCCCAATTGTTTGACAAAAACTTTTGTTCCAGATAATTTACATTCTTCAATGATAGATTCAATCCATTCGATCTCACATTTTCGATACCTATACAATCCTGTTTCCCATCCAGATTCACCTCCAATTATAACCCAATCGATTTTGCTCAGCATTTCAGGGTCATGATCACTGAAACTCACAGGTGAAATGAGCGGTTCAACAGAAATAAATCTTGTTGCTGCAGGTATCTTAAGCAGTTCATCCACTCTATACATATAATTCTGACTTTCAACACTAACACCCAACCATGCATTTTTGTAACCATTTTTACCCCAATCTGAAGGTAGACTTTGCATTATCCTTTCTGGACGCTTTGTCAAGATTTGCCATTGATGTTGAGGTGTTTCCTTGATCTCCTCCCAAGCATCTGCCCTCCATTCGTCAGCTTTATCAATAAAAAAGTCTGAATATGAACAAGTAAATATTCTTTTGGGCGTAGTCCATAATCTTGCTTTCCCAAAAGTTGAATAACTTGTTCTTCTTACTTCTGTAGGATCTTTTCCGTATGTACTTTCATTTCGATACATATAACAAAACTTACAGCCCAAGCTGCACTTAACACATCCAATCCAAAAATTAACTGTTTCATCTGTCCATTGTATTTTAGTTCCACTTTGACGTTCTACGGAATTGATCATTTTACCTGTTATCATTTTGTATATTTTTTGCCGCAGTTGGGCACCCTGATAGGCTGGGCACCCAACTTTGGCTATTAATAAAATTTAATTGAAAAACTCAAACTACCCAATTGAACAAATTTCTTCAATCAAAGAATCGGATTGAATTTGTTCATCAGCCTGATCCTGCAGTAGATTCAAAGCATAAACTTTCCTTCCGTTCTTCTTGAAATGTTCAAACCCCATTTTACTGAGGATTTTTCCTACACGATTAATCATGTCTCTGGAATGTTTCAGCTTGTTTTCTTTTGCAATGTATTGAGCTACATCTGTTGCTGACCCAATAAAATCGGCATCATTCCTGTCTTTTGTTTGAACAAACATTTCTCTAATCCATTCTTCCTCAATCATCATTGATCGAAAACGCTCATTTTGGGCATTAACAAGCTCTGTATCTTTTGCATCAAAATGATATTTGTAACCATTTTTGAAAAGATGAAAGGCTTGTGAATATGCGCCATCAAGTGATACAGAATGATTATAATCAATTTTGATAGCCTCAACAGGTAAAAACCTCCTATTGCCAGTAATATCAGTAAGAAAGCTTATATCATTTGTTGTACCACAAAATGAAGCCCTACGCGGCATATATTCTGCATAATGACCATATACCCTTCGAACATTAATGGACGGCATAGTTATCATTGTTTTGACAGCAGAAAGCTCAGAAGTCCTGAATGCTTCCATTTCATCCAAATTGATTAACAATTTCTCAGAAAGGGCGACTTGTGTATCCCTATGTTTGGGATTCACCATACCATTATGTTTATATGCCTCTAAAGAAGTTGGAACCAACCTATTTAACCATGTAGTCTTTCCAATACTTTGTCCTCCATATAGGACTATTGCGGTCTGATTTGTGACATCATCATCATACATGCATCCAACATATCCAACAAACCATTTTGGAAAGATAATTTCCCAGTATATCTGATCTTTTGCATGAACGGTGCTTGACAATTGACCTAAGTAGTCGGTTTCCTCATCCCAAGGAGTGAGCGATTCAAGATATTCAACAAAAGGATTGTATCTTGGTGCAAAGTCAGAATAAAGCAGACTTTCCAAGTCACCCTTTTTTAATTTTGGATTCACTGTTTTTGCAAACCTGAAAAGACAATTTAAATCGTAATCCTTCATTTCAGTAAAAACTGAATCACCTTTCTTCTTGTACTCGGACTTGTTTCTAACTACATTTACCCTAAAATCATAAAACTCACGAAGTGTTTCTTCAATAAGACTCATATTTTGATTTTCTAGTTCAATAAGTCTTTGTTGTTCCTCGGGAGAATACTTAACATTTAGCTTCGGCTTATTTTCAGCCATCTTTGTCAAATTCATAACATTGGTTTAAAATTAAAAAAGGCACTGTCCTTGCGAAACATTTGGTATTCAAGGCTTTCCAAATACATCCAGCACCATAACCCTGTAAAATTGCTATGAAAAAAACCTACTTATGGGAACATTAAAAGTTACCAGTTAGATCTGATATAATTCTTATTAGCCTTTTTGAGCATTTCAAATACTTCAGCGACTGAATTTGTCCTGACGCCATTTTTGAATTCACTTATATTTTTCTTTAGACCTATCAATTGTTTTTTACTCAAATCTGAATGATCTGTCCAATTGAAATGTTTTTCAAAAAAATCATATATTCCAAAGGCCCCTCTCTTCTTTTCAGTCAACATTCCTGCTTCATCAATTAGAAATATTAGTGCCGCCAATTGCTGTTTATTCAATTCAAAGTCAAGTTTTATTATACTTTCTTTTCCATAAATGTATTGTTGAGCAATACGCTCGAATTTTTTTCTAATATGAAGAGTTCCTTTATCAACGATAAATATTAAAACTTGCTCGTATTTAATATTTCCTTTTGATTGGGTAATAAGAATTTGCATGTTCTCAGAAAAAATGAGAGATGCGGAATTAATTATGTTAAAGCTCATATGCACATCATTTTCAGATATAAAAGAATCGATTACATCACAAATTTCATTTACCACTGAATTCGCATCAAAAGGATCTAACTTTTCTTCATGATAAAACTCCATTTGCTCAAAATATCTCTCTTCATCAAACCAGCAAAACTCTTTCAATGTAACTTCCTCAATCTCTTTCCAAGCGAGTTCAGAATACGTTTCACCAGTTTCTTCATTCAAAACTGTATTATACCCAGCGGTTTTTATCAATCTTGTATTTGTGTCAGGATCATATCCTTTAGATGGATTGACAAAAAATTTCAGTTTCTTTTCAAACCAAATTTCCGTGAATCGTTTTACTAGTTCATCAATTTTGTCTTCCATAATTCAACTTTAAGAAAAGTTACAAATTTCAGAGCATATTCAAATCCCAGGTAAATCCATTGGAATACTCAATTGATGTGTGTAATTCCGTAAAGCAGTTTCAGGATTATTTCCCATTAAAAATGCCGTCATTACAGGTGTAATACCAGCATCAATGCACCTACTCCCAAATGTGTGTCTACAAGCATATAGCACCCTGTGAGGGATATTGAGCCCCTTCAGGACAACAGAAAATACCCTGCGCTGAAACATCCTGTCATCAATAGATTTTCCTGAATAGGATTGGAAAACAAGATCATCGTTCCCCTTTCCAGAAACCAATGGAAATAAAACTTCTTTCAGATCCTCAGTAAAAGGCAATATTCTGATTTTCCCATTTTTGGTTGCCTTCCTTACCCTTGCCTCTGCATGTGTTCCTTTCACGGTTCTTGCCAGGGATTCCTTGATAGTAATTATTTTTTTTGTGAAATCCAGGCTGCCTACCCTCAACCCTACCGCTTCTGCATTCCTAACACCAGTCTTGAAGATGAAATACAGAAAAGGATGGTAATGAGAGTGCTTATACCTGGAACTGGTTGGACAAAACCTATTTGTTCTGACTGATTCTAGTATAAGTTGAATCTCTTCTTCAGTAAATGGTGTTCTTTCTGTTTTAACTGCTTTCTTAGAGTATTTGGTGATAACATCAATTAAAGGGTTCGTTGACCAGTTTGTTTGCTTCACCATCCAACTAGAAAACCGTTTTAAAATAGCCAATCTAGTATTGTAAGTACCAGCACCAAAAGTTTCTTGATTTAGTTTACTGAGAATGTTTCTTTCATCAAACTCACCCCATTTAGCCATCATGTTCCTAACATTAAAATAATCGATGTTAACATCACAGTCCATATGAAGGTAGTTCTTCACCCAGTGTTCAAAGTTGCCTACCATTGAAACTGGCACCAAGGGTATTGTTTCTTTTTGCCTTACTTTACCACCATACTTAACCAAACTTTCATCAAGTTGGTCATTGATCATGTCTAATTCAATTTGAAGCACTACCCTTTTTGCTGCTTTCAGATTGTTCTTGTCATACGGACCAAGACTAAAAGAATACCTTTTTCCTTTGTACCTCCATCTTAATCTAATTCTACCTGCAGCATTGATGATCGATACTGTCCCTTTTTGTTTTTTCTGTCCCATTTCTGTCCCAAAATTTAATTATGACGGGCTTTGTTGGGTGAATTACTAACTCTTCTGAAATGGACTGAAAAATCGCTTTAAATGCATCCATCTTATGCTAAAATCCTATTCTTATTGAATTTCAAGCATAAAAAAAGAGCCATCAACTGATGACTCTTTATGGGTCGGGAAGACCAGATTCGAACTGGCGACCCCTTGCACCCCATACAAGTGCGCTACCGGGCTGCGCCACTTCCCGAGGACTGCAAAATTAATAAAAAATAGACCCATTGCAAATCTTTCCATCTGCTGAAAGGCTACTTTCTATTGCCAAATCAATTATCTTTGCTTAATTCCTAATGTATGACGATTCTCGTCCGTAAAGCAACGATAAAGGACCTTCATTCAAGTCACCACAACCAACAAAGGGATATCCTTATCTCTAATGGTATCGTTTCTGAAATTGCTCCCAAAATTGATACATCCGCAGATCAAATCATCGAAGCTGACGGTCTGTCCCTTTCACCTGGATGGGTTGATATTTTTGTAGCAGGAAATGACCCTGGTTTTGAATTCAAAGATGATTTAAATTCTACTGCTGCCTCCGCAGCAAAAGGTGGGTTCACGCATGTTTTTCTAACACCGAATACGCAACCGGTAGTGCAGAACAAGTCGACTGCCCAATATATTTCAGATAAGAAAACGGCTTCAGCTGTTGCGCTCCACCCTATTGGTGCTGTTACCAAAAACACAGAGGGTAAAGAGCTAACGGAAATGGTGGATATGAAAAATGCTGGTGCTATTGCGTTTGGTGATGGTAAAAAAGCAATTCAATCAGCGGGACTACTCATCAAAGCGCTTCAGTATGTAAAGGCTTTTGATGGTGTCATCATACAATTGCCAGACGATCAATCGGTAGCTCCTCACGGACTTATGAATGAGGGTGTGGTTTCTACCCAAATTGGACTTCCAGGTAAACCTGCTCTTGCAGAAGAGATTATGGTGGCCAGAGATATTGAACTGCTGCGCTACACCAATTCCAAACTGCATATAACAGGCATCACGTTGGCATCTTCAGTCGAGTTGATCAAAAAAGCCAAAGCAGATGGTCTGAACATTACTTGCTCAACTGCCCTTCATAACTTGATTTTTACCGAAACTGAATTACTGAAAGGATACAATACTAATCTTAAAGTCAATCCTCCGCTTCGATCTGAACAAGACCGACAAGCGCTAATTGAAGGAATAAAAACTGGTGTGATTGATTGTATCACCACACACCACACTGCTCAAAATAAAGATGCTAAGATCTGTGAGTTTGAATATGCAGGTTATGGAGCATTGGGACTAGAAGCGGCTTTTGGCATCTTAAATACAGTTGGTCTAAGTGAAGAAGCTATTCTAAATGCAATTTGTCACAACCCTAGAAAGATTTTTGGACTATCCAACACAATTGAAAAAGGGAATAAAGCTGATTTCACTTTATTTGAAACAGGATCAACTTCCTCTTTCCAAAAAGAACAGCTTTGCTCAAAAAGCGAAAATTGTCCCTATATTGGACTAGCAACAAAAGGGACTGTCAAAGCAGTTATCCTAAACAACACAACCAACATCAATTCATAACATGGAAAATTTATCTAAACTCCATAACAAAGAGACCCTTCAGTTTGGTCTCATCTCTGCACTTGCAGCTATTCTTATTTTTGTTGTCATCTACATTTTAGGTGCCTCCTATTTTATGAGTCCATTGGTTTGGATTTCATCTTATGTACTGCCTATTGTATTTGCAGTTTGGGGCGGCATCGTGGCAAAGAGAAAAAGCGAAGGTTTCCTTCAATTCAAAGAAGCCTTGAAAATTAGTTTTGGTGTACTTGTAATTACAGGGTTTCTCTCTACTCTATTCAGTTATTTTGTTTTTAATATTCTTGATGTTGCCTTTGCAGAAAGCGTAAAGCAATTGAGTATTGAAAAAACAATGGAATTCATGCAAAACTTCAATGTTCCTGAAACTGAAATTGATAAAGCCATTGATGGGATGATTCAACAGGACATGTTTTCGGCTGGAAGTCTTTTAAAATCTTATGCTTTTGCATGTATTATCTATTTCATTGAGGCTTTGATTATTGCTGCAATCATCAAGAAGAAAAAGCCTGAAACTCCTTTTTAATTTAACTGCATGAATATATCCGTCATTATACCATTGAAAGATGAGGCAGAATCACTGCCTGAGCTCACTTCGTGGATCAAGAAAGTGATGGAAGCCAATGCGTATAGCTATGAAGTCATCTTGATTGATGATGGAAGTAGAGATGATTCCTGGAAAGTGATATCAGAAATTAATGCTGCTGATGATCGTTTCAAAGGCATCAAATTCAAACGTAATTATGGTAAATCTGCAGCTTTGAATGTTGGTTTCAGAGAAGCGAAAGGTGATGTTGTCATTACCATGGATGCTGATCTGCAGGATAGTCCAGATGAAATTCCTGCACTATATCGTAAAGTAATGCATGAAGGATACGACTTGGTAAGTGGCTGGAAGAAAAAGAGATTCGATAATGTTCTAACAAAAAATATTCCTTCTAAGTTTTTCAATGCAGTTACCCGAAAAATGTCGGGTATACAATTGAATGATTTCAACTGCGGTTTAAAAGCCTATACCAATGATGTGATCAAGAATATTGAAGTGTATGGAGAAATGCACCGCTATATTCCAGTACTCGCTAAATGGGCCGGATTCTCTAAGATAGGTGAAAAAGAAGTTGAACACCGTGCCAGGAAATACGGTACTTCCAAATTTGGATGGGAACGCTTTGTTAATGGTTTTCTCGATCTGACTACCATCATGTTCATTGGTAAGTTTGGGAAAAAACCCATGCAATTTTTCGGACTGCTAGGTACCTTATCCTTCATGATTGGTTTCTTGATTAGTCTTTACCTGATTGTTTCTAAAATCCTGGATGTTGAGTTCGCAATTACCAACAGACCTCTCTTTTATATCGCACTGACTATCATGATTATCGGTACACAATTGTTTCTAGCTGGTTTTATTGGAGAGTTGGTGTCTAGAAATGCAAGCGATAGAAATAGCTACAATATTGATGCCAAAAAAGGATTATAAGCTGTATGAGGAAGTCCGATAAACCTTTGGTCGTTTTTCTCGGACCCGCTCATCCCTATCGAGGCGGTATTGCCTCTTTTTCCAACAGATTAGCACATGAATTCAATCAACATAGTTGGCAATCGATTCTCTATACTTTTTCATTACAGTATCCTGATTTTCTTTTTCCTGGTAAAACACAGTACGCGACAGAACCAGAATGTTATGGTTTAGAAATTCATCAGGTTGTTAATTCTATAAATCCATTGAATTGGGTGAAAGTTGGTAATGAATTAAACCGACTACAACCAGATTTAATCATCGTTAGATACTGGCTTCCCTTTATGGCACCTGCGTTTGGAACTATCTTAAGATTAGCCAAGCGAAATGGTAAGACCAGAGTAATTTGTATTGCAGATAATATAATCCCTCATGAGAAGCGTATTGGGGATACTACACTGACTAACTATTTTCAAAAAGCAGTCGATGGATTTGTCGCCATGAGCGAACAGGTTATGCAAGATTTGCATAAACTAAAAATCAACAAACCCAACGTATTGCTTCCCCATCCTCTATTTGATCATTTTGGCGAGAAAATAGACCAAGTAAAAGCAAAACAACAACTTGGCTATCAATCATCAGATAAACTGCTTTTGTTCTTC
>VFQT010004703.1_pt1 | contig 11033 bp, 11 predicted proteins | sample 3512381 | NCBI WGS metagenome assembly VFQT01 (sample SAMN10412376, study PRJNA504923) | tailings metagenome | isolation source: Relicate 2 Philex TSF3 active mining site | place: Philippines: Tuba, Benguet | collected 2017-08-29 | reverse complement strand
GAATGATAGAAAGTATGACCGGTTTTGGTAGTGCCTCCAGACAATTAGATCTGGGTGGCGGAGTCTATGCAACTGTAGCGGTTGAATGCCGTTCAGTAAATAGTCGTTTCCTAGATTTGAACATACGTTCGCCTGAGGAGTGCCGTTCTGCTGAAATGTCCCTGCGCGAACTAGTGACTAAACAGTTAGGACGTGGCAAGGTTGAGTTTCGAATCAATGTGCACCGTGAGGTGCAAACCACCACTCAAGCTAGCGACTTACTAAATCAAGACAGCTTAAAAAGTCTAAAAGCTCTTGAATTGGCAGTTCTAAAAGAAATGCCTAATGCGGGGAATATGCGCATGGGTGAGATCTTGCGTTGGCCGGGTGTGATCAACGAAAAGAATGTTGATGATGAGTTATGGCGCAAATTAACCCTTGACGCAGCCACAGAGGCTGTAACAGCCTTAAAAGAAAGTCGTCAGGGTGAGGGTCAGGCTCTATTCAAAATCTTAATGGAGCGAGTGGTCGGCATTAGGGCGATAGTTGATCAGTTGGAGCCATTGATCCCCCAAATCATTGCGGCACATCAAGCAAAGCTCACAGAACGTTTAACCGAGATCTTGACTGGGGTGGATGCTCAAGGCCAGGCAACAACCAAAGCTGATATTTCTGACAGAATTAAACAAGAAGTTGTTCTCTACGGTGTGCGCATTGATGTGGCAGAAGAGCTATCGCGCTTAAAGACTCATTTGGATGCAGTGGAGTCTGCTTTGAATAAGGGTGGCCCTGTTGGTAAACGTTTGGACTTCTTGATGCAAGAATTAAATCGTGAAGCAAACACATTAGGTTCTAAATCTGTTTCTCAAGAAAGCAGCAATGCATCGATTGAAATTAAATTATTAATTGAGCAGATGCGAGAACAAGTTCAGAATCTTGAATAGATTTCAATTTAAGTAGTTTAGGTGGTTTAGGAGAGTAGTTCATGGCATATACCGGAAGCATGTTGATGGTGGTGGCACCTTCAGGGGCAGGTAAATCCTCTTTGGTGAATGCTCTCTTAGAAAAAGATCCTGATATTGGTTTATCGGTATCTTTTACAACACGCGCACCACGTCCTGGTGAGGTCAATGGCCGTGAGTACAACTTCTTAACTGAACAAGAATTTTTAAAACGCAAAGACGCAGGTGATTTTTTAGAGTGGGCCAATGTGCATGGCAATTATTACGGCACCTCTAAGTCTTGGATTGAGTCTCAAATGAAAAATGGCAAAGATGTCATTTTGGAGATTGACTGGCAAGGAGCTAGACAAGTACAACAACTCATTCCGCAGGCCATTTGGATTTTTATCTTGCCGCCATCGATACAGACATTAGAGGATCGTTTACGCAAGAGAGCCCAAGATGATGAGGCAACGATTCAAAAGCGCGTAGCCGCAGCAAAAGATGAGTTAGCTCATGTGGCAGAGGCCAATTATTTGGTCGTGAATGATAATTTTGAGCAGGCTTTGAGCGACTTAAATCAAGTTGTTTTAGCTAGTCGTTTGCGCACTGGACCTCAGTTGGCTAGGCAACATCAACTAGCAAAAGAGCTCGGTGCAATTGGTGGCGCAAACTGAACTTTCTGCCACTTTTTCACAAGTGCGTTATCCTTTAGGTATTCCTAGTACTTTTTGAGTTAAACACATGGCACGTATTACTGTTGAAGATTGCTTAAGAACAATTCCTAATCGATTTGAATTGGTGTTGGCGGCTACTTATCGCGCACGTCAGTTAGCGCAGGGTCATGCCCCACGAGTGAACGCTAAAGATAAGCCAACCGTGATTGCTTTGCGCGAAGTGGCAGCTGGCGTTACAGATCGAGATATGTTGGTTAAAGTACCTCTATAAGAGGTGATCAGGTGGCGCCTAACTCAGATGCACAAGGCATCCTAGCCGCCATCCTGGAGCAGTCTAGCCGGCACTTATTCGGACCCACGTCCCAGCCGGCAAATCCCCCCAAAGCCCAAGTCATATCGATTGCGGGTCTTACTGAAAAGATTGCCCATTTAAAGCCCGAAGAAATTGCTTTAATTAAAAAAGCTTTTCAGTACGCTGACTCAGCTCATTTGGGTCAGTACCGTCAAAGTGGCGAACCTTACATTACCCATCCGCTGGCAGTTGCTGAGTTATGCGCGAGTTGGCGCCTTGATGCACCTTCAATCATGGCAGCGCTTTTGCATGATGTGATTGAAGATACTGGCAGTACTCATCAAGAGTTAGTCGAGGTGTTTGGTGGCAAAGTAGCTGATTTGGTGGAAGGTTTGACCAAACTCGACAAGTTAGAGTTCCAAAGTCATGCCGAGGCGCAGGCTGAAAGCTTTAGAAAAATGTTCATGGCTATGGCCAGAGACGTTCGTGTGATCTTGGTAAAGTTGGCCGATCGTTTACACAATATGCGCACATTAGATGCTATGGCTGCAGCCAAGCGTAAGCGCGTAGCACTTGAGACCAATGAGATATATGCACCTATTGCCCATCGTTTGGGTCTTAACTTGGTCTACAGAGAGCTTCAGGATTTAAGCTTTAAACATGCTTCTCCCTTCAGGTATGCCACTCTTGATAAAGCTATCAAGAAAGCTAGAGGCAACAGAAAAGAAATGGTCGCAAAGATATTGGATGCGGCTCGCATGTCGATCAGTAAGGCTGCGTTAGAAGCTGATTTACGCGGTAGAGAAAAAACGCTTTACAGCATCTACATGAAGATGCGTCAAAAGCATTTAAGTTTTTCTCAGGTCTTAGATGTCTATGGTTTTCGAGTAACCGTGAAAACCATTGATGAGTGTTATCGCACTTTAGGTATTTTGCATGCTTTGTATAAGCCGATGCCAGGTAAGTTCAAAGACTACATAGCTATTCCGAAGTTAAATGGTTATCAATCTTTGCATACAACATTGGTCGGCCCGTTTGGTATGCCCGTGGAGTTTCAGATCCGTACTCAAGATATGCATAAAGTGGCAGAAGAAGGTGTGGCTGCTCACTGGGCATATAAAGATGGTGAGAGTGATTTAACAGAGATGCAAGTCAGAGCCCACCAGTGGCTGCAATCTTTAGTTGATATTCAAGATAACAGTGGTGACTCTCAAGAATTCTTAGAGCACGTCAAGATTGACTTGTTCCCAGACGCTGTTTATGTCTTTACACCCAAGGGTCAGATCAGAGCTTTGCCTCGGGGTGCGACTGCGCTTGATTTTGCCTACGCCGTACATAGCGATCTAGGTAACGAGTGCATGGCTGCAAAAGTAAATGGCGTGCAGTTGCCGTTGAGAACAGAATTAAAAAATGGCGATATTGTAGAAATTAGTTCTTCGCCAAATTCTCAACCTAATCCTGTGTGGCTTACCTTTGTTAAGACTGGTAAAGCAAGAGCAGCGATTCGTCATTACTTGAAGACTAGAAGGTATTCAGAGGCGATTCAGTTGGGCGAGCGTTTGTTGTCTCAAGCGTTGCGTCAGCAAGGTGGCGATCCTGCCTTGGTGACTGATGAGGTTTGGGAAAAGTTATTGCATTGGACGGGCGCCAAGGGGCGTGAAGAATTATCTGCAGACATCGCTATGGGGCATCGTGTGCCAGCTGTGATTGCTAAGCGAATCGAATTTATTTTGCAAGACACCAGAGGGCATGCGGAGCAGATGCGTTTGGATTCTGAGGATTGGGAGCCGCCTGTTGAGGATTTACCAATTCACCGTCAATCCATCATGATCGATGGTGCTGGTGGCGAATCCGTTACCTTCCCATCTTGTTGCCACGCAATTCCAGGTGATGCGATTTTGGGTTACTTGGGCAAGGGCGAGGGTTTGCAAATACATCGTCATGACTGTAAACAAGCACAGCGCTTGCATCACCGCGATCCGGATCACTGGGTAGATGTGATTTGGGCAGAAGAAACTAAGAGAAGTTTTGATGTTGCTATCCGTGTGGATGTGAAGAACGGTAAAGGGGTTTTAGCGAAGATTGCAGGCACCTTAACCTCGGCTGATGCCAATATTGCTCACGTAGCGATGGATGATCGTTTTACAGAATCAGCAGTATCGATTCGATTTGTTCTGCAAGTAGAGGGGCGCTACCACTTATCTAAGGTGATGCGCCGCTTAAGACAAAATCAAGACGTTTTAAGGATTACTCGAGTTTTTGGTAAGTAACGCTGAGTATTTCTAATTCTTTAGGACCTGTTGGGGTCTGCAACTTCACGGTGTCACCTTCTCTGGCTTTGATCAAAGCCTTAGCAATTGGCGAAATCCAGCTAACATAGTTTTTTTCCATATCGACTTCATCAACGCCGACGATGGCAATGGTAGTTTCTTCGCCATCTTCAGTTGCATAGCAAACTGTGGCGCCAAAGAAAATTTGATCAGTTGCTTCGCGGCTCTCAGGATCTACGACCAAAGCATCTTCTAGGCGTTTGGTGAGGAAATAAATGCGACGATCAATTTCTCTCAGACGCTTTTTACCGTATTGATAATCGCCATTTTCAGAGCGGTCACCGTTAGAAGCAGCCCAAGAAACAACTTTCACTACCTCCGGTCTTTCTACATCCAAAAGGTGTAGAAGTTCATCCTTCATTCGTTGGTGTCCTGCAGGAGTTATGTAGTTTTTAATTTCCATGGCATAATATCGGTCTTAATGCGGCTGTAGCTCAGTTGGATAGAGTACTTGGCTACGAACCAAGGGGTCGTGGGTTCAATTCCTGCCAGCCGCACCAAATAGAAGGGCCTAGTTTATAACTAGGCCCTTTTTCATTCAAGCGAAATTCATGTAAGTCTTTGATAAGGCTTTAATAAAGTTTGTGTGTTCAAATGGAATGACAAGATTAAATATGGAGTTCTTATGAAACCAGTTCGCTTATTTGGCATGATCCTAGCGGGTGCATTATTGACATCCGGTGTGGTGTACGCTCAAGGGTTTCCTAATAAGCCCATAAGACTGGTGGTGCCCTTTGCACCAGGTGGTAGTACTGACATTATTGCTCGCGCGATTGCTGAGCCTTTGACAAAGGTTTTAGGTCAATCGGTGATTGTTGAGAATAAGGCAGGTGGCGGTGGGTCTATTGGTGCCTTGGAGGTGGTAAGAGGCTCTAAAGATGGTCATGTGATTGGCATGGCAACAGTTTCAACTACTGCATCGAATCCAGCTATTAATAAAAAAATTGGCTACGATCCAATCAAAGATTTTCAAGCGATTACTAATATTGCCGCAACACCGAATTTGATTGCTGTAACTGCTAATTTTCCTGCTAAAGATTACAAATCTTTTATAGATTTGATTAAAAGAAATCCAGGTAAGTATTCTTATTCCAGTTCTGGTACGGGCGGTATTGGTCACTTGCAAACTGAATTATTTAAAAGTTTGACTGGTGCGTTCATTGTTCATATTCCATATCGAGGTGCTGGCCCTGCCTTGGTCGATACGGTTGCTGGGCAGGTGCCAATGATTTTTGATAACTTGCCTTCAGCTTTGCCATTTATTAAAGATGGTCGCTTGGTGCCCATTGTGGTTGCATCATCTAAGCGTTTGGCAGTTTTGCCCAATGTGCCAACTTTTGCAGAAGTGGGTTTAGCCCCAGTTAATCGCATGGCCTACTATGGTTTATTAGGTCCTGCAGGCATGTCAAAAGAAGCGATTGATAAAATTCACGCTGGTGTTCAAAAAGTATTGCAAGACCCTGCTGTTAGAAAGCGTATTGAAGATACGGGTTCTTTGATCGTTGGTAATACACCTGATCAATTTGCAGCAGAAATCAAGGCGGAGTATGAGATTTATAAGGATGTTGTAGCTAAGCAAAACTTGAGTCTCAATTAAGTATCTCTAGCAGAAATGAAGCATCTGCAAACTCGATGCTAATCAGATACACTGATTGCTAGCAATTCATCAAAGGCCATCACTGAATTGATGGCCTTTATGTTTTTACCTTAATAATGATTTCTATTCCTCGTTCATTTCGATCTATTGAGTTTGCATGGCTTCTAGGGGCGCTGATTATTTCAGTGGCTTCTATGAGCAGTGTGGCTTATCTTGCAGATCGTATGCAGCGTGCCTTTGAAAGAGATGCAAAGCAATTAATTGCTGCCGATGTCATAGTCCAAGCTGATCAACCTATACCTGAGCAGTTTCAGAAAAATGCGCAATCAAGAGGCTTAAAAACAGCGCAGACTGTTGTTTTTCCGACCATGTCTAGTTTCAAATCTCAAGCCAAATTAGTGGCTTTGAAGGCTGTTAGCGATGGCTACCCTTTAAGGGGTGTGATTAAAACAAGTGACACCCTTGCTGATCTGAAAGGGGTTGCTGCTCCATCCATTCCAAACCCGGGTGCGGTATGGGTGGATTCAGCTTTGATGCCAAGCTTAAATATAAAAATTGGTGATGAGCTTACTTTGGGACAAGCAAAATTTAAGCTTGAAGCCATCATTACTCAAGAGTTAGATAAGGGGGCAGGATTTTTAAATTTTGCGCCGAGGGTCATGATTCGCGAAGATGAATTATCAAAAACTCAATTGATTGGATTGGGTAGTCGTGTGACGTATCGGTTGTTGGTCTCTGGTAATGAACGTGAGGTGGCTAACTTCATCGCGTGGACAGACCAAGAAATCGAAAACAAGCAATTAAGAGGCATTAAGTCTGAGGGTGTGGATAACAGTCAACCTCTGATGCGAGCAACTTTGGATCGTGCTGAGAAATTCCTATCTTTGGTTGCGATCCTAACCGCCATGGTGGCAGCTGTAGCAATTGCATTGGCTGCCAAACGCTACACCTCTAGACAGGCGCAAGCTACAGCCATATGGAAGTGCCTAGGCGCGAGCAGGCGTCAAGTTTTATGGGAGCATGGTAGAGCTAGTCTGTTGATTGCGGTAATTGGTGGCTTAGGTGGTGCGTTCTTGGGTTGGCTTGGGCACCAAGTATTACTTTATTTCTTGGGTGACCTGTTGGTATCTGATTTGCCGTCAGCATCTATATGGCCACTGATTTGGTCTGTGATGGTTTCAATTATCTTGTTGATAGGATTTGTTTGGCCACCAATTTTGTCGCTCAGTCAAATATCCCCATTGAGAGTTATCAGAAAAGAGGTGATTGTTAATGCGCCATCCGCTTGGTTGCTGATGCTCTTAGGTTTAGTCACTTTTTTTGGTTTACTGTTATTCGTCGCAAAAGATTTCAAGTTGGCAACTTTAACTTTAGGCGGTTTTGGAATAGCAGCGATTCTGTTTGTGGGTGTTGCTTGGTTTATCGTCAAGTTGGCGGCTAACTTGGCTGAACACACCTTGCTGGGTCGTGATGTTGTGCAAAGGTTCGCCTGGCAATCTTTGTCGCGCCGTTCTATGTTGACTGGTTTACAAATTGCATCTTTGGCTATTGCCATCATGGCATTGCTATTGTTGGCTGTGGTGCGCCAGGATTTGCTAGATGCTTGGAAGAGTGGTTCTCCGCCTGATGCGCCTAATAGGTTTTTAATCAATATTCAGCCCGATCAGAAAGCTGCATTAGAAAAAGATCTATTGAGTTCTGGGGTTGATAAGGTAACTTTGTACCCGATGATTCGTGGGCGCTTAACGCACATCAATGAGCAACTGGTATTGCCGCAAAATTATCAGGATGGGCGTGCGCAACGCTTAGTTGATCGAGAATTTAATTTGTCATATGCAGCAGAATTGCCAGAAAAAAATAAAGTAGTGGCTGGAGCTTGGCATGGCAATACCGCTCAAGCAGAGTTATCCATTGAGTCTGGGATAGCTAAGACCTTGCAACTGAAGTTGGGTGATCAATTAAGTTTTGATATTGCTGGTCTTCCCATTCAGGCCAAAATTACTTCTGTGAGGCAATTAGATTGGGGCAGCATGCGAGTTAATTTCTTTGCGATTCTCCCTCCAAGTTTGATGTCTGAGATGCCACACACTTGGATCACTGCCTATCGACAAGTACCTCCTCAAAATGAGCAATTGCCGATTGATATTGCGCTAGTAGCCAAGTATCCGAACATCACAGTGGTGGATGTTGAGTCGGCATTAAATCAAGTACAAGATGTTTTAGACAGATTATCTGCAGCAATTGAGTTGTTATTCGTATTCACGATTGCTGCAGGTGCATTGGTGTTGATTGCGTCTTTAGGTGCCACACAAGATGAGCGCTTAAAAGATGCTGCATTGTTAAAAACATTGGGTGCAAGTCGAAGTCAAATTCAGAAATCATTCTTTACAGAGTTAATGGTAATTGGGTTTATTTCAGGATCTCTGGCAGGGGCGGGAGCTGTTGCGGTTGGCTGGAGTTTGGCCCAATTTGTTTTTGAAATGAGTTTTCCAATTCCTTGGGTGGTTTTGTTATACGGAGCAATCTTTGGTGTGGTGATTTGTTGTATTGGGGGCTTATGGTTGCAAAGAAAAATATCCAATACATCTTCTGTTGAAGTGCTAAGACAAATTTAAAATTTATATTCAGATGATTAATTGAGTTAAATTACACAGCTATGTCAGCACAACAAACTACCTATGAACTAATCGGCGGCGCAGAAAAATTGCGCGAATTAGTCGATCGTTTTTATGATTTGATGGACCTTGAAGAGAGTTATCAAGGTATTCGAGTCATGCATCCTGCCGATTTGAGTTCATCTAGAGAAAAACTCTATATGTTTTTGAGTGGTTGGATGGGTGGCCCAGATTTATTTGTTCAGCAATATGGTCATCCGCGTTTAAAAGCCAGACATCTGCCATTCCCAATCGGTTTATCAGAAAGAGATCAGTGGTTGCAGTGTATGCGTCAAGCGCTTAAAGAGACTGGTGTTAATGGACTTTTATTTGAGCGCTTAATGCAATCATTCTTTACCACTGCTGATTGGATGCGGAATCAGGCTGGGTAATTGCACCAAGCGAGTCTTTGCCCAACGGTCAGGTAATGCTTGGCGATTTTTTCTGTCTAGAAGAGCGCTCAACGGCCAGAAAAATAAAGTCATAAAAAAGAAAATAATCGACACATGTGTACCCATGCTTGTAGATTGATCTAATCTAATCGCCAAGAACAACATAATCGCAGCAGGTATTAACCATAGTGAGCCTATGGCGTAACGCATTAATGCTTGTGAGCGCTGCAGAATTTTTCCATCCTCGCTAACCAACTGTATGCGCCATGTTTGCATTGCTAAGGTTTGCCCTGTTCTAGTCCAGTACCAAGAAAAGTAAAAAGCCAGTACTAGGTAAATGTGGGCCATCAGTAGTGATGACGGGGCAGTGACCTCGAGTAAAACACCAATTAATAGGTGAGGGACTAAGAACGTCAAGGCTAAGACACCAAACAGGACGAGCAGCTCATAAAGATTGAGCGCTATGCGACGTTTAATTGTGGGGGCCGGTAAGGACTTTAAGTACTCAGCCGGAAGAGGGATGAATTGTTCGGTGTTTTTCACAAGCGCTATTTTAGCGTTGGTGATGTGACTGTGGTGGGTTTGCTGGTAGATGCTTTTTTCTCTGCTAACTTTTTCTTATCTTCGTCAGATAGTTGTTGATAGCTTTCCCAAGCAGCCGCTTTTTTCTCTGGAGAAATTTTCAGTGTGCGTAGATAGTTATCTCTAGCCACTTGGCGCTCAGCAGTCGATAGCTTTGCCCACTCGGCCATTCTTGATTGAAGAGTTGATTTCTCAGCTTCAGACATTTGTGGGTAGCGATTGGCGACTTCTAACCATTTTTTTTGTCGAGCTTTTGTCAGTGACGCCCAGTCATCTTCGAGTGGTGCTAGCACCAAACGCTGTTGATCATTGAGTTGTTGCCATGTTTGAGCATGAGCAGGTAGCTGGCAACCAAATATCAAGGCTAACATCACCATCACACGACCAATCATGCGATAGCTTGAGTAGATATATTGATTTTGGTATTTCATGTTTATAAATGATCTGAAGAGTAAAACCCTGATTAGATTTTTTCTTCCTCATCCTCTTCAACAACTAAGTCTTTACCATTCGTGATTAAGAAGCGCACGTAACCATTATCTTTATAAGCCTCTGGGGGCACCACATCTACCAAAATGGCACTATCGACTTTGGCGATATCAAGAATGCGCTCATCTTGTTGCCAGTTAGAGATCAAAAAGATACCTAAAACAAGTGCAAAGATGGGGGCGGCACCTAAAGTGCCCCATGCTCTGTTGCGCCAGTCTGAGGCAGTGTTGTGAAGATTGCCAAACCCAGGCATAGAAAATTCTTTTTGAGATGCTGGTTTTCTCTTAGCTGCGTGTTTAGCTAGAGCAGATTTTCTGGCTGCAGCTAAACGTTCTGAAATGTGAGTTGGCAGATTTTCTGAACTTTCATCTAGTAAATCGCGAGCAAGCATCGCCACGCGTAACTCCGCGTTGGTTGCCGATAGAGGGTTTCTATTATCGATGCTCACAGTTTAAATCCTTGTTTTTTAAGGGCTTTCGCCAAAGATGCAGCTGCTCGAGAGCAGTGTGTTTTTACGCTACCCTCTGAGCAAGCCATCAATTTGGCTGTTTCAGAAATGCCTAAGTCATCCCAATAACGCATGAGGAAGGCTTCTCGTTGACGTGCTGGTAGTTTTGAGATTTCAGTTTCCATGATTTCTATCAATTGTTTGCGTTCCATAATGGTGGAGCCGTCTTCAAATCCAAGATTTTCTTCTTTAGATTCAATGAATTCCAGTGGGTCTGAGTATTCTGACTCATCGCCACCATCTTTATTGCCACCCTTTAGTGCGGAAAACAGGCTGACCCAGGTATTTTGGGTTTTTTGGCGCCTAAACCAGTCAAGCGTGGTGTTTTGGAGGATTCTGGTAAAGATCAGGGGAATCTCGCTGATGTCTTGTTGGCCGTATTTTTCAGCCAATTTCATCATGCTTTCTTGAACAATATCCAAGGCTGCCTCCTCGTCCCGTGTAGCAAATACGGTGCGTTTGAAGGATTTTGCCTCTACCTCCTTGAGGAAGTCGGACAGTTCTTTTTCTGATGCCATGCCCTCTATTAGACAACGGTTAATAAACCTACCCCTAATAGGGCGTTATGCGCTAAAATCATTGGTTCGACTTA
>VFQT010004702.1_pt1 | contig 11044 bp, 11 predicted proteins | sample 3512381 | NCBI WGS metagenome assembly VFQT01 (sample SAMN10412376, study PRJNA504923) | tailings metagenome | isolation source: Relicate 2 Philex TSF3 active mining site | place: Philippines: Tuba, Benguet | collected 2017-08-29 | reverse complement strand
GCGAGGCAGGTCGAGCTCGATATCGCCGAGCAACTCGCTGACCTTGCTCATGCTCACAACACCAGGGCCAGGGCTCAGGAACTCAGCGCCACTCGAGCACCAGCGGGGACACCGAAGGGGGATCCTCCGTAAGACGGAACGCCTCTCGAAGGGCTTCGAGTTCTCGTTCGGGCACGGCCCGGTCACCGAGGAATAGGGTCGCGAGTGGCGCCTCAGGACAGACGGAATGACCGATGGGCGCATCGAGCCTCAGGCCAATGCGGGGGTCGATGCTGTCGCTCGCCTTCTGCCGGCCAGCCCCAAGGCGGACGAGGGCCTGGGCAATCGCGAGGCCGTCGATGGCAGAGACGTAGCCATCGCCGCCGGCACGCAGCGTGATTTCACTCTTTGGTTTCGGGAGGGCTGTGAGTTTGCCACCCTGCGCGTGGACCATGCGCTCGAAGACGTCGCGTGCGTGTCCCGAGGTGAGGGCCCTGTCCACCTCGGCCCGGGCTTCGATTTTCGAGATGCCTTTGCCGAGTTCGACCATCGCGGCGGCCTGCTCGAGGCAGAGCTCGGTCAGGGCCTCGGGTCCATGGCCTTCGAGGCAGGCGATCGATTCCTCGATTTCGCAGGCGTTGCCGACCATGCGCCCGAGCGGTTCCTCCATGCGGGTCAACACCGCGCGGGTCTGGACGCCCATGCGCTTGCCGACGGCGATCATGCGGTCGGCGAGCTCACGCGCAGCCTCGAGGGTGGGCATGAAGGCCGCGCGTCCGACCTTCACGTCGAGGACGAGCGCGTCGAGGCCCTCGGCGAGCTTCTTCGACATGATCGACGCGACAATCATGGGTATCGAGGGCACGGTCCCGGTCACATCGCGCAGCGCGTAGAGCCGCTTGTCGGCGGGCGCGATGTTCTTCGTCGCGCCGATAATCGCGGTGCCGACGTCCGCGAGGACCTTGCGGAAGGTGTCAGGGGAGAGGTCGGCCGAAAATCCGGGGACCGCCTCGAGCTTGTCGATGGTCCCGCCGGTATGTCCGAGCCCGCGGCCCGAGACCATCGGCACCGTCAGCCCGCAGGCGGCCGCGAGGGGCGCGAGGACGAGCGAGACCTTGTCGCCGACGCCGCCCGTCGAGTGCTTGTCGACGACGGGACGTCCGATGTCTCGAAAATCGAGCGTTTCCCCCGAGCGGAGCATGGACTCTGTCCACGTCGCGGTCTCCTCGTCATCGAGCCCGCGGAAATAGATCGCCATCGCGAGTGCGGACATCTGTTCGTCGGGCAATTCACCACGCCCGTAGCGACCGATGAGGAACGAAATCGCCTCGTTCGACAGGCGATGTCCGTCGCGCTTCATCGCGATGAGTTCTGGCACGGTCTGGTTCATGGCCGCCTCCCATTCGAGGAGTTTCGGGCGGAATATTGGCATATTCGTGTTTTCGAATATGCCATTTTGTCACATTCCGATGGGGTGCCAGGCGGTCTTGGTCTCGGTAAAGGGCAGAATCCAGTACGGAGTCTCGCGATTTTCCGAGAGCCAGCCCGAGGGCTCGGCATCGTCGACGAAGAAGGTCCGCTTGACCGACTCGGCCGCGTCGACTTGGAGCTTCTTCTTTTCGTCGCCCTCGGAGCCGACCGCGAAGATCGCGTCGACGTCCATGTGCGCGCCGGCTTGACCGTAGAGCTCGCTGCGGAGGCCGGTCAGCAGATTCACGACACCGCCTGGCAGGTCGCTCGTCGCGAGCACCTCGGCGAGCTCGATGGCGATGGTCGGGGCGGGGTCGTCGACGATGACGACCGCCGCGTTGCCGCCGGCGAGGACCGGCGCGATGGTCGAGACGAGCCCGAGCAATGGGGACTTGCGCGAGCCTAGAATGGCGACGACGCCGATCGGTTCAGGGAAGCTGAAATTGAAATGGGCGGTGGCGACCGGGTTCGTATTGCCAGCGATCTGGTGATATTTGTCACACCAACCAGAGTACCAGATGAGGCGGTCGACGGCCGCGTCGACCTCGGTCTTTGCGGCGTCTGCGGAATATCCAGCGACTTCGACGAGCATCGCCTCGAAGCCGCGGCGACGGCTCTCGAGCATCTCGCCCATGCGGTAGAGGATTTGTCCGCGGTTGAAGGCCGAGCGGCCCGCCCAGCCGTGCTGCGCTTTACGGGCGACGACGATGGCCTGTCGGAAATCTTTGCGGGATGCGCGCGAGATATTGGCCACGAGCCGGCCCTCCGCCGTCTTTGCCTGAAGGTAGCGTCCGCTCTCGCTGCGAGGGAACGCGCCGCCGATATAGAGTTTGTACGTCTTGAGTACGGGGATGCGGTCGGTCATGGTCACGCGAGCTCCAGGTAGGGGAGGAGGCCGTGGCGGCCACCCTCGCGGCCGAAGCCGGATTCCTTGTAGCCGCCAAAGGGGCTGCCCGGGTCGAACTTGTTGAAGGTGTTGCCCCAGATGACGCCCGCGCGGAGCGCACCCGCCATGGCGAAAATCTTCGCGCCCTTATCGGTCCAAACGCCCGCTGAGAGGCCGTAGGGCGTGTTGTTCGCCTTTTCGATGGCCTCGTGCGGGGTGCGGAAGGTCATGATGGCGAGCACGGGCCCGAAAATTTCTTCCTGCGCGATGCGGGCCGACGGGCTCACATTGGAGAAGAAGGTCGGTCGGAAGAAGAATCCTTTTTCTGGAATTTGGCACTTCGGCTGGTGAAGGGTCCCACCTTCGTCGACGCCCGCCTGGACGAGTTCCTTGATTTTGTCGAGCTGGGCCCTCGAGTTGATGGCGCCGATATCGGTGTTCTTGTCGAGGGGGTCACCGACCCGCAGGGTCTCGATGCGCTGGGTCAATTTGAGGATGACCTTGTCGAGGATCGATTCCTCGACGAGCAATCTCGAGCCCGCGCAGCAGACGTGTCCCTGGTTGAACCAGATGCCGTTGACGATGCCTTCGATCGCCTGGTCGAGGGCGGCGTCCTCGAAGATGATGTTGGCGCCTTTGCCGCCGAGTTCCAGGGTGAGCCTCTTCTTCGTGCCCGCGATGGCGCGCTGAATGATTTTGCCGACCTCGGTCGAGCCTGTGAACGCGACCTTGTCGATATCCGGGTGATTGACAAGGGCTGCGCCCGTTCCGCCCATGCCGTTGACGATATTGACCACGCCCGGCGGGAGGTCGGCTTCTTGGAAGATCTCCGCGAGCTTCCAACATGTAAGCGGCGTCGTCTCGGCGGGCTTCAACACGACGGTATTTCCCGTCGCAAGCGCCGGGGCGATTTTCCAGGCCGCCATGAGCAGCGGGAAATTCCACGGGATGACCTGACCCGCAACACCCAGCGAGCGTGGTTCGGCGCCCGGGAAGGCATATTTCAATTTGTCGGCCCAGCCCGCGTAGTAGCTGAAATGGGCTGCCGCGAGTGGCACATCGACATCGCGAGACTCGCGGATGGGTTTTCCGCCATTCATCGTCTCGAGGATGGCGAGTTCGCGGGCTTTTTCCTGAATCATGCGCGCGATGCGATGGATGTATTTCGCGCGCTCCCGCCCGGGCATGTTCTTCCAGTACTTGTCATAGGCCGTGCGCGCGGCCTTGACGGCCCTGTCGACGGTGGCCGCATCGGCCGTCGGGCATTCGGTCAGGACTTCTTCTGTGGCGGGATTGATGACCGGGAAATGATTTTCGCCAGTCTCGAATTTGCCATCGATGAAGTGTGAGAGTCGCTTGGCGAATTTGACATGGTTCGGGGTCTCTGGCGCGGGTGCATAATTCCAGAGGTCGCCAAACAGGATATCCACGGGCTTGGAGGACATGGGTGAGCCTCGAATGATCAGGAGATGCTGAAGTAGCGGTCGGATTGGTAGCGTCCCGTGCGCTCTTTCTCGAGCTGCATTAGGACGTCATTGAGGAGCGCAGACGCGCCAAAGCGGAACCAGTCGGGGTCGAGCCACGCGTCGCCGAGGGTCTCTTTGACGAGCACCAGATATTTCAGGGCAAGCTTGGACTCGCGGATGCCGCCCGCGGGCTTCATACCGACCATACGACCGGTCTTCTGGAAGTAGTCGCGTATGGCCTCGAGCATGACGAGGGTGACCGGCAGGGTCGCCGCTGGCTGGACCTTTCCAGTCGAGGTCTTGATGAAATGCGCGCCCGCCTCCATGGCGATGTCGGAGGCGAGCCGCACCTTGTCGAGCGTTTGCAGTTCGCCGGTCTCGAGGATCACCTTGAGATGGGCATCCCCGCAGGCTTCGACGGTGCGGACGACCTCGTCGTAGATGCGATCGTAGCGGCCCGCGAGGAAGTCGCCGCGCGAGATGACCATGTCGATCTCGTCGGCGCCCGCATCGACGGTGCGCCGGACTTCGTCGAGTCGTTCGGTGAGCGAGGCCTGGCCAGAGGGGAAGTAGGTCGCGACAGCCGCGACCTTGATCTTCGTGCCTTCGAGGCATTTTTTCGCGATGGGGACCATGGTCGGGTAGACGCACACCGCGGCCACCTGCGGGACGTCGTCACGTCCGATGATGGGCTGACGCGCCTTCTGGCACAGCATCTCGACCTTGCCCGGGGTGTCCGAGCCTTCGAGGGTCGTGAGATCCATCATCGAGATCGTCAGCTTCAGGCCGGCGACTTTGGCGTCGGTCTTGATGGAGCGGGTGCCGAGCTTGTCGACCCGATCCTGGATGCTCACCTCGTCGATGGGTGGAGAACGGGGCGGGACATAGGCGCTCGGGCGCAGACCGGTTGTTGGGGACATCGCGACCTCCTCGGCGAACGGTGTCCTATGAGAGGCGGCGATCGTCAAGGATTCGAGGCCCAGCTGGTAGCGCACGACACGCGAAGATGGCGCATGATTGCAGGGTCGACGGTGGGTTCACGCGAGTGAAATTTTTCTGAATGAACATCGCGAGATGGCGAATGTGGAGAGGGTGTAACCGTTTCTCGCGATTCCCTTGGAGGTTTGATGTGTTATGGCCACGCGATGTCGTGGTCTGTGATAGTCAGGGTCAATGAACGCGAGGTTTTCACGCTGCTTCCGGGGGATGTGCTCGGCCGCCTATGGAGAGCGGCGCTAAGGCTCGACGATCCGACGCTGTCAGAAGTGCATGCGGTCGTGGACCTCCGGGATGGTGAACTCACGCTGAGTTGCCTGCGAGATTCGATGCTTTCTGGTGGACGGTCGCAGACCGAGGTCGTCCTCAGTCGAGGTGTGCAAATCGAGCTCTCGCCGCACACCTCGCTCGAGGTCGTCGAGGTCTGCTCGCCAATTGACTCGATAGCGCTCGAGCTGCCTCATGGAGAACGTCGGCGGCTCGAGGGGCCCGTGTCCATCGTGGGTGGAAGCCGTCTCGCGTTGGAGCGCGGAGTGGTGCCTCGAGCGGCGCTCGTGCTCTATTCGGATGGAAAGACCTGGTTTGCGCGCAAGCCCTCTGGCGCGAAGTTCGAGGTCGTCGCAGGGCGCCAACTGATGGTCGGTGACGTCGCAATCCCTGTGGTACAAGGGGGCGAGGAGGATTTCCCCCCAAGTCGGATCAAAGCGGCCGTGGCGAGTCCACTTCGGATCGTCGTCCGCTATGAGACCGTGCACATCCACCGAGACCTTCGCGAAACGGTAGTCATCGACGGTCTCGGGGCGCGCATCATCTCCGAGCTGGGAATCGCTGGCGTGCCCGTCGGATGGAAGGTGGTTGCGACCGACCTTTGGAAGAACGAGAGCGACGTCGCCCTCTTGCGCCGTAAATGGGATGCGGTCGTCGTGCGCATTCGGCGCAAGCTTCGGTCGGCGGGGATTCGGGGCGACCTCATCCGGGCTGACAGGCATGGCAATTTCGAGCTCTTCCTCGGGCGGGGAGATCAGGTCGAAGACCAGAGCTGATCTCACCTGACCTTGCTCGGCAACATTCGGAAACGGCCATTCGTAGACACAAAAATGCCCTGGGTCTCATCGCGAGAGCCAGGGCATCATGCGGGGCGGCCGGGCGACCGTCACTTCACCCGGCGCGCCATGCGTCTCTCAAGTCATCACTGGGGCGCAGGCTGTGCCGACTGAACCAGCGTTCCAGCGACACAGGTGGAGGCACATGCCTCCTGGGTCGCGTTGATATCGCCTCCCAGGATGGCCAGTTCAGCGGAGTAATTGTCTACTTTCGTCTGGATCTGGTTGACGGAGTTGTTGAACGCCGCGAGCTGCTCCTGGTACCTTGTCTCTTCGATGGCGGCTTCTGCTTCAGCATCTGCAATGGTTGCGTTCGTCGCGGCGAGGTCGGCCACGGCGTCGGCCTTGGCGTTCTCGAGCGACGCGCGTTCCGCCTTGAGACGGGCGTCGTTGGCCTCCCGCTCCTGCGTGCTGATGTTGAAGTTAGCCTGGTTATCCGCGATCTGCTGCTCCTTGGCGGCGATCTGTTGGTTGAGGCTGGCGATGAGCGTCTCGAGTCGCGCCTTCTCTGCCTGCTGGGCAGCATTGAAATCGTTGTACTGCTGGACGAACAAATTGTGCGCTGCCGTCAGGTCCGACACCCTCGTCTCAGCCGCGTCGAGTGCGCGCTGGGTTTCAGCCTGCTTCCTCACGATCTCACCGAATTGCTTGGTCGCGGTAATCACGTCGTTGTCACAGGTCACGCAATCGTCGGCGCAGATCGTGGTTCCGACCTGGATTGGCGCGTCGGCCCCGTTTGGTCCGAGAGGAGGTACAAACCCGCTGTTGGTGAAGCAGATGCCGTTGTTCGAAAGCGGCAGATAGTCGGTCACCACACCAGAGCCCGGGGCGTCGAGGGCCTGATTGGGATGGCAGGAGGTTGAGCTTGCGTCGACCTCGAAGTTTACGACGGGGTAGCGCGTGTTGAGCGGGGAGTAGCCTTCCTGGAAGACCTCGGACGAGGCTGTCGCCTGGGCCGTGATCGTGCATTCCTGGCCGGCCTTCAGCACAACCGCAAAGTTCCAGAAGCCCTTGTGGTACGGGCGAACGTCCTCGGTCTCGCGGAAGACGGACCACTGGGCGACAGGACCGGGCTCGAGGCCGGTTCCGGAAAGCTGGGTGCCCTCGGGCGCCGAGGCGCGATAGCGCCACTGACCCGCGCTGCCGCAATCGAGGTTGATTTCGCTCATGTAGAGGAAGGTGTCTTTGCCTTCACCGGTGGCACAGGCGAAGCCGAGTACCTCAGTGCGGGCAGGCTCGAAGGAGAACGAGTTACCCGAGCCGTCGACGTCAGCGCTCAGGAACTCCTCCTGGCAGTCGAGCTTCGCGGAGCAGAAGAGGTCGGTGAAGCTGATGGCGATGTCGAAGAAGCCCTGGTTCGCGTCGCGCATGATTGCGACGTTGAATTCGACCTTGGTGTCGTCGTTCTCGACACAGAGCAGCTTCTGGTTACACGCAGCGAGCTTCTCTCCGAAACCCGGAGCAGGGCAGGGGTTCTTGAAATCGACCCCCTCCTCGAGAGGCACGCCGCCGTTGACCTTGACGCCGTCAATGACGAGTTCAACGGTGTTGAGGGCTGCGTCCGAGGTCCCCTGGTTGTTGTCGTCGTTCTCGTCGACAGCGTTGCAGGTACCGACATACGCCAGAGAGCCGTCCGAGTTGCCAAACTGGTTGGTGCTGATTTGGTTCTCGTCGAACACGATGTTGCCGTTCGAGTCGCGCACGATAATGGAGTAGACCACTTCGCTGACCGATGGGAACCCTTCTGGGATGGACATCGGAGCGACATTGACGGCGAGGCTGCCCTGGCCGTCTGCGGCGGGGGCGGTCGGGTCGGCGGCACAGGCCGCAGCGACGGAACCGACGATCGGAAGGACGGCGTAGCGAGCGTGCTTCGCAACGGCCGAACGGACAAGGACCTTAGACATCTTCATGCGTGTCTCCGAGGATTGCTGGTGCTGGTGACGGAACAGGCCAGACGGCCATTCCTGACGACAGGTATGCGGGTCTTCCAAGACTAACACAAGGGGGAATTCCTCCGCGTAGGACTGGCGTAAGATCAGGTCTCGCCCAACTTCCTTGGTGCGTACGATAGAGTCTGCTCAATTCGGTCGGGTCAGGACCTCGAGTGTGTCGAGGAAGGCGAGGGCTTCCTCGCGGGAGTCCCCGCACATCTCTATCGAAGGCTTCAGGCCCGCACAAAAAGCCGGTCTCTCCGGGCGTCCAAAGATTTGGCAGAGGAAGTCGGGGCCGAGGTGGATACAGGCTTGCCCTGCCGGTTTGCCCTGAGGCATGCCGGGAATGGGGCTGCGAATGGACGGCGCGATACAACACGCGCCACATCCCGCCCGACAGCCAATCCCCTGCTCCGACGCAGTGCCCGGTCTGTCGATGATGACGAACGGGTCGGGCATCAATCGCCTTTCATAGTGTGATGCGCGCTGACGCTTGAGGGGTTGGGATATGCCATATTGGATTTATTTTTGGCATATTTGCAGGTTCATTCCGGGAAGCCGGGCGGGACAATCTTGGGGGGAGGCGCTTCCCTGCTCTCTTTCGGAACCTCTGGTTTTTCCGATGGCGGAGCGGGCTCGGTCGGGGAGGCCTCACCAGGGGCCTTTTCAGTCCCTTTCGCTGGCTCGGGCGCTGGCTCGGTGGGCGCAGGGGCGAGCTCGCCGCTCTTCGGGGGAGCGGCGTTGGGATTCGGCAAGTCCGGCATGACCGAGAGGACGATGTCCACGCGTCGATTGGCCTGCCGTCCTGCCGCGGTCTTGTTGTCGCCGATCGGCTGGAATTCGGCATAACCAACGGCCGCGAGTCGGATGGGTTCGAGGGTGCCTTTCTCGACGAGCTCGTTCACGACGCTCGTCGCGCGTGCAGTCGAGAGGTCCCAGTTCGATCGATACCTCAGGGTGCGAATGGGTTGGTCATCGGTGTGGCCTTCGACCCGGATTTGGACCTTGCGTTTGCGCACTTCCTCCGCGACGGCGAAGAGCATCGGCTTGGATTCATCCCGGACGCGGTCATCGCCGCTGTCGAAGAGGGCGGTCGCATCGAGGCGCAGGACGAGGTCATTGCCGCGGCGGACGATCTTGAGTCCGGCGAGGGTCTGCTCGAGGGCCTTTCTCTCGTTGAGGGCCTCTTCGAGGGCCGCGAGGTCTTCAGGGAAACGCGGCAGAGACCCGGACTCGCCGCCGTCGGCCTGGCCAGCTTCCGGGAGTTCTCGCAGCGGGACCATGCTCGCGGAGAGCGGCTTCGCCTCGGTCTCGACACGAGGGAGATAGCCGCGTTCGTCAGCGGCGATGCCGATGGCGAGGGAAAAAGAATCCTGGAAGCGGCCGACCTTCTTCGAGTCGACCTGGGAGACCGCGAACATGACGACGAAGAACGCGAAGAGCAACGTGATGAAGTCGGCGTAGCTGATGAGCCATCGCTCGTGGTTGACGTGCTCGGGATGTTTCTTCTTGCGCGCCATAGCGACCCACGGTCCTTTTGCTCAGGCCGCCTCGGCGGCTCCAGAGCCCTTGGCTCCGTGGGTGTTGATATACGCCGCGAGACGTTCGCGCACGATCTTCGGGTTGAGTCCGGCCTGAATCGCGAGGATCCCCTCGAGGATGAGTTCCGCCTGCATCGTCTCCTCGGCTTGCCTCACCTTGATGCGTCCGCTCGTCGGGAGGAAGGCGATGTTGGCTGCGGCGACACCGTAGATCGTCGCGACGAAGGCTGCGGCGATACCGCGACCGACGGCGTCGATGTCCTTCAAGTTCCCCATGACGTGGATGAGGCCGAGCACGGCGCCGATGATGCCGATGGTCGGGCAGTAGCCGCCAGCGGCCTCGAAGACCTTGGCCGAGTTCTCCGCGTGATGTTCCTCCTGCGAAATGACAGTCTCGAGGGTCGAGCGGATGACCTCGGAGTCACAGCCGTCAACGGCCATGAGGATGCCCTTGCGAAGCAGTGGGTGTGAGGCCTGCCCCGCGACCTTTTCGAGCCCGAGGACGCCGTCTTTACGAGCGAGCTGGGCGAGGTTGACGAGCTCTTCGACGAGCTTCTCGGGCTCGCGCTTGGGCGGCTTGAGCAGCTTGAAGCCAGCTTTGACCGCGTCTTTGCAGACCGCCATCGGGAACTGCACGAGGACCGCGCCGATGGTCCCACCGATGACGATGATGAAGGCCGGGATGCCGACGAGGGACTCGACGTGGCCGCCTTCGAGAATGTTGCCACCAATGATGGCGCCAAACGCGATGACGAGCCCGATGAAGATTCCGATGTCCATGAGTTACTCCGAGTCGGGCGAACGCGGGAAGCGCCCTTCGAGCAACATCGCGTGGACTTTCTGCTGGTATTCGATGACCCGCGCAGTGAGCTCGTCGAGGCTCTCCCGTACCATGAGCTTATCGCCTCCGACCAGACAAAGGGTGGTGTCGGGGGTCGCTTCGGCCCAGAGGATATTGTCGGGGTTGAGCGCGACGATTTGGTGGTTCAGGCGGGTCAGGCGAATCATCGGGAGGCCTCCGCGTAACGAGAGGCCGCAACCTGTCGGCGGCGTTCGTCCGTCAGGGCGCGGAGGATGACATCATACAGGTGAACGATGCGGGCGTGAATGCGCCGCTCGTTGTCTTCGATACGGGCGCGGATGTGGGCGGGCAGCTCACTGCCAGAGAAACTCGAGACGATGGCTTGAACGACTTTTCCCCGCTCCTCGACGAGCGCTGCGACCTGCTCGCAATCCTCGCGATCGAGGGCAAGGTCGAGCATCGCATAGAAGGTCTCGAAGCGCACGAGCGCCTCGAGGCATCGCGAGGAGAGGGGAGTCATCGCGCACCCGCCTGAGCAGCGCCGCGCCACGCCGAGAGGAGGTCTGCCACCTGCATGGCGATACCTTCGGTCGCCTCCGTGTCGCGGGCGAGCTGGGCCTTGACGAGCGCCTTCATCCAGAGCGCGTAGGTCTCGTCGAGCTGCTTGACGATGCGTGGGTCTTGAGCCTCGTCGAGGCTGTCGCGAAGGTGGGCGATGATCTCGACCGAACGCTCGAAGGCCTGGCCCGCCTCCGAGAACCGCTGCTCAGCGAGCGCGTTGGCGGCCGTACCGACGAAGCGCACGAGACCTTCGAACAGGAGCACGACCAACTCGGCCGGGGTGGCTGTGGTGACGCGGACGCGCTG
>VFQT010004701.1_pt1 | contig 11044 bp, 11 predicted proteins | sample 3512381 | NCBI WGS metagenome assembly VFQT01 (sample SAMN10412376, study PRJNA504923) | tailings metagenome | isolation source: Relicate 2 Philex TSF3 active mining site | place: Philippines: Tuba, Benguet | collected 2017-08-29 | reverse complement strand
GACCATCGGACTAGATTCATCAATACGGCGACCCACCCGTGACAAAATTTTTTCGATAATGCGCATGACATGAGCATCATCATGAAACTGCACCGAGGTCAGCATCAGCTGCCCTTTACGCTCGACATAAACCTGCCGATGCGAATTAACCAATATGTCAGATATGGTCGGGTCCAACATGAGCGGCTCAATCGGACCCAAACCGATCATTTCGTTTTGTATATCTTGTACCAGCCGGCGATGCTCGGCCTGATTCACAGGCAAACGTTCATCTTCCAATATGCGCTCAACCAGCAGCGCCAGCTCACGCCGAAACTGATCACTCGATAAACTCTGCAAGCGCTCTAAATCAATACGCTCTAATACGACTTGATACAGCCGTTTACTGAGAGCGCGAAATGCCTCTGTGCTGAATTCATCCGGAAGAGCGGTATCATTCACCGGCTCTACTGCTACACGGTGCTCTCTGTATGGCTGCGCACTGGACGCAGCGGATTTTTCCATATACATGGCAAACTGATCTTCAGTGAGTGAGTGAAGTACCGCGCGTGAAAAGCCGACGAATCAGGCTGCTCGACGATGGCGTAGGTGTTTGGGTTAACGATTGCACAATCTTGCCGAAACTCTTTGCAAGTGCGCTACCTCGTGCAAGATTCAGTGCCGGCTCTCCCTGATTGATGGATTCGCTGGCAATCGTGAAGTTATTGGGTATCTGATACGCGATACGGTGACCGAGACCACGCTCGAGATCCGCCTGTGTCACGGCTGCGCTATCGTCATAGCGGTTCAGTAGATGGCGAATAGTGTCTTTACGATAGCCCAAGGTACTAAACATATCGAGCATACGCTGCCCGCTTCGAATGAACGGAATGCTTTGCTGCAGTACCGGGAAGATCAGATCACTGCCGTCGAGCGCACGAATACTGACCGCATTCACCTGCCGGCCGATATCGAGCAAGACAAAATCGTAACGACGCTTGGCGACAGCGAGCAGTGCAGCGATATGGTTTGGCTGTATACGATCTTCAGGATCAGGGTCTGATGCCGCTGCAATCAGATCAAAATTAGGCGCGACGCCAATCACGCTGCTATCAAGTAATTGCGTATCAAGACGATGGATCTGCGCACAAATATCGGTCAGCGTGACCGGTGATTTTGCATCAGATATAAACAATGCTGCATCACCGTATTGCAAATTCAGGTCGATAAGCAAGGTTTTTTTATGCGCCAAACTGGCTAAAGCAGCGGCCAGGTTTACCGCAATAAAGGTTACACCGCAGCCGCCTTTGCTTGATACCAGCGAAAGTACTTTGCCTTCATCGCGTCTATGCTCTGTGCGCTTTTGATAGATGCGCTCGACAGACAGCGACAGTTCTTCCAGATCAAGCGGGAAACTTGCGACCTCGCGAACACCCAGCCGCATCGCTGCGATTAACAGATCGGGCGTACGTTCAGGCACCAACAACACGATGATGGCCTCTGGATGTCTTACTGACGTACGTTCCAGTGCGGCGATAACCTCGCGCTGATCACCACGCGCATCAAAGAAAATCAGGTCAGGTGCTGTTATGGCTACCGGATCGAGTCGTAACATCCCCGGCATATCGCGCACCAATTCTACGGGCGGCGATAGTGTTGCGCACAGTTGCTGTAGTTTGAGTTTCAGCTCAGGGTCGGTGGTAAGAATCAAAGCATTCATTCATCCTCCTTCTTGCTCATATACAGCTTGCGCTATCCATTGCTTCGCGCGTTAGTGTGGTAGTGAAGGTGGGAATCTCTACCGAAAAATTCGGTAGCGGGATATTTGTACTCACCACGGTTCCCGGCTTTACGGCGACCGTCACCGAGCGGCAGCTTGCACGCGCCGTAGTGCTATCTGCGGCACATGACGGCGGGTCGTAGCGAATACTGATTGTGCTTGCATTAAGCTGTGGCAGTAGCGCAGACATTCGCTGTGTGATCAGCGTGGCATTCGCATCACACACCACAGCCAGCCGGGCACCTAACCGGGTAGCCTCACTGGCTGTGTTAAAGATAAACAGCAAACGACCCAGCTCAAATACAGCTAGCAGCAATACGATAAAACCGGCTGTAGTCACCAGAGCAAATTCAACCAGCGCCGCACCACGCTGATGCCGATGTCTACGCTGCACTCTCATAACCCTCGCATGACAGAGCTAACAGGCTTGAACTGTACTGACGTGCCGGCGCCGGTGAACGGCAGACCAAGAAATCCGAATTGATAGCCATCGACACGTACCACCAGTAACTGCACGGTACCGGTACCGCTACCGGTTGATACATTCTGTACATCGCTGGTTCGTAAATCCGGACACTCCACCACTGATGCGCGAGTACAAATTTTTATATGCGACGTGGTCAAGCCCGGTGCGAGTGGCTGAGGGCTACCTTCACAGTTGGTCTGTCCGAATACGGCGAGGCAGCGCGCCTGCGTAGCAGCACCAGCGAAACTGGCGCTGTCGGTCGGGTCGTAGCCCGCCAGCATACGTGATGCGGCTCTGACTGACTTGACGATAGCATCGTAGTGATAAATCGCCCTACCGTACTCGACAACACCGAACGCCAGTACCAATAGGGGGATTAATACCAAAGCAAACTCGACCGCTGCCGCGCCTGCCTGGTAGCGCCGATTGCGAGTGCCTCGGCCATGAGAGCGTGTGCCAATCATAAAACCACGCATCGCGGCACTCATCGCACCAAGGCCGCTACCAGCGGCCCGCTTGATGTACCACCGCCCGGTAAGCCGCCTGAAGCACACGAGCTACCGGCAGCATTGGCACTTCCCAGATACTCAAGATACATGCGGGGGGTGGCTACCGTGCCCCCACCATTACCGTTGCCGTTGCCGTTGCCGTTACCCTTGGCATTACCGTTGCCTTGAGTCGAGCTAGCCGTGGTGGCAGTACCACCGGCCACGAGCTGCGAGTTTCCACTCGCGTTATTCAGTATGGGATGCAGCAACAATACACAGGCCCACTGCTGCACCGGTGCGGTTTGGCTTTTTTGATAGGCAGCGCAATCAACGACCGGTGCGATCATGATGCGGCGATCACCGCCTTGAGCAGCCAGACTACTGCTACCGAGTACACTGCCACGCACATCCGGATTACCCCCTTGATAAGCAGCGTTGGATGTGCGCTTGGAGATAAAGTCGGCATAGGCATTACCCGCCGATTTGCTCCAGTTACCGCCGCTGGTGTTATCGGTGTAGGCGAAGCCGGTTCGGTCGGGTTGCGCGTCTGCGGCGCGTACATTGCCTTGATAAATACCGAATCGGCTGTTGTATTCATTGGCTAGCGAGGTGACATTACCGGCCTGACCCACCGGTGATCCGGTCGGTGGTAACTGACACTGACCGGCACCTGTCAGGTTCGCGGCCAACTCTGCCGCGCCGCCTTGCGGTGGACTCAAATCGGCCCACATGAAGCTGCCGGTCAACGAGCCACTGGCATTGACCGCGCCTTCCAGCCAACTACCCTTGCCCGTAAGGTTGGCCTTGCATACGGCGACCGGCATAGCACAGGTCGACTGCGATGGCTGCAGCCGGGCGACGGCCGAGGCAGACATACTTTGCGCGCCGATGTTCACGCCGGGTAGCACATTCAGTACCTGAATTAGCCAGGTGGGGATGTTATCTTGTACCAAGCCACAACGTGCATAACGCATAGTCAGTACAGTAGCGTTACCCACAGCGAGATCGCTGCTGTGATACCAGGGCCCACTCACATTCGCAGCAAAATCAATACTACGATCGGTTTGGGTTGCGACGGTGCGAGATTGAAACAGCACTTTATGCCGCTGCGCAGTGGTCAGCCCCGCTGCCTCGCTGATTTGAAGTTGCTTGCCATCGCTTCCTGAAAGTGACTGCGCAGCCGCCAAGGCACAGGCATCTGCTGCGTTCTGCAGCTCGGCTTTGGCAACATACAATTGCCCAAGGTCGAGCGCCAGGCCGGCAATACCAACCATGGCTGTGATCACGATCGCAAAAATTATCGCAACCGCGCCTTGCTGCTCACGCATGCGTTGGTGTCTGGGCATAGCTTGAGGCACGCTACAGTCTCCCGCTCGTGCTGCTTATTCAGCGTGAAACGCCAATAGTGAACGAAGGATTTGCAGGCGACGGCTCTTTGAACGAGTTACGATAGCGCACCACCGCTTCACGTCCGCTAGCACCGTCGATACCGTTCACCGCAACATCACGACCTGCGTTTGGGTCAATCGTCTGCTGCAGTTGTGCCTGTCTTACCGATTGACCGAATTGAGAATCCCACTGCGGCGTTGTTGGCACACAAGCGCTTAGCGCTGTAATAATCGGGATGCAGATAAATGAAGTGCGTAGTATTTGCTTGAGCTTGTTCATGGCTATGCTCCTCACTTCATATCCGTTGTAGGACTACTTCTGCGTTGCTCTGTCGCGGATGCGTTATCACTACCGCCTTCCAGTTTGCCGTCGATGAATAGCTCTCTACGACCGGGATCATTCAAGCCATCGGTGGGTAACTTGGTGGTCTGAGCCAAGGGTTTCAACAGCCTTGGTGTTACGACAAATACCAGCTCGGTTTTATCGTTTTGAAAGTCAGTGCTTCGAAACAAAGCACCCAGCACCGGTATTTCACCCAGAACAGGAAAGGCTTTGATATTGGAAGTCGAGTTGTTTTTTATCAGGCCACCAATCGCGAAGCTTTGTCCATCTGCGAGCTGCACTGTGGTTGATGCCCGGCGGGTTGTAATCAGCGGCAAAATAGCGCGCGCTTGCGTAGTACCTGTACCGATTCCCACACCATCACGCGAAAGCTCGGATACCTCGGGTGATACACGTAAATTGATACGCCCGCCTGAAAGCACTGTTGGCGTAAATTTCAAGCCGATGCCGAATTCTTTTTCTTCGAGCGTAATACGGCCAAGTGCATCTTGAGCTACTGGAATCAGAATCTTGCCGCCTGCGAGAAAACTGCCTTCCTGCCCGCTGATCGCCATCACATTGGGTTCAGCAAGCACCTTGACCAGTGAGTTTTTTCTCTCCGCATCAAGATAAACGCCTGACCCCGAAGCACGCGTGACACTCAGATTACCCGCAAGATTTCCGACCAAAAAATTCGACAAGATGCTGGTCGTGACAGAGCCATTTACAGGTGCTCCCTGAACGCCAACACCCAGTTTGTCGATCAGCGCTTTCGAGACTTCCGCCACCTTCACCTCAAGCATCACCTGCTGCGCAGCTTCTACTTGCAACAGATTCACTACACGCAATTGCTGTAGCGCGAGATTACTGGACTGTGCCCCGGTGATAGCACCTGTATTCGACGCACCCATACCCTCCTGCAAGGCGCCTTGACTCATGCTTGCCGGTCGTCGTACATAGGCTAGCGCAAGATCATGCGCGCGTGCCGCTGCAAAAGTATCACTTACTATGCCACTGAGAATCAGGCTATCTGCTGCTGCGCTGACACGAATTTGCTTTTCCTCGGACATCAGCTCTTGCAGCGTCGCCTGCAGTGCACCAGGGTCGAGCGTCACAACAATATCAATAGCACTGCAGCGACCACTATGGCCTTGCACAATCATGTTCGTACTGCCGATTTCAACACCCAGCAGATACAGCGTCTCGGCAGATACCAGCATGGCCTGTGCCACCGCCGGGTTTCCAAGCGTGCGGTTGGTTACCGCATCCGGCAACCGCAACAATGTCGATTTACCGATTGGCAGTGTGATACGGCTTGGTGCGGCAGGCTCACCATTACAGTTAAGCGGTGACAGTGCATGCAGCTGATTCGATGCCAGCTTCTCGCTGGCAGGTCGGCGTGCGACGCTATCAGATTCCTGCGCAATAGTCGTGCCGGTCATACTCGACATACCGAGCAAGCTCGACAACAGCAGCAGGCGCACGTGGTAGGCGCTTGTCTTCATAATCAGTCTCCGATAGCTTGGCGTGGTGCGGTTCAGTAGCATTCCTGCGCGTTCCGCAAGCCGTTGATGACGCCGATACAGGTCAGCATTGCTGCTGTGGTTGAGGCGGGTAAGGCGCTAGCCACTGGCTTGGTCGCTGCTGTTGTCGACGTTGTCGAAGTCGATGCAGCAGTGGCTTCAGCGTAGGTAGCGGGCTTGGTTGCAGTCGCCGATTTGTCTGCACTATTTGATATGACTTGTGTGTTGCGCTTTACTCGAAGCGGTGTTTTAGTACTCGGTGTGTGCGGTGCTTCAGAGGCGACGGGTACCGCTGCTTGCTCAAGTAAACTGTTTTTTGTTGCCCCTGTCGTGTCCGCAGCCAGCGGGTCAATCTGATTACGTAACACCAGCGATAAGGTGCCGACGCTACGCGCCAAATCGATTTTTTCTGCCTGCTGTGGCGTAACTTCGAGCGTGACGGCATTCACAACCCGTGGCTTGGTGTCATCACGACCCACCTCTTGCGCTACCGCCAATACCAGGATTCTTTCTAATACGATCTTGGAGATAGTCTTGTCTCGGACGCCGTTATCTGCAGAGTCGCGCTGCGTATTGACGATGATATCGACGTAATTACCAGGTAAAGCAAAGCCCGCAACACCGATCACATCATTTACTCTGACCGTAATCGCGCGCCGGCCTTCACCTATCACGGCCGATAAACCACCCTGCGTTCCCTGTGGCGCGAGCTTGGCTAGTAAAACCGGTTCACCGCGTAATACATTCGTTTTTAATACGCGTCCTTCCAGGCTATCGACCTGCTGAAACGCGCCGGGTGGCAAACTACGCGAAGGCCAATCAACCAACTGCACCAGCTCTGGTGTCAGCCTTTGTCCCAGACTGATATCGGTTGCGGCGACGGCGACTTTGGTCATGCCGCTGCCGGATTTCGCGTCCAGCCACTGAGAGGCGAGCAGTACTGCTATCAACCCCGCGATAAGTGCAACGCTCAGCATCAGCCATGTTCTTGTTGTTCGCATAGTTTCTCCGGTCGCGTGGTCGCTGTGTGATTCGCGTGATCGCTGTGTGATTAACGGTGCGGGTACATCTCGATGGCAACAAGCACCAGCGTGCTGCCGATGGCAATCACCACTCCGTATGGCAGCGTCGCACGTGATTCTTTGGTCATGACAGGTGCCGGCGCCCGACGCTGCGAACGCATCCAACTGTCGGCCATGACACTCATCCATTCGCCGTAGGCTGAGCGCGTGAATAACAGGGCAATCGCCCACACGCCACCCACCAACGCGCTGATCAGTGCCACATGCAAGGTAGCCAGCCAGCCCATGTACAGCCCTAGCACTGCCAGTAATTTGACGTCACCGGCACCCATGCCACCCATCAAATAGAACGGCATCAGAATCAGTAGCCCGGTGACCCCGCCAAGTAAACAATCACGTAGCGTGATGCTGTCGGCGGTGAACATGGCAAGCATCAGCGCCGCAGCCATACTTGCTGCGAGTAACTGATTAGGTATGCGCCAATATCGCCAATCGGATACTGCCGCTAGCCAGGCAGTGGTCAGCACCGCCACAGTGCTCGGCAGCGATAGCAAAGCGGGAATCGTCGAAAATTCAGTCATAAGTACGGGCTGGGCGAAGAAAGGGGATAGATGACTGATGGCGGTGAGCCACCGCCATCCGGCCAGGGTGAATTCTTCGCTTTAGCCGCCTGTGCCTGTGCCTCCACCCGTGGCAGCACCACCGGCGTTCTTAACCGCATCTTTCACCGCAGTGAATTTGTTATTCAGCTCGGTACCCAATAGCCCGACTGTCGCCAGAATCACAGCCGCAATCAATGCGATCATCAAACCGTACTCGACAGCGGTCGCGCCTTGTTCGTCAGCGAGGAAGGACCGCAGTTTTTGCTTCAATGTATTCATTTACCGACTCCTTGATTAAGGGGATCAACTGAAAGCCTCCGGGTCCGTGACAGCATGAAACTGGGTGCGGATACCGGTGCGCTGAACCGCATGCGAACCGAAATCCGCCAACGGACGCCTGACAAAGTGTTGCTTATTTGTCATTGGTTGCAGTGTCGGCGGGTATTGCCAAAAGTTAAATAGTACAAATGCGCTAAGCGCTGTTGCTTAACGTCACAAAGCAATTTTTACAATGGATTTTTTGAAAGTAGGCGCTAACTTTTTTAACAAAAGATGGCCACGGATTTGATTTTCAGCAAACAGGCCAATACCCTAGCGGGCGGCTGAAAACCAGGCGGGACTTGACCCGGGAGATACCGCAAGCTGGAAAAAGCAACCGGCGTACTAAGCAGGATAAGCAGCGTTGGCGAGTTGTTTCAGCACATGGGCTGCAGCGATAAAGCCGAAACTGGCGGTCACCACCACCGCCGAACCATAACCCGCGCAGTGCAAACCGGTGAGACCAGCAGCGCTATTCACGGCACTCTCAGCGTCTACCGCAACGCCCTCATCATCCGGCAGGCATACCTCAGGAAAACGCAGCGGCTCGGTCGAGTACACCGCATCAATACCGAATTTGTGTTTACGACCACGCGGAAAGCCGTGCTTGGTACGCAGGTTTTTTCTTACGCGGGCGAGCAGTGGCTCTTGCTCGGTACGCGATAAATCGCAGACGTCAATACGCGTCGGGTCGATTTGACCACCGGCACTGCCTAGCGTGACGAGTGCAATTTGATGTTCGCGACAATGCACAATCAGCGCTGTTTTGGCACGTGCATCGTCCATCGCATCAATCACAAAATCGAAATGACCTGGCTTGATTAACTGCGCGACATTATCAGCGCTGACAAATTCCTCAATCATCTCAACCTGACAAGCCGGATTAATCTGCGCAATTCGCTCGGCCAGCGCGAGCACCTTGGCTTTGCCGAGGGTGTTGGTCAACGCGTGAATCTGGCGATTGATATTCGATTCCGCCAGATGATCAAGATCGATCATGGTAATGCGACCAATGCCGGTGCGTGCCAAGGCCTCTACCACCCAGCAGCCAACGCCACCGACGCCAATCACACAAATATGCGCGGCACGAAAAGTGTGTAAAGCCGCCGCGCCGTACAACCGCGCGACACCGGCAAACCGGCGGTCTGCATCGATACTGCTGTCAATATCGTTGGGTTGATCCGCGGCCGGGGCGGCAGCATGATGCGTGAGATTGGCGCTCATCGGCGCATTCTAGCGGACTGGGTCCAAGTTAGACGTACACTACCCGTACGCCCACTCACTGATCCGCTGCTGCCCCTGTGCCCCGCCCCTCGCCGCTGCTTGCCCTGATTGGCGTTGCCGTCTGCGCTCATGTCGCGCTGGCAGCGGCGCGAGTTACGACCTCGCTGTATGCGCTTTCGCTGCATGCCTCCGAATTCACCGTAGGCACACTGATCGCACTGTTCGCGCTATTCCCAATGCTATTGGCCGTGGGCATGGGCCGCATTATTGATCGCATCGGCATCTACCAACCGCTGCGTTTCGGCGCCCTGATCGGCTCGGCAGGCGTACTGTTGGCTGCGGCAGCGCAATCGGTGGCGGTGCTGTACCTGGCCGCGATATTGATCGGTACAGGTTTCATGGCGATTTTCATCGCAACCCAGTATGCGGTCGGCACCCTGCTTGAAGGCGATGAAAAAACCGCAGGCTTCTCTCAGCTTGCTGTCGGCTTTTCGGTATCAGCGTTTATCGGGCCGATGCTCGCCGGTTTCACTATCGATCACGCTGGACACGCAGCAGCTTTTCTGGCCTGCGGCGCGTTCACGCTCATTGCCTTTGCGATTGCCTCAAGCGCACCCTTACGCAAGCTGTCCGCTCCCCCAAGTACGCATGCACGGTCGCGTGGCAGCGCATTAGCACTGCTGACCCACCAGGAGCTGCGCGGCTTGTATTTTGTCAGCATCACGCTGGCAGCGGGATGGGATTTATTTACCTTCATGGTCCCGGTGCGGGGTACGCAATTAGGGTTCTCGGCTTCAACCATCGGCTTGATTCTTGCGACCTTCTCGATAGCGACCTTCACCGTGCGTATTGCCATGCCCTGGATCGTGCGGCGCTACCATGAGTGGCGTATTCTCAGTATCACGCTCTCCGCCGCCGCGCTGTGCTACGTGCTACTGCCGTTCACCCAGCAGCCATTGACGATGGCAGCAGCAGCCTTCGGGCTCGGGCTCGCACTCGGCAGTGGTCAGCCAAATGTGCTGGCACTACTGCATAGCGGTGCACCCGTAGGACGCGGCGCCGAGGCAATTGCGATCCGCGCGAGCTTGGGCAATCTCTCCTCCGTTTCATTACCACTGGCTTATGGCGCGCTTGGCGTAGCGCTCGGCCCATTTGCGGTATTTTGGGGCTTGGGCACGCTGATCAGCTTCGCGATCCCGGTGGCCGCAAGACGCGCAAGGCGGAGCACCTCTGATTAAGCACTTCTAATTAAAGACTACAATAACGATGCACATTTGCTGCGATAGGCGCTGCGCTCTACATGAGCTCACTACCTGCGCCATCAGTTTCGCTGCACTATCTTTTTCTACTTCAGTGATCAATAGCCCATTATGACGATCTCTATTGCTGATCTACGTCGCGATTACAGCCAGGCTACCTTGTCTGAAAACGAGGTCGACAGCGACCCGCTAAAGCAATTTGCGCGCTGGTTTCAACAAGCGCTTGAAACGGAAGTGCCCGAGCCGAACGCGATGGGCTTGGCGACTGTAGATAGTCATGGTCGCCCGTCACTGCGTATCGTGCTGCTGAAAGACTTTGATGCGCGTGGCTTCACTTTTTATACAAATTATGAGAGCCGCAAGGGCGAGCAGTTGCTGCTTAATCCTCATGCGGCATTGAGTTTTCATTGGCATGATCTGGAGCGACAAATTCGTATTGAAGGCACCGTCGAACGTGTCGCGGCAGAGGAAAGCGATGCCTACTTTGGTATCCGTCCATTGAAGAGTCGTATCGGTGCGATTGCCTCGGCGCAGAGCCGACCGATCGATAGCCGCGAGCAACTCGAGCAGCAGTTCAATCAAGCAGAGACTCAGTTTGGGCAGCAACCACCGCGACCCGCGCACTGGGGTGGTTATCGTCTCGCGCCGAACTGGATCGAGTTTTGGCAGGGAA
>VFQT010004700.1_pt1 | contig 11044 bp, 12 predicted proteins | sample 3512381 | NCBI WGS metagenome assembly VFQT01 (sample SAMN10412376, study PRJNA504923) | tailings metagenome | isolation source: Relicate 2 Philex TSF3 active mining site | place: Philippines: Tuba, Benguet | collected 2017-08-29 | reverse complement strand
AAGGCAAGCTTTGTAAAGTAAGTTTGTAATCAGCAAATAAGACCGCTCTCCAAATGTTGAGGGCGGTCATTTTTATTCACGCTCGTCGTGGTTCCAGATTTACTTTGCATCGCTAGATCTAATGAATGCACTGCTCGGATGACACATCGGCTACCCTCAAGGAAGCAATCGTTGAGTTCAAGGCAAGCTTTGTAAAGTAAGTTTGTAATCAGCAAATAAGACCGCTCTCCAAATTTGGAGGGCGGTCTTTTTTATTAACGCTTGTCGTGGTGCCAGATTCACTGTGCAACGCTACATCTAATGAATGCACCGCTGGGATGACACAGCGGCTGCCCCAACGGATGCATAGCCAGCGTACCAGGCGAGCGTTGTAAAGTAAGTCCGTATACATCTACCAATTCTGATGTATGTCGACTGGATGTCACTAGCTGAGACCTTTTATCAAGCTCGTCAAAGATGAAAAAAACCCATCGGTAAGTTCCGATGGGGTGATGTCGAGGACAAAAGTCCCTTCTAAGACTACTTCTTGGTCTTAGGGATCAGGACGGTATCAATAACGTGGATAACACCATTGCTCGCTTCGATGTCGGTCTTGACAACATTAGAATCGTTGACCTTCACACCTTTTTTAGTGCCAATCTTGACTTCTGCACCGTTGACTGTCTTCACTTTGGTGCCATCTTTGAGCTTGACAACATCAGCAGCCATTACCTTGCCGGATACAACATGGTAGGTGAGGATAGCTGTCAGAGCCTTCTTGTCCTTGAGGAGCGCTTCAAGGGTTGCCTTCGGCAATTTTGCAAACGCAGCATTTGTCGGTGCAAACACCGTGAATGGACCATCACCCTGGAGAGTCTCAACGAGACCAGCTGCCTTGACAGCTGTCACGAGGGTTGAAAAGTCTTTGTTGCCTGCGGCAATACCAACAATATCTTCTGCCTTTGCGGCCGTCGAAGAAACTGCCAACAGCAGGCCAGCGATTACAGCGGTATACATCTTCATAGTTTTATTCATCCTGTTCCAACATTAGACCGGTTCCAGCTCGATCCATCGCTAATAACCACCGTACGCTGTATACCGTTCCAAGTATTTTGACCGTGAGATAAGATGTGCATGCTATGAGTAATGTGGACCTCGATTGCAAAGGGCTTAACTGCCCGATGCCCATCGTCAAGATCTCCCGCGCGATGAAAGAGCTTCAAATAGGCGTTACCCTGACGGTAACGGCATCCGATCCTTCCTTTAGGGCGGATGTCGAAGCATGGGTTCGAAAGATGAACCAAAAGCTGACATCCTTCTCCGAAACGGACGGCATCCAGACAGCTGTCATCGAAAAAGTAAGCTGATATGAGCGACAACATCACCATTTCGCAATCAGAGCTCATCGCACTCGTGAACCAGCTTGTTGACCAAAAGGTCAATGCACGCCTAGCAGATGTCGAGGCATCTTTAAAGTCCATTCAGGGTACGGTCGGCACCCTTTCAGAAAACTGCCCGGAAGACCGCGCCACACTCGTCGTGTTCAGCGGGGAAATGGATACACTCTTCGCAGCATTCACCATCGCCGTTGGTGCTGCTTCCATGGGGATGGAAGTCTCGATGTTCTTCACCTTCTGGGGACTAACCGCTCTGCGTAAGGACAAGACTTTTTCTGGTAAAGCCATCGGGGAAAAGATGGTCGCAATGATGCTGCCAAATGGTCCCCATGCCGTCCCCACGAGTCGAATGAATATGGCTGGTATGGGACCGCTGTTCTTCAAGTACCTGATGGGATTGCGCAATATCGAATCCCTTCCGAATATGATTGCTCTCGCTCAAGAGCTGGGCATCAAAATGGTCGCTTGTGAAATGTCAATGGGAGTGATGGGTGTAACCCGCGCAGAACTTCTGGATGACATCGATTACGGTGGTGTCGCGACCTACCTCGGGGATGCAGCCAAGTCCAAGATCACTCTCTTTGTTTAGGATTCCCAATCTATGGATGCACCAATGACGTCGCAGGAACCTGACCTCCAAATCATTATTTCAAGTGGAACCAGCAATGTCCACCAAGTTGTCCTCGGTTTCTCCGCCGCACTTGCCGCAGCGCAAATGGGTACGAACGTGACGGTTGTCTTTTCAATGCTTGGAGCGCATTGGGCAAGCGATTCCGTGGGGCATGACAACCCGGTACCCGGATTTCCATCCATCGCTGAGCTCAAAGACCTGCTTACAGAATCTGGTGTGATCTTGGAAGCGTGCAGTACTTGCATCGAGAACTACTGCCCCGTCCCACTTGGCGAGGATGGTAAACGTGTCCTCCCAGCTGCCATCACCCGGGTAGGCCTTGGGCTTATCGCGAGCCGGATGGCTACCGTGAATACGGTGGTTTTTTAGCCCCGATGTCGCAAAACCCGGATAACGTATCCCTTCAGGCAGAGCTCGATTCCCTTCGGGCTGAAAACGAGCAGCTTAGAAAACAGGTTGAATCTCTGGCGGATGCGAACGTCTACGCTGCCATGCTGGTCGCAGAGCTCGAAGAGGCCCGTGAACGCGAAGACAGCCTCGTTAAGCGCGGCGAAGAACTCGATCTCCAGCGTCGTCTGGATAGCATTCTGCAGGAGGAACGTCGGGAAGATGTCCTGTGGCAGCGGGTTGCGGCAGAGCTGGAAGCCACCGATGGTCTTGCACTCACCGCCGCTATTCACATCAGCGCCGTGGATTCTGCCATTGAAGTTTCGGATACAGATATCACAGCCGCTGTAACTCTCAATCCCGCTCCGGGACAGAGAATCATTTCCATCCCGGTCACTACATCCGGAAGAACGTTGGGCGAGCTCAACCTTACGGTAAGTGAAAACGAAGTAAAGTGGACCGCACGCTGGATGTCATTTCTGACAAGTGTTGGCAGCCAGATTGGCATGGCCCTGCAACGTCTGCGTGCTGAGCATGACAATGAACGGATGAATGCAGAGCTCATTACGGCACGGGATGAAGCGCTGGAAGCAAGCCGAACTAAAACCGCATTCCTCGCAAATATGAGCCACGAGCTGCGTACTCCGATGAACGCAATTATCGGTTACAGCGAAATGCTCATCGAAGAGGCACCTGATCTTAAACCAGAAGACTTTGTGCCGGATCTGGAAAAAGTCCGTGCGGCAGGAAAACACCTCCTCGCACTTATCAACGACATTCTAGATCTTTCGAAAATCGAAGCCGGAAAGATGACCCTCTTTCTGGAATCCTTCTCCATTCAAAGCACTATCGACGATGTGGTTGCGATGATTCAACCACTCATAAGCAGAAACAATAACACATTGGTAATCACGTGCCGGGATGACATTGGGATTATGGTTGCCGATGTTGTTAAGGTTCGTCAGACTCTCTTTAACCTGCTAAGCAATGCGTGCAAGTTCACGGATGGTGGAGAAATTCGCCTTGATGTATCGACGATTGATCGAGGCGGTGCAGAACAGATTGTGATGGCCGTCACGGATAGTGGCATCGGGATGACACAGGATCAAATGGGTCGTCTCTTTCAGGCCTTTGTTCAGGCCGATTCATCCACGACCCGCAAATACGGTGGAACGGGACTTGGACTGACAATCTCACGCAAATTCTGCCAGATGATGGGCGGAGATATTCGCGTAGCAAGTCAACTTGGACACGGGAGCACCTTTACCATCGAAATTCCGCGGATTGTGCAGTGTGATGCGGATGGTACACCGTTTATCAGCACAGTCACGACATCCGCTGAAGAGATTACTCATGACATCAGCAAAGATGGCATCCGCGGGACTATTCTGGCAATTGATGACAATATTGAAGCTCTGGACCTCATTCAGCGTTCCCTCAGCAGGGATGGCTATCGTGTAGTCACGTGTAGTAGTGGAGAGGCAGGTATCGCCCTTGCCCGGTCTGTTAAGCCGGATGTCATTACGCTTGATGTCATGATGCCGCAGATGAACGGCTGGCAGGTCTTGGCGGCCCTCAAAGCTGATAAAGAGCTCGCAGAGATTCCTGTTGTTCTACTTTCAGTCGTGGAAAACAAGGAAATCGGGATGGCACTTGGGGCGACAGATTGTCTCACCAAGCCAATTGACTGGAACCGCCTCGATGCACTGCTTGAACGTCTCACGGAATCTGAGTCGCCTGCACCGATTCTTGTCGTGGAGGATGATTCGGCAAGCAGTGAGCTTGTTCGCCGCCTGCTTGAGCGGGATGGCTGGACGGTTGATGTGGCAGCGAACGGTGAAGATGCTCTCCGGAAGGTCCGGTTGCGTCGGCCAGCACTGGTGGTTTTGGACTTGATGATGCCTGTCATGGATGGCTTTACTTTCTCAGATCAGCTGCGGGCTGAGCCAGGATGTGAAGACATTCCTGTCGTTGTGCTGACGAGCAAGTCCCTGACACCGGATGATCATAAGCGACTAAATGGTCACGTTGCTGACATTCTTACCAAGGGAGCCTATCAACGGGGTGACCTGCTCCAGATAGTTAGAAGATTGACCGCTGCGTCAGACGGTAGCACCGCGCTTCAAACAGAACTTCCCATCTAACTATCGGCCTACAGGTTGGATCTCTACGAACGATTGAAAGTATCCCTAGACGGAGCCTTTACCACGGGCAAGCAGCTGTAACTCTGCGGTATCCGGTCGGTCCATGTGCGGGCAGCACGTATTGTGGATTGGGAAGAGCTTGCCAGGATTGAGCAGTCCAGCGGGATTGAAAACATCCCGGATGCGCTTTTGCAGTTCAAGATCTTCCGCTGTAAAGACCATCCCCATGAACTCCTGCTTTTCAAGACCGATACCGTGCTCACCCGTAAGGGTCCCGCCGGCGTCTACACAGGCACGCAAAATATCACCGCCTGCAGCAAGGACGCGCTTGACTTCATCCGTGTCACGCTCATCAAAAAGTACGACCGGATGCAGGTTGCCATCTCCTGCGTGAAACACATTTGCAATACGGAGATTGTGCTTTGCGGCAATTGCCTCAATCTTTTCCAGCATTTCAGGGAGTTTGGTTCTTGGGACAACACCATCTTGCGTCGCGTGACTAGGAGCCAGTCTGCCAAGTGCACCGACCGCCTTCTTGCGGGCCGTCCACAGCTTCGCGCGTGTGGCCGCATCTGATGCAACTTCAACCCGCACTACGCCACCATCAAGGCACAACTGCTCGACTATCGTCGTCAGGCGGTCCAACCCGGCTTCCGGGCCATCCATTTCGATCAGCAGGACCGCACCGGCATCGGTGGGCAGACCCAGGTGATAGCTTTCCTCAACAACCCGCAAGATCGTCTGGTCAATCATCTCAAGTGCAGCTGGGATAATTCCGGCAGCAATAATGCTGGAGATAATCTTTGTCGCGACGGCGACACTGGGACAGACGGCAAGCAGCGTACGAATCGCTTCCGGAGCTCGCACAATCTTGACGATAACTTCCGTTACGATCGCGATGGTGCCTTCGGAGCCACAAATAATTCCAAGGATGTCCAGGCCTGGCTCGCTTGCATCGATTTTGACGATCTCACCGGATGCGAGCACAACCGTTGCCCCAAGAATATGATTGGCTGTGACGCCATATTTGAGCGTATGCGGTCCGCCAGCGTTGTTCGCAAGGTTTCCACCTACAGTGCTGGCTCCCTGCGATGACGGATCCGGTGCATATAGAAATCCGCTCGGTGCGACAGCTCTCGTCAGGGTCGTATTGACCACGCCGGCTTCCGCATGCACACGACGGTTTGGAATATCCACATTGAGAATGCGGTTCATCCGCGACAAACACAGCAAAACCATGTTCTCACGGGCCATCGCACCACCGGCAAGTCCCGTCCCGGCGCCACGTGGGACTATCGGGACTCCATGTGCGGCGCAAAGCTTGACGATGGCCGAAACCTGTTCCGTGCTGCTCGGAAGCACAATAGCTCCCGGAGGGGCTTTCTCCAGCGTGTAGGCATCGGATGCATAGGCATGACGCTGTGCATCACTTGTTCGCAAGCCATCATCCGTCACGATGCTGCGGAGCTGCTGGAGAAATCCCGGGTCTAGCATGCAGATTTACTTCTTTTCAGCCAAACGGCCTTCGGCAAGCTTTAGCAAGCTCGCTGCACGCTTATTGCCTGGATCAAGCTCCAGAGCCTTTTTTGCATCTTTGATGACGGCACCGAACCGAATTTTCAACCCGGCTTTGTCATCGTTTACGTGGCGGCTAGCACGGGCAACGTACGCTGCCGCAGCCTTTGCGTTGTCCTTGGATGCTTCTGCATCCTTGATGTTCTTATCTTCATCCGGTGTCGGTGCAAGAGGGGCATCGGCATCCGGAGTCGCAGGAGGTCCAGGTGCGCCACGTGGTGCCTCAGCAGCAGGTGCCGGCTTGTCGTTACCGACTGGCTCCGCAGCACCCGGATTACCAGCTGCAGCAGGAGCCGGTGTGGTCGCGGGCGCAGCTTCTGCGGTAGGAGCCGATGTCGTCTTTTCAGCACCAGCATCACACCCAGCGAGGATAGCAAGAGCTGCTATACAAGCAAGCAAAGTTATTCTAAATTTCATGGAAAACATCTCCAAATGTATGCGTCATTCTAGCATTTGTTGACCATTGGGCGATGGCAGATTTGCCTCCATGGATGTCCCGTAAACATTCGGTCAATCCATTGCCACCAAGCCGAAGTCAGGACCACAGAAACCGGGGTAATGTTGATGTATGCAACGCTCATCCAAGTCATCGCCTGTCTGCGCCATCGATATCGGGTCAAACTCCGTCAAAATGGTCATCGGGGATGCAAGTGGCATCCTCTGTGAAGAAGTTGTGCAGACACGCCTCGGGATTGGAATGGATGGTGGCTCGGAGCTGAGCGCGGATGCAATAAGCCACACAGAAGCCGCATTGGCATCGTTTTCTGTCCTCGCCACGCACTATGGGGCTGAATATCGCGTTGCTGTTGCGACCAGTGCACTCCGGGATGCCTCCAATGCCGATACGGCAATCGCCTGGTTTGGCGCTGCGCTCGGGGGTACCGCAAGGGTTATCGGCGGGGATGAAGAAGCAGAACTCGTTTTTGCTGCCGCCTCCATGGACCCGGAATTCAGCCGCTTTATTGATGGCACAGTGGTCGCCACGGATGTCGGTGGAGGATCAACAGAAGTTGTCGTTGGAGAGCGTGGCCGGATGACGTTTCACACCAGTCTTCAGCTTGGTGCGGTGCGCCTCTCCGACAGACACGGGATGTTGGGTGAAGAAGCCATTTCTGCTGCCCAGCTGGCAGCACTGGATGCCGATATAGCGGCGGTCTGTAGCGGCCTCCCGAAGGTCCCTTCGGATACTGTGGTGATCTCAAGCGGGGGAACGGCTGCCAATCTCGGTGGAGCAGTCCTGAGCGGGAAAAAGCACAAAATGCACGGCATGTTGATTGATATTAGTGATTTGGAAGGGCTGCGTGACCGGCTCGCTGCACTTCCACTTTTGGAGCGCCGGGAATTTCCAGGCATTAATCCTCGACGCGCGGATGTCATTGTCGCGGGCCTATCGGTTCAGCTTGGCGTGATGCGTGTACTCGGTTGCCGAAGTCTCCTCTTGTCGCTTCGGGGTCTGCGATATGGCTTGCTTTGGTCGCTACTGGCTGAGCATGCGCAAGGTTAGGTTTAGCCGCGAGCACTGCGCCTGACGGCCGCGAGGGCCTCATCCCAGCGCGCATGCGTTGACCAGCGGTGAAGTCGCATCATGTCGCGGGATAATTCGGCAACACCATGGTCTTCCGTGAGACCGTAGGTAAACCCAGCATCCAGAGCATCATCGACTACACCCTCATCGTACTTACCGCTCGGGTAGGTTATTCCTATGGGCGGTGTAGCGATATGCTTTGCATAAGCCTTGCGGGCCCGTTCAAAGTCTTGAAGCCGCTTGGTTTTCGTCAGTTTTCGCAGGTCTGGCGGATGCGAAGCTGTTTGGTTGACCAGCTCAACATTTCCCTGTGCAACGAGGTTTGCTAGCTCTTTCCACGAGTGATGCGGCTTGCTTGTACGTACGCCGACAAAGTCGGTGTGTGCCGACAGGACACAGGGCCAGCCAAACTCTCGCAGGATTGGAATGCCATGTGTGCTTATGCCCGATGTATTGTCATCAAAGCAGAGCACGGTAGCGCCCGGCGGTGGCGGATTCTGCCCGGTTGACATCCACTGGATCGCTGTTTGCAAGGGAATAACCTGTGCTCCTGCCCGTTTTAGAAGTGTGCATTGCTGTCGAAACAGTGCGGAAGTGGTGTCAAACCAGACCAGCCGGTCACGTTCGGAGCCGATAATGTCATGCCAGACCAGTATATTTACCCGAGGTGACTTTCGAGCAACTTTGTGAATACGTAGCGGATGAAGAGTCACGTATCAATCATCACTTTCCGGCGTTTCGAGCCAATCCAAGTCATCGGATGCATCCACTCTCTGCCACGCACCGCGAATAGCACTGTAGTTAAAGCCTCTGCGTGCCAGGTATGCGGATAACTTTTGACGTTCTTCACGCTCTGTTGGAATAGGTTTACTGCCGATTCGCCGACGTAGTGTGTTTGCTGCGGCATCGGTGTCGATGTCATCCGTGCGTTCCGCCAGTACAGGTGCCGGGTCGATGCCCTTGCGGCGCAGCTCCATCCCGAGAAGCATTTTCCCCCGTGTGGTGCCTCGACGCTCGACAAACCGCTCTGCGTAGTCGCTGTCCGAGATGATTCCAGAGCGTGTAAGGCGTTCGATAATGCGTGCACACTGTGCTTCATCAGCGCCACGACGAGCCAGCTTGCGTGAGATTTCCGTGGATGTCTGATCGCGGGCACCCAGCGAGCGGAGCGTGTACTCAAAGAGCTTTTGGTCATCCAGGGCTTGGTTGTCCATAGGGTCATCGCTTCTTAAAACGACAAGCCCGGCGGTCCGCCGGGCTTGAGAGGTTGATGAGAAAAAACTAGTTGTCGCGGCGGCGGAGACGGCGCGCTACGATTCCGATTCCAATCGGAGCAACGGAGAGCAATGCAAAGGTGGATGGCTCTGGTGCAACGAAGTTGTTGACAACAAGGTCAAGGCGGGTCTTGCCATCGCCGGGGGTTCCAGAACCAGAGAATCCAAAGATGTACTGATCGTTTACATTGTCTGTAACATCAAAGGAGCCGCCGAATGCGATCTGGCTGCCCGCAGCACTGTTGATTGCAGCCAAGCCGTTTGCATTCAAGTTGAACTTGATTGTGGCATTATTTCCAGGGTTGTTTACGAATGTAATGCTTCCGTAATCAACGCCACCACGGAGGTCGTTGTAAACGGATGTAAGACCCGTACCACCATTGCGCAACGTGTTGATGTCGGTTGCGATGCTGGAGATCGTAAACGTGCGTCCAGCCATTCCAACTGCATTGGGAGTGGATGTGCCCCCGTTGTAGATATTTAGCACAGCACTGGTGTACGTGTCGGTGCCCGAAAGCGTAGGAATGTTGAAGACGAAGAAGCTTCTGAACTCCTGACCTTCGAAGCTGTCAAAGCCCGAAAGGTAAGAGTCGTTTGCGGACGAGTGATCGCCAGATGCCGAGTACGAACCACGGTCTGTAGAGTTGCTAAAGAGTAGCTGAGCGTTTGCCGCAGAAACGGTGAGTCCAACAATAGCCAGCGCAATCGCACTGCGGACTCCGGATTCCATAAATTTGTTCATTTCCATCAACCTCTTAGTCTCACCAATTCAAAAGACACACTATCAGTATCAACCCGACAGAAATACTGTCCCCACTCTACACCGGGTCATCCTCGTTTAGCAAATTGAAACTGGGTAGAATTGGTGCGTCAGCGGGTTTATCTATATGCTTAATTGCATACCCTTTATAGTGGTTATCCAAAACCAAACGCGAGTGTGAAGATCATCATGGACACATAAACGTTGTAAAACCGGCAGCATAATGCATGGCAATATGGAGCGTTCACCTATAGCCGTTCTCGTAATCGATGTTCAACGGTACTACACCGAATCGACATCGCCGTTGGTTACCTTCACCGAGGCACGTTATACAGGCAGCACCCGATACTTACTGAATCGACTTGACACTGCTGTCATCCCTAACATTGGAGCAATTCTGGCATCCGCCCGGGAATTGGATATCCCCATTATTTACGTGAGGCTGTGCGGGACCGCGCCTGACCGCAGTGATTTACATCAACATTTCCGGGATTTTGATCAGATGGCCTGCTTGGAAGCCAAAATGCATGTGTATCCACTGGCTTCCGAACCGCTGGCGGATATCGATCAACGCATCCGTCCATTACCGTGCGACACTGTCATCGACAAGACCGGCTACAGCGCCTTTCACGGAACCGGTTTACATCGGCTCCTGCAATCAAAGGGAATAAGCCAGCTTGTTCTCACAGGATTGACGACCAGTCAGTGTATGAACTCAACCGCCCGTGCCGCAGCGGATTATGGCTATAAGACGTTGATGGTTGAGGATGCGCAGGCAGACTACGACCGACGGGATCATCAGGCTGCTCTCTACGCAAGTGAGCCGATCACGGGGCGAGCTATTTCAACATCCGATGTGCTTGCACTTCTTTCATCGGATGCAGAACTCACCTGACATGGTGGAATTCCACATCAAAAAACAAACCCCCTCACCCAACGTTAGGAAGAGGGGGGATGCTAAATCCGCGTGCGTCAGCGACTACTTCTTGATGTTTTAGAAGCTTGCAAGGCCATCGTAGCGGGCGGTGGCGCCCAGTTGCTCTGGTCGCAAAAGAGGTGCGTTCACCGGACATCTCCATCGAAAAATACAAAACCCCCTCTCCCAATACATGGAAGAGGGGGCAGATTCCAGATTTGATTAGCCTGTGATTACTTCTTGATGTTGTAGAAACTCGCAAGGCCATCGTAGCGGGCGGTGGCGCCCAGTTGCTCTGGTCGCAAAAGAGGTGCGTTCACCGGACATCTCCATCGAAAAATACAAAACCCCCTCTCCCAATACATGGAAGAGGGGGCAGATTCCAGATTTGATTAGCCTGTGATTACTTCTTGATGTTGTAGAAACTCGCAAGGCCATCGTAGCGGGCGGTGGCGC
>VFQT010004699.1_pt1 | contig 11045 bp, 10 predicted proteins | sample 3512381 | NCBI WGS metagenome assembly VFQT01 (sample SAMN10412376, study PRJNA504923) | tailings metagenome | isolation source: Relicate 2 Philex TSF3 active mining site | place: Philippines: Tuba, Benguet | collected 2017-08-29 | reverse complement strand
ACTTGGCGGCGGCCTTGAAGGCAGCATGTCCGCGGGGCATCGACGTGTATTTCGATAATGTGGCTGGCGATACTTTGGTGGCTGTGTTGCGCAATCTCGCTATCGGTGCCCGCATCGTCCTGTGCGGCATGATTGAGGCCTACAGCATGGAAACGCCGCCGCCAGGCCCTTGGCTCGGACCTGTCGTCGGTGCACGTGCGACCATGAAAGGCCTTGTGGTTTACGATCACATGAATCGGATGGACGAGATGACCCGCGTTGTCTCGGGTTGGATTCGCGACGGAAGCTTCCGCTATCGGGAAGACGTCACGGTCGGTCTTGAGAAGGCACCCGAGGCGTTCTGCGCGCTCATGCAAGGGCGCAACTTTGGTAAGTCGCTCGTCAAGATTGCTTGACGATTAATCTTTGACCGGATGAGCCTTTTCGCCGAGGCGCAGTGCCAAGACGGCGAGCATGCAGGTCGCCGCCATCAGGATGGCGCAGCCACGGGCAGAGCCATCGTAGATAGCGCCTGTCAGAATGGCGCTCACCATCGAAATCAGCATGGCGATGGAACTCGACAAGCCGGCCGCGACGCCGGCGAGTTGCGGGTGATCGTCGACCGCCGCGGTCAACGCTAGTGGTTGCACGACGCCGTTGGCGTACATCAGCAAGGCGAGTGAGAGGCTGAACAACCACATTGGTGCCGCAGCCATAAAAGCCGCGATGAAAAATGCGGCAGTCGCCACGCCGTTGCAGCCCATGCCGATGCGTTGGCTGCGCGCCGAACCGAAGCGGCGAGCGAGGTGACCTGCGGAGGTGGCGCCGGCAATGAAGCTGAACGCGAGCCCCGACCATAGCAGTCCAAACTCGGCGCCGCTCATACCGAACATCGTTTCGTAGAGTGCGGCGCCGACGGTGATGAAGATGAATCCCGAGGCACTGAAAAAACTATAGGTCAACGAAGGTCCCATGAAGCCGGGCTGCGTCACCAGAAAGCGACCTCCGCGTAGCAAATCCGCAAAGCTCATCGATTCCGTATCGGCGGGGCGAGTTTCTTTGAGTTGAGAGAACAAGACGCCCACGAGCAAGAGACTCACGCCTGCATGAATCCAGAAGATGCCGCGCCAGCCTAGGTAGTCGGCGATCACGCCCCCCACCAAGGGGGCAAGCACCGGCGCGACGCCCATGACCGCAGTGATGAACGATAAGGCGATGGCGGCAGGGCCGGGATCAAAAGAATCACGAACGATCGCGCGTGAGACCACAGTCGCTACGCTCACGCCCATCGCCTGCAGAAATCTCGCCAGTACCAGCATCGTCACACTGGATGCGAGACTCGCAAAAAGACTCGCGACACCGAACATAGCGAATCCGGCCAAGAAAACCGGACGTCGACCGAAGCGATCGCAGAGCAGGCCTTGGACAGGTTGAAAAAGGCCTAGGCCCAGCAGGTAGGCGGAGATAACAAACTGCAACGCTGCATAGTCAGTCTCAAACGCGCGCGACAACGTCGGCAATGCCGGTACCACGCTCGCCATCCCAAAGGCGGAGAGGCTGCTCGCCACCCCCATGAGGATGATGAAGCCCCACCGTGGCGAGGCTGCTTTGTCACCGCCGGACGTCTCGATGATTAGTTGCTCTGGGCGATCAGTTTCTCGATCTCAGGCACGATCTGGAACAGATCGCCAACGAGGCCGATATCAGCGACCTCGAAGATCGGCGCCTCAGCATCCTTGTTGATGGCGACGATCGTGCGAGCATCCTTGATGCCGGTGAGATGTTGAATCGCGCCGGAGATTCCGAAAGCCAAATACAACTCGGGCGCAATGATCTTGCCGGTCTGTCCGACCTGCATGTCGTTGGCGGCATATCCTGCATCGACTGCCGCGCGCGAGGCGCCCACAGCGGCGCCAAGTTTGTCGGCAAGCGAATAGAGGATCTGGAAGTTCTCGGCGCTGCCGAGTGCACGACCACCCGAGACCACCTTGGCCGCGGTTTGCAGGTCTGGGCGATCGGAGCGAGCGGCGGTGACTGAGACGAAGCGCGTGTGCGTCGGCACAGGCGCCGCCGGCGTAGCAGCTATGATCGGAGCGGCCGTCGCTTGAGTGGCAACGGGTTGATACGAGGCAACACGTACGGTCGCCACAATTTGGCGATCCGCCGGAATCTCGACCGTAATGATCGCGTTGCCTGCGTAAATCGGTCGCTTGAAGCGCGTCGCGCTCTCAGCGGCCATGACATCGGAAATCTGCGGCGCGCCAAGCAAGGCTGCGACACGCGGCATCAGATCCTTGCCGAACGTGGTCGAGGGCCCGAAGACGTGCGAATGACCCGCAGCGAGCTCGGCGAGTTGCGGCGCAATCGTCGCCGCCAGCGGCTGAGCGTGCAGGGCATTAGCGACCGTATGGACGCGAGCGACGCCCTGCAGTCCCGCCGCTTGAGCTGCCACGGCAGTCGGATCCGCAGCAAAAACGACGATGCTGATCTCTGCACCCGCGATTTGTGTGGCACAGGCAACGCACTTGGCGGTCGCCGGGTTGAGCTTGCTGCCGTCGTGTTCAGCGACGATGAGTACCTTGGCCATCAGACTAATCCTTTGCTGCGTAATGCCGCGACGAGTTCCTGGGCATCTTTGACCATGATGCCTTTGCTGCGTGCCGCAGGCGGTTCGAAGTGCACTGCCTTCACGACTTCCACCGGGGTCACGCCGAGTGCAGCCGGATCGATGGTATCGAGAGGCTTCTTCTTGGCTTTCATGATGTCCGGCAGCTTGACGTAGCGTGGTTCGTTCAAACGCAGATCGGTAGTGATGACAGCGGGCAAATCCACTTCGAGCGTCTCGAGACCGGCATCGACTTCGCGGGTGATCTGCGCCTTGTCGCCAGTGACTTCGACCTTGGAGGCGAAAGTGGCCTGCGGACGTTGCCAGAGAGCTGCCAACATTTGACCCGTCTGGCTGCAATCGTCATCGATTGCTTGCTTACCGAGAATGGCTAGCATGGGCTGCTCGCGATCGGCGAGGGCCTTGAGCACCTGCGCCGCGGTCAACGGTTCGACGATGGCATCGGTCTGCACGTGGATGGCGCGATCGGCACCCATCGCGAGCGCCGTACGCAATTGCTGCTGGCAATCGGCAGGACCGATCGAGACGGCAACGACTTCTTCAGCCAGACCTTTTTCTTTGATCCGCAGCGCTTCTTCGAGTGCAATTTCGTCGAAGGGGTTGATGCTCATTTTGACGCCGTCGGTGATGACGCCGGAGCCGTCGGGCTTGACCCGGATTCGGACGTTGTAGTCAACGACGCGTTTGATAGAGACCAGAATGCGTTTCATCGCGAGAAAGACTCCGCTGCGAACTCTGAACAGTCCGCCATTCTACAGGCCAAGAGCGCCCGGGTTAAGTCGACGCCGTGGATCGACGAGCTGTTTCAGGCTGCGAATCAAGGCGGCGTTGTTCGGCTCGCGGCCGCGCATATAGGGGTAGAACTTTCCGATCTGCAGGTGCGCCGCACCGTGTCGTTGGAAGATGTCGGCAATCCCATGCTTCATTTTGTCGACGAGGGTGCGTCCTTCCGGATTTTCTGGGAACTGCGGCAGCGTTGCTTGATAACCTTCGGGCATCAAGCGCGACTGGGCAACGTTGTAACCGTCTTCCCAATAAAAAACCGGCTCGTACAAGAACGCATTGGTGGCTACCGTCATGAACATGGCGCCGTACCGGATCTTCAGGCGCTTCATCTCGGCTTCGTGCTCGGCGTAATAGCGGGCGAGGTCAGCGCGGAACGCCTCGACACGCGAGAACGGCAGCAAACCGTGAATGGGTACCCAGCGCTCACCGAGCGGACTGCGCACGTTGTAGAGCGGCATGAACGGCATGGCGTTGGCGACGGTCGGGACGGTGGCAGGAACCTCTGCGCCGTAGGGCTGCAGAACCGAGCGCAAGCGCGCGACGGCGGCGCGGCAACTCGCATCGTCGAGCCCATCGACGATCCAGTGTGCCGAGAACACGGCACCATCGAGGAAACGACGGCCGGCAAGGGCCATCTTCACGAGTTGTTTCAGGCCATCCGTCACACCGCGCGAGGTTTTCCAGACGGCAAGTGCTGACTGTATAGCGGTGGCACGATCGGCCTTGCCGAGCTGACCTTGTTGTAGCGCTGGATCGAGTCCGAAATTCGTGAGGTTGAGGCCCTCTTTGGCAGCCGCTTCCATGCCGGCGGCGAGGCTCGCGAAATCCGGAAATCCGAAAGAGAGGCCCATCACGACGGCGTTACGTCGCATGAGACGCAAGGCGACCGCCGTCTTCACGCCGAGGGCGCCGCAATCACCCATGAAAATTCCAGTGAGATCGGGACCGTACGAGCGCAGGAACGGTACGCCATTGGCAGCGCCCCACGAGCCGGTGCGCACGATGCGACCATCGCCGAGTACGACTTCGACGCAAAGAGTCGTCTCACCGGAAACACCGAAGACCCCGGTGCCCCACGTCACACTGTTTTGTGACAGCGAACCACCAACGGTGGCCGCGAGTCCGGAGAAAGGGCCAAAAAATGGCGTTCGCAAGCCTTTCGCAGCCAGTGTTTCATTGAGGGTTGCCCAAGTCACACCGACTTCGACCACCACGTATCCATCGCGCTCGTTGAGCTCGAGAATACGATTCATGCGCGACGTATCGATCAAGATCGACTCGCGCTCTGCCGGTGCGTAACCATCGGTGTACGAAGCACCGCCGCCACGCGGGACGACCGCGACGCCGGCGGCGGCGGACAACTGCACGATCTGTGCGACGTCGGCGCTGCTGCCAGGCCGAACGACCGCCATGGCCGTTTCACCGCTGTGGTAGATGTCAGTGGAGTAGAACTCGCATTCGGCGGGGTCCGTCAGGACGTGCTGACTGCCGAGTAACGACTGCAACTGTCGCAACAAGTCTGCTCGGGCCGATTCCATCGCGGGGTTCGCGTTCATGATCAACCCCGCGCGCTGCCGACGGCGCGTAACGCGGGTGGTGCCTCGCGTTGCTGTTCAACGAAACTCTGGCGAATCTTGTTGGCTGTCTCGCGCAACTTTGGCAAGAAGCGTTCGACGCCGAGCTTCAATGGCACGGCCGTTCCGCTGAAGCGAATGCTGACCGCAGCGAGCACTCGATCGTCGATCAGGATGGGTACCGCCATGCTGATTTCGTCGGACACGCGTCGCGGTCGGACGGCTGACGCATAGCCCTGCATGCGAACATCGTTCAAAAGCTTCATCAGCTCTGGACGATTCCGAGCGAGCGCATCCTCTTCTTTGTTAGAGCGACCGAGAATATCGAGTAGCGATTCCCGTTGCGTCGGCGGTGAGAAGGCGAGATAGACCCGCCCTGACGACGACAGCAATAGCGGTACACGGAAGCCGGCGGAGTAGCGCTCGACAGCCAGCGGGCTGCGATGATCGGTCGACTCGCGCACCATCATGGTCGTACCCGAGAGCGATGCGATCGCCACGGGCCACACGATGTCCTTACCGAGATCGTGGATGAAAGGACGAGCGATTTGCGTAACCCAAGCCTCGTCGTCGTAGCCGTCCGAGAGGCCGCGCACCATGATCGTCAGCCGATATCGATCATCGGTCGCATCGCGATACACGAAGCCAGCGTGGCTCAGTGTTTCGAGGATGCGGTAGGTGGTGGTGCGCGGTAAGCGAATTTCTTGGGCAACTTCTGAGACAGTTGCGCCATTGCGCAGATTGAGAACGGTCAGTGCGTCAAGTCCGCGGATGAGTGCGCGGATCGGTCGAGTGGATTCCATGTCAACCCCCGTTGAAAACCCTAGCTCGGTTCGAGTCTAGGCCGGAGCACTCACGTATGTCCAACGGGCGGACGCTGCCCGAGGGCCGGATGGGGCGGCGAATTTCGCCTTCTGTCCGTAGCGTGATCATCTGGTGGAGGTTTGAGCGCGCGGTTGTCGGCGCCAGCGCGCGCGGGGGTTTAGTTTCGGCGCAGTCCATGAGGGGGTACTCGTGTCACTGAGCCGTAGCCAATTGCTGGCCTACGCGGCGCCGACCGTGGCGCTGCAAGCCATGCTCGTTCCGCTCTACAACTTTCTGCCACCGGTCTATTACTCGGCGGAAGTTGGCATGGTTGCCCTGACCGTCGCCACGATCTTCGCGGTCGGACGTTTTTGGGAGGCGTTGATCGATCCTTTGATCGGAGCGCTCTCGGATCGAACACAGTCCCGTTTCGGGCGACGCCGAGTTTGGATGCTAATTGGCATGCCGGTGTCGATCTGCGCCGCGTGGTTTCTTTTGCAACCTCCGCTTGGCGCTTCGCCGATTTACTTGTTGTTCTGGCTGATGGTGTTCTACGCCGGCTGGACCATGATCTACGTGCCGCATCAGAGCTGGGGTGGCGAACTGTCGGGCGACTATGCCGAGCGCACCCGCATTGCCGGCTATCGTGAGAGCGGCGCTTTCATGGGATTTCTTTGTGCCACCGCGGTTGGCATCTTTTACTGGATTTGGTTCAAGGGCGTCGCGTTTCCGAGTTATGCGCAGATTGTGGCCTCGGTCGGCGTCTTTTTCGCGGTATTCCTCCCCATCGCAGTGCTGTGGTGTTTTTCCAAGGTGCCAACCCAGCAAGCACATGACGAGCGCACGCCGGGCTGGGGTGAGTTGTTCGGGATACTCGCGAGCAATGCGCCGTTTCGCCGTCTGGCGATCGCGTATTCGATCGATCGCTTCACCATGGGTATCTATTTTGGTGTGCAACCGATCCTGATTTCGCAGGCGCTTGGCTTGCAGCAGCATGTGCTGACGGTGGCGATCGTCAACACGGTTGCTGCGGTACTGCTTGCGCCTCTGTGGGTGCCCATCGCAGGGCGACTCGGCAAGCATCGAGCCTACTGTCTCGCCAATCTGATCACGGCAAGCGCCTACGTCTCGCTCTTTTTCGTGCCGGCTGGTGTGGTGCTGCCGGTATTGCTGTCGAACGTGCTGATGGCCTTTGGAAATGGCGGAACGATGATTACGCCGCCAGCGATGACGGCCGATGCGGTCGACGCCGACGAGTTGGCGACCGGGACGGCCAAGATGGGAGGGCACATGGCTTTCCTGGCCTCGACCTTCAAATTCGGTATGGGACTGGGTCTGTTTGCGGGTCTCGGCTTCGTATCGTGGTTCGGTTACCAAGACATGAGCCAGGTGCTAACGAGCGAGGTGGAGTTCGGGGTTCGGCTCGGTGCGGCTTGGTTACCGGCGGCACTGTTACTGTTGCCGATACTGATCATGTGGCGCTACCCGATCGATGCGGTCCGTCATGCCGAGATCCGTCAAAAATTAGAGCAGCAGCGTCTGGCTACGGGGAGCGTGTGATGCGGTGGATATGGCGGTTATCGAAGAGTTTGCTGGCGCTCGCGGTGTTGATCGCCATCGCATTGCCGACGGCAATATGGGTTGCCGATCCCACGGTGCTGCGCAACTTGGTGTTCGGGCAGCCACTCGATGAACCGGCTAGCGTTCATTTGGCGAAGCCACAGGAGCGGGTCGCCGGAGCGACCGAACTCGGGTTCATTCCCGCTGATGAACCGATAACACTCGCAACGCAATCTTTGGCCGATGCCGAGACCCTCGCGACGAAAACCCGTTCCGTCGCGCTGCTGGTATGGCACCGTGGCGCGCTCCGCTACGAGAAATATTGGCCGCCATTCGATGCTACGACGCGAACCAATCCGAACTCCATGCACAAGACGGTGCTCGCGCTCGCGATTGGTGCGGCGGTGACCGACGGTGTGATCCCCGCACTGGATAGCAAAGCCTCGCGTTGGTTGACGGAGTGGCAAAACGATGCTCGGCGCGATATCACCGTCGAGGATCTGCTGCGGATGCATAGCGGCATCGAGTTGCCGCGCTTCGGCACTTGGAAGGCCACCAAACTATTACTCGGGTCCAACTTGCCCGGCGCGGTTTTGTCGCTGGGTTACGCGCGGGCGCCCGGAACGTATTTCGAGTACAACAATGCGAGCTCACAGCTGCTGTTGATACTGCTGGAGCGAGCGACCGGTCAACGTTATGCGGACTATCTGTCGACACGTCTTTGGCAGCCGCTTGGCGCCGCTGAGGCAGCGCTGTGGATGGATCGAGAGCAGGGCATGCCGCGTGGTTTTTGTTGTCTCTTTGCAAGCGCGCGCGATTGGCTGAGAGTGGGGCTGTTACTTGCGGCGGATGGCAAGGTTAGTGAGCGTCAATTGGTCGCGAGTGAATGGGTTCGGGCGATGAAGACCCCGAGCGCAACGAATCCGAATTTTGGCATGCACCTCTGGTTGGGCTCTCCGTCGCAGAAGGAGCGTAAGTACAACGACTACTCGGTCAAGGCGTTCCACTCCGAAAAATTTTTGGCCGACGATATTTACTACATCGACGGCTTCGGTGGGCAGCGGGTGTACGTCATTCCATCTCGCGAGTTGATCGTCGTACGTACTGGCGTATCGCAGCTCGACTGGGATGACGCGCCGCTCATCAACACCATCATCCGCGCCGCGGATCAGGGGGGAGGCACGCCATGACGCTGAGCGAGATGAACGCCGAGCGGTCGCAGCGCCGTTGGCTCAGGGCTTTATCGATCGCCATCTTTGCCCTCGTGCTGTTCCAGATGTATCAGTCGAGCAAGGTTGGCGTGACGCCGCGCGGCACGGCTGCGCGTGAAGCCTTGCAACACCTGCACATCTCCAACGGACTGACGGTCTTGCTGTTGCTATCGGTTCGGTCGTGGTTGGCCGCGCGATTGCCGGCGGAGTTGTTCTCAAGCCGCATGCCGAGAGCGGCTGAGGTATTCGCCCGTCGCATCGTCGCGCTGCTTTGGTGGACGCTCGCGGCTTTCGTCGTGACCGGCCCGCTATTCGCCTGGAGCGAGGGGCATGCAGTGAGCTGGTTCGGTTGGGTGACGTTACCCGCGATCGTGCCGGAGAGTTATCGGTTATCGGTCACTTTCGGTTATTTGCACAGCGCGACCGGCTTTCTCGTGATCGTCGCTTTCGGCGGTGCCGTATTGACGAGCCTTTGGCAGGCGTTGCGGTATCGCGTGGTGCCATGGCGCTTGTTGCCCGGAGTGCCGTGGTCGTCCGAAAGCGGTCCGCGTCTCGCGATCTCGGGCGCGACGACGGTCAGTCTGCCGATGCAGGGCGCACATGCAGTGACCATACTGGCGATGTTTGCGCTGTCAGCGTACGCACCCTATCGGATCTTCGGCGTGGTGCCGTTTACGACCTCGGCGCAGCTCGTCGAGTCGGGTCCGCCACCGCAAGTGGACCCGTATGCGGATGCGATCGATCCAGTGGCACTGACCGGTCAAGCACAGCAGGACTTCATGTGGTGTCGCTTCTGCCACAGTTTCGAGGCGGACGGTCCGCATGCCGTCGGCCCCAATCTGCACCGCGTGTTCGGTCGACGCGCCGCGAGTGCAGCAGGCTTTTACTATAGCGAAGCCTTCGTGACGGCCGGACGTGACGGTCTCGTGTGGGACGAGCAGACCATCGAACAACTGATCGCCGATCCCGAGCGCTTTCTCGGTGGCCGCCATCGCATGCGCTACAAAGCCATCACCGAACCTGAGGATCGGCGTCAAATCGTGATGGCCTTAAAGGCGGCTACGCGCTGAGTCGATGGGCAGCGGCCGAATGGCCGGCGATCGCGCCGAGTGTGATCGCCATACTGAGACCCACCGCCGGCAGGTAACCGGTGACAGCGGGCCCCGAAATACTGCGCGCGGCGCCGCCACCGGCGTAGAGGTTCGGTAGTGGCGAGTCGTCCGCGCGAACGACTTGTGCCTGCTCGTTGATACAGAGCCCGCCTTGGGTATGAAACAAGGCGCCCGTGACGCGCACCGCGCAGAAAGGGGCCTGCAACGGCGCTAAATCTTTGAACGAGCGACCGAGGTGGTCCTCGCGATTCGCCAAGCGCGCAGCATCGATCGCCGCGTTCTCGGCAGCGAGCGACCCCGCCGGCAAGTTGCATAGTTGCTCAAGCGTTGCCCAGTCGTCGGCGCGCTTGATGGCACCGACTTCGGCCAGTTGTCGCTGCTCGACCGAGTGTTCGAGGCAGGCCTGATGTCGTCGCTCGTCGAAGATGACCCAGGCGCGACCTTCCGGTTGCTCTAGCACGGGCACACACATACCCGAAATATTCGCAAGCTCATGGGTGAAGCGCTTGCCTTCGATGTTGACGAGAAAACCGCCCTCGATCATCAACGGATGCGGTACGACGATCTGCTGTGGATCGGCCAAGGTGCCGAGGCCTTGATAGGCTGTCATATCCGCAGCCGCTGCGCCAAGTGCGAGACCCCAAAGAATGCCGTCGCCGCGATTGCCTTCGTGGCCGAAGTAGCGCGCGTGGCGCATCTCCGGAATATGCTCGGCGATCATCGACTCGTTGCCGCCGAAACCGCAGGTGGCGAGTACGACGGCGCCGCAACCGATGTTCTCGATCAAGCCGCCGGGGCGTTCGACCTTCAGACCGACGATTCGGTTGGCGTCGTCTGCATACAGAGCCGTGACCGTCGCTTCAGTGACCACCTCTGCGCCAGCGCGCGCGCAGGCGTTCAGCAGTAGCGCCAGCAGCTCCTCACCATTACGTCCGGGCGGAATATGCAGACGTCGCGCCGAGTGTCCCAGGCCGGTCCATTTCGCGTCGAGCAAGAGCGGCACTTGGTGCGATTCGTTGAGCCAATCGAGTACGCCGCCGCTGCGCTCGCCAATCAAGCGGGCGAGTCGCGCGTCTGCGCGCTGTTCGGTTTTTGCCATGACGTCGGCGACGAAGGCGTCTGCAGAATCAGCGATGCCGTGGCGTTGTTGCTCCTTTGAGCCGACGCCGCAGACGGCGCCCAACGACATCGAAGTGCTGCCCCAAGGGCGCTTGTCTCGCTCGAAAACCAAAACGTCGGCCCCCGCGTCACGGGCGGCGAGTGCAGCGGTCAGTCCGCAGGCACCGGCGCCGATCACGGCGACGTCGATGGCATATTCGAACTCGGGTAGAGGAGAGTTGGGTGTATTGCGCAAAATGCTCATGGGAACCTGCCTGATGGCCGCTTAATCTTA
>VFQT010004696.1_pt1 | contig 11054 bp, 8 predicted proteins | sample 3512381 | NCBI WGS metagenome assembly VFQT01 (sample SAMN10412376, study PRJNA504923) | tailings metagenome | isolation source: Relicate 2 Philex TSF3 active mining site | place: Philippines: Tuba, Benguet | collected 2017-08-29 | reverse complement strand
CGGCGATGTGTGCGGCCGAGGAGGAAAAGGCGCTGTTGTGCCCCAAGGCCTGCGGGGCCGAAGCGGCCTGGGTCGGGGCGACGCAGGTGCTGGCGGCGGCCTCATTGCAAGAGGTCTTGCGCCATTTCACCAATCAGTCGGTGCTGAGCCCGGCCGAGGCGGGCGAGGTTCTGGCCGACAGCGGCGGGCGCGATCTGCGCGACGTCAAGGGGCAGGAGCGGGCGAAACGGGCGCTGGAGATTGCGGCGGCGGGGCGGCACCATGTGCTGATGGTGGGCACGCCGGGGTCGGGCAAGTCGATGCTGGCGGCACGGCTGCCCTCGATCCTGCCGCCCCTGACGGCGGTGGAGGCGCTGGAAACCTCGATGATCCATTCGCTGGCGGGGCTGTTGTCGGAAGGCGGGATTTCGCGGGCAAGGCCGTTTCGCGAGCCGCATCACACGGCATCGATGGCGGCCATCGTGGGCGGCGGCAAGGGGGCGAAACCGGGAGAGATTTCGCTGGCCCATAACGGGGTGCTGTTTCTGGATGAGTTTCCGGAGTTTCCGCGCGCGGTGCTGGAAACGCTGCGCCAGCCGATCGAGACGGGCGATGTGGTGGTGGCGCGGGCCAATGCCCATATCCGCTATCCGGCGCAGTTCCTCTTGGTGGCGGCGGCAAACCCCTGCAAATGCGGGTACATGACCGACCCGGCGCGCGCCTGTGCGCGGGTGCCGGTCTGCGGCGAGGAATATCTGGGGCGGATTTCGGGGCCGATGATGGACCGGTTCGACCTGCGGGTCGAGGTGCCGCCGGTGGCCTATGGCGATCTGGACCTGCCCGCCTCGGGCGAGACATCGGCCACAGTGGCGGCGCGGGTGGCGGCGGCCCGGGCGCGGCAGGCCGCGCGGTTTCAGGGCCATGCCAGCGCGCGGGTCAATGCCGATCTGGAGGGCAGCCTGCTGGACGAAACCGCCAGCCCCGATGCCGAAGGGCGCGCACTGTTGGCGCGGGTGGCGGAACGGTTTGGCCTCTCGGCGCGGGGCTATCACCGGGTCTTGCGGGTGGCGCGGACGATTGCCGATCTCGATGGCAGCGCGGCGGTGCGCCATCCGCATATCGCCGAAGCGGTGAGTTTCCGGCTGACGGTGGGGGCCAAGGGGTGAAACTCGTCGTCGCCTGCGGCGCTCCTCGGGGGGCCGACGAGCCGCCGACGGCGGACGAGGAGGGCGTCAGAGGCCGCGCTTGGCCTCGATCACCTGCCAGATCCTTGCGGCGGTGTTGGTGCCGTCAAACCGCTCCAACTCCTGAATGCCGGTGGGCGAGGTGACATTGATCTCGGTCAGCCAATCGCCAATCACGTCGATGCCGACAAAGACCTGGCCTTTTTCTTTCAAAACCGGGCCGATGCGCGCGCAAATCTCAAGATCTCGCGGGGTCAGGCCCACTTTTTCAGGCCGCCCGCCCGCATGCATGTTGGACCGGGTTTCCCCCTCCTGTGGCACGCGGTTGATCGCCCCCACAGGTTCGCCATCCACCAAGATCACCCGCTTGTCGCCCTTGGAGACATCGGGCAGGAATTTCTGCACGATCATCGGCTCGCGGCTCATCCCGGTGAAGAGCTCGTGCAGAGAGGCAAGGTTGCGGTCGTTCGGGTCCAGCCGGAACACGCCCGCGCCACCATTGCCGTAAAGCGGTTTGAGGATGATGTCGCCGTGCCGCGCCTTGAAGGCGCGAATCGTCGCCAGATCGCGGGCGATGGCGGTGGGCGGGGTCAGATCGGGGAAGCGCAGGACCAAAAGCTTTTCGGGACTGTTGCGCACCCAGAACGGGTCATTCACCACCAGCGTCTTGGGGTGGATCATCTCGAGAAGATGGGTGGTGGTGATATAGCCCATGTCAAAGGGCGGGTCCTGGCGCAGCCAGACCACGTCGAACTCGCCCAGATTAACCTCGGTCTCGGGGCCATAGCTCACATGGTTGCCCACCTCGCGCCGCAACTCGATCGGGAACCCCCGCGCCATGACACGGCCTTCGACAAAGGCCAGCTTGTCGGGCGTGTAGAAAAACAGCGAATGTCCCCGCGCCTGCGCCTCAAGCCCGATCCGGAATGTCGAATCGCCGTTGATGTTGACCGATCCGATCGGATCCATCTGCAAGGCTACTTTCAGGCCCATCACGCGCTCCATTGCTTGAACGCGCCCTTTGTGGCCCAGGACTGCCAGAGTTGCAAACCCTCAGGCGGCGTAGGCGTTTTCCAAAATCTCGATGCGGCCCTGCCCGTCGACCAACGCCACGTCGATCCGGCAAGGCGTCAGCTGACCGGCCGGTTCATTGCCGATGAATTCCGAGGCCGCGCCATAAATGCGCGCCATCTGCCGTTCGGTCAGATGTTCGGCGGCCATGGCGTGGGTCTTGCTTTGCTTGACCTCGATGAAGATGACCTCGGCCCCGTCGCGGGCGACAAGATCAATCTCGCCGGATTGGCCGCGCCAGCGCCGGGCACAGATCGGGCGGCCCGAACGGGTGTAGAACTGTTCCACCAGCCCCTCGGCCGCGAGGCCCGCGTGATAGGATCGCGACCCGCTCATGATTTTGTCCGCTGCAATGCCATCTGATACACCTCACGCCGGGGCAGATCGAAGGCTTCGGCCACCGCCGCCGCCGCATCCTTCACCGACATCTCGTCCAAAGCCCTGTCCAAAGCCGCCCCGATCGTTGCCGCATCCACCGCCACTGCCGCGCCGCGCCCGATCACAAGCACGATTTCGCCCTTGAGATCACGATCCGCAATCGCCTGCCGCACCTCAGCAAGGCTGCCACGGATCACCTCTTCGAATCGCTTTGTCAGTTCACGGCAGAGCGCCATGGTGCGCCCGTCTCCCAGAATCTCGCAGCAATCTTGCAACATCTGGTTAATGCGCTTTGGGCTTTCATAAAGCACCAGCGTTGCCTCGATGGCGGCAAGCTCTTGCAGAAAGCTGCGGCGGGCCGATTTCTGGCTGGGCGGAAATCCTGCAAAGACAAAGCGGTCGGTCGGCAGGCCCGCGACCATCAGCGCGCAAATCGCGGCCGAGGGGCCTGGGGCGGCGGTGACCTTTTGCCCGGCCGCGATCACCGCCCGCGCCAGGGGAAAGCCGGGATCGGAGACCATCGGCGTGCCGGCCTCGGAGGCATAGGCCACCGACTTGCCTTCGGCGATGGCCTGCACCAGGCGCGGGCTGGTCTGGGCCTCGTTATGGTCGTGGCAGGCCACCAGCGGGCGGTTGCCGAGGGCGATGCCGTGGATCTCCATCAGATGGCGGAGCGTGCGGGTGTCTTCGGCCGCCAGAACATCGGCCGAGGCCAGCACATCCAGCGCCCTGAGCGTGATGTCGCGGGCCGCGCCGATCGGGGTTGCGACCAGGTAAAGCCCTGGGGCCAGCGGGGTTACCTCATGCACCGTCTTGCCGCCTGCCATGGGCTCTTCCCCTCCTCTTTGCGTTTACTTCCCCGGGCGAAGGCCTTAGGTTCTGCCCGCGTGTACCAATCTCTTCTCGTGGGGAATTACCAGATGTTGTCTGTTTTGCGCCGGGCCCGCAAGTCGCTGGGCCATCTTGCCGTTGTTGCGGCGACCCTTGTGCTGGCGGCTTGCGTGCCGGGGGGCGGTCTTTCCCCATCGGGCGGGTCGGGCAGCGGTGCGATTCAGGTGGCCTTGCTGGTGCCGGGCGGGTCGGGTCAGGCCAGTGACGAGCTTTTGGCCAAGAGCCTTGAAAATGCCGCCCGCATGGCGATGAACGATCTGCGCAATGTAGAGATCGACCTGCGGGTCTATAACACGGCTGCCTCGCCCGCGCAGGCGGCGGCGCAGGCGCAAAAGGCCGTGGCCGAGGGTGCGCAGGTCATTCTGGGCCCGGTCTTTGCCCAAGAGGCCAATGCCGCCGGGGTTGCCGTGGCTGCCTCGGGCGTCAGTGTGCTGTCGTTCTCGAACAACACCGACATCGCGGGCAACAATGTCTTTGTGCTGGGGCCGACCTTTGACAATACGGCCACGCGGCTGGCCAGCTATGCCGTGCGGCAGGGCAAGGGCCAGATCATGATCGTGCATGACCGCAACACCGCCGGGTCGATCGGCCGGGCCGCGATCGAGCGCGGGGTGCGTGCGGCGGGCGGTTCGGTGGTGTCGGTTGGCAATTACGAATTCTCGCAGAACGGCGTGGTTTCGGCCGCCCCGGCCCTGGTGCGCACCGCGCGCGAGACGGGGGCGCAGGCCGTCTTTCTGACCGCTGACAGTTCGGGTGCCTTGCCGCTGATCTCTCAGCTTCTGGTCGACAATGGGCTGTCCTCGGCCAATACCCAGTTCATCGGGCTGACGCGCTGGGACATTCCCACCGCGACGCTGGGCCTGCCCGGCGTGCAGGGCGGCTGGTTCGCGCTGCCTGATCCTGCCCTTTTTGCCCAGTTCCAGAACCGCTATAGCGCCGCCTATTCCGAACCGCCGCATCCGATTGCGGGGCTGGCCTATGATGGCATTGCCGCCGTCGGCGCCCTGAGCCGGTCAAGCCTGCGCGGCCCCTTGCCGCGCGATGCCTTGACCCAGTCGGCCGGTTTTGTCGGCGTGAACGGCATTTTCCGGCTGCGTGAGGATGGCCAGAACGAGCGCGGCCTTGCCATTGCCCAGATCCGCGGCGGGCAGGCCACCATCATCGATTCCGCCCCCCGCAGCTTTGCCGGGCCGGGGCTGTGATCTGACGCGCCGGGATGTCACGGGATGAGCCTATTGCCTGCCCCAGAAGTTCCGGCGACCGAAGGTCTTGTTGCGCCCGAGGGCCTGATCGACGCGGCGGCGCTGACCGCCGCCATCACCGCAGAGCTTGCCACAAGTGACGGCGCCGACCCCCGCGCGGCGCGCGCCTGTGCCGTGCGCCAGATGTCAGCAGCCAAGGCCCGCGCCAATGCCGCCCTTGAGGCGGCCTTTGGCGCAGAGCCGCTGAAGGCGCGGGCGCTGGTCAGCGCTCAGGCGGCTTTGACCGATGGGCTGGTGCAGACGGCGCTGGCCGTTGCCCAGCATCTGCATCCGCGGCCGAACCCGACCGAGGCCGAGCGGATCGCGGTGCTGGCCGTGGGCGGTTATGGCCGGGCCGAGATGGCGCCGCATTCGGACGTGGATCTGTTGTTCCTGACGCCGTGGAAGATCACCCCCTGGGCCGAGGCGGTGATTGAATCCATGCTGTACATGCTGTGGGATCTGAAGCTGAAGGTCGGCCATTCCAGCCGCACCGTGGCCGATTGCCTGCGGCTTGGCCGGGATGACATCACCATCCGCACGGCGCTGTTGGAGCATCGGTTCATCTGCGGCCATGCGCCGCTTGAGACCGAGCTGAGCGACCGGCTTTGGGGCGAGTTGTTCAAGGCTACGGGGCGCGAGTTCATCGAGGCGAAGCTGGCCGAGCGGGCCGAGCGGCACAAGCGCCAAGGTGGGCAGCGCTATGTGCTGGAGCCGAATGTCAAAGAGGCCAAGGGGGGTCTGCGCGATTTGCAGACGCTGTATTGGATTGGCAAATATCTGCACCGGGTGCCCTCCTCGGCGGGGCTGGTGGCGGCGGGGCTGTTGACGGCTGAGGAATATGCCCAGTTCGAGCGGGCCGAGAATTTCCTCTGGGCCGCGCGGTGCCATTTGCATTACATCGCCAAGCGCCCGGTGGATCAGCTGACCTTTGACATGCAGGTAGAGGTGGCCGCGCGGATGGGATATCGCGACGGGCATGGCCGCCGCGCGGTTGAGCATTTCATGCAGGATTATTTCCGCCACGCCACCCGTGTGGGCGAATTGACCCGCGTGTTCCTGACCGAGTTGGAGGCCCGTCACGCCAAGCCTGAGGCGCGGCTGATGGGGTTTTTCAGCCGCAAATCGGTGGCCAAGGGCTATAAGCTGGTGCAGGGGCGGCTGGACATTGCCGATCCGGGGAAATTCTTGTCGGACAAGCTGAACCTGTTGCGCGCCTTTGAAGAGGCTCTGCGGTCGGGCTATCTTTTGCATCCCAATATCATGCGGGTGATCGCAGCGAACCTGCATCTGATCGACGACGGGATGCGCGACGACCCAGAGGCGCAGCGCATCTTTCTGGATCTGATGCTGAAGCACGGCAATCCTGAGCGCGCGCTAAGGCGGATGAACGAGCTTGGGGTCTTGTCGGCCTTTATCCCCGAGTTCGAAAACATCGTCGCGATGATGCAGTTCAACGTCTATCACCACTATACGGTGGACGAGCATATCATCCAGACCATCTCGACCCTTGCGCAGATCGAGCGGGGCGAGTTGGTGGAGGACTTGCCGCTGTCGTCGTCGATCCTGAAAGAGGGGGTCAGTCGGCGGGTGCTGTATGTCGCGCTTTTGCTGCATGACATCGGCAAGGGGCGGCCCGAGGATCATTCCATCATCGGCGCGCAGATGGCGCGGCGGATTGCACCGCGGCTGGGGCTGGATGAGGAAGAAAGCGAAACGGTCGAATGGCTGGTGCGCTATCACCTTCTGATGTCGGACATGGCGCAGAAGCGCGATATTGGCGACCCGCGCACGGTGCGGGATTTTGCCAAGGCGGTGAAAACCAAGAAGCGGCTGGACCTGTTGACGGTGCTGACGGTCTGCGACATTCGCGGGGTGGGGCCGAACACGTGGAACAACTGGAAGGCCATGCTGCTGCGCCAGCTCCATGGGCTGACGACCGAGGCGCTGGAAGGCGGGCTGGAAAGCATCAACCGCGAAAAGCGCGAGGATGAGGCCAAGGCCGCCTTGCGCGCCCGGCTGGTGGATTGGACGGATGCGGCGATCCGTGCCGAATTGGCGCGCCATTATGCGCCCTATTGGCAGGGCCTGACCACCGATACCCAAGAGGTCTTTGCCCGGTTGTTGCAAAGGTTGAATGACACCGAAATCCGCATCGACCTGCACCCCGAGCCTGCGCGCGATGCCACCCGGGCGGCCTTTGCGCTGGCCGATCATCCGGGCATTTTCAGCCGTCTGGCCGGGGCTTTGGCTTTGGTGGGGGCAAACGTGGTGGACGCCAAGACCTATACATCCAAGGACGGTTACGCCACGCCGGTGTTCTGGATTCAGGACGGCGACGGCAAGCCCTATGACGTAGAGCGCCTGCCGCGCCTGACCCAGATGATCGACAAGACGCTGAAGGGCGAGGTGGTGGCGCGCGACGCGCTGGCGGGCCGGGACAAGGTGAAGAAGCGGGAAAAGGAGTTCCGCTTTCCCACCCATATCACCTTCGACAATGAAGGGTCCGATATCTATACCATCATCGAGGTCGATACCCGCGACCGGCCGGGCCTTTTGTATGACCTGACCCGGACGCTTGCCGTCAACAACATGCAGATTTCCAGTGCGGTGATTGCCACCTATGGCGCGCAGGTGGTGGATACCTTTTACGTCAAGGACATGTTCGGTCTGAAGCTGCACGCGAAGAACCGTCAGGAAGCACTGGAGAAGAAATTGCGGCAGGCCATCACCGAAGGCGCGGAAAGGGCCAGCGCATGAGCGGCGCGGCGCGGATGATCCGCAACATCATGACCTTGGGGATCTGGACACTGGTGTCACGCGGTGCCGGGCTGGCGCGCGATCTGATGATGGCGAATTATCTGGGCGCGGGGGCTGTGGCCGATGCCTTTAACGTGGCCTTTTCGCTGCCGAACATGTTCCGGCGGTTCTTTGCCGAGGGGGCCTTCAATCAGGCCTTTGTGCCGATCTATGCCAAGAAGCTGGAGGCGGGCGAAGATGCCGAGACCTTTGCCCAAGACGCCTTTGCCGGCCTGTCGGCCATATTGCTGGCGCTGGTGCTGATCGGCACGGTGGCGATGCCGTTTCTGGTCTGGGCCATGGCCTCGGGCTTTGTGGGGGATGCGCGGTTTGATCTGGCGGTGACCTATGGGCGGATCACCTTTTGCTATATCTTCTTCATCTCGCTGTTTGCCATGCTGGCAGGTGTGCTGAACGCCCATGGTCGCTTTGCCGAGGCGGGGTTTGTGCCGGTTCTGATGAACCTTGTGTTCATCGCCGCCATGTGGCTGGCGGCCATGGCGGGCTGGGACATGGGTCTGACGCTGGCATGGACCGTGCCGGTGACGGGGGTGGCGCAGCTGGCGTTTACTTGGGCGGCGGCGGCGCGGATTGGCTTTGTGCCGCGCCTGCGGATGCCGCATCTGACGCCGGATCTGAAGCGGCTTCTCATCACCGCCGGGCCTGCGATGCTGGCCGGGGGCGTGGTGCAAGTGAACCTTCTGGTGTCGCGGCAGGTCGCCTCGGGGACCGAGGGCGCGATTTCGTGGCTGGTCTATGCCGACCGGTTGTATCAGCTGCCGTTGGGTGTGGTGGCGATTGCGGTGGGCACGGTTCTGTTGCCCGAACTGTCGCGCCGTCTGCGGGCGGGTGATGCGGCGGGGGGGCAGGATGCGTTCAACCGGGGGACCGAGTTTGCGCTGGTCTTGACGCTGCCTTCGGCCATGGGGCTGATGGTGCTGTCGCATCCGATCATCGAGGTCTTGTATCAGCGCGGGGCCTTTGGCGCGGTGGATACGGCCAATACCGCACTGGCGCTGGCGATCTATGCCGCCGGGCTGCCGGCCTTTGTGTTGCAAAAGGTGATGCAACCCTTGTATTTCGCGCGCGAAGATACCCGCAGCCCGTTTCGCTATGCCGTCTGGTCGATGGTGACCAATGCCGTGCTGGCGGTCGGGCTGATGCCGCTGATCGGCTTTGTCGCGGCGGCGCTCGCCACCACGCTTTCGGCCTGGATCATGGTGGGGCAATTGTGGTGGGGCGCGCGCCGGATGGGGCCGGAGGCGCAGTTTGACGACCGGTTGATGGCACGGCTGCCCTTGGTCCTTTTGGCCTGCACGGCGATGGTTCTGGTGGTCTGGGCCGGGGCGCTCTTGTTGCAGCCTTGGCTGCAAGCGGCGGGCTGGCGCTATCCGGCGCTGGCGGTGCTGGTCGGCCTTGGGATTGCCGCCTATTTCGGCAGCGGCTTTGCGCTGAAGGCCTTTCGCTGGTCTGAATTGAAGGGGCTGCGCCGTCAGCGGTGACGCAGGCGGTGCATCAGGCGGCCAATCCCGCCGGGCACCACAAGAATGGTCATCGCAAAGCCCGCGACAAAGCCTGCAAGATCGGCGATCCATTCCTGACCGCCGCCGAACAACAGGCCAAACAGCAGCTGCGCGGCCAGAAGAAAGCCGATCATCGTGAAGGCGCGGTATTCGCTGCCCGATCCGGCAAGCCGCAGCCACATGAGGTAGGTGAAGGCCCCGACCAACCCGTAATCGCCGGGATAGGCCCCGAACAGCGGCTGAGGCCCGGCCCAAAGGCCATAGGCGAAGGCTCCGGCAATCGTGGCGGCAAAGAACACCGCCAGAACCGCCCAAAAGCGCAAGACCTCGCCCACAAACTTGCCCAGCGCCAGAAGGATGACCACGGCAAAGACCGTATGGGTCAGATTGCCGTGCACAAAGGCATAGCCGACAAACCGCGCCAGATGCTCGGGCGGGAACTGGCCGAGCGACAGCATCTCGCGCCACAGGTCGGGCACAAAGGCCAGCCGGGTGATGGCATCCATCCGCCAGCCCACCGCATCGGGCCCCCCTGCCACCCCCGAGGCACCCAGTTGCAGAACAATCTCCATCGCGATCATTGGCAGGGCCAGAACCCAGACCACCGGGGGCAAGGGGTTAAGCGGGGCGGCAGTGTGATCTTGCATCTATCTCTCCTCGGGGCTTCATTGACGCCCCTGCCCCACAGCGATAAGCCGATGCGGCACAAGTTTCCAGATGGAGTTCCCGATGTCCGAGCCGGTCCAAACGCCTCAGACCCAGTTCAAGCCCCGCATCTTCTCGGGCATCCAGCCTTCGGGCGGGTTGACCCTTGGCAATTACCTTGGCGCGCTGAAACGCTTTGTCGAAAAGCAGGATGAGGGGATCGAGACGATCTATTGCCTTGTCGATCTGCATGCGATCACCGTCTGGCAAGACCCGGAAAAGCTGCGCCAGCAAACCCGCGAAGGGGCTGCGGCCTTTATCGCGGCGGGGATTGATCCGGCGCGGTCGGTGCTGTTCAACCAAAGCCAGGTGACGGCCCATGCGGAACTGGCATGGATCTTCAACTGCGTGGCGCGCATGGGCTGGATGGGGCGGATGACCCAGTGGAAGGACAAGGCGGGCAAGAATGCCGAAGCGGCATCTTTGGGCCTTTTCGCCTATCCCGCGCTGATGGCCGCCGACATTCTGGCCTATCACGCCACCATGGTCCCGGTGGGCGAAGATCAGAAACAGCATCTGGAACTGACCCGCGACATCGCGATCAAGTTCAACAATGACTTCAAGGTGGATTTCTTCCCGGTGGTCGATCCCTTGATCGAAGGGGCGGCGACGCGGGTGATGAGCTTGCGCGATGGCACAAAGAAGATGTCGAAATCCGACCCATCCGATCAAAGCCGCATCAACCTGACCGACACGGCCGACCAGATCGCTTCCAAGATCCGCAAGGCCAAGACCGACCCCGAGCCCTTGCCCGACACGGTGGAGGGGCTGAAGGACCGCCCCGATGCGCGCAATCTGGTGAACATCTACGCCGCCCTGTCCGGGCATACGGTGGAACAGGTGATCGCCGATTTTGCCGGCGCGCAGTTTGGCACTTTCAAACCGGCGCTGGCCGATCTGGCGGTGGCGAAACTCGCCCCCATCACCACCGAGATGAACCGGCTGATGAAGGACCCCGCCGAGATTGACCGCATCCTGGGCCAGGGGGCCGACCGCGCCGAAGCGATCGCCCGGCCGATCGTCGATCAGGTCTATGACATCGTGGGCATGATCCGCTCGCGGCGCTGACTGTCACGGAATCGATTCAATCTCCCGTCATGGTCACGCCTGAGGCTCCCCGGCCTCGTCTTCTGCCTATGGCGTCGCCGTTCCCCAGCGGCGACGCTTTTTTCTCGCGGACCCGCGCCTTCGCAGGCCCTGCTTTCATCTTGGCCCAAATACCCCGGGGGGTGCGGGGGGCTGTCCCCCCGCTTCCACATCGGCCCCCTTTCCCTTCCCTGTCC
>VFQT010004695.1_pt1 | contig 11056 bp, 12 predicted proteins | sample 3512381 | NCBI WGS metagenome assembly VFQT01 (sample SAMN10412376, study PRJNA504923) | tailings metagenome | isolation source: Relicate 2 Philex TSF3 active mining site | place: Philippines: Tuba, Benguet | collected 2017-08-29 | reverse complement strand
TGTCTTGGCTACCTCCTTCAATTTTCTGTAAAGTAGCAACTCAGGTTAATTAAGTCCTGGGTATTTTTTGCAACCATCTACATCAAAACAAATGCCTAGTTTCATAGGATAAGCTGTCAGAAATATTTTACCCATTTTCTTCGTTTATCAATTTCACATCAAAGGAGAACCCATGTCTTTTAAAGTTTCTGTGTACATTGCCACCAGCCTCGACGGTTTCATCGCTCGCAAGAACGGCGACCTCGACTGGCTGCCCACCCCCACCGAAGGCGGCGAAGATTTTGGCTACGCGGAGTTCATGTCCACGGTCGATGTGGTGGTGATGGGACGTAACACATACGAGAAAGTTCTCAGCTTTGGCGGCTGGCATTACGATAAGAAAGTATTCGTGCTCTCCAGTCGTAGGTTGGATGTCGCTCCGGGGGTAAGCAAAGAGGTTGAAGCGCTTCATCAATCTCCCCGAGAGTTGATCCGCGAACTTGAGCAGCGCGGCATCCGACATATTTATCTCGATGGCGGCGTGACCATCCAACGCTTTTTACGCGAAGGTTTGGTAAACGAAATGACTATCACCACGATTCCCATTCTGATCGGCGAAGGTCTACCCTTGTTCGGCGCATTAGAAAAAGATATTCCGCTGCAATTGATAGAATCAAGTTCATTCTCGAATGGATTTGTTCAAAAGAAATACAAAGTTCTATCGTAAAAGAAAAGAGCGTGATGTACATCACGCTCTTTTGATTCAGTATTACAGCTTCAACTGTTCTATCGCCGAGCGGACCACGCTGGCGCTATGTTGTAATGCGCTCATTTCATTCGGGTCTAAATTGGGGAAGAAGGTTTGGATGATACCCTCGCCACCAACCAAATTTGGCAGAGAGACGGTCACGTCTTTGACACCAGCCACATCTGGCATGGGTGTGCAGACCGTCAGAATGGAACGTTCGTCTTGCTGAATGACCTCCACAATGCGGGCGATAGCGCTGCCAATGCCATAATAGGTGGCACCTTTGCCGTCGATGATGTGATACGCCGCGCGGCGGACTCTTGTATCAATATCTTCGTAATCATCGGGGCAGATCGAGATATCATCATCTGAACAAAATTCATCAAGCGGGATGCCGCCCACCGATACAAGCGACCATGGTAACACTTCTGAATCGCCATGCTCGCCGAGCACATAGGCATGGATGTGTTGAGAATCCACTTTGAGGTGGCGCCCTAGTAAAGTCCGCATGCGAGCCGTATCGAGAGTCGTCCCGGTACCGATCACACGATTGGACGGCACTCCCATTTTGGCGGCGTAATGAGCCGCGATGTGTGTCATTACATCGACTGGATTTGTAGCGATCAATAAGATCGCGTTGGTAGCGTGCGTCAAAATATTTGGGATGACCTGCTCAAACACTTTTGCATTCCGTCCCAATAACTCTAAACGAGTTTCGCCTGGCTTTTGTCCCACCCCGGCTGAAACGACCACCACTTTGCAATCGGCAAGGTCCGCATAATCTCCGGCTGTGACCTCCAACTGATGAGCAAATGGCACAGCATGTAAAATATCATCTGCCTCTGCCGAAGCGCGCGACTTGTTCACATCCACCAAAACCACACGCCGCCCCACGCCACGCATCACCAATGCATAAGCAGCGGTCGCACCGACAAATCCGCTGCCGACGATTCCTGTCTTCATATCTCAACTCCTCAATTTTTAATAGTTTATCTCTCGTATCGATAACGCGATAATTTTACTTGAACTCCCAGCGTATAATCAGGCATCAACTCACCCTTACGAGGAATCAATGGACACCTTATCAGAACGCCGCAAGGCGATTCTTTATCTCGTCATCACAGCTATTCTTTGGAGCTCAAGCGGACTTTTCGTTAAGATCTTGGATTGGCAACCAGTTGCCATCCTTGCCGGACGAAGTTTCTTCGCCGCGATCGTTTTCCTCATCTATTTGCGGCGCATCCCGACTCGCTTTGGGCTGTGGCAGATACTGGCAGCTTCGATGTTCATCCTGACCCAGTTCCTGTTCATCACATCCACCAAGCTGACCACGGCTGCCAATTCGATCTTCCTGCAATACACCGCACCGATCTATGTGGTGCTGTTGGGATATTGGTTTCTCGGCGAAAAACCCTCACGGACAGATTGGCTCGCAATGCTGGTCATCTTTGCCGGTCTGACGCTATTCTTTGCAGATAAACTTAGCCCGGAAGGGTTCTATGGCAATCTGCTTGCCATTCTCAGCGGTGTGACTTCAGCGATCATGATGGTTTCCTTCCGTGCACAAAAGGATGGCAACCCGGCAGAGAGCAATCTCATCGCTTTTCTAGTCACAGCGACATTTGGTTTGCCGTTCGTCCTCAAAGAGACATGGACGGTCAATAGCGTTCTTATCCTTGCCTTCCTTGGCGTCTTTCAGATCGGGTTTGCTTTTATCTTTTTCACCAAAGGCATCAAACACATTCCAGCCTTGGAGGCGAATCTGATCGGTACGCTTGAGCCGGTTCTTAATCCCATTTGGGTGTTCTTGTTCTATGGCGAAAGCATGGGCAGATTCGCTTTGGTCGGCGGATTGGTCGTTCTGGGCGGAGTCATCTTGAGCGCGGTGGGAAGCGCAAAGGCAGCGCAAAATCATCAAGGGTAATATCAAGATTCCCTTGTTCCATCAAAGCGACGCAATCACTGTATAATAAAAAAGAATAATTCATAGAATCTTTAATCAATGAGCAAAAACAGAAGGATAAACCATGCCCCTTGCGATCGTTACAGATTCTACATGCGACCTCCCTCAACATATCGTCCATGAATTAGGCATAAGAGTCATTCCCCTATTTATCAATATTGGTGATAAGGGGTATCTGGACGGTGTGGATATCACCCGCAAAGATTTTTATACAAACCTGCCAGGCTATACGGCGCATCCTACAACCGGCACACCGGGCGTTGATGCATTCAAAAACGTATACCAAACTCTGGCAGATCAGGGGTTTACCGAGATCTTATCCATTCACATTTCAGAAAAACTGAGCGCCACCGTGAATGTAGCGCGGAACGCTGCACAGGAATTCAAACAGATTCCTGTCACTGTACGTGATGCAGGTCAGCTTAGTTTGGGGACGGGTCTTCAAGTGGAACACGCCGCCCGCATGGCGGCAGAAGGCAAGTCGATGAAAGAGATCGAAGCCGCGCTGGATGATCTCAGGTCACGCACCTTTGTTGCAGCGAGGTTGGATACGCTTGAATCCCTACGGCGCAGCGGACGTATGAACGCTTTCCTTGCCGGTATTGGCAGTTTGTTACAGCTCAAATCGATCCTCACCATGCAAAATGGTCTGCCTGGCTCCGAACGGGTGCGCACCACCCACAAAGCTGAAGCCAGACTCTTGAAGATGCTGGAAGAGCGTCAACCCATAGAGCATTTCTCTTTGCTGCATACCAATTCCCCTGAGCAAGCCATGGCATTTCATGAACAGGCTGCCCACTTAATCCCTGCTGAGATCACCTATTCCATGGATATCACTCCGGTCATCGGAGCGCATCTGGGTCCGGGGGCGGTTGGGTATATGATCGTTTCGAAAAAGCCCGCATAAATTCGCGGAATCCTTAAAGTTGATTGGAAAAAACATGAATGCAGTCACCAAACGTTCGCTGATCGGAATCATCATTGTCCTATTGATCGCTGCCGGGCTGGCTTTTGCCGGGAGTCAGGGAGGCGTTACCATCAACGGCTTCCCGCTTTATGCGTTGTGCGTCATGCTGGCGTTCGTCATCCAGTGGGTCGCATTTATCCCAGCCTACCTGAATCAGACCGAGTCGTTCTTTGATCTGACAGGCGGGTTGACCTACATCATCGTCATTGTGACCGCGGTTGCCTTGAGTGGTGAAGTGGATGCCCGCTCTTATCTCTTGCTTGGCATCATCATGGTGTGGGCAATTCGGCTTGCCTCCTTCCTCTTCATGCGCATCCGCGCTGCGGGAGAAGACCGCCGCTTCCGTGAGATCAAACCGTCCTTTCCACGCTTCCTACTCACGTGGACCATTCAAGGTCTGTGGGTTTCGTTTTCAGTGGCGGCAGGGCTGGCAGCCATCACGTCCACAGTTCGGGTCGGGTTGGATGCGTTTGCGGTGGTCGGTTTCATCGTTTGGCTGATCGGCTTCGGCATCGAAGTCACCGCAGATAGACAGAAAACCGCATTCAATTCCATGCCTGCGAACAAAGGCAAATTCATCAACACGGGTTTGTGGTCATGGTCGCGACATCCAAATTATTTTGGTGAGATCGTGTTGTGGATCGGCGTTGCGATCATTGCTCTGCCCGTCCTGCGCGGATGGCAATGGGCGACCATCATCTCCCCCATCTTCATCATTTTGTTGCTCACCCGTCTCAGCGGCGTGCCGCTTTTGGAAAAACGCGCCGATGAAAAATGGGGCGGTCAGCCTGATTATGAAGCCTACAAAGCAGGGACATCGGTCTTAGTCCCAATGCCGCCGAAAAAATAAAACCTATTTCGCTATCGTACAAACATAATTTTCCGTCATTGCGAGCCGCCGATTTTTCTTTTGGCGGCGAAGCAATCTCAGAGTTAAGGCTGGGATTGCTTCGGGCAAGAACAAGAGCGCCCTCGCAATGACGGATATACAGTGACGAAATTGAGGAAAAGAAAAAGAACATGAATATTGCCAAGGTCATTTCCGGTTTGGGCATACTCGCCATGACCGCTGTCTTGTTCTATGGCTTCACGGCCGGAGATTTCGGGAAAGACGGCGCCGCCCTGCTTCAAAACCCGTGGGGCATTGTTTCGATGGTGGACTTATACACCGGCTTCATCCTCTTCTCGGCATGGATCGTCTATCGCGAGAAGTCCATCGTCCGTGCGATCGTTTGGGTGGTCTTGATGATGGTGCTCGGATTCTTCGCTGGCAGTCTTTACGCTTTCCTCGCGCTCAACGACAGCAAAGGCGATTGGAAAAAATTCTGGATGGGGCAACACGCCAATGGGTAAACTGCAAGAACTCGGGGAGGAATTGCGAGGCGTTCTCTCCGGTCAGGGCTCAAGGCTGCTTGATTCATTTTTCCCGCCGCTGGTATTTCTGCTGGTCAATTCATTCGCGAATGTGGATGCGGCGCTTTGGGGCGCACTTGCCATCTCAGGCGGATTCGCCGCCTACCGCCTCATCCGCCGCGAGAACTTGACCTATGCTCTCGGGGGCTTGGGTGGAACGCTGTTAGCGGCTCTCTTCGTCAAGTTGAGCGGATCTGGTTCTGGATTCTTTTTACCCGGCTTCTTTTCTGGAGCCTCAACGGTGATCCTGTGCGTGGTGAGCGTGGCGTTCAACCGACCGATGGTAGCATGGTCCAGCTTCATTGCCAGACGTTGGGCATTGGATTGGTACTGGCATCCGCAAGTGTTGCCCGCCTACAACGAAGTGACCATTCTCTGGGCTGTGGCTTTCGCCGCACGCCTGACGCTTGAATTTTGGTTATACCAACAAGATGAGCTTGGCGCACTCGGCACCGTACGAATCTTCTTGGGCTGGCCGTTCATCGTTGTGCTGCTGATCGTCAGTTACATCTACGGACTGTGGCGGCTTGGGCAGTTAAAAGGTCCCAGCGTGGAAGAATTCAAAGCAGGCAAAACCCCGCCCTGGGAAGGTCAGAAGCGCGGGTTTTAGTATCTGTCTTAAGTTGATGCCGGTTCATAGATAGCTAGATCAAAAAAACAAAAACCGGTAGTGGCAAGACATGTACTTTGCCACTTGAATCCTCCTTTGAAATCATGCTACTGTATGGGTGAGTCTAATTGATGACTCCCGTTCAAAACAAAGGAGATGAGCTATGTCCAAAAAGATCCTTGTCCCATTGGATGGTTCGAAATTTTCAGAAGCCGTCCTGCCGCATGTACAAACGTTGGCGAAGAAAGAAGGGGCGGAGATCATCCTGCTAACAATACCTGTGATCCCAAGCGTGGATTTCATTGCCCGTAACCCCGGCTTGACCAGAAATGCAGTTGAAGAGACCGAGGTTACGACAGGAAAATACCTGCAAGCCAAAATCACCAATCTCAAAAAGAAAGGCTCAAAGGTGAAGGGCATTCTGCGCGAGGGACCGATCCCCGAGACCATTCTGGAAGTGGCGGATGAAGTCCATGCCGATATGATCGCCATGTGCACGCACAGCCGAACCGGCATCAACCGTTGGCTCATGGGCAGCGTGGCAGATGAAGTGGTTCACAATGCCCACGTGCCGGTCATTCTGGTCCATCCAAACTAGTGCAATCCAGATAATACAGCAAGACCTCCGAGGCAAACTCGGAGGTCTTGTCATTTTAACTACTGACAAATAAAGTAAAGGATGGAGCATTTACCGTTATACTTTTCATAACAAGCATTAAAGGTATCTCCCATGAAAACCGCAAACACACTCTATGTGACCAACCCAAAAGACTGGCGGAACTGGCTTAAGCAGCATTACAAAAGTGAAGCGGAAGTCTGGTTGGTCTACCCCAAAAAAGCGACCGGCAAGCCGCGCATCGAATACAACGACGCGGTGGAACAAGCTTTATGCTTTGGTTGGATAGACTCTATCATCAAGACCTTGGATGACGAGCATACCGTTCAACGGTTTTCACCGCGCAAGCCCAATGCCAAATACTCGCAAGCCAACATCGAGCGCCTGCGGACCTTGGTGGCGCAAAAGAAGGTCATCAAGGAAGTAGCAGATACGTTGACCGAAATCTTGAACGCCGAATTCGTCATTCCACCTGATATTTTGAAAGCCATTCAAGCGGACAAAGAAGCCTGGAAGAATTTTCAAAGTTTTTCGGACGCGTACATTCGCATCCGCATTGCATTTATTGATAGCGCACGTAAACGTCCGGATGAATTCAAAAAGCGATTACGGCATTTCATTGAAATGACCGCGAAGAACAAGCATATCGGGTTCGGAGGAATTGAAAAACATTACTAAGCATCTGCTTCTTCTTCGCAAAAGATTATCGGTATCAGAGGAGTTTACAAATGAAAATCAGCGCCCACGTTGAAAACAGCCTGAACCAGCATCACGTCACATTGACCACGAACGGAAATTCCCATTCCATCAGCATTCCCCCAAAATCAAGCGGTCTTGGCTCCAGCGCCAACGGCGGAGAACTGCTCTTCCTCGCGCTGGCGACCTGCTACTGCAATGACCTCTACCGCGAAGCCGCGAAACGGAACATTCAAATTGAAAAGTTGGAAGTAGAAGTGAACGGCGACTTTGGCGCTGAAGGCGAAGTCGCAACCAATGTGACGTATAAAGCCAAAGTCCATGCCAAAGGGACGGAAGAAGAGATCCGCGCTTTGATGGAGCATACGGACACGGTCGCAGAAATTCAGAATACGCTACGGATGGGAACCCCCGTAAAATTAAGTGACATCGAAATCGTCACAACTTGATCATAAGGTTTCGCCTTTTTCCAACATCTCCACAAATTGACGGATGCGCTTCTCGCGCGTCTCGGCTTTCTTTGCCGTCTCAATTCTGAATAAAAACGAATAACGTATCGAACCTGTCAATGTCTCAAAGAAGGCTTTGGCTTTCTTGTTCTTATTTAATGCGGACTGAAAATCTGCGGGCACTTCCATATTCTTTTGTGACGAATACGCTGCCGCCCAACGCCCGTCCTGCTTCGCCGCTTCGACCGCTTTCAAGCCTGCGGGTTTCATCTCCCCACTCGCGATCAAACCTGCCACCTTCTCAACATTGATCTTGGACCAAATACTCTTCGGTCTGCGCGGCGTGAACTTCTGCAAAAAATATTGCTCGTCAAAACTCCCCTTCTGCCCATCGATCCACCCGTAGCACAAAGCGACATCCAACGCTTCGGCATAGGTGACCGTGGAAATCCCCGTCGCTTTCTTGGCGATCTTCAACCAAAGCCCCACGGACTCGTCATGATTCTTCGCAAGCCACTCTGCAAATTTCTTTTTGGTTTCGAAGGGAAGGATAAGAAGTTCAGTTGAGGTAGGCATCGAATGATTTTAACTCACCCGACCCACCGAAGCGGGATGAAAGAGCTGCTATTGCCCTTGCACTTTAGAGACGGGAGTAAAATTTGAAATACTCTCATAAGAATTTCAGGCAAAGTTTAAAGGAGGCAATATGATCTACGCTTTTTCAGCTCTGATTTTCCTACTTGCGCTTTCAACCGGAATTCCGGCTTTTCTACTATGGCGGCGCATGGAAAACATCCGCCGATTTAGTGAGACCACCTCCGGTGTCGTCCGCACAGTGGGACGTTCTAATCTCGGCTGGAATTTTTTGGGAGAAGTAGGCAGGTCTGCCCGCCCGCTGGTGGCGTTTCGCGTGGAAGACAAGGAGCATGAAGTGGAGATGACCGATACCAGCGGTTTTCTAAACCGCCGTTACGATGCGGGCAACACGGTCGAAGTTGTGTACCACAAAGAAAAGCCGTGGAAAGCTTATCTCACCTCAGAATGGAATTACACCCGCCGCGATCTGTGGATGGCTGCCGGGGAAATTATCCTCGCTGGTGTTTTATGGAGTGTTGGAATTTATTTTGGATTGCCGTTCTAAATAATTTCACTTCACAAAAAATGATAAGACCTCCGAGCAGACACCTCGGAGGTCTTACTTTCTACTCACTACTTTCTACACTCACTCCCCCGTCGGCACCCAAATATTCTTGACCTGTGTCGCCTCGTGCAGGAACTCGTGACCTTCGCCCTGCTCGCGGTCGAGCCAATCGCGGGGCAGACCGTAGCCTGTCCATGTGCGTTTCATATTCGCGGCGGACTCGTTCTCGACGTGGTAACTGCCTTCCGCAGAGCCGAAGTACCAGACTGAGTCCACGTCTTCGTGCTGGACGAGGGTCTTGACCAAATGGTCACGGTCGCCTGTGACGATGTTGACCACGCCGCCAGGCACATCGGAGGTGTCGAGCACCTGATAGAAGTCCATGGCGGAGAGCGGATATTTCTGGCTGGGGATCATCACCACGGTATTGCCACGTGCAATCGCGGGCGCCATGAGCGAGACGAAACCCAATAATGGCATTTCATCGGGGCAGGCAATGCCGATCACACCGACAGGTTCATTGACCGCGACGGTGATTCCGCGCAGGGTGGTCTCTTGCACGGTGCCACCGTATTTATCTGCCCATGCGGCATAACTGAAGAGACGTTCCACCGCCGCGTCCACTTCGGCTTGCGCGGACTTCTGTGTGCGTCCCGTCATTTCGACAATACGTTTGACGAACTCGGCGTTGCGGGCATCAAGATTTTCCGCGATGAAATACAAGATTTGCGAACGGTTATATCCGTGACGCATCGCCCAACCGGGCTTGGCGACATGCGCCGCGTGAGCCGCTTCGACCGCATCACGAATGTCCTTGCGATTGCCGTCACCGACCTGCCCGACAATCTTCCCTTTGGCGTTCAACACCGTCGTGGTGTACGCGCCGTCGGGTCGCACCTGCTTGCCGCCGATGTACATCTTCGGCGTGCGATCTATCGGCGGAAGAGAATGTCCATTTGACCGAGCAACTGTCGGCTGAGTCGGAAGCGTTGGGGTGTGCGCTCCCCATTTTGAATCCACACTAAATTCCGGGCGCGGACGTTCCATCCATTTTGGTCGCAGATATTCAAACAAGCCTTCGCGTCCACCTTCGCGTCCGTAGCCCGACTCGCGATAGCCGCCGAAGCCCGAAGCGCCGTCGAATTGATTAGTGCAGTTGACCCACACCGAGCCCGCCTTGATCTTGCTCGCGACATCGAGCGCGAGGTTGATGTTATCGCTCCACACACTCGCCGCGAGACCATAGCGCGTGTTGTTCGCAAGGTCGATGGCTTCGCTCGGCGTGCGGAACGTGAGCGAGACCAGCACGGGTCCGAAAATTTCTTCCTGCACGGTTGCGGCGGCGGGGTCAAGCCCAGTGATCAACGTTGGTTTATAAAACAGTCCTTTTTCGGGCAGCGCGATATTCGGTTGAAAACATTCGCCGCCTTCGGCAATGCCTGTCTTCACCCAACCATCGATCGTGTCCCATTGGCTTTGGTCAACGATCGCGCCCATGTCGATCGCCTTATCGAGCGGGTCACCCACGCGCATGTGTTCCATGCGAGCTTTTAATTTTTGGATGAACTTCCCCGCGACATTTTCCTGCACTATGAGCCTTGACCCTGCGCAGCAGACCTGACCCTGATTAAACCAAATCGCATCGACCACGCCTTCAACTGCTCCATCCAAATCGGCATCGTCAAACACGACAAATGGACTCTTGCCCCCAAGCTCGAGCGAGAGCTTTTTCCCAGAGCCAGCCGTCTGCTTGCGGAGCGTGCGCCCGACATCGGTCGAACCCGTGAATGCGATCTTATCCACATCGGGATGTTCGACGATCATCGAGCCTGCACTGCTGCTGCCAGTGATGACGTTCACCACGCCAGCGGGCAGTCCCGCCTCGGCGACGATTTCTGCGAACAACAACGCCGTGAGTCTTGTGTACGAAGCAGGCTTCAACACCACCGTGTTACCCATCGCAATTGCAGGCGCGATCTTCCACGCCAGCATCAACAGCGGGAAATTCCACGGGATGATCTGCCCAACGACGCCGACGGGTTGATAGTCGCGCAGTTCAGTTTCCATCAACTGCGCCCAACCTGCATAATAGTAAAAGTGACGCGCCAGCAAAGGCACATCAATATCGCGAGATTCACGGATCGGTTTGCCGTTGTCCATTGACTCGAGCACCGCCAGCAAACGCGAATGTTTTTGAATGTTGCGGGCGATGGCGTAGAGATAACGGGCGCGAGTCACACCTGGAGTTTTGCTCCACGTTCCAAACGCCTCACGCGCCGCCGTTACTGCCGCATCGACTTCTTTTTGCCCAGCCTGCGTGGTCTCGGCTAATAATTCGCCATTTGACGGGTTGTACGAAGGATAGAACTTCGCACCCTTCGGTGTGACCCATTCATTATTAATGAACAAGCCGAACTTGCGTCCGTGCTCATCCAGCCACGCTTTGACAGCATCCGGCGCTTCGGGCGCAGGTC
>VFQT010004693.1_pt1 | contig 11060 bp, 9 predicted proteins | sample 3512381 | NCBI WGS metagenome assembly VFQT01 (sample SAMN10412376, study PRJNA504923) | tailings metagenome | isolation source: Relicate 2 Philex TSF3 active mining site | place: Philippines: Tuba, Benguet | collected 2017-08-29 | reverse complement strand
CTTTAGATGGGGTGATTTCAGGTGAGCATGGCATTGGTATTACGAAATTAGAGTACCTCACCGATGAGGAACTCAAAGAATTTCGTTCTTATAAAAATCGAGTGGATCCGAATGGCCACTTTAATAAAGGCAAGCTGATGCCTAATGCCAATCTACAAATGGCATACACCCCAAGTTTTGGACTCATGGGTCACGAATCAATCATCATGCAACAAAGCGATATTGGAGCGATTGCCGATAGCGTAAAAGATTGTTTGCGATGTGGAAAGTGCAAGCCAGTCTGTGCAACTCATGTGCCTCGGGCAAATTTGTTGTACAGCCCAAGAGACAAAATCCTCGCCACTTCATTATTAATCGAAGCATTTTTGTATGAAGAGCAAACCCGCCGCGGGGTATCGATTCGGCATTGGGAAATGTTTGACGATGTTGCTGCGCACTGCACGGTTTGTCATAAGTGCCATACGCCCTGCCCCGTTAAAATCGATTTTGGTGATGTCACCATGAACATGCGCAATTTATTACGCAAGATGGGGCAGCGCCGCTTTAACCCGGGTACTAGTGCCTCGATGCTGTTTCTCAATGCAACCAATCCAGAAACTATCCGGATGAGTCGCAAAGTGATGATTGAATGGGGTTATGGCTTACAGCGCTTTGCCCATCAATTACTCAAAAAATGGGCTGTTAATCAGACGCAATCCCCACCCGCGACGGTTGGAAAGCCTGCTTTGAAAGAGCAGGTGATTTATTTTGTAAATAAGAAGATGCCTGGTAACTTGCCTAAAAAGACCGCGCGCGCACTTTTGGATATTGAGAATGCAGACTACGTGCCGATCATTCGAAATCCTTTAGAGACGAGTGTTGATACGGAAGCCGTTTTCTATTTCCCGGGATGCGGCTCGGAGCGACTATTTTCACAAGTGGGCTTAGCGACTCAGGCAATGCTTTGGCACGTTGGTGTGCAAACCGTACTACCCCCTGGGTATTTGTGCTGCGGTTATCCGCAAAAGGGAAATGGCGACTTTGATAAAGCCGAGAAAATGATTACGGATAATCGGGTGCTATTTCATCGGGTTGCCAATACATTGAACTATCTCGATATCAAAACGGTCGTGGTTTCCTGTGGCACCTGTTACGACCAACTAGCAGGCTATCAGTTCGATCAAATCTTCCCAGGGTGTCGAATTATTGATATTCATGAGTACTTACTCGAGAAAGGTCTAAGACTTGAGGGTGTTGGGGGGGTTCGATACATGTACCACGATCCATGCCACACCCCTATGAAGCTTCAGGATCCCTTAAAGACAGTCAATGAGTTGATTGGACTTGAGGATGGCACTGCGATTGCGAAGAACGAGCGTTGCTGTGGTGAGTCCGGTACGCTGGCAATTACTCGGCCAGATATTTCAACTCAAGTGCGTTATCGCAAGCAAATTGAAATGGAAAAGGGTGCTAATGATTTAAGGAAAGATTTTACAGGTGAGGTTAAAGTATTAACCAGTTGCCCATCCTGTTTACAAGGCTTATCGCGTTTTGATAGTGATAGCGATACCAAGGCGGATTACATTGTGGTTGAAATGGCCAAGCATTTATTGGGTGACAATTGGCTTGAAAGCTACGTAACCAAAGTCAACCAAGGCGGAATTGAAAGGGTATTGGTGTAATGATTCCAAGCAATTTAATCGTGCATGAGAACTCAAAGGTTCTCGAGCTGCAATACGAGCAGGGCAAGAGCTATCGTTTGCCTTTTGAGTTTTTACGCGTTTACTCACCGTCAGCCGAAGTGCGCGGTCATGGACCGGGCCAAGAGGTCTTGCAAACGGGTAAGCGCGACGTTGCTATCGTAAACATTGAGCCAGTTGGTCATTACGCAATTAAGCCAACCTTTTCAGATGGTCATGACTCAGGTCTATATTCATGGGACTATTTGTATGAGTTATGTGAAAACCAAGAGTCTTTGTGGAGCGATTACCTAGAACGTTGCAAAGTTGCCGGTGTTGATCGCGATGCTGCGATGGTGAGTAAATCCCACGGTTGTGGCCATTAGATATGTCAAAAACCCATTTTGGATATCAAAGCGTTGATGAGTCTCAAAAGGCCGAGAAAGTTGCCGAGGTTTTCCATTCGGTAGCTGCCAAGTACGACATCATGAATGACCTGATGTCTGCTGGTTTGCATCGCCTTTGGAAAAAATTCACCATAGCCCAGGCGAACGTTAAGCCCGGCGATCGGGTGCTTGATATTGCTGGTGGAACGGGTGATCTCGCTTACGCCTTTGCGCAGTCGGCGGAGTGGGGCATTCATCCCGAGGCTGAGGTGTGGTTAAGTGACATCAATGCATCTATGCTATCCGTAGGTCGAGATCGACTTTTGGATCGTGGTCTTGCGATCCCATGCATTCAGTTTGATGCTGAACAGATCCCCTTCCCAAATCACCATTTTGATGTGGTGAGCGTTGCATTTGGTCTACGGAATATGACGCATAAAGAACTCGCCTTGTCAGAAATGGCGAGGGTGATTCGACCTGGGGGCAAAGTCTTAATTTTGGAGTTTTCCAAGCCAGACCCACTCATAGCCCCAATATATGATCTGTATTCCTTTAAGGTGTTGCCATGGCTTGGAGATAAGGTGGCCAAAGATGCCGCCAGCTACCAATACTTAGCAGAATCGATTCGGATGCACCCAGACGCCCAAACCCTCAAAGCTATGATGGAGGACGCCGGATTTGATGAGGTTCATACCCATAGGATGACTGGGGGTATCGTTGCCTTGCATCTTGGTATTAAATACTAGATATTCACTGTAAAGTAATGCTTACAGATTGCAGACAGGAGACTGATTCAATGAAAAGTATTTATTTAAAAGCCAGTGTTTTTGCACTGTCCTTTGCATTCTTATCCGTTGGACATATCGCTGTTGTTGATGCGAAGCGTTTGGGTGGTGGATCAAATATCGGTCGCTCAGCCAATGCGCCAATCCAGAAGCAAGCTCAGCCACCAGCTCAGCAAAAACCAGCACAGCAAGCTCAGCAACCTGCTGCGGCACCTGCACAAGCTGCTGCTCCAGCCGCTGCAGCGAAGCGTTCGGGCCTAGGTGGAATGTTAGGCGGTCTTGCTGCAGGCCTTGGAATTGCTTACCTACTTTCGCATTTTGGCTTAGGTGAGGCTGCTGCATCATTTATGACAGGTCTCTTATTGGCTGTTCTAGTCGGGTTTGCGTTGCTATTCGTATTGCGTCGCTTCATGCCAGCTGGTGCCAAAAATTTGCCAAGCTCAGTGCCTGCTTCTAATGGAGTGCAACGAACCGCAAGGCAAGAACCCGCTTTTACGCCTAGCCATCCAGTCAATACTGGATTCGGATCGCCAAGCCCAATGCTTGATGAGGCGCCTGCGTATCAACTGCCCGACGGCTTTGATCAAATCGCATTTTTGGCTAATGCAAAACACTATTTCACGCGTTTGCAAAAAGCCTGGGATGCGGGCGATCTTGAGGCATTGCGTGAATTTACAACCCCCGAAATGTTTGCCAGCTTGCAACGTGATTTGCAGGGCCGCGCTGAAGGGGTAAATCAAACGGATGTGGTTACGCTAAACGCTGAACTCTTGGGCGTTGAGACCGACGCGAATACTTACCTGTGCAGCGTTGAGTTCTCAGGCATGATTCGGGAGCAGGCAGATGGACCCGCTGAACCATTTAGGGAAGTTTGGAATCTATCGAAGCCTGTCAACGGTCCTGGGGGCTGGGTTCTGGCTGGTATCCAGCAATTGGTTTAAGCTTTAACCTTTCCCCCATCGGAAAACCCGCCTAGTGCGGGTTTTTTACACTATGAACCTGCGTTTTGATTTGCCAAAAACGGCCCTAGAGCGCGCCATCAATCATGTCCTTAAGCGTGAAGAATGGGCTTTACGTGATTTAAGTCATCATCAAGGCCGGGTGATCGAGTTGATTTTGCCAATTGGATCGATGCAATGGCAAATTCAAGATGATTCCTTCATTGCTCTTTTATCTGAGGCACATCCTCAGCCCGATCTAGTTTTAGAAGTTGATGCCAATAGCTTTTCAGCACTTAGCGCCTCTCAAGGGACCATTAAAGATCGGGCGATGAGAGCCGTCAAAATAACGGGTGACGCTCAATTGGCTCAATTAATTGCTAAGCTTTCAAACCAATTGCGTTGGGAGTACGAAGAGGATTTAGCCAAAATGATTGGTGATGCGCCTGCACACTTTATTTGCACGCAAGCTAAGCGCTTTGCCCAAGCAACAGAGAAGGCAATCGTTGATTTACAAGGAAATATGGTTGAGTACCTTAGCGAAGAAAAAAAAGTCTTATTGCATCAACGCGATTTTGTTTCTCATAAAATGGAAATCCAGGCAGTGCGTGATGCGGTTGAGCGCCTTGAAAAACGAATTTCCTTTTTACAAAAAAGTCGGGATTAATTGTGAGTCGTATTGTTCGCCTAAGCATTATTTTCTATACGGCTTGGCGCTTTAATTTATTTGGGCTGATTCGCGATAACTTGAGACCCGGTGTGCGCCGGTTCTTTCTTGGACTCATTGCATCAACTTCCCCAAGTCAGTTACCTCGTGGCGAGCGGATTCGCTTAGCACTTGAGGCGCTTGGCCCAATTTTTGTCAAATTCGGTCAGGTCCTATCGACCCGCAGGGATTTATTGCCCGATGACGTTTCTAATGAACTTGCAAAGCTGCAAGATCGCGTCCCACCTTTTTCCAATGAACAATCCAAAGCAATTATTGAAAAAGCATTGGGACATCCAATTGAAGTGATTTTTTCATCGTTTGATGCAACACCAGTGGCAAGTGCATCGGTCGCACAGGTTCATTTTGGAGTCTTGCGGGGCAATGAGACGCATCCCGAGTGGGCTAATAAAGAGATTGCCATCAAAGTATTACGCCCTGGTATTTTGCCGGTGATCGAGAGTGATTTGGCTCTAATGCATGATTTGGCGCGCATTGTCGAGAAAGTCTCTGAAGATGGTCGACGACTCAAGCCACGAGAGGTGGTCGCCGAATTTGATACCTATTTGCACGATGAGCTTGATTTAATGCGCGAAGCAGCTAATGCGAGTCAATTGCGCCGCAATTTTGCAGACTCCGACAAACTCATGATTCCTGAAATGATTTGGGATTTATGCCACACCAATGTGATTGTGATGGAGCGGATGTATGGTGTTTCGATTGGGAAAACCGATGAGCTGCGAGCTGCAGGAGTTGATTTTAAGAAGCTCGCTATCGATGGAGTCGAAATCTTTTTTACCCAAGTATTTGAGTATGGGTTCTTCCATGCAGATATGCACCCAGGAAATATCTTAGTCAGTTTGGATCCCAATACCTTTGGTCGGTATATCTCCCTCGACTTTGGGATTGTTGGAAATTTGAGCGAGTTTGATAAGAATTATTTGGCCCAGAATTTCTTGGCATTTTTTAATCGCGATTATCGGCGCGTTGCCGAGTTACACATTGAATCCGGTTGGGTGCCAGCGAATACCCGATTAGAAGAATTGGAGGGTGCCGTTCGCACCGTTTGCGAACCCTATTTTGATCGACCACTGAAAGATATTTCCTTGGGCATTGTATTAATGCGACTCTTTCAAACTTCACGTCGCTTTAAGGTTGAGATTCAGCCGCAACTCACTTTGTTGCAAAAGACCTTGTTAAATGTAGAGGGTCTAGGTCGCCAACTGGACCCTGACCTCGACCTTTGGAAAACCGCTAAACCTATTTTGGAGCGCTGGGTGAGCCAGCAGCTTGGATTGCGAGGCCTCATTGATGGGCTAAAGAAAGAGGCGCCCAATTGGGCAAAGATTTTGCCTACCTTGCCACGTCTGATTGCTGAAAACCTGGAGCAAGTTCATCGCAAAGAGCAGCGCCCAGAGTTTGATTTGCTAAAACAGCTCTTAATCGATGAGCGACGCAAACGGCGCCAATGGCTTGGAATCGCTTTATTCCTCAGTGGATTCTTGGTGGGCGCTCTTTTGGTTTTGGTCCGAATCCATTCCATTTAAGCTTATTTCGCCTGAATTGGCCTTAACTCGCTAAAATAGTGGGTTAGGCACAAATTCTCATGAAAAAATACTTTATTGCTGGCATTTTGGTTTGGATACCGATGGCGGTCACGATTTGGGTGATCACATGGGGGTTGGGTGTCATCGATCAAATTTTCGGCTGGGTAATGTCGGCCATCATTACGGTTTCCCCTGGCCAGTTCTCTGGGGAGTTGCGGCATTTCCGTGAAATCCCAGGGCTCGGGATTCTGATTGTGTTGGCAGTGATAGGATTTACGGGCTTCCTTGCCATTAATTTTGCCGGCCAGTGGTGGCTTAAGCTTTGGGACCGAACCGTGACCCGTATCCCAATCGTGCGCTCCATTTATTCGAGTGTGAAGCAGGTTTCCTCCACTTTATTTTCTGGTAATAACCAAGCGTTTCGCAAAGCTCTGTTGATTCGTTATCCGCATCTTGAGTCATGGGTAATCGCTTTTCAAACGGGCACTGCAGCGCCTGAAGTGAACAGTAAGTTGGGCGGTGAATATGTCAACGTATTTTTACCCACTACACCGAATCCAACCTCTGGCTTTTTTATGATCGTGCCGCGCGCCAATGTGATCGAGCTGGATATGAGCGTTCAAGAAGCATTGAAGCATATTGTGTCGATGGGTTCGGTGGCACCTCGAATCGTTCAACCCAAGACCCCCAATCAACCTCATTAGGAATATTTATGTCGATGCGCAGTCATACCTGTGGTCAGGTTACTGATTCTTTAACTGGTCAAGAAATTACCCTTGCAGGCTGGGTTAATCGCCGACGCGATCATGGCGGTGTCATTTTCATCGACCTACGCGATCGAGAGGGTTTTGTGCAAGTGGTTTGCGACCCTGATCGCCCCGATATGTTTAAACAGGCCGAAGAGGTTCGTAACGAATACTGTATTCAAATTAAAGGCTTGGTTCGCGCAAGACCCGCTGGAACCGAGAACCCAGACTTAGTGAGCGGTAAGGTTGAGGTTCTATGCCACGACCTGCGTGTATTAAATGCCTCGGTAACTCCACCATTTCAGCTTGATGATGACAACCTCTCTGAAACGACGCGTTTGACCCATCGGGTCTTGGATTTGCGCCGTCCGCAAATGCAGAAGAATCTGCGTCTGCGCTATCAGGTTGCCATGGAAACCAGACGTTATCTGGATGCCGCTGGCTTTATTGATATTGAAACACCAATGCTTACCAAAAGTACTCCTGAGGGTGCACGTGATTATCTGGTGCCGTCACGCGTACACGATGGCCAATTCTTTGCTTTGCCCCAATCGCCCCAATTATTTAAGCAATTATTAATGGTGGCTGGTTTTGATCGTTATTACCAAATTACGAAATGCTTTCGTGATGAAGATTTACGCGCTGATCGCCAACCTGAATTTACCCAAATTGACTGTGAAACCGCATTCTTAGATGAGCTTGAGATCCGCTCTCTCTTTGAAAATATGATGCGACATATTTTTAAAACCGTGATGAAGGTGGAGCTACCCAACCCATTCCCAATCATGCCGTATTCAGAGGGAATGGCGCGTTATGGTTCCGATAAACCCGATTTACGGGTTGCGATGGAATTTACTGAGTTAACCGACCTGATGCGTGATGTGGATTTCAAAGTATTTTCGGGGCCCGCCAATCAAGAAGGTGGTCGGGTTGTGGCCTTATGCGTTCCTGGTGGAGCAGAAATCAGCCGTAGCGAAATCGATGATTACACGCAATTTGTATCGATCTATGGCGCTAAGGGCTTGGCATGGATTAAGGTCAATTCAGTTGCAGAGGGACGCAATGGATTGCAGTCGCCGATTGTAAAAAATCTACACGATGCTGCAATTGCTGGAATTTTGGAGAGAACCAAAGCAAACGATGGCGACCTGATTTTCTTTGGCGCAGATAAAACGAAGGTCGTTAATGATGCGATTGGAAATCTTCGCCTGCGGATTGGCCATTCGGATTGGGGTAAGAAACACGGTCTCTTTACAGAAGGCTGGAAGCCATTATGGGTGGTTGATTTCCCAATGTTTGATTACGATGAAGATGATGCCCGTTGGGTTGCCTGTCATCATCCCTTCACAAGCCCTAAAGATGAGCACCTGAAGTTATTGGAAACCGATCCTGGCAAATGCCTGGCAAAAGCCTATGACATGGTATTGAATGGCAGTGAGATCGGTGGTGGATCGGTTCGTATTCATCAAGAGGCTGTCCAAAGTCAGGTATTTCGTGCCCTGAAAATCGGACCGGATGAAGCCAAAGCAAAATTTGGTTTCTTATTGGATGCCCTGCAATACGGCGCTCCTCCCCACGGAGGGATTGCCTTTGGACTGGATCGTATTGTGACCATGATGACAGGAGCAGAGTCGATTCGTGATGTGATTGCCTTCCCCAAGACTCAGCGCGCACAATGCTTGTTGACGCAAGCTCCAAGTCCTGTCGATGAGCGTCAATTGCGTGAGCTGCATATCCGGTTACGCAATACCAATCCGGCGGGTTGATTTGAAAATCCCGATTTCGGTTTTAGTCCTTATTCATAACAGAAATCGGGAAGTCCTCCTGCTCGAGCGGGCAGATCGGCCAGGATTTTGGCAATCGGTCACTGGTAGCCTTGATTTTATCGATGAGCCATTCGAGAGCGCTGCAATTCGAGAGGTGGCCGAAGAGACGGGTATCGACGTCCAAGCCTTGGCTTTAGGCTCCCTACAAAATCTTCATCACGCTGTGCAGTATGAGATTTATCCAGGGTGGCGTCATCGCTATCCCCCGGGGGTAGAGCGCAATACGGAGCACTGGTTTGCTTTGGAGGTTCCAGCAAATACTGCAATTCGGTTAGCTCCTCGGGAGCACCTACAGTTTGTTTGGCTGCCGTATCAAGAGGCTGCACAAACGTGTTTTTCTCATACCAATCGGGATGCCATTTTGCAGTTCTATAGCGATCCCTCTAAGCTAGCGTCATGAGAGGCGCTCAGAACCGGCCATCGGGTGGTATGTTGCCAATCAAGCGAGCCGCAAATCGTTCGGATTGGCAAGTCATTAAAGATCTTTTGCCGTATCTATTTGAGCATCGCTTTCGAGTTCTCTTTGCCATGTTGTGCTTGGTGGTGGCCAAATTTGCTAACTTGGGCGTCCCGATTGTTTTAAAGGACCTGATTGATGCCATGAACATCAAACCCAGTTCCTTGCAAAGTTATTTAATCGTTCCTGCTGGCCTGATTGTGGGATATGGCGCCTTACGCTTACTTGCTTCGTTGTTTTCTGAGTTACGCGAATTACTTTTTGCAAAAGTGACTCAAAGTGCAGTGCGCAAGATTGCACTCCAAGTCTTTGAGCATTTGCATGCCTTGAGCTTACAGTTTCACTTAGGGCGCCAGACCGGCGGAGTGAGTCGCGATATTGAACGTGGCACACGCGGTATTCAAACTCTGGTTTCATTCTCGCTCTACAGTATTTTGCCAACCATGATTGAATTCGCGTTGGTGTTGGCATATTTCGCCTACAACTACGATATTTGGTTTGCGATCATTACCTTTGTTGCACTAGTCATCTATATTTTTTATACGATCAAGGTAACGGAATGGCGCACCCATTATCGGCGAACGATGAATGAGATGGATTCAAAAGCCAATCAACGTGCGATTGATTCCTTAATTAACTTTGAAACCGTGAAGTATTTTGGAAATGAGCATTTTGAAGCGCGTCGCTACGATGAAAATCTCAAGCATTACCAATCTGCTGCGATCCTCTCTCAACAATCCTTAGCCATCCTCAATCTAGGCCAGCAGGCCATTATTGCGGTTGGCTTAGTCTTAATTCTATGGCGAGCCACTCAGGGCGTGGTCGATGGATCGATGACCTTAGGTGATTTAGTGCTTGTGAATACGCTAATGATTCAGTTATACATCCCCTTAAATTTTTTGGGTGTGATTTATCGTGAAATGAAGCAGTCGATCACCGATATGGATCATATGTTCACGCTTTTGAATGAAGACCAAGAAATTAAAGACTCTAAAGATGCCAAGCCTTTACTTATCCGGGATTTTGCTAAGGGTCCCGAGGTTCGGTTTGAGCATGTCTATTTTTCGTATAACGAGAAGCGTGAGATTTTGAAGGATTTGAGTTTTACGATTCCAGCTGGGACCATTACCGCGGTGGTTGGGCAAAGTGGCGCTGGTAAAAGTACTTTAGCAAGACTACTCTTTCGCTTCTACGATGTGCAGTCAGGCGCGATTCTATTGGATGGCCAAAATATTCAAGATGTGGAGCAAGCCAGCCTGCGCAAAGTAATTGGTATTGTTCCTCAAGATACCGTCTTGTTCAATGACACGATTGCCTACAACATTGCCTATGGAAGTCCACAAGCAAGTCGTGAGGCAATTGTGGAGGCGGCGCGTGCCGCACAGATGAGCCAGTTTATTGAACATCTGCCAGAGGGGTACGACACCCCCGTGGGTGAACGTGGACTCAAGCTTTCCGGTGGTGAGAAGCAACGGGTTGCGATCGCTCGCACACTCTTAAAAAAGCCTGCTTTATTGATTTTTGATGAAGCGACCTCTGCCCTCGATTCAAAGACCGAGCGCGCCTTTCAGGAAGAATTATTTAATTTGGCAAAAAATCGGACCACATTAATCATTGCCCATCGACTGTCAACCGTGGTTCATGCCAACCAAATCCTGGTGATGGATCATGGGCAAATCATTGAACGCGGCACGCATTATGAGCTTTTAGAGTCCAATGGTCGCTATGCATCCATGTGGCAATTACAAGAAAACGCACCGATTGACCCTGATCAAGCCATTGATAATTAGGCTTAAAATGGGTAGATGCAAACCACACAGCCCCCCTTAAGTCGTCAGCTGCATTTAGAGGGCGCGTTCGCGGCGGCACTCGCTGTTGCGGATCCTAAGAAAATCGTTCCAGAGTATCTTGCCAAAATTTTTCCTGAGGGTAAGGCTCCGCAAGGTCGGTGTCTTGTCGTTGGTGCAGGTAAGGCAAGTGCTGCGATGGCAAGTGCTCTAGAGGCCTATGC
>VFQT010004692.1_pt1 | contig 11062 bp, 7 predicted proteins | sample 3512381 | NCBI WGS metagenome assembly VFQT01 (sample SAMN10412376, study PRJNA504923) | tailings metagenome | isolation source: Relicate 2 Philex TSF3 active mining site | place: Philippines: Tuba, Benguet | collected 2017-08-29 | reverse complement strand
ATTTTTGGAAGATCGCCGAGGGGGCGAGGTCCTCGAGCGTGGTGTTGATGAAGTTAGGCTTGCCGAGTGTGGTCGCGAGGGTTTTCAGGAGGTCCTCCTCCACAGTGCCGTTCATGCGGGTCCATCCGAGCCCGCCCGTCGCCCTGCGCAGCGATGCATTGAGCTGGTCGATATCCATGCGGCGATAAGGCCGTGTCGGCTCGACGGGAGGGGGCACATAGGGGGGCGCTGGGACGATGGAGATGTCGACGCCCGGGTCGACGAGGACCTCGAACGAGGTCGGAGCGGTGTCCTCATTCGTCGTATCGGCGGCCACCGTGTCGTCCCCGGTCGGAGTTGTATCCTCCGGCATTGAGGCACTGTCTTCGGGAGGCGGCGTGTAGGTGTCATTCGTGGCGCTGTCGACGGTGTCGTGTTCGACGACGGTCACGGTGTCGGTCTCGACGATGCCTTCGACAGGGGCCTGTCGCGCGTAGTCACAAGCCAACAGCAGCGCGAGGGTTGGAGCGAGCAGGTAACGCATCAGCGGACCCTCCTGTATGCGGGCTCGGAGGCCATTGCGCGATAGACCTCCTTGTAGCGGTAGCCCGAACGGACGAAGACCGTTGCAAGGGCATCGACCATTGGTTCCTCGGTCTCGCCGAGTTCGCGACCGAGCATGAGTTCGGCCACGTTGCGAGCGACGCAGCGGGGCAGGCGCCCATCTGCGACGGTCGCTCTTACGAACAGCTGCGGACCTTCGTCGATGTAGGCCTGGTGCTCATCGCGAAGGAACACAAATGGCTTGAGCCAACCGAGGTAAGCTTCATATTCGGGTTCGAGCATGTCGACCGTGTAACGATTGCGACACCGGGTTGTGCATCCGAAACCGGTCTCGGCGCACAGCTCGCATTGAGGGTCGAAACGCGGGTATTCTTCAGGCGACAGCCAGGCGGCGCCGCGTTCGCCCCAGCGCCCCCAGTGCGCGGCGGCGGGCTCGAGAATGGCATGGCAATATTCGCATCCATGCCGTTTCTGCAGGTCGGGATCGGCTCGTCCCGTGAGCGGAATGCCACCGTCAGGGGCATCAAACGGGTCACACAGAAACGAGTTGAAGAATTGGTTCGCGCGCGCGCGATTTGTCTGGAATCGAAGCAGGTAGGCCGTGGAAGTCAGCAAGCCAGCGTGATGTTCGCCGAGTTCGATTTCGACCCAGGTGTCGCGTGCAGAAAATGGCAAGTCGGGGAGTCGTTCGAGGTCGATGGGGGAGGGGGTCATTCCCTGAAATGTCAGCGGCAAGAAATATCGGTAATAGTGGACGAGGGGGCCATTGACATATCCCTTCGAAGTCAGGAAGAGATCGAGATAGCTGCGGTTGCCTCGGAAGACGTCGCGCATGCGGCGTTCGATGTCTTCGACGAAGGACCGATTGATCGCGAGTTCGACCGTGCTGATCGAGCAATATCGCATATTCTCACCGCACCCGCAGGTCGGATCGAAGATGCCCTCAGGACTGCCGCAGAGGGTGCCCTGGGGCGAGACGACATTTTCCTGAGCATCGAAGGCGCACACCTTGATGGTTGTTCCAGGCGCCCAATAGGGCTCGACCGACACCCAACCTTCGAGGCGCGTGCCATCGGCCTGCCGCTCTGTGATGATGGCTCCTTCGTCATCGAAGCTCGCGGGCACATCCTTGCAGCGGACGTTCGAGCCCCGATAGAACGTGGCCTGGGAGCCGTTGCGGTAATAAATGCCGCCGAGGAGTGACAGCTGGGAGCGGGTGTTGAGCACCCGTTGGTTGTCGAGGTTGTTCCAGAGCAGGGCACGATGGTGCCGGACCGCGCGCTCGGTAAAATCGTCGGAGGCAAGCCAGGCGTCGATCAGAGACTCGGGGATGTCACCCGCCCCATCGATTTCGGCGAGCTCTTCCTCTGTGGGAGGGACGCCTCGAAGGTCGAGGCTGAGCGCGCGAGCAAGTCGGAAATCCGATAGCTCGCTGTAGTCATCCGGAGGGGACTCGCAAAGGAGCTCGGAGTTTTCGAAGGCGTGCCCAGCTCGAGAGACGAGCAGCATAATGAGGATTGGCAGGCCTCGTATGAGCGAATATCGCATAATCATTCCTTGCGAAATCCTTCGAGCCGCCAGCGGCGGAGGTGGTCGAGGTCGGTGTCGGTGAGCTTGCCGCCTGGCGGCATCTGGCTCGCGAAGTCGTCGCAGGCGCGACATTCGGGAGACGAGGTGTCGATGGGCACCGTCACTCGACAGAGGATGCAGTCGAATCGTGACTCCCAGGAATCGGGTGAGGTCAGGATCGCTGTAGAAGCGCCCGCGACGGAATTATGGCAATTCGAGCAGCGCGCCTCGTAGAGGGGTTGGACCTCGTCTTTCCAGGTGATGTACATGACCTCGAACGGCAACGAGGCCGAGAGGCGGGTATCGTCGTCGGAGTAGGTCGCCGTCACGGTGAGGGAATGTGAGCCACGGGCGAGGTTCGCGGGATCGAGGTCGAGGCGGAATGCGCGGTCAGTTCCCTCACCGTCGAGGGCGGTGGTCACAGAGATGCCGTCGACCCTCGCGTCGATCATGGCGAGCTCCGGGTCAGAAACTCGAACTTCGATGGTGGTCGCTGTCTCGAGGAGGGCCCGAGGGCGAAGTCCAGAGAGAGACAAGAGGCGACCTGGGGAGATGGCGGAGAGTCCGGTTGCCGTGCCGAGCAGCAGGGTGCCATCGGGCTTGATGGCATACCCGATGGCTCGAGGCGGGGCGGGCTCGACGCGTGCCCAGTTGCCGTCGACTGCGTGGTAGAGCACGCCATCGCCTACGAGCCAGACATGGGGTGTGGCGGGGTCGGCGAGGATGAGGTCGGGGGCTGGGTTCAGCGCGAAGGTGCGCCAGGTGTTGTCCTCTCGGGCTTCTCGACGCTGTACCTCGCCGTTGGCGAGGATCCATACGTGTCCGCGGCCATCGACGGCGAGGGCCGAGGGAGCGACCGTAGTCGTCAACAGCGCGGAGTACGACTCGGCCGTGGGGACGAGAGAGACGACCCCGCTCTCGGAGCCGAGCCAGACCCCGCCTACCGAGTCGAGGCCGCGGGCGAGGAGAGGACCCGCGATGGCGAGCCCCGGGACATGGATTTTGCGCAGTGAACTGCCGACGATGCGATACAACGCGGTTTCGGTCGACAGCCAGAGCGCGTCCCCTTCGCTGACGAACGCGACTGATCTTCCCTCGAGTGCGGACCCGAGAGGCGAAGGGACGAGTTCCCCATCGACTTCGACGAGCAGTGCCTCGGTGGTCGCGACGAGGAGGCGTCCTTCGAACTCCGTCGCAGCGATTATTTGCTCCGGGGCCGGTCCCAGGGAGGTCGCCCCAGCGCTCGCCAGGACCTCGAGCTCACCATTGCGGACCATGGCGATGCGCTGAGGGCTCGGCACCGTGAGCCAGGTGACATCGCCCGAGATGAGCTTAGTCTGACGCGCGGGCTCGGTGGTGAACGCAGGGCGGATGAGGTCGTCGTCCGGGATGCCATCGCTCGCGTCGTTGGAGTCGCTCGAGTCGTCAGTCGCTATCGTGTCTCCGGAGTCGGCGACGTCCTCGCTCGTCGCGTCCTCTACTCCGGTCGTGAGCGTATCGGCCGGAGACGTATCGGCCGGCTCCGAACCGGCGTCGACGTCCACTGACGAGTCCTCCGCGGCGTCGGCCCCCGTCGAGGTCTCTGGGGAGATGCTGTCGGCTGGCGGACCCGCGAGGTCGAACCCCGCTGGGAGACGCCCGGCCTCGTCGCAGGCGAGGAGCAGGCACACCGATGCGAGGGCCGCGGACCTCGTGCCGAACAGGGTCGGACTGCGGAGGGTCGGCGACAGCGCGGTGCGGGGCGACGCGGTCGGAGTTCGAACCAACATGAAGGAAGCCTACCACGCTCGAGCTACGGTGCCAAGTTGCGGCTTCTGATCCCGGTCTTACTCTCGGCCGTCAGCAAGTCGACCGGGGTCGCATTGGAGGCTCGTCATCTAGCTTGATTTTCAAGGGAACTCGATTCAGGCTTCGTCGCTGCTGCTTTCAGCAGTTTCGCCGATTCGCTGACAGTTCCAAGTGCCAACGTGAGGAAGTTTTCACATGACGAGAACAACGCTGCTTTCGACCCTGATCTCAGGTCTCTTTTTGTTGGCATGCGATGACAAGAAGCTGCCGCTCGGTGCGACCTGCGGTGAGAGCTGGGAGTGCGAGAGCGGTCTGTGTGAGAGCAATATCTGCATCGACCCGGTCAATGCCCGCTGCGAGGACGGGCTTACTCGTATCGATGGAAAGTGCGTCGAGGTCGAGACCTGTGCCAACTCCAAACCCTGCAGCGAGCGCGGCACCTGTGTCGAGGGAGACGCAGGACTGACCTGTTCCTGTGAGGAGGGATGGAGTGGCGAAGCATGCGATGTCTGCGCGTCCGGACAACCTCTCTGCGGGAAGAGCTGCTGCGCCTCGGACGAGATTTGTATCGCCAATGCCTGTGTCGGGGACGTCTGCGCAGCGCGCGGCGGTGACGCCGACGGAGACGGTGTGTGCGCCGACGCAGACCCCTGCCCGAACGACATGCTCGATTCCTGCGCCTCGAGAACAAGCGGGCCTTTCGTCGTCTACGAGCGTTTCATGAGCGCCGACAACCCGCCCGACGCCATGACCGGGCCTGATTTCGAAGCGCTCATAGACGCGGAAAATGCCCGCGCCTCAGTCGTCACCTACCACACGTTCTGGCCTGGCACGAGCGAGGTCATGAACAGCTACAATCCGACAGACGTCGCGGCACGAGAAGCCTATTACGTGGTGCCCGCGATACCGCAGCTTCAGCTCGGGCGGCCCATCAAACTGCACATCGCAGAGCTCACTCCCGAACTGATCGGGTCCCATTTCGACGGCACTCCCGAGGCATTTCAATATGACCTGCAGGCCATCATCGATGGGAACGTCCTACATGTGACCGGAAACGTCGTCGCGAGCGCGGCCCAGAACGAAACCGACCATGTCCTCCATATCGTCGTCGTAGAAGACCCGGTAGAGTTCGCGGAGCCCCCGGGGCGCAACGGACTCAACCGCTTCCGAGACGTGATGCGTAAGATGTTGCCGAGCCCAGAAGGTCTTCCACTCGGCAACGGGGCGGAGCGCGTATCGGTCGACCAGACCTGGAATATCGTCGCCCCCGCCGACCCGGCTCGCATCACGGTCATCGCCTTTGTCCAGGCAGCCACGAGCGGGAATGTCCACAAGGGAATTCGTGTCACTCCAGGGCGGATTTCCGTGACGCCTCGTTGAGCGATAGGATGGTCTCGGCCGAGAGCCGACGAAGTAAATCTCGCAGGCATGTATCAGGCCGCACTCGATGCCCGCCTTCAACACCGATTTGTGTCGGGTCAGGAGGCGTGATAACTATTTCTCGAGTTCGCAGGAGTGCGCCCGATGCCACCTTTCTGCCAGGGAGAATAAATGCGCCCCAATTTTGTTTCATTATTTTTTGTGTTTTTTGGCATTTGTGCCGTGAGCCCCGTGCGAGCTGGCGAACCGACGCTTCCCGAAGAGGACGAGCATCCGCGAACGTCTCGGAGAGACGCCGTCGAAGCCTATGTCAAGGATTGCCGTGCGAACTTCGAGACCGTTGCATGGAGGATGGAGGAAGAGACGCGCGTCTCGGAGTGCCAGGCCTACGACACCTACCAGAGCTGCAATCCAGATTATTTCGGTTGTACCGAGGGCTACTTCACTTGCAAGAGCGATTGTGCGCGGCCTTGTTCAGGGTGTCAGACCAGCTGTGCTGAAACTTGCGACGGGTGCAAGGCTGCCTGCAAGAGTGGTGACTCGGCATGCATCAGAAAATGCGCCGAGGCGCGCGCCGACTGCCGAGAGGGCTGCCTCGGTGCGTTGAAGCAATGCCAGGGGCCAGCATGCGAAGCGGCCTCGAGGGCCTGCGTCGGTGCGGGTGTCGAGAAGCTCAAGGGCTGCAATGCCGAGGCCTGCAACCAACAGGCAGATTGCCTCTCGGAGGCCGTCGATGACGCCGCCTATGAGGCATGTCTCATTTTTACCGCGAAAGAAAGCGAATTTTGCCAGCAGATCTGTCGGATTGGATTTGGGTTTCCTCCGGAGGAGGAGTTCTCTTTCGATGGCGAGGTGGATGCGGACCCCGAGAAGGCGCTGGTGGCGGCGTGCTCGAAGAAGGCTCAGTGCCCAGACGATTACGCGGCGGCCTTGCCCTACCTCACGAGCTTTTGTGGTGGATTCTTCGATGACAATTCCATGAAGGGATTGAAAAATGCCGTCTCGAAAAAACGGATTTCGAAAAAGACGCTCGGGATGATCTTCAACGTCTACGGCGCGATGTACGGCTATGAGTTCAAGAAGGAGACCTGGCTCAATGCCTTCTTCTATGGCTCTGGCGAGTGGCTGCCCCCGACCTGCAAGACGCGCATCAAGTCGGTGAAGGCAGCGAAGTCGATGCCCATTCGCATGACAAAGCTCCGCGACCAGGTGAAGAAGCTCTGGGACGAGACAAAGTGAGACCGGGGTCGCGACTCCTTGTCGCGCTCCTCGCTGCATTTTTTGGATGTGTCCCTCTGCCGCAATCCGAGGGGGAGGGCTCATCTCGAGCGGTCGATGTATACTCGTCCGATATGGTCGAAATTCCGGCCGGTGAATTTATCCTCGGGCAGAAATTCGGTCCCGAGGACCAGCGGCCACCTCATCGTGTCAAACTCGACCGTTTCTGGATCGAGCGGACGCTGGTGTCAGTCGACGATTTCGGGCGGTTCGTGGAAGCGACAGGGTATCGCACGACCGCGGAGATCCGGGGGACGGGCAAGACCTCCATTCTCGGCATGAAGGACTGGGAGTGGCGCGAGGTCGCGGGTCTCACTTGGAGAGCCCCGTGGGGCGAAGCGAATATGAAATACATCCCCTATCATGGGGATATGCCAGTCTCGATGGTGTCGTGGATCGATGCCAATGCCTACTGCCAATGGAAGGGGCGGAGACTACCCACCGAGGCCGAGTGGGAATATGCCATGAGGGCTGGGGCGACGACCCGATTCCCCTGGGGTGACGAGCCACAGTCCGCCGACGGCAAGCCGCGCCTGAATTACTGGGAAGGCGAGACCCACGAAGACAATCCCGCCCATGACGGCTGGCTTTATCTTTCGCCCATTCGGACCTATCCACCGAATCGCTGGGGGATTTACGACCCCGCGGGTAATGTGTGGCAATGGGTCGCCGATTGGTATACAGAGGACACATTCGCCAAAAATGCCGAAAATGCACCCATTCGAAACCCCCGTGGTCCTGCCGAGGGCGAGAACAAAGTCTCACGCGGTGGCTCCTGGTGGTGCTCCGCGCGGACCTGTCATGGATACGGGCTCATCACCCGCGGCAAGACGCGGCCCGAAGCCTCATTTTCGAATAATGGTTTTCGGTGTGTTAGCGACAATCCCTGACTTCTCGCAAGAGGGTCAGCGGCTCGCGTTCGGGCCCCGTCGACCGCTATGCTGAGACGGTCTCCTCGTGTCTCGCTGCGAGGGACGCGCGGCATCCGAGTCCCCGACCGAGCTGCGTGGCTTTTCCGGCACGCGGGCGACGGCTTGACCCGAGAGTGATTCCCCGGGAAGGCGGCGGATCACGACGGGCTCGCCACGGCTCACAGGGCCAGAGGTGACCGAGGAGAAGTCCGCAGTACGTTCCTGTCGCGGCTCTGAGCGCTCCTGCCGCTGCCCTTGGGGGCGCCCGCGTCCATTCGACGGCCTTGCCTCGGGACGACCTTGATTCTGGCCTCGGGGACCATTGCGCGGCCCATTGGAGTCAGCGCGGCGCTCACCATCTCGACGGGGCGACGCAGCTTGCGGTGCGCGTGGCGAGTTTTCGCGGCGGTCGTTTTCACGGGGCTGACGGTCCTGTCGTGGGGCTTCGCCCTGTCGCGGACCGCGGTCTGGAGACCGGGCTTCGCGCGACTCGGGGGCGCGGGGCGCTGCGACCTCAGGCGTGCGTGCGTGCTGGTCCGTCGTCTTGTGTGGCATTTCAGGGAGGGGCAGGACGGGGATCGAGAGGCGGATGGCGCGCTCGATGTCGCGGAGAAATGCCCTTTCTTCCGGGGCGCAGAAGGCGATGGCGGCCCCCGAATGGCCAGCGCGCGCGGTCCGACCGATGCGATGGACGTAGCTCTCGGGCAGGTTCGGGATGTCGTAGTTCATGACGTGGGTCACGCCGTCGACGTCGATGCCGCGCGCCGCGATATCGGTCGCCACAAGCACGCGGGTCGCGCCGTCCTTGAAGCCGGTCAGCGCACGCTCGCGAGCGTTCTGGGACTTGCCGCCATGGATGACGGCCGCGTCGGTCCCCCAGGTCTTGAGGTGTTCGACGAGGCGGTTCGCGCCGTGCTTCGTGCGCGTGAAAACGAGGACGCGCTCGAGGGTGCGGTCGGCGAGCAGGCTCACGAGCAGGCGTCGCTTGTCGGTGCTCGGCACCATGTAGACGCTTTGCGCGACCTTTTCCGCGGTGGTGGCGGGCGGGACGACGGCTACCTCGGCGGGGTTCCTCAAGAGCGAGCCCGCGAGCGAGCGGACCTCGTCGGGCATCGTCGCGGAGAAGAAGAGGCTCTGACGCACTTTGGGCAGCGCGGCGATGACGCGCTTCACATCAGGGAGGAAGCCCATGTCGAGCATGCGGTCGGCCTCGTCGAGGACGAAGACCTCGAGGCCGTCGAAGCGGACGAGCCCCTCGCGCATGTGGTCGAGCAGGCGGCCTGGCGTCGCGATGAGGACGTCGAGACCGCGGCGGAGGAGCTCTGCCTGGGGGCGCGCGTTGACGCCGCCGAAGATGACCTCGGCGGAAAAGCCAAGGTGCCGGCCGTAGGCGCGGAAGCTCTCGCAGATCTGGCTCGCGAGCTCGCGCGTCGGTGTGATGATGAGGGCGCGGATGGCGCGCGGGCCCGACGCGGGCTTCGTCTGGCGCTCGGCGAGACGATGCAGGACGGGCAGGGCGAAGGCGGCCGTCTTGCCCGTGCCGGTCTGGGCGAGGCCGAGGAGGTCGCGGCCCTCGAGAACGTGCGGGATGGCGCGTTCTTGGATGGGAGTGGGGGAGGTGTAGCCCTCTTCGGCGATGGCGCGGAGGAGCTCGGGATGCAGCGGAAGGTCTGAGAAATTCATCGGGGCGCGCCTAACACGCCCCGATCCCGAACGCTCGATAAAATCGGAAATCGCACCTCGGATTTGGTTTCGGCCTTACGCGAAGCCGAATCCGAGGATGCGCTCAGGCCTCTTTCGAGGCGATCCGGACGCGCCACTCGGCGCCATTGGGCCCGTCCATGATGACGATTCCCTGTGCGTCGAGCTCCTGTCGGAGGGCGTCGGCCTCGGCCCAGCGCTTGTCGCGTCGCATCGCGTCGCGCTCGGCGATCTTTGCGTCGATGTCGGTCCGCACGAGCCCCATTGCGGCGAGGCGCTTCTCGCGCACTTCGTCGAGGAAGGCCGAAGTCGGTTGCGAGAGGAGGCCCGTACCATTTGCGACGAGCGCGAAGGCCGCGAGGGCGGGTGCCACCACTGGACCGCCGCGCTTCTTTGCCTTCTTGTGATTGCCAAAGCGATTGACCGCTCGGACAAGTTCGAAGAGGTGGCCGAGCGCCTGCGCGGTATTGAAGTCCTCGTCCATCGCCTCGTGGAATTTCGCCGGGAAATTCTTTCCGAGCTCGTAGACAGCCTTGGCGTCGTCGCCGAGTTCATTCAGGACGGTCGTGACGGGCTCTGAGCCCTCCATGCCTTCGGCGACCTCGCGGGCTTCATAGAGGCGCGAGACCATGGCGAGCGCGTCGGGCAGCGCGTCCGGGCCCCAGGGAAGCGGCGAGCGGTAGTGGCTCTGCAGATAGTAAAGGCGGAGCGCCTGCGCGGGGAAGCTCGCGAGGGCGTCCTGAACGTTGATGACGTTGCCGAGGGACTTGCCCATCTTTTGGCCAGACGCCATCGTGAGGAGCCCGTTGTGGGTCCAGTAGCGGGCGTAGGTCTGGCCATGGGCGCATTCGCTCTGCGCGACTTCGTTTTCGTGGTGCGGGAAGACGAGGTCGAGCCCGCCGCCGTGGATGTCGAGGGTCGGTCCGAGGCGCGCGAAGCTCATGGCGGAGCACTCGATGTGCCAGCCCGGCCGACCGCGTCCCCACGGCGAATCCCACGCGGGCTCGCCGGGCTTTTCGGCCTTCCAGAGGGCGAAGTCGGCGGGGTCGCGCTTGCCCGAGTCGGCATCACCCGAGCGGAGCTCGTCGAGCTTCTGCCCAGAGAGCTTGCCGTACTCGGGGAAGGTGCGGACATCGAACCAGACGCTGCCATCGGCGGGGTAGGCGTGGCCCTTGGCGATCAGGGTCTCGATGAGCGCGATGATGTCGGCGATCGAGGTCGACACGCGCGGTTCGTGGTCGGGCGGGAGGAGACCGAGCCCGTGCGCGTCCTCGTGGAAGGCGTCGATGTAGCGCTGCGCGAGGGCCGCGGGGTCCTCGTGGCGATCATTCGCGCGGGCGATGATCTTGTCGTCGACGTCCGTGAAGTTCCTGACGAAGGTCACCTTCCAGTCGTTGCTGCGAAGCCAGCGGACGAAGGTGTCGAAGCTCACCATGGCGCGGGCATGGCCGACGTGGCAGCGGTCATAGACCGTCATGCCGCAGACGTAGAGGCCGATTTCGCCTTCGCGCTGGGGCTCGAAGGGGCGAACGTCGCGGGTGAGGGTCGAGTAGAGGCGGAAGGGGCGGGGATTCGTCATGGTGCTGCCTGTCGCGGTGGCCCATCCAGTGGGGCATCGGGCGGCGTGATATCAAAGCCCTGCGTTCTGGTCGAGCGATTGCGGCGACGGCCTCCTTGGAACACGGGAGTGTCGAGGCCAGGCCCCGTACTGAAGCGCGAAGAATCATCATTCGAGGCCTCGATGTTTCAGTGGCCTGTCATGTTGCCAGTCAGAGGCTACGAGGGAGGATGAACTGATTCCGTTGTGCGGCTGGAGTGCTACCTGCACAATCAATGGGGCGGTCGGTCTTTATGCCCAAGGAGTCGCACGATGTGCACGAAAATACTGATGG
>VFQT010004690.1_pt1 | contig 11068 bp, 10 predicted proteins | sample 3512381 | NCBI WGS metagenome assembly VFQT01 (sample SAMN10412376, study PRJNA504923) | tailings metagenome | isolation source: Relicate 2 Philex TSF3 active mining site | place: Philippines: Tuba, Benguet | collected 2017-08-29 | reverse complement strand
TCGGGCCCGCCAGTGCACCCAAGGCCGGCGCTTTGTCGCAGATCCGACCTACTGCGAGATCACGACCCCGGGATGTCGTCTTCGCTTGACCGGGTCTTGCGATGGTCGTCCAGGCGGTGAACCACGACGCCGTGAGGCGAATCCGGCCCGGTGTTGGGCGGGGAAACCGACTTCTTCCCACGCGCCCTGATGGCAGGGGTGATCAGCAGCACCACCACCAGCACAAGGATAAACCCCAGGATCAGACCGCCCAACTCAGGTCTCCTTCATTGCCGGGCCGATTCATTGCCAGACGAGCGTACCGCCACCGAGCGCATCGCGGGCACGGGTCGAAACGGGCCCGCCAGCCACGTCGTGCAGCGACAAGCCATCATATAGGGTGACTGGCCCGCGACGCAGCCCCTTGCGCGCACGCACCAGCACCCGGCTTGCGGCCGCTCCGGGCGCGGGGCGCATAGGCAGGATTCCGATTTCGCCGGTCCTCGGCCCAAGCAGTTCCAGCACGTCGCTCAGCGCCGCGGCCCGGTGAATGAGCGTTATCCTGCCTCCCGGCCGCGTGATGTGGTGCAGAAACAAGATCCAAGCCTTGAGTGGCGTCTCCGCCAGGTATGCAGCCTGCCGGCCGGCCGCAGGCGCGCGCACCGAGCCAGGCTCGAAGAAGGGCGGATTGCAAAAACTTTGGTCGAACCGGTTCTCCAGATTCGCGAGACGCTCGGCCACGTCGTGGGAGGTCAGCGTGACACGAGCCTCGAACCCGTTCGTAACCACGCCGAGCCTCGCAAGCGCCAGAGCTTCAGGATCGCGCTCGAAGCCCGTGAACTTACAGCCGGAGAGCCTGTGAGCGGCGCACAGCAGAGCAGCGCCCACGCCGCATCCAGCTTCGGCGATTGTTTCGCCCAGGCTCGCCGAAAGTGACGCCGCAAGCAGGACTGCGTCCATCCCGGCCCGATAGCCATTGAGGGGCTGAACAACCGTGACCGCGCCATCAAGAAAGAGGTCGTGCGTGATCCCAGACTCACTCACCCTGGTTGTTCGCCATAATCAAGATCGTCATTCTCAGGCGCTGGCCGGTCGAGCTCCTGGAGCACTGCGCGCGATTTCTGCGCATACTCGTCCGGGACGAGAATCCGTCTTTCGAATGCGGATATTCCTCCTTCTGCCGATGCCATGAATTGGTCGGCCACGAAGGGTTGGCACCCCGCGCGGGTGAGCAGGACCACGGCATAGTCGAGCCGGACAGGGTTGTTCGTGCGCAGGACTTCTATCATTCTCGCGACAACTTGCCACGCCGATGGCAGGACGGGAACCTGTTCATTGACCGGCTTCTCAGGCCTGAAATATCCTATATTAGCAACGGGCGTTTAGTCGTGTTGCAAGCGCAAGGGATGCCCATTGGCCCTGCACGCCGAAGTCCAGAAGCAAAGCGCATCCGCCGCCGCGCAACCAGCCTCATCGCAGCCGGCCGCGATGGATCGGCTGATGGTGCTTCTTGGGCCGGAACTTTCGGAAGTCGAAAAGCTGCTGTCTGAGCGGGCAGCAAGCCCGGTCGCGACCATTCCCGACCTGTCCAGCTACCTCATCGCTGCCGGGGGTAAACGACTGCGCCCAGTGCTAACGCTGGCCTCCGCTCGCGCTGTCGGCGGCAGGGGTAGTGAAGCGGCCGCCAAGCTCGCCGCCGCCGTTGAGTTCATCCATACCGCAACGCTCCTCCATGACGACGTCGTCGACGATTCCGACCTGCGTCGGGGCAAGGCCGCTGCCAAGAATGTCTGGGGGGCCTCAGCCTCGATTCTCGTCGGCGACTTTCTGTTTGCGCGCTCCTTTATGCTGATGACGGAGACGCGCGATCTGCGAATCCTCGATATCCTGAGCCGAGCTTCCTGCGTTATCGCGGAAGGAGAAGTTCGTCAGCTCGCCGCGCTCGGTAGGTCCGATCTCCCCGTACCCGAATACATGGCGATCGTGGAAGCAAAGACTGCTGCTCTGTTCGAGGCGGCTGCGCGCGCCGGGGCGTGTACCGCGACGCATGACACGGATGTGGCTGGCGCCATGGGCGAGTACGGCCGACGCCTGGGCCGCGCCTTCCAGATCGTGGACGACCTGCTCGATTATGGCGGGCTTACCTCGGTTATCGGCAAGTCGGTTGGCGACGATTTCCGGGAGGGCAAAGTGACTCTTCCCGTGATCTATGCTCGCGAAGCGGGCGATGCGAACGACCGCCAGTTCTGGGACCGCGTCATGGGCGCACGCGATCAACGCGAAAGCGACCTCGCCCACGCGATCCATCTGATCCGCGCCAGCGGGGCAGCGGATCGCACATTGGAAACCGCCCGCGTCGAGGCTGCCGCCGCCCGCGCCGCCCTCGCCCGTGCCGCTCGTGGTCCCTACCATGACGAGCTCGCAGAACTCGCTGACCAGTGCGTCAGCAGAGCGTTCTGACCCCTAAAGCAGGTCCGCTCCAACCAGCCCGTTTGCCACGCCGGCGCGGCGGATGCGCCAGTGCACCCAGGTTGAAATCGCAAGCAGCGCAGCGAAGGCGATCACCGGCGCATAACCGCCGATCATGGTCGCACCCAAGGCAAACAGGGCGGCGTTGAGCGCCCACACGGCGTGCACGCCCGCAACTTGGCTATGCTTCAGCCCCGTCTTCATCGCGATCTGATAGCTATGGTCGAGGTGCGCAACCCACAGCTTCTTGCCGCGCCTCGCGCGCCAGGCCAGCGTCAATATGACATCTGACAGAAAGGGCAGCATCAAGGTCGGCGGAACGAACAGGAGATCGGGTCGCAGCCGAACGATTTCGAGCCCCAGCCCGCCTAGCAACGCGCCGGAAAACAGGGCCCCGGCATCGCCGGCAAACAACAGACCTTGCACATTCCACACAAGAAAACCCGCCAGTGCACCCGCCAGGGCCGCAGCTGCAATCGCGATGTGCCACGCCCCAGTTGCCGCTCCACATGCCGCCAGCCCCAACGCCGCAATGCAGGCCATGCCCATGGCGAGCCCATTGGCGCCATCCATAAAATTCACTGCATTGATAAGCACAATCAGCCAAAGCGCCGATCCTGCGATCGCCAGCGCCATCGGCAACTCCGCAACAGCGCCTGGCCAGAAACCCATCGCGTCAGTGCGCAGGCCGAGCACCGAGACGCCAACAGCGACGGCGGCGATCAGGCCGAACTTCACGATAGCGCGCAGTTTCAATATGTCATCGGCAAGTCCGATGGCGAGCGCCGCAATCGCGCCAAGGCCCGCCACAAGCAGCATCGGATTGTAGCCGGTCCGGAAAAATTCCGCGTTGACCGCAAACGCCAGGGCAGCCGAGAGCGCCACCGCTAGTCCGCCTGCCGTCGGCACGGGCGCCTTCTGCAGCTTGCGGGCTTCGGTTGGCGCGTCGAGGATTCGCAGCGTGATGACGACACGGCACAGCAACGCCGAGGGCGCTGCGGAAAGCGCGAATACAACAAGCATCGACCAGATGTCAGTCATCGAGAGGAACGGGCGGAGCGCCACGAAGCGTTGTCGCCCTCACCCAGTATTTTCGCTTGGCGTCGCTGATCGCGGCGGCTGCGGCGATCGCCTGATCATCGCCCTCGAAGATCGCAAAACACGTTGGCCCGCTGCCAGACATTCGCGCCAGCAGGCAGCCCGGCTGGGCTTCCATCAGCCGCAGCGCGCGATTGATCTCGGGGCACAACGCCGTCGCGGCCGGTTGAAGATCGTTGCTGAAATCCAGCAGCACGTCGGTGAGACTCGCCGGGTCGGCGCCCCAGGGCGGTTCCAGCTCACGAAACGTCCGATTGGAGCCCATGCGGTCAAACTTGTCGAATACTTTGCGCGTTTCCAGCATGATCCCGGGATTGACGAGGATTGCCGGCAGATCCGGCGCGGCCACATCGACCAGCCGCTCGCCCGTGCCACGCATGAGCACTGGGCGCTGACGCACGCAGGCCGGCACGTCCGAACCCAGTTGCACGGCAATCCTCTCCAGGGCCGCTTCGCCGAACTCAACACCCCACATCTCGTTTAGCACGACAAGTGTCGCCGCCGCGTCCGAAGATCCTCCCCCAACCCCACCCGCAATCGGCAACACCTTGTGCAGCGTCAATGCAGCGCCGAGGCCGGTTCGGTCGCAGGCGTCGCGCAGCGCCATCGCCGCCGCCACGATGAGATTGTTGGGCGCCTTTGTTAGCTGCTTGGCGCCGGGTCCTTCGACACTGTACGAGACGTGGGGCGCTGGCCGCGCCATAACGCGATCTGCGGCGCGTGTGTCAGTGAACATTACCAGGCTGTCGACCGGGTGGAGCCCGCCTGGCCCCGGCGCGCCGACGTGTAGATAGAGGTTCACCTTCGCAGGCGCCCAGGCCGTAGAAAAGTTGGCGCGATCGGGACTTAAGCTCATGGGCGCGACGCTAGACGCGCTCCTGGGATGGCTGGCAAGCCCTTGTCGAGCTTTTCGCGCAGGGTGATCTCGCGCGCGGGTTCGGGCTTCAGGTCGAGGGCGGCGAGCCATTCGAAACGCGCCTCGCCCTGCCGACCGCCACGCCAGTAGGCGTCGCCAAGATGGTCGAGAATTTCCGGATCGGTGGGGGATAGCTCCGCCGCGCGCTCGAGATGCTCGATCGCCTTGTCGTATTGGCCAAGCTGAAAATGCGCCCAGCCTAGGCTGTCGATGATGTAGCCCTGGTCGGGCCGCGCCTCGGCCGCACGCGTGATCAGCGCCAATCCTTCCTCGATCCGCTTGCCCTGCCTTATCCAGCCATAACCGAGATAGTTTAGCAGCTCCGGCCGGTCAGGCTCGATCGCCAGCGCCGCCCTCAGGTCGTCCTCGGCGCCGCCCCAGTCCGCCGACTCGTTGCGCACGGTCGCGCGCGCATAGAGCACCATCCAATCGGAGTGGCCGTGCGCAGCATCCGCGGCGATCACCTGGTCGAAAAGCTTGCGTGCAACATCGAGCCGGCCGTTGAAGCGGTTGAGATCGCCCGCGCGCACAAGAATCTCGCGCCGCTGCGACAAGGCCAGCGCGCGATCTCCCATCACCAGCGCCTCGGCAGGACGCTCCTGAGCATTCAGCACAGCCGCAGCTTCCATCCGCGCATCCGCGGCCCAAGCTGAGTCGTCGCCTATTGCCTGCAGCGCCGCCAGCGCCGCGTCGGGCCGATCCTGACGCTCATACGCATCGGCCAGCGCCAGGCGGGCAGCCGCCAGATCCGGATCGAGCTGCAACACAAGGGCGTGACGCATCGCTGACAGCTCCGGGCTCGACCGTACGAGCCCTGTGCCCGAGATGACGAACATCGCCATCGCCGCACCATCGCGCGCATCGAGCTTAGGCCGTGCGATCTTCCGCCCGGCGTCGAGATCAGCCAGCACGCGTGCCACGCCGGGCCCCGCCGCGTCCTCACCCACGGACAGCGCGATCAGCTCGCGCGCGCCTTCTAGATTCCCGCGAGAGGCTTGAAGGCTCGCGCCCAGTGCGGCCACGGCATCACGTGTCGCGAGCGGCATTCGCAAAGCCTGGCGGAAGAACTCAGCCGCCTCATCGTCGCGCCCCGCTTGCATCAGCACCATGCCCTTGAGCGCCGCCTGCTCGCCAGCCACCATCCGCCGGCCAGGAAGTAGATCCGCCTCGGAGAAGCCGCGCTGCGGCGCCTCTGCCGCGGTCAACCAGACCGACAGAAAACCCGCAAGATCGACATTCAGCGCGCCGAGCACGGGCTTGCGCAGCCTTGCCTGTGCCGACTTCAGGCGACCCTCCGCGATATCGTCGACGATGAGTGCAAGCTGGGCGCTAGGCGCTTCGTCAGCCGCATCCGCCGGCGCGCCGCGGGCCAGCCGGATCGCGGTCGCCGCATCGCCCGCCGCCAGCGTCGAGATCGTCGCACGTTCGAGCAAGCCTGGATCGCCCGGCGAACTTGTCCAGGCGCGCCTGTAATAGGTAGCCGCGGACTCCGGATCGCCGGTCATGACGGCGTACCGCGCAGTGATGAAATCGGCGTACTCCTGCTGCGTGCGCAGTTCTTCCAGCACCTGCGCGGAGAACCATGACGGCGTCGCCGGCCCCAGGGCGCAGCCGCTGATCGCCAAGGCAGACAATACAGCTGCAGCAACCCGGAACGCGGGCGACAGAAATCCTGACCTCATACGGCCATGTTGCCTTGTGTCGCTTTCGGCATCAACCGTTAGCGGTCCGGCTGCCACGCTAGAAGATCAGATATCGCTGGTTCCCTCGTCGCGCGGGTTGAGCGGCACGGCTGGGGTATCCCGGCGTGCTGGCGCAGGCGTAGTGAGACCATCTTTCAGCTTCGCCTCGATCCGCCGTGCATTTTCCGCAGGGGGATAGGTCGCCAGCGCTTCCTGCCAGTACTTGCGGGCCTCGTCAGGCTCGCCCAGACGCCATTTCACGTCGCCCATATGGTCCGACAGCTCCCAATGGCCGAAGGGCGCGTAGGCCTCCAGCGCCATCTCGATAAAGCGATTGGCCTCGCGGAAGTCGCCATACTGATAGTAGGCCCAACCGATGGAATCGAGCAGGTTGGGCTCGTCAGGCGTGAGGCGGATCGCCTGTTTCAGCATCCGGAAGCCCTCCTCGAGTTCCTCTTCGCTCGCATAGCCATCCACCAGCGAGTAGCCGAGATTGTTCATCAGCCCGGTATCATTGGGCGAGTCGGCCAGCATGCGACGCATGATCGTGAGACCCTCCTGTCGCTCCGGCGTGTCGACCAGAAGGGAAGCAAGGAATTGCTGCGTGGGCGCATCATCGCGGATTGCGCGCGCCGCGCGGGCATCGCTCACCGCAAGGGCAAAGTCGCCGTTCTGGCTGTGCGCCTGCGCGCGCGTTAGCAGCGCAAAGACGCGCTGCGCATCCGTCATGCGCGCCTGACGCATCGCCTGGTCAATTAGTTGAAGAGCTCGCTCGATCCGGTTGGCAGAGATCAGGGAACTTGCCGCCTGCACCTTGGCATCCTGGCTGTTGTCGATCCTGAGAGAGCGTTCGACCATCGCCTCTAATGTCTCGGGAGATCCCAGCTGCAGCGCTGCCAACCCAGCCGTGGATTGGAGGAGCGCAGCATGCTCTGGGCGTGGATTGCCGATCTGCGCGATGCGCAACGCGGGCTCGAACTTGCCTTGTTCATAGAGCTTGCCTGCTTCGGCTATGCGGATGTCGCCATTGTCCGGATCAATAAGCAGCGCGCTCTGCCGGATAGACGACAAGAGATGATTGAACGGCGCCTTGGCGCCGCGGCCGCTCATCGCCGCGGTAATGATCTCCCGTTCCTCGACCAGGTTTGCAACGTCGCCCAGCGCCATCGCCATGGCCTGTTTCAGCGTGCGTGGCTTCCAGCGGTCATCGCCGGCTTTGGCGCGCTCAAGGCGCGACTCCACATACGCGTCCTGTGGCGATGCCGCGAGCAGCCGCGTCAGGAGCTCCACGGCCTCTGCGTCGCGATCGAGCCCGCGAAGCAGTTCGGCCTGCCGGAGCGCCAGAAGACGTTGCGCTGTGAACGAGCGCGCCCGAGCAAAATACGTCATCGATCCGGCCTCGGACGGATCCGGCGCGTCGAATGTATCGGGCGCTTCGCCATAGACGGCAAGCGCGCCGGCATAGTCGCCCAAACCTTCAGCGAGGAGTGCGCGATGCCCGAGAAGGGTGGCCGATGGCAGGGCGCGGCGCAGCTTTGCCATCTCCTCTTTTGCTTCTTCAGCGCGTCCGTTGAAGGCCATGACCCACGGACGCAACTGCACGCCGCTCATCCACTCCTGCGGGGGCTTGCCTTCCAGTGCATCGATCACTGATTGCGCTGTAGCGGGGTCGTCGGCGGCGAGCGCATCGACGACCATATAGCCCCAGGCCCCCGCGCTTTCCGAACTGGCGTAATCGCTGCGCACGCGCGTCATGAAAGCGTTCATGTCGGCGTTCTCGATCATCGCGTTCGGGCTCGCGTAGCTGGCCGGCGGATCGAAGGGCGCTGTGGTTACCGCCTCCGTCGAGGCCGGCGTGACCGGCCGGGCAAGGGCTGCTGCGGGATCGACTGGCGCATCTTCCACCGGCTGCGCGCTGATCATCGCGCGCTGCGTGGAGAGCGTGTCGCGCGGTAGGGCGCCGCAGCTGCTCATTGGCTGCACGCCGCCGCCGGTGAAGACGTAGACCGTCCGGCAGCCGCCTGCATCGCCGAACCCCGGCACGCCCACCCCGGCGCAGGCCGAAAGCAGCACGGCCGCCCAAGCCGCAATCATCAGGCGAGTTTTCTGTCGCTTCATCATACGACGCTATCCGAAGGCATGGGCAGGCTCAACCGAGCGAGATGCCCAGTTGCATCACCTATTCCGGCGCAAAAGCGGCGGATACCGAGCAGGCTGATGTCCCCGGTTCTGAACCCTCGTCGGGAAGCTACATGTTCGGGTAGTTTGGGCCGCCACCGCCTTCGGGCGTCGTCCAGGTTATGTTCTGGTTGGGGTCCTTGATATCGCACGTTTTGCAGTGGACGCAGTTCTGCGCGTTGATCTGGAAGCGCTTATCGCCATTGGCCTCCTCCACCCACTCGTAGACGCCAGCCGGGCAGTAGCGGTTCGACGGCCCGCCGTAGACGCCCAGCTCGCTCGCCTTCTGCAGGGCGAGGTCGGCCACTTTCAGGTGCGCCGGCTGGTCCTCGCCGTGGTTGGTGAAGGAGAAGGCTACGCTGGTGAGGCGGTCGAAGGAGAGCACTCCGTCAGGCTTTGGATAGACGATCTTCTTGTGCCTTGATGCAGGCTCCAACGACTTCGCATCGGTCTTGCCGTGCTTCATGGTGCCGAAGAATGAGAACCGCCCGAACAGCGTGTTGACCCAGAGGTCGAAACCCGTGAGGGGGATGCCGACGGCAGTGCCGAACTTCGACCACAGCGGCTTGGCATTGCGGACCGCCTTCAGCTCTTTTGCCACCCAGCTGGTCTTGAACGCTTCGCCATAGGTCTTGAGTTCGTCACCCTGACGGCCATCGATCACGGCTGCGAATGCCGCCTCGCCGGCCAGCATGCCCGTCTTCATCGCGTTGTGGCTGCCCTTGATGCGCGGCAGGTTCACGAAGCCCGCCGAGCAGCCGATCAGCGCCCCGCCCGGAAAGGTCAGCTTCGGAATCGACTGCCAGCCGCCCTCGGTGATCGCGCGGCTGCCATAGGACACGCGCTCTCCACCGACGAGATACTTTGAGACGTCCGGATGATGCTTGAAGCGCTGGAATTCTTCGAAGGGCGACAGCCACGGGTTCTTGTAGTTCAGGTGAACGACAAGTCCGATCGCCACATAGCGATCGCCAAAGTGGTACATGAACGTGCCGCCGCCGGTCGAATTCGACAGCGGCCATCCAAATGTGTGCTGCACGAAGCCCGGCCTGTGATGTTCCGCCGGAATCTGCCACAGCTCCTTAATTCCGATCCCGAACTTCTGCGGCTGCGAGTCCTTGTCGAGCTTGAAGTCCCGGATCAGCCGCTTGGCGAGAGAGCCGCGTACGCCCTCCCCGATCAGCACATACTTGCCGTTGAGCTCCATTCCGGGCGAATAGTTCGGGCCTGGCTCGCCGTTCTTTTCAATGCCCATCACGCCGGCGATAACACCTTTTACCGAGCCGTCTTCCCGGTAGGTGAGATCGGACGCGGCGAAGCCCGGATAGACCTCGACGCCAAGCGCTTCGGCCTGTTGAGCCATCCAGCGGCAGACGCTCCCCAGAGAGCCAATATACATCCCATGGTTCTGCAACATCGGCGGCATCAGGAAGACCGGCAGCGGCATCGAGCCCTGCTCGCCCAGCACCAGAAAGGTGTCTTTCGTGACCGGCGTCTCGAACGGACAGCCCTTCTCCTTCCAGTCTGGGATGAGCTCGTCCATTGCGCGCGGGTCCATGACGGCGCCGGAAAGTATGTGCGCGCCGACCTCGGAGCCTTTCTCCAGCACCACGACCGAGACTTCCTTGCCTGTCTCAGCAGCGAGCTGCTTGATCCGGATCGCCGCGGCGAGGCCCGCGGGCCCCGCGCCCACGATGACCACGTCGAAATCCATGGACTCCCGCTCGACGGCCTCAGTCATTATACCGGTCTCCGATACGCCTGCGGGAATCGTCGTTTTGCGGAAATTCCCATGCCCGCGGGCTAGTTAGCCTCATGGATCAGCCGCAACAAGGACAGAGTCAAAGGGCCGCATGACGCACCCCCAATCCAGCCTGGCCCTGCGTGCTCTTGCCGACTTCTGGGTCGACATGGGCCTTGAGGAAGCGCGGTCTTTGAGAACATGGCGCCCTGCCGGCGCTGTCTCGCGCGATGCGACGCCGGCCCGCGTGACAGCAGTTTCTCGAGCGCCGGACCTGCCCGCCGCGCCGCGCGCCGCCCCCCGCAAGCTCAACGGCAACCCCATCACCGAGGCGCGGCGGCTCGCCGCCCAGGCCAGCTCGCTCGCGGAACTCCGCACCGTCGTCGAACAATATGACGGCTGCCCACTGAAGAAGGCGGCCAAGACCACCGTCGTGTGCGATGGGACCTTCGACGCCGAGGTGATGATCGTCGGCGAAGCCCCCGGCGCCGAGGAGGACGCTCGCGGACTTCCGTTTGTCGGCCGCGCAGGCCAGCTCCTCGACCGGATGCTCGCCGCCATCGGGCTCAGCCGCCAGACGAATGTCTACATCACCAACCTGATCTACTGGCGCCCACCAGGCAATCGCGACCCGTCACCGGTCGAGATGCAGATGTGCGCGCCTTTCCTCCTGCGCCAGATCGAGCTGAAGCAGCCAAGGCTCCTGCTGACGGCCGGCAAGTTCGCCACAAGCGCCATGCTGAACAAGGACGACGGCATCATGAAACTGCGCGGGCGAAAGCTGAGCTACACGCAGGAGGGGCTGGGCTCAATTCCCTGCGTGCCGATGCTTCATCCCGCCTATCTCCTGCGCCGCGCCGAGGACAAGGCGAAAGCCTGGGACGACCTTCGCGCCATAGCCAGACTTTGCGACGAGCTTGGCATCACGCGCGGGCCAGCGCTCTGACTTGAAGCGCGCTGACGTGAATTGCGCATCGCGTTCCCCGCGCTACGCTCCCCGTCACA
>VFQT010004689.1_pt1 | contig 11069 bp, 9 predicted proteins | sample 3512381 | NCBI WGS metagenome assembly VFQT01 (sample SAMN10412376, study PRJNA504923) | tailings metagenome | isolation source: Relicate 2 Philex TSF3 active mining site | place: Philippines: Tuba, Benguet | collected 2017-08-29 | reverse complement strand
CTATCGCATAGGAAACAATCGAAGGCAGAAATTGTAAGATTTTCTCCTCGATTTTGCGATGTTGGGATCGCAAGGCAACAAAAAAGGCCCTTGCGGGCCCTTCTTGCACAGGAATTGATAGCTTACAGGTTTTGGGATGGTTACTGCACGTAAATTTCGCGGGGATGTGCACCGCCAAAGACCACTTTGGTTACGTTGCAAAGCCAAACCAAGGGTACTTCTGCCACGTTTGTGGCGTAGGTGGCACCCCATTGGTTGTGGTGGATCATCCGCAAATGAAATCGCGACGACAGGGGTTCCATGTTGGAGAATGTGAGTGTCACCCTCGGTTGGCCATCGCTCAGGTAATCTAGCATGGTGTCGGCCCCCGAAACCATCGCCAAATCGCCCTTGGTTCCCAGTCCTTGTTCAATGAAAGCCGGAAAATCAATGTACCAGCCGGTATTGTCCTTGTAAAAATCAAACGTGTGCGTCTGTGGACGCATGAATGTGGTGTTTTTTCTCTGTGTAGCGGTCATGTGTTGGTCTCCTTTCGTGATTCAAAATTCGCCCCTTGGAAGGGTGGTTCACGAAATTGACAACCTTGTTGAAATGGAATTCCGTACTTTTGATTCTTCGCCGATAGCCATGTCGATCATCGCCCTCTACGTTCAAAAAGGAGAAACGCCTTACCGACAGTTTTTCCAAGACAACCTGTATGCGCTGCAGCTGGGGTTTCAACGTCGTGGGCTCAATTTGGTCTTCCTGCCGGCCATCACCCAGCACCAAAATCCCAATTTTACCGAAGGGTTGCGGCAGTATTTGGAGGTGTATTACCCGAGTTTCCGAAAACTAACGGCTGTGCAACAGCAACAAGCGCTGTTCATTGTGGCTTCCACCTCATCCGAGGAGGACGTGTACCAGCAGCTCGATCATTTGTTTGGCCTCAACTTGCAGGAAGGCGCCTTTCTGTTTTACCTGAAGCCCGGTCATTTTGAGTTTGAGCGATTGCCGTCTGATGTGGATCCTTCCGAGGCGCTCGCGGAATTTTTACAGTTTCGTAGGGATGAAAACGCATCGACATCCATAAGAAAATCGCGCTTGCAACTCGATCCCCTCCACTTGGAGGAGTTCATGGAGTCGCAGGATTGGGATCCCCAAAAGAGCCTGTCGCAGTTCGATTTTACCGAATTGGTGGAAACGCATCGGCCCGAAATGGCATCGTCGAAGTCGGAGCCGGATTCAGTGGTGGACGCCTTGGAGCGGTTGGTGCGGAATGATAGGGCGGTAATCTCGGCCGAAATGCAGCGATTGTTTGATACGGTGAATGCGTTGCAGTTGGATCAGGGCATGCGCGAATTGTTGGATATCACCTTGGTTCGATACGGCGAAATGCTGGGGCACAGAGAGGGCGGATTAAACAAGTTGTTGCAGATGGATGAGCCGATGCGATTGCTAAAGCCTTTAGAAGTGGTTCGATTCGATGCCGATGGCAAACTCTTTGTGGGCCGTGAACGGGTGAAGATGAATCCGATTTGTAGGGCGGTGTACCGACTCTTTTTCAATCACCCCGAAGGCATTGATTTGCCATCGCTCAGCGACCATCGCGAAGAATTGCTGTCGATCTATGTAAACATGGCCACCCACACCAACCGGTCGGTGTTGGAGAAGCGCATCCAATTGATTTGCGATCCCCGGGAGAATAGCATTAATGAGAAGTTGTCTACGATCAACCGGATTTTTGAGGATTTGTTGGGCGAGGAGGTGAGTGTGCCGTATCAGATATTGGGCATCCGCGGCGGTCCCAAAAAGATCAATTTACGTCCCGAATTTAGGGGGTGATTGCCATTTGTATTTCGTAACTTTGGTCTATGGATGCCAAGAATCTGTATATCATCGCGGGATGCAATGGCGCAGGAAAAACTACGGCATCATTTACCATTTTGCCTTCGATTCTCGATTGTAAGGAGTTTGTCAATGCGGACGAAATTGCCAAGGGTTTGTCGCCGTTTCAACCTGAAACAGTGTCGTTTGAGGCCGGCAGAATCATGCTTCATCGCATCGAGGAGTTGGTTAAATTGGGTGAAGACTTTGCGTTTGAAACCACTTTGGCGAGCAAGATATATCGGGGAAGAATTCAGGCGGCACAAGCAAAGGGATATCGCGTAATTCTACTTTTTTTCTGGCTGCGCGATGCGGAATTGGCAAAGTTTCGGGTGAGTTCTCGCGTGAAGGAGGGTGGCCACAACATACCGGAGGATGTGATTGAACGTCGTTACGTGGCCGGCATTCGCAACTTGTTTGATATTTACCTGGAAATAGTGGATCAGGCACTACTTTTTGATAACTCAGAGGGAAAACACGAATTAATTGCAAAGAAGTCCCGTGATAGTGCGATTATTGCAGTGTCAAAAGACAAGTATTATCAACTTAAACAATGCAATGAAACAGCAGAATAAAGAAATCGTGGCTACAGACAAAATCCTCAAAGGATTGGAATTGGCCTACGAGAAGTTGATTGAATTTAAAAAATCCAAGAACAGCAAAATGGTGGTTGTCCGTGAGGGTAAAATCGTTTTCTTGGATCCTGACGATTGCAGGTAAAAGATTTTCACAAGGTTGTCAAAATCGGGGTAGGGTGATGATGGGATGGACCTTTGTGTCCTAATCCTTTATCGCCATGACAAACAACAACACCCCCCAAGATCAGGCTCAGTCCAACGCCTTAACCAAAAACGCCATCACCCTTTTTATCATCGATCAAAGCGGGAGCATGGAACCCTTGAAAGCGGCTACCCAAGAAAGTCATTCTGCGGTCATTGCAAAAATTAAGCAGGAGAGCATCGATATGCCAACCCTTCATCAGTATACCAATACTTGGGCTTTTGGCCATCATCAAGTGTTGGAGCAACAGCCTTTGACGAAAGTGGTCGCCAGCGAATTTTATCCCGAGTTGTCGCTCCGTTGCATTGGCTCAACGCCCCTGTTTGATGGGATAGGTCGTGCCTGCAGCGACCTGGAGATGCGCTTGCAAAATTTGGGTTTTTCATCAGACAATACCCTAGTAACGGTGGCTGTATTCACCGATGGTGAGGAGAATTCGAGTCGTACCTACACCCAAGCCGAAGTCAAGCGATTGGTGACGCGATTGAAATCAAAAGGCTGGGTCTTTAACTATTACGGCACCGATGTTTCTGTGGAAGAAATGAAGGAGAGATTGGCGTTCGATGATGGCATGATGATGGATAAAAACCCAACTTCTTTCAAGATGGCCATGCACGATTTTGCCGTAAAAAGTACCCTACTGAAAGGCGATTGGATCAAAATGGATAAGGGAGATTTTGAACATTGACCCACAACTTTTTGCAAAAATCGCAAGAGATTTTGATGCTCTGCGTGATTCTGAGATATTTGAATCTTTATGAATTCAAATTTGGTTACAAACAATATAAATCGGGGGAGTTACATCCCCCTTTTTTCATGGAATAGAAGCGTTTTGGTGGCTTTTATCCTTTTGTTGAATAGTTCAAGTCTTTTCGCTCAAACAGACACTGCTCAAGTTTTAGTGCCCAATTTTCGCATTCCCGTGAATATTGAGGCCATTTCATCAGTGTTCAATCAGGAAAACATAAATGCTACACAAGATAGCGGTGAGATATCCTATCAATCGCTGCCTGTTTTTAAGGAATGGAAGTCTTTCCGAAGAACCCGTGTCATTACACTTCCAACGAAGGTTTGGCAAAACTTAGGCGATACGATGATGGATGGTGATGTGGGAATGTATCGGAAACGCGTTGTAAAGGAATCTGGACGATTGATAACCGCAACCGAAAAGGGTATTTGGATTTATCAGAATCGTGACAAAAGGGTGGTTTATTTTCCATACGATGTGATTGAATTGGTAAAGAGTGGCAGTTCCACGGGAAGGACCATGTATTTGGCCGCTGCACCCGTGGTTGCAGAATTGGCCATTTGGCTTTCCTTGGATGCATCGGGCGCAGATATTTATGGTTCAGACAACGGTTTAATAGGCGGTGTAATCGTGTTTTTAACAGGAGCAACTGATTTGCTCTTGTGGAACGATTATATGGGTAAAAAATCAACCAGTCCTTTGTGTAAACTGAGGATTCACGGGGATTCAACCCTAGGTATCACCTTTAAGAAATATGCAGAAGGCGGTCATACAAATTTGAAGCGTTCTGCCGTTGATATTTTATTCTCAAACAAAGGCATGGGCGGTGTGAATCTATTTCCAAGGAACTTTGTAAGACGGACATCCCTAAATCCACTGAGCTTCCCGTCAAAACCAATCGCAACCATGGGCGTGATGCAATAGTTCTTAACTATTTCTGTATTTTTGGGGGTTAACCTATGAATAAAATTGTTCATTCTTTGTTGAATCGTTTGGGATATACTGTTGCAGCATTCGCGCTTTTCTTGATTCCTGGACTTGGGCAAGCCCAAAAGGCCGGTGACACCATCCGGGTGAAGACCTTTCATTATGGCACCAACAACCGGGATACCATCGCCAATTTTCCCGACGGTAAACTGGAGTATGAAAAGATCATTTTGCGCTATGCGATGCGCTGTAAAAACGGGCTGATATCAGACGGAACCAACCGGAACAAGGGCTGTGGCGAGTGGGATTATTCCTGTAATACGTTCTTGGTGGATTCATCCAAAGTGGAGGTAATCCCTCAAACGGCGCCCAAATTTGTGGTATCGAACTTTTCAGGCAACCAATTTGCCTACACCGCGAAACCGGTGTACGATTATTATGATTATACCGTAAAACAGGTATCGATATCGGCCAAATCCAACACTTCCCAACATACCGTAGGGAATGCGAGCAGCAACGTGTACGAAGCCATCAATACTTCACAAAAATCGGGTAAAACCCAAGTGTTGTATCGCGCCCAGGAGTTGCTCGATGCAGGCTTTATTGCAGGCGATATCCAAGGCATTGCACTGAATGCGCAGGCAGCGGGCAAAGCCAATTTCTTGAGAATTCGGGTGCTTCAAACAGCGCTAAACCGTTTGAACGCGGCCTCACCCTTGTTAACAGGATTCACGGAGACATATTACAATACCGTTGATTTTGTGGCTGGCAGCAATGAAATTGTGTTTCACACTCCATTTACATGGGATGGCGTGAGTAATTTGGTGTTTGAATTTGCGTTTACCAATGCATCGCCCGGACAAGGGGTGGTATTGGCTGGATATTCCGATACGGCCGTGAGTATGCTGTCGGCCAACAACAATTATGCGGTGGATTTGGCCTCGAACGGACAAATTACGCTGGCGGCAGATAGTTTTTCAACCATCAACAAAGAACTGTCCGTGGCTTTTTGGGCCAAGGGGGATGTGGATGCGTTGCCCACCAATACCTCTGTTTTGTATGCGTGGAACACCGACCCCAATCAACGGCAGTTGAATATCCATTTTCCATGGTCGGACGGAAACATCTATTTCGACTGTGGCTATGTCGCCGGGGGATTTGATCGGATCAATAAAGCCGCCACGCCGGCGGAATACGAAGGCAACTGGAATCATTGGGTGTTTACCAAAAATAGCAGCACCGGTACGATGTCGGTTTACCTGAATGGCACCCTTTGGATGTCGGGGACGAGCAAAACCAAAGCCATAACCATCAAGAATCTCTTACTCGGTACGGATCAAAATGGGAACAACAATTACAAGGGCAAAATCAACCAACTCAGCGTTTGGAATAAAGTGTTGACCGCCACGGAAATCAAAGATTGGATGAATAAAAACATCGACCAATCTCATCCCAAATACGCCAATTTGGTGGGGTATTATCCCTTTCAAGAGGGCAGTGGAAGTACGATGGGGAACAGGGTGTCTACAAAACTATCGACCGGAAAAAATGTGGGTTGGACTTATGATCGCGGGGATGATTTGAATCGCAATTTTACCGAAAATACCCAGAAGCCGCAGCTCACTGTGCTTGCAGGCAATTACACCCGCAGTGTTGTTTCAGTTGAACAGCGCGACTCCATTGTGCGTCCTTCCAATAGTATCAATCGATACCGCATCGAAGACAAATCGGGCGCCGGCATTGTGACCCATGATTTGTTAAAAATTGATAGCAGTTTTTCATTGTATGAGGCCCGTAAATCCATGGTGTATAAGGGAGAAACGGGTGTACTGCTCGATTCTATCGCGGTGAAATCGGATGGCGTATTGGATTTGGTGAAGTTGAATTACTCGTTGCGTTTTCCATGGTATAACGAATTGGTGTCGTTTGTAACGCCTTACGGAATCAATTTGGATTTGGGTTTAGCGGGTAAGAGTTGGTATTTCGATATGACGGATTTTGCGCCGTTGTTGAAGGATAAAAAGCGGCTGGTGGTGGCCATGGGCGGACAGAATCAGGAGCAAATGGAGATGGAGTTTTTGTTCATTGTGGGCAAGCCCGTACGTCCGGTTCTCTCGATGAATCAGCTGTGGCAAGGAGGTGCGCGATTGGGCGGACCGGGTATCAACAGCATTTTGAACAACAATGTGTTTGCGCCGGTGAATGTGCCGTTGTCGGCGGCGGCCAAATCATTCAAACTTCGTTCAACCATTACGGGTCACGGCTCGGAAGGGGAGTTTGAGCAGAATGGGGGTCCCATTACACACACCTTGAATGTGGCAGGCAATGCCATGAGCTGGAACTCGGTGATGGATTGTTCGGTAAATCCCATGATTGCACAGGGCGGTACTTGGCTCATTCCCCGTCAGGGATGGTGTCCGGGCTGGCGCTCGAAGTTGATGGAGCACGAAATCACAAAGTTTGTGACCCCAGGCAAAACGGAGACCATCGACTATGAAATCTCACAACCCGTAAAGTCTGGAGATTATCGCTACATCGTGGCGCACCAATTGGTAGCGTATGGCGACATGAATTTCGATAACGATGTGCGGATAATGGAGGTGTTGAGACCTACCGGCGACTACGAATTTTCGAAGGCCAATCCCATGTGCGCTCAGCCATCGGTGTTGGTGCAGAATACAGGCAAATCGGCCGTTAAAACCATCAAATTTACCTATTGGATGAACGATGCCTCGGTAAAGCAATCTTGGCATTGGGCAGGGAATTTGGCCTCGTTGGATACCGCTACCATTGTCTTACCCACCTGGGATTTGTGGGCCTATGGCATGAAGGGGTCGAACAATGTATTCCACTGTGAGGTGTCGGAGGTCAATGGAACAATTGATGACTATCCGTTGAATAGTACAGTACAGAGCGAAGTTGCCATTCCGGATGTGTTGCCAGGGAATTTCAAGATTGAGTTCCGTACAAACAATTTCCCTACAGAGAATGCGTTCAAGCTGCTGGATGCCGATGGAAAGGTGGTTGTGAAAGACAGTTTCACGGTAGCCAATAAGACTACAACGTATACCCTAAATCTGAATGGATGTTACAAATTGATTGTGTACGACTACGGATTGGATGGGTTGAATTGGTGGGCCAATACGGCACAGGGGACGGGCGCGGTACGATTGAGGAATGCGACCACCAATGCCATATTGAAGACCTTTATTGCCGATTTCGGTAGTTATTTTGAGTATAGCTTCACCACCAATTACGCCTTGCGAAATTCGGATCAAACGCTAGAAAATGCGGTGAATTTATATCCCAATCCGGCCAGCGGACAATTTTCATTGGAGGGGGATCGTTTAGACGGCGCGCGCCTGGTGGTCAGGGACGTGATGGGAAAATCGGTGGCGGAAATTTCTCAGGTGGGCGGTAATCGTGCCAACTTCAATACGTCTTTGTGGTCGAAAGGAATCTACACGGTAGAAATCACCCTGGGCGATGCCAAGACCACAAAAAAAGTGGTGGTGTATTGATTGCTTTGTAGTTACGGCCATTGTAAGAGTTGCGGTTTTCCGTAAAATTGAGTCAAGGCAGTTGCGATTTTCCGTAATTGAACCTCGGGCGGCTGACGTACTTTCACCTCATGAATTTTTCTTCTCGTTTGCGCGTGTTTGGGAGTGTGTTGCTCCTGCTATCTGTTACCATTCTCAATGTGGGAGCCCAGGCAGTGGATGCGCCCCTTCCGTTCGACAATCGCATCAAAACGGGCGTACTGCCGAATGGCCTGAAATACTACATCAAACCCAATCCCAAGCCAGAGAAAAAAGTGGAGCTCCGCTTGGCCATCAACGCAGGATCGCTGCTAGAAAACGAGGATCAACAGGGAATGGCCCATTTCATCGAACACATGAATTTCAATGGCACAGAGCACTATCCCAAAAATGACTTGGTTGATTACCTGCAGTCCATTGGCGTACAATTTGGGGCGGACCTGAATGCCTACACCGGTTTCGATGAAACGGTTTACATTTTGCCTATTCCAACCACAAACCCAGAAAACGTAGAAAAAGGATTCGAAGTGCTATCGGACTGGGCTCAGAAGGCGTTGTTTACTGACAAAGACATCCAAGAAGAGCGCAGCGTGGTTTTGGAAGAAAGCAGGGGAGGAAAGGGCGCCGATGATCGCTTGATGCGTCAATATTTGCCCAAGCTCATGGCTGGTTCGCATTATGCGAGTCGCTTGCCCATTGGCAAAGATGAAATTATTCAACATGGCAGCGCCGAGGCCATTCGTGCGTTTCACCGCGATTGGTATCGACCCAATTTGATGGCGGTGATGGTGGCCGGAGATATCACCGTGGAACAAGCAGAAGCGTTGATCGCGAAATACTTCTCCACGCTGACGAACCCCGCATCGGAGCGACCCAGAGTCAATGCGGTTGTGCCGGCGTACACTAAAACAGAGGCGATGGTGCTGACCGACAAAGAAGCCACAAATCAGCAATTCTTGATGATGCATTCCGCGCGCAAAAGAAGCATTCACAAAACCGTGGGGGATTACCGCGAAGGCATGGTTCAGAACCTGTTTTTGGGGGCGCTCAACAATCGCTTGGCGAAACTGACCGAAACCGCAACGCCTCCTTATTTAGCGGCCTTTGCCGATGTGTCGGGCTGGGCCAGAGATTACGAATCGTTTCAGATGATGGTATACGCGGGCGCCGACATGCAAATTGGCATTCAAACGGCCTTGGGAGAATTGAAACGCGTGCGGAGTTTCGGATTCAATCAATCGGAAATGGATGTGATCATGAGCAGCATGGTCAGCAGCATGGAAAAGAGCTACAATGAGCGTAAGAACCGCCAATCTAGCAGTGTTGTGGATGAGTTGGTCCGTCACTTTTTAAAGCAAGAATCCGTGCCCGGCATCGAAACGGAATATCAATATTATTTGGACCTGTTGCCCACGATTACGGTTGAGGAAGTGAACCAAATGGCGAGAAAATGGCTGGCGGATGACAAACCTTACTTTGCTTTGGCTACGGGTCCGTCGAATTCTCCGTTGGCGAAATTGAGCAGCAAGCAACTGTTGAAATGGGTAAAGAATGCGCAGAAGCAAAAAGTGGTTCCCAACCTCGAAAAAGCATTGCCCAAGTCTTTGCTATCGGCGATGCCCAAATCAGGGTCGGTGGTTTCAACATCAGACGATGCACGATTTGGGACGCAGACTTTGACGCTGAGTAACGGCATCACAGTAACCATCAAGTCCACCGATTTTAAAAGTGACGAGATCCTTTTATACGGCATGGGCAAGGTGGGTACGGAGAACTTTGTATCGTCCGACAAAGTCAATGGTCGATACATGGAGGAGATTGTCCCTCAGATGGGCTACGGGGAGTTTACGCCCTCGGCTTTGGGGGATTTTTTGGCGGGCAAATATGCGAACGTGGATCTAGCGCTGTCGCCCACTCAAAGTCATGTATCGGGGTCCTCGAATGTGAAAGATTTTGAAACTTTGCTAGCGTTAACGCATCTAAAGATGACATCGCCCAGAAAGGATGAGGAACTGTTTAAAGGGGTCATCTCTGTGGTGGAGTCTCAAATGAATAACGTGAAATCAGAGCCCCAGTATGCTTTCATGGATTCGGTGTCCAAGGCGATTTACCAAAACGATGCGCGAATGCCAATAAACATTCCATCGGCAGGGGAGATTGCGACGATGGATCCCGACAAGTGCTTAAAAATCCATCAGGAGGTATTTGGGAATGCGGAAGGGTTTCAGTTTTTTGTGGTGGGGAATGTGCTGGCCGATTCGATTCAGCCGTTACTGGAAAAATATTTGGGAAGTTTGCCAGTTCAACCCCGTGGAACCGTGATTTCTGATGCGGGATTGCGACCCATTCAGGGATTGAACGAACTTAAGTTTTATCGAGGCGCAGAACCCAAGAGTATGATCCTTGAGGAATACTATGGAACAGGCAGTTTCGATAAAGATTTTGGATTTCACGCGAATTTGGTTGGACAAGTGGTGAATATCAAAATCATAGAGGAGTTGCGTGAAAAGATCGGTGGAATCTACAGTGGGGGCATCCAAGTGGAAGTAGAAAAAGAGCCGTATTCCAATTTCTCGGCGATTTTGTTTTTGCCCTGTGGTCCGGAAAGCGTGGATACCTTATTGGAGGCGGCACATATCGAATTGGCGCGATTGAAGCGTGAGGGTCCCACCGAAAAAGATCTGGAAAAAGTGAAAAAGGCAACGCTGGAGTCGTACCGAGAAAGCGTTAAAACCAACGGCTACTGGATCGGTGCGTTGGCGGAAATAACAAGGCATCCGGAAAAGGCTCAGGAGTATTTGGACGTTGAGGCGAGAATCAATGCTGTGACCGTGGCGGATTTGAAAGCGGCGGCCAATGTGTTGTTTTCAGGTGAGCATGTATTCCGGGCGATTTTATATCCGGAGAAATAAGCGAAATTTGAGACTATGTTGGCCTGGGAATTATCGGACAATCAACTCAAAAAGACCTTTGAATTCCAATCGTTTGAAGCGGCGATGGATTTTATGCAGCGCGCAAGTGGGGTGATTGCGGCATTGGGTCATCATCCCGAGTGGACGAACGTCTACAACCGGGTTCATGTTTCCTTGTGCACCCATGATGCCGGCCATGTTGTCACACCCAAGGATTATGCATTGGCTGAAGCCTTGGATAATGTGTTTTTGGATGGGTAGTTTGTTGTAAATCAATATATTTGAATATGGACGATTTAA
>VFQT010004687.1_pt1 | contig 11077 bp, 4 predicted proteins | sample 3512381 | NCBI WGS metagenome assembly VFQT01 (sample SAMN10412376, study PRJNA504923) | tailings metagenome | isolation source: Relicate 2 Philex TSF3 active mining site | place: Philippines: Tuba, Benguet | collected 2017-08-29 | reverse complement strand
GACTGTGGTCCACGTGTCGCCGACGCCGAGCCCGATGAGCCTTTCGAGACGTTTCTGTCCGAGGGTCGGGCACTTCAGGCCGTCCTCGTCGCGGCGGCCTCGGTGGATGTGTACAGCGCGAACATCCTCGATCTTCAGGCGATCGCCCTCGGAGATGACGAAGGAGATGTCGAAGAAGCTGTCGTCGACAGGGAGGATGCGGATGCGGATGTCGACTTCACCGAGTCCCGCCTGGGTATAGAGTCGCTTGAGCGACTCCTGTTGGCGCATGACCTGCTCATTGAGCTCTGGCGCGAGCGGGTCGACGTCGAGGGCTGTTCCAGGGCGAAGGAAGATGCGCTTCAGGATGTCCTTGCGACGAAAGACGTCGTTGCCCTCGACCCGGACGCGGCGGACATAGGTCATGGGGGTGACCGACATGACGAAGCGGAGCCCTCCCGCGATCGGTTCGCAGCGAAAGGTGGCGCGCTTCGCGAGGCGTGCAATCTCGAGTCCGCGTTCGAGGAGGGCAAACCGGATATCTTTGAGGGGCTCGCCGAGGGGAATAATCGAGAGGATGCGAATCAGGGGGCCGCGGCTTGCACACACGCCTTCGCAACCCTCGAGGTGGGACTCGAGGATGGGCTCGTCATTGCAACCGTCGACCGCGGCATGGGCAAGGTCGGGTATGGCGAGCGCGAACAGCAGGAATAGGGCGCGGCTCATTCGAGGGGAATCCGATAGCGGCAACGAGCTTCGTAGGTCTCTTCGGTGGTGGTGACGCCGTCGCTCCGGCGAAGAGTGCCTTCGCAGACGACGTCATCGCCTATCGACAACGAGAAGCGCGCGCGAAGCGTCGTCTCTGTGTCATCCGAGATGGTCGTCGTGTCAAAGCAGAGATTGGGGGCAAAGCATGTACCGACGCGGTATTCGAGCCCGCCCTTCTGGTCGAGTCCGACGGAGGCGCGCCTCACGAACGGGGCCGCGAGGATGGTATTGATGACATTCGAGAGGTCGGCGGAGACGAGGCGACTCTCCTGGGCTCGGTCGATGTCGTTGCGCGGTTTGCCGGTGAGCAGGAGCGATTGGATGTCGGCTTGGTCGAGGGTCGCGTCGTCGCTCAACAGCTCGATCTTGAGGTCGGGTAGGCGGCCTGACATGCGCAGGGTAATCGTGACCTCCTTCTCGTCTTCTTCCTGGAGTGCGGTCTGGGCGCGTTGGACATAGGTGATAGGGGTCTGAGCGGTGACCTCGACGAGTGGGTGGGCTGGGTCGCCGTCGAAGTCGATAGCGCCCGCAGTGACCGTGAAGGTCCGTTCGAAGACGAAGTACTGCAGGGTGCCGCCCGGGAGGAGGTCGACGCGCCGGTACAGGCGCGGCTCGTCGGGTGTGCCCTGGAGCGTCAGGTCGAGGCGGACTGGCAGGTCCGTGCGAGCGAGGGGGAGGGCTGCCTGGATTTCGAAGTCGCTTGCCGATACGTTGAGGTCGAGCCGGGCTTGCCTCAGCGCGGGAAGAGAGTCGAGGAGCGAAGTCGAGTAGGTCTCTTCGCGGGTGCCGAGCGCACCGCCGATGGCTCTTGCGAAGGTGTCGAAACTCTTTGTGAATCGTCCGTCGCTGAGCGCGATGTCCCCACCGAGTCGGACGCTCGGCTCCGGGCTGCGGAGTCCACTCGCGACGAGTCTCACATCGGGGTTGGCCGTGAGCGTGAACTCGCCAGGCTTCTGAAAGGCGAGGTCTGTCCCGGAGAGCTGCAGATCGAGTGCGTCGGGGAGGAGAGAGACGAAGTCGATGCGGCCGCTCAACGCGAAGGTCCCCTCGTCGAGCTCGCCGCGAAGAGGCGCACCATCGCTGAGTCCGCCCACGACCAGACTCTGTTCGAGTCCGCGGGATCTCAGCAGCAGCGTCGATTCGTCGCGGATACGGACCTCACGCCCAGAGCCGCGGGGAACGAGGATGATGTCACGAGGACCAAGCCGGCCAGTGGCTACAGGTGATGTGAGACTTCCGGAGATGGCGAGGACCGGGCCGTCGAGACACTTGTCAGGGCCAACGCCGTCGCGGGCTTCGGGGTCTTCGAGGATCTCGAACCGGCCCTGCGACACCGAGAAGATGTCGTCGAGTCCTGGGACGAGGCCGAGATCGGCCGTGCCAGTGAGCTGAAAGGCGAGGCGTCCGGCCTCGAGGTAGCCGCAGGCCCCGAGTGTCGATTGAGCGCCGCCTTGAGACCCGCGAGGGCGCAGGCTCGTCGGCAGAAGTCTGAGGCGGTCTGCGGCGCTGACGATGACGAGTTCGCCCGCGTTGGTCCAGCGGAGACCGCGGTCCTTGACGATGAGCTCCATGGCCTCGGGCTTTGCCCGAAGACGCGCGGAGAGGGTTGATGCCCGGAGGTCGACCTCGACCTCGGCGGAGGCGCTGCCGACGATGTCGATAGGCGCGTCGCGAGCTGATGGCACAAAGTCCGTCAGACGCTTGTTCCGGCCGCTGATGATGGTCTCGAAGCGCATGGGTCTCAGGCTATCGAGGGTGAGGACGCCGCGCACGAGCGAATAGCCTGGGAAAAAGGCGTCATCGAAGGCGGCGAGTTCGACCTCGCGCCGCTTGCCATCGCCTCTCGTGCTGAGTTGCAGCGAGGCAGAACCGAGGCGGATCTCATCGAAGCGGGCCGCGTCGACTTTCAGGGTGCCGATGAATGACGGTTCAGTCGTCGAGCCGCCGAGCGTGAGGCGGCCACCAACGGTGGCTTCGAGACCCGGGACCGCGGTGCCGAGGCTCTTGATGCGCGACAGTGCGAGGGGGGCGAGCTCGAGGTTTCCCGACAGCGGTCTCGACGCGTCCTGCCCACGAGCGGGGCCGACGGCGAGCTGTCCCGTGAGTTCGAGTCCGCTCGGCTGCGTGATGCGTAGACGCGCGAGGGTGACGTCGAGGCCGGGGCGCACCTCGAGGTGGGTCGTCAGACCGAGCTCCCGTTCTTCGCCGAGCTCGATGTGGTGGAGCTCGACGTCGGCCTGACCACGGAGTGACACAAGCCCGCCTCGCGGCGAGCGCAGTGCCCCAGAAAGGGTCCCTCGAGTGATGTCGAGGCGGGCGTTCGGGCCAAGCTCCGGAGAGAGGGCCGAGAGGTCGAGGCCTTCGAGAGCTCGGACATCGAGCGAGAATGGCATCGTGTCCGACAGGCGTGGTGGAATGCCTGTGCGTGGCTCGAAGAGGCTGATATGGCCGTTGAGATTGAAGCTGCCGAGCCTTGAGTTCGACCGCATACCCTCGAGTCCGAGGGTCCCTTCGGTCAGATCGATTCGTCCTGTCACCTGGCCGAGGGCGCGGCCGTCGAGCTCGGCTCCCGTCCAGTTGACGAGCCCCGAGATGGTCGGCGCCTCGAGGCTGCCCCTGATGACAGCATCCTTGAAGACGAGGCGCCCAGCCGCATCGGCGAAGGGGCCTGTGAGTTTCGAGATGTCGCCCAAGCGCAGGTAGGGTTCGAGGTCGAGCACTCCGGAGGCGAGGTCGATTCGTCCTGCGAGACGCGCACGGTGTGGCCCGGCGTCGAGTCGCAGCCCTTCGATGGTGAGGCCTTCCATCAGAGGCACATCGCTATCAGGGCCGAGCGTTCGAAAGACTTTGCGTTCGAACGACACGCGGCCTCCAGCGCTCCATTCTCGGGGCAGGCCTTCGACGACGGGAGCGGCCCAGACCACTTCCAGGCCGCTCTGTTCCGAGGTCGGCCGGTCCGTCAGTTCGGTCGGGGATTGAATGACGCTCAGGTCGAAACGGGAAGAGCCGTCGAGAGGTCTCTGCCCCCGAGTCATCGCAAATGAGCCCGACCACCGCCCCTCAGGCAGGAGGGGAACATCGAGGACCGTTGTCAGAATAGGGCCGATGTCCAACTCATCGAGTGTCACGAGTGCCTGGAGGTCTCGGCTCGAGTCATCGCCTTCGCCCCGAGGCTCCCAGGAGAGATCGGACACGGCGAGCTGACCTCCGGCGAGGTTGGCGTGACCTTCGTCGAGTGTCACTGCGTGGAGTCGTGGCTCAGCTTGGGTCCCTCTCGGAAGAAATCGGCCAGAGGCGCTGAGAGCCTCGAGTTCGAGGGGGCCAAACCGAGCAGCAGGGCTAGTGAGCCGCCATCCCGTCTCGACCTGTTGCAAGTCGCCGCGTCCACGGACCGAGAATTCGAAGTCCCCTTCGGCGGCGCCACGAAACAAGGTACCGATCGCTCGAGCACCCCGCTCGAAGTGGACCGTGGCTTCGCCAGACCAGGCGGGATGATGGTGCGCGACGTCGAGAGTCCCCGAGCCTTCGAAGCGTCCGCCTTCCAACCGACCCACTGCATTTCGCCATGTGAAGCCCACTCTGAGCCACGCGAAATCCTCAACCAGGAGGTCTGTCACATCGAGATCGATAGGCGCGGGCAGATGCGAGAAGCCCAAGAACTTCATGTGAACATGGTTCACTGTTGCGCGGGAGATCGGGAACTCCATGAAGTTCTTGCCTCCGAGGGCATAGGAGTTGACCGCGTTCGTCCCGTTCGCCTCGAGGCGGAATCCCGGGGCCTCGATGAGTGCACCGGCATCGAAGACCCTGACCTCGGCAGCCTGGAGTTGAATCGGAACAGGGGTTGGAGGTTTGTGGGTGGCTAGCGACGCGGGAGCATTGTGGCGAACGAGCGCGCGTTCGAGCCCAACGCCGTCGGCAGTCACTTCCACCCGAGCCCATGGTTCGAGCAGGTCGACGCGTTCGAAGAATATCTGGGGCCTTTCGTCAGCGCCGTCCTGATAGAATAGGGCTCCGAGGGTGCGGCTGAGGTCGAGGGTTGCATCGATGGCTTTGACCCGGATGACCTCCTCGTCATGTAGGCCAATGATGCGTCCTTCTGCGATTCGGAGATGCCAGGGGGCGGGCCCCACCTTGAGCGTGGCCACTGAGATTGAACCCGGTATGGCATCGGCGATGAGCTGCTGGAGCTTCTGCTTGAAGGGGCCCGAAGAGATGAGGAAGTAGAGGGTGAGGTAGAGTCCGAGGACGATGATAAGGCAGCGCGAGACAACCAAATAGAGCGCGAGCAGAGCCCAACCGACAATGCGACCGAGAACGCGGAGTGCGCTCAGAGTCAGGCGGCGCGGTGCCTGTGTCTGCAGGGGGAGGCGTCGCGTCAGTGGGGCCTCGGCGCTCAGGGGGCCACCTCGCGGGCCAGGCCTGAGGCTTCGGCAGTTGGCGTCGTCCAGGTGTCAGTGTCCCAGCGGGAGAGCATACCATCAGCTCCCCGGATCGAGGCTTCGTTCCAGGAGACAGTGGGTGGGTTCGAGGGCTCGAATTCGAGTTCGGCCGAGGCGCTGAAAGGGGATTTGGAGACGAGGTGCGATGATTCGATGTCAGGCAGCAGCGCGAGGAGGAGGGTGGCCTCGGCATTCTCGAGTGATAGAGCGATGTCGAAGTCGGCGCGTTTGCGAAGCAGGCTCACCTTGAGTGTGCAGACCGCGTCGACGAGTCCGGAGGGAGTTTCGAGTCGCGCTTGGATTGGGCCTCCGGTGAGGCCGACGTCGGCGACAAGGTCGATGCGGGTCTTGCCGAGCGGCCTTCCACGCAAGGCCCAGTCGATGGCCTGACCCGGACCGAGATGAGCGGTCACACGTTTGTCGAATGTAAATCGACCCCGAGGGATGAAGAGCCCTGAGAAAGTATGGTCGTAGAGTTCGAGCCTCGCCGCCGTGAGGTCGTTCAGGTCGAGGTCGACGCGGGGAAAAAGGCCGCCAGGTTCGAAGCCAATGCGCGGAATCGAGATGGAGAAGTCGAAAGCGGAGCCGAATCGGGTCTCGATGGATGTGGCGCTGAGCGCCCCGATGGCGCCTCTGAGGCGTCCGTCAGCCCACTGAAGGGCGGCGTCAGAGATGACGAGACCAGTGGGCAGACTGGGGGAAAGGCGGTCGGATTCGAGGGGGCGAAGATCGAGCGAAAAATTGAAATCAAACCTTTGGGCAAGCAGGTCGGCCGATATGCGGCTCGAGACGACTGGCTGTGCATCGCGGACGAGGCGGAGGCTAAGGCCGAGTTGGGTGCCAGTGAGGGTGAGGTCGTCGATGTCGAGACCATCGAAGCCGAGTACGGGCTGGCCTCGGGATGCAATGTGCAAAGCGCCGGTGCTGAGGGACAGGGACAGACGGGGAAGCAGGTCGAGATCGAAGGTCCCTTCAACGTGGAGGTCCCGAAGATCGAAGGCGCCGCGTGGGGTATCGATAGCGAGGTGGTCGCCCCTCAGGTAGATGCTGCGGATGTGAATTTTCTTTCGCTGTTTCGGTGGTTTGGAGTCTGGTGGGCGTTCGGGTTTGAAGAGTTTGATAATGTCAAAAACACCTGAGTCGTCGGCCGTCGCGTGAAGCGATGCGACGTCGAGTCGCACCTTGTTGAGTGCGAGCGCTTCACCACCGGCGAGGCCAAGGAGATCGGATAGTGTCATCTCGACCTCGGCGGAGTTGATGCGAGCAAGCTGCGTTCTGCCCGAGGTAATGTCGACGGCGCCGAGTATCAGGTCACCCGGATGGGGGCCCCAGTGGATGCTGCCGATCTGCAGGCCTCGGGGTGCGTCTCGGTGAACGAGGTCGAGCAGGTAGGCGCGACCTGGATGCGAGGCCATTGCGAAGTAGGTGCAATGCCAGGTCGCGAGCAGGACGAGGCCCGAGACTGCGAGGCCTTTGAGGAGCGAAAGGAGCAGGCCCAAGATTCGGTGGGTTGGCGTCATCGGTAAGATAGTAGGCCGTAAGGTCGTCTTCAGAAAGCTTTCGAGTCAGGTCGATGGCCGTGTACGGAGGGTAGGGGTCGAGAACGAGCTCTCATGGTAGAGAAATCGCCATTGAATCATCGGGTATTCCGGATGAGGTGGCGGCCGTGGTCGACCACGAGTTCGTGATCGACCTCGACGCGTGAGATGATTCCCGGGTGGCCAGAGGTGAGCGCGGTTGCGATGTGGTCCCCGGTGCATTCGAACAGGCGCGCTCCGAGGTCGAGGTGGACGCGGTCGCCCCTCGCGTCGAGGCGGAGCGAGGAATAGCCATTGGCGGATCCCATGGCTTGCAGGGTGGGCGCGACCGCACCCGTCGCATCCGTGAGCACGCAGCGTTCAAGGGTTGCAAGGCGTGCAAGGTGCTCGGCGGCGCGCAGTTCCGCGAAAGGATCGATGACGGCATGCGAGTCGCTGCCGATGCAGAGACGGATGCCGCGACGATGCAGGTCTTGCAAGCGGGGGATGCCATCGCCGAGGTCGCCTTCGGTGGTGGGGCAGAGGGCGACGAGCGTGCGCGATCGTTCGAGGGCGTCGAGATCGGCGTCATCGAGCCAGGTCGCGTGGACGACGGTGGTCGTCGGTGAAAGTATGTCTTCTGCCGCGAGGAGGCGAACTGGAGTGAGTCCTTCACGGGCGAGACATTCTTCGACCTCTCGCTTCTGTTCGCTGGCGTGGATATGCAAGGGCAGGTCACGGGCGCGGGCGAGTTCTGCCAGTGGACCGAGCCACTCGCGAGGAACGGCGCGCACGGAATGGATCGCGAGCCCGAGGCGGGTTCTACGCCCATCGAAGTGCGGCGAGAGAAGGTCGATGGCCCGTTTGACTTCGTCTAGGGAGCGGGTCTCGAACCGGCGCTGTGCTGGGCTCAACGGGCGGTCGAAGCCGCCGCGGACGTAGACGCAGAAGAGGAGCGTCAGTCGGATGCCGGTGTCTCGGGCCGCTCGGAGGTGCGCGAGCGAGGTCGCGATGGGGTCGGCATAAGGGGAGCCGTCGATATCGCGGTGGAGATAGTGGAACTCACCGATGGCGGTGTACCCCGACTCGAGGCACTCGACGTAGGTCAGGCGTGCGGCGCGTTCGAGGGCGTCGAGGTCGAGCGCGTTTGCGTGCTGGTACATCCGGTCGCGCCATGTCCAGAAACTGTCGGCACGGTTCGGGTCGCGCTGCTGAACCTGCCCACGCAACAGGCGCTGGAAGGCGTGCGAGTGCGAGTTCGCAAAGCCCTCGAGGCTGAGGTAGGAGCTATCCGCGGCAGATGATGTGGACTGGGTTGATGACATGGCCATCATGCTGCCCCAATTCGCCTGGCATAGAAAGGCAGAGCTGATGGTTCACAACGCCTCGCAGACGGGAGGGTTCATGTTTCGGCAAGGGATGGCAGGCTCCGTGATGATGTGGCTGTCACTAGCCATTCCAGTGCTCCTCACGAGCCTTACGGGTTGTGCCACGACCTGCACTGAAATCGATTCTCATCGGGCGGCCTTCGACCGACGGCTTCGCGAGGGCGATGGAGCCGACGCGAGGCTCACCATCCCATGGGGTGTCCTCGACAGCCTTGCATCAAGAGAGCTCTCGCGCCGCCCTCCCGTCGAGGTCGCACTCCCGCTGAAACAGCTCGGTCTGACCCTGTCGCTGTCGGCCATAATCGAAGGGGTCCGTCTCTCGCCCGCGCCACCCGGGCGCGTGGGAGCTGTCGTGTCGATTTCTCTCCGGGATGGGAAGGCGCGTCTCGCTTCTGTCGAGCTCGACACGACGCTTCCTCTTCGGGTTGCCAATGGAGCCACGGAGACATCGTTGAAGCTCACCCTGATGCCCCGGGATGTCGGTGCCATGCGAGTCAGGTCGTCCTCGGAAAGCCAGAGGGCGATAGGCGACTGGATTCGGTCCCACCTGCCCGCGGCGGCAAGGCGCTTTGCCACGGACGCCTTCGTGCAGGTGCTCGCAGACGAGCTACTCGGGCTCTTTGCTCGTGAGGCATGGCCAAGGATCAAAGACGATTTGCTCGGGCGAGAGGCACTCTTCGAGACAGAGATCGGGCTGCAAGGTCTGCAGGTCTCTTCGGTAATCCCGTCTTCACGTTCCGACGCCCTTGTCTTGGCGATCAGCAGCGGTTTCCCAGACGCTACTGCACTCCCTTCGGCCGATGACCAGGTCGGTTCGGGACGGGTTGCTTTGCGCATGTCAGGAGGCACGGTAGCTGGTCTAGTGAACCAGGCGATTCGCTCCGGGCTCCTTCCTGGTCGTGTTTCGGAATCTGGCGAGGCCAAGGCCGACGGTCCGTGGGTGATGCGAATGGGCTGGGCAGCGGGTGAGAGACCCATGCGTCTCCACCTCTGGCGGACCGAGGGGCGTTGTGAACGCGCCGAGATCGGGGCCGATTTGTCTCTCGCACTCCGCGGTAACAGCGTCGCGGTTCGCGTTCACGATGGCCGCTACGAGGATGTCGATGGCCCAGCCTTCGCAAGGCTTTTCGCATGGCTCGACAACACCTTCGGCAAAGCACTCTCGACGAGTCTAGAAGTCGATTCGCTTCTGCGATTCGATGGAGGGCATGCTCGACTCTTGAGGACGCACCTCGACAAGAGCCTGCTTCTCGAGCTGGAGCTTGCACTTCCATGATGTTTTGATTTTCAAGCAACTTGAAAATCAATCTTGACGCGCTGTTCAGAAGGGCTCGAGGTGGTCCGAAAGCCTGATCGAACGTTTTACATGTTCGCCGTTCTTCACGGATATGTTGAACGAGTACTTGCCCTTGAAGCCTTTGGGATTCCACAGGACCAACCGATGGGGGCCAGCTGAGACCTCGAGGTGAAAGAAGGACGCGTTCGGAGCTGGTGCGTCATCGATGGTCACCATGGCCCACGGATCTACCACGAGCGAGAGGGTTCCCTTGCCAGTATCCCTATCGATCCTGGGCGTCGGGTCGGGGGTATGGACTTCGGGCTCGGGTCCCTTGGAGTCGCCTCCCTTGGTGTCCATTCCGCTCGCAATATTCGTGACCCTGCCTGTCCGCTCGGGCTCGCGCGAGGCTTTGCCAGTTTCGCCCTTTGGCCGCTGGGGAGAGACATCGGACGAGTCTGTCGAGCCGCGCTCGTCCTCCTCAAAGAGAGCCGCATCCCGCGCGGTCTCTCCGTCTGTGTCCGTTCGCCTGGTGTCAGCCAAAGCGAGGTCCACGACATCCGCACCCACTTCTGCAACTTCCGCATCCTCTGCGACCATCCCGTCCAATGGCGCGCTTTCCGGAGCCCGCAGGTGGAAGTTTCCTTCCGTATTCGAGCGCATGGCTCCCAGAATCTCGGCGCTTCGGGAGTCTGAAGGAAAGCGTGTTGACCGGTCGTCTCCCATGAGGAGAGCCACGGCCAGACCCGACAATGTCGCCACCCCGACAAAGATTGCGAGATACCCGAGCACACGTCGTCGTGGCTCGACCTCCGTTCGTCCAGGCGTTGGCGACACGACTTCGACCTTCGGCGCTGCGAGGTCAGGCATCGGGGCCTTGTCCGACTTCTGATCGCGAAGCACGGGTGCCCCTGCGTGCGCAGGTCGGGTCACGGCGACTGGCCCTCGAATGGCGTGGAAGAGCGCGTCGCGGAAGGCGAGAATCGACTCGAAGCGGTCTCCCGGATGCTTCTCCATCCCCCGTTCGATGACCACTTCCAGCCCTGGGAATCGCTCGAGGGTCGTGCGCCCTCGCGTGATCCGCGGCGGGGCGTCCTGGACCTGTCGCCGCAGAAGCTCGAATTGCGGGGCCCCGTCGAAAGGACGCTCGCCTTCGATCGCTTCCCATAGCATCACTGCGAGTGCATACTGGTCTGCCCGCCCGTCGACGGGGAGGCCGCAGATCGCTTCTGGGCTCATGTATTGCGGCGTTCCGAGCAGCATACCCGTTTGGGTCAGCGCCTCGTGCCCCGACTGGTCAAGAGGGGCCTTCATGATGCCGAAATCGATGAGCTTCGCGAAAAGCGGGTCGTGCGACTGTGGGCAGATCATGACGTTCGACCATTTCAGGTCGCGGTGGATGATCTTCTTTGCATGCGCTTCGTGGAGTGCGGAGCAGACTTGCCCGGCGATATGAACGAGGTCCTCGACAGGTCTCTTTTGCGAGCCCGTGACCAGTTTCGTTCCCGGGTACCCTGCGAGATACTCCATCACCAGATAGGGGTGGCCATCCTCATCCCGGCCGTAGTCGTGATAGGTGATGATGTTCGGATGGCGAAGCTGACAGACGCCTTTGGCCTCGATATCGAAGCGCTTCAGAAGCTCCGGGTCTGCCCCTCGATCGAGTAGTACTTTCAGCGCCACCTCTCGGCCCAGCGAGACTTGTTG
>VFQT010004684.1_pt1 | contig 11084 bp, 9 predicted proteins | sample 3512381 | NCBI WGS metagenome assembly VFQT01 (sample SAMN10412376, study PRJNA504923) | tailings metagenome | isolation source: Relicate 2 Philex TSF3 active mining site | place: Philippines: Tuba, Benguet | collected 2017-08-29 | reverse complement strand
GTGGGGACGTAGCGAGGGTCATCGGATGGGTAAGGGTTGCCATGGCGGGTCAAGGTGTTGCCGACGATGGCACCGGGCTCGTCACGCTGGGCCTGCAAGCCCGACAGCGCCTGGGCCCGAACCTCTTCCAGGCTCGCAGCGGACAGGGCCGGCGTGCGCAGCATCTCGCCCATCAGTTCCACCACCGCGGGCAGGTGCTCGCGCGTGGTCTTGACCGTGACCGTGAGCGATGTGGCGGTACCGTTGATCGCCAGTTCGGCCTTGAGTGCCGTCAGGCGGTCCTGCAGCTCCTGCCGCGAACGCTTCTGGGTGCCTTTGTCCATCAGGCGCGCCAAAATGGAGGCCGCATCAGACTTGCCCTTGAGCGCGTCCAGATTGCCCACTCGCAGCACCAACTGCGCAGCCACCGCATCGCCCCGCGTGGACTTGGGCAGCAGGGCCAACTTGAGCCCGGGCTCCACCAGGGCGCGTCGGGTGCGGGCTTCGATATTGGCGGGCGTCGCCTCAAAGGACTCGACAGCGGCCAGCTTCTCTACCGGCTTGAAGTCCTTCAGCTGGGCCACCACGTCGACGCCTGCTGGGGCCGGAGCCCGCTCCGGCTTGGGCGTGGGCACATACTGCGCCAGGGTGCGGTTGGCCGGCAGCAGATGGGCCAAGGCCACCCGGTTGATCTGCTCGACGGTCGCTGCTTTCACCCGGTCGCGCAGCAGGAAGTACAAACGCCAATCCCCGAGGGCCACAAACTCAGACAGCGCGATCCCCACTTCTTCCGGGTTGGTAAAGCGCTGCTCCCAGTCGTTGAGCCACTTGGCGCGGGCGCGATCCACCTCCTGGCCGGTGAAGGGATTTCCTGTCAAGCCTTCCAGGGTCTGCAAGAGCGCGGTACGCGCCGCCTCGACATCCTGAGTGGGCGCCAGTTGAGCCCCGAAGATGGCGAAGCCCGGGTCATGCAGGGGCGCCGAGAAAGCGAACACCGCGGCGGCCTTCTTGCTCTCCACCAGGGCCTTGTGCAGGCGTCCGGCCGGAGCATCGGTCATGAGCAGACCGATCAGCTCGACGGCCGCGGTGTCCGGGTGGGCGCCCGGTGGCACATGGTAGGCACTGAACAGGAGCGGAACACCGCCCACGCGGCGCAAGGTGACGCTGCGCTCACCGTCCTGCACCGGGTCCAGCGTGTACAGGCGCGGCAGTTCACGCGTGGGCTTGGGGATGGATCCAAAGGCTTCGACGATCATGGCCAGCGTGCGCTGCGGGTCGAACTTCCCCGAGACCACCAGGGTGGCATTGTCCGGTTGGTAGTACTGGCGGTAGAACGCGCGCAGGCGCTCGATGTCCACGCCTTCCACATCAGCCCGCGCACCAATCGTGCTCTTGCCGTAGTTGTGCCACTGGTACATCGTGGCCAGCGTCTTCTCGAAGAGGATGCGGCTCGGGTTGTTCTCGCCGATCTCCATCTCGTTGCGCACCACTGTCATCTCGCTGTCGAGGTCCTTCTTGTTGATGAAGGCATTGACCATGGCGTCGGCCTGCCAGCCGAGGTACCACCGGAGGTTGTCCTCGTTTTGGGAGAAGCTGGCAAAGTAGTTGGTTCGGTCGAACCAGGTGGTCCCGTTGAAGCGCATGCCACGCTGGCTGAACTGGGCCCAGCCGTCGGGAAACTTCTTGGAGCCCTTGAACACCAGGTGTTCCAGCAAGTGCGCCATGCCGGTCTCACCATAGTTCTCGTGCCGCGAGCCGACCCGGTAGGTCACGTTGACCGTGGTGGTGGGCTTGGACTCATCCGGCGCGAGCAACACCTGCAGCCCATTGGGCAGCCGGTACTCGGTAATCCCTTCCACCGAGCGTACGGCGGCAGGCAAGGCCCGTACTGCAGCACCCGTCGGCGCCGAAGCGTGAGAGGCTGCCATGGTGGGCGCCCCAAGCGCCGCGATGGCCAGCGCCAGAACCCAACGAATCCCTCTGTTCATCGTGTCGTCCCCTTGAATGAAAAAGGGGCCATCCGGGCATGCCGCCTGGATGGCCCCGGGGCGCGATGTTAGCGGCCCGGTGGACCGCCTGGTCGCACTCAGGCCTTGTTGGCCGCGGTGTAGTTTCGGATGCCGTCGGTGATTTCCTTCTTGGCCGCCTCCGGCCCCTCCCAGCCCTGAACCTTCACCCACTTGCCCTTCTCGAGGTCCTTGTAGTGCTCGAAGAAGTGCTGGATGGCCTTCAGGCGCATCTGGTTGATGTCCTCGGGTTTGTTCCAGTGTTCGTAGATGGGAAGGATCTTGGTGGTGGGCACGGCCAACAGCTTGGCGTCGCCGCCGGCCTCATCCTCCATCTTGAGCACGCCTATCGGACGGCAAGTGACGACCACGCCCGGGGTCAGGGGATAGGGGGTGATGACCAGCACATCGACCGGGTCACCGTCGTCGGACAGCGTCTGCGGCACGTAGCCGTAGTTGCAGGGATAGTGCATCGCCGTGGTCATGAAGCGGTCCACGAACAGGGCACCGGTCTCCTTGTCGACCTCGTACTTGATCGGGTCGGCATTCATCGGGATCTCGATGATGACGTTGAACTCATCGGGGGCCTTGGTGCCCGGGGTCACGTTGTGCAGGCTCATGTTGGTGAGGGTTGTTGGTCAGGGAAACCCCGAATTCTAGGGAATCGACTGTCGGAGGCCTGACGGCACGGCCCATCATGCTCGGGCTTGGGCACCGCAGGAAAACACCAAGCCACCATCAGGTTGATTCTTTGAGAATGGTCCGGCGCCTGTGCCGTCGGCGCGGGCATGGTGTAGGACTGAACGATAGAAGGAGACTTCATGTCCACCAACATGGCGATCTATGCCGCCCTGGCCTGCGGGGTCGTGGCGGTCATCTACGGATTCCTCCAACGCAGTTGGATCCTCAGCCAAGACGCCGGGAATGCCCGAATGCAGGAGATCGCCTCGGCGGTCCAGCAGGGTGCAGCAGCCTACCTGGCCCGACAGTACAAGACCATCGCGGTCGTCGGTATCGTGCTCACGGTGCTCATCGGTGTCTTCCTGGACATCACCACGGCCGTGGGCTTCATCGTGGGCGCTGTGCTCTCCGGGGCTTGCGGCTTCATCGGCATGAATGTGTCGGTCAAGGCCAATGTGCGGACAGCGCAGGCGGCGACCCGGGGCATTGGCCCAGCCCTGGATGTGGCCTTCAAGGGCGGCGCCATCACCGGCATGCTGGTGGTGGGCCTGGGCCTGTTGGGCGTCGGCATCTTCTTCCTGTTCATCACGGGCAATGGCAACCTGACGCCGGACAAGGAACTGTCCGCGGTGCTCAAGCCCCTGCTGGGCTTGGCCTTCGGGTCCTCGCTGATTTCCATCTTTGCGCGCCTGGGCGGAGGCATCTTCACCAAAGGTGCCGATGTCGGTGCCGACCTTGTGGGCAAGGTGGAGGCCGGCATCCCCGAGGATGATCCGCGCAACCCGGCCGTGATTGCCGACAACGTGGGCGACAACGTGGGCGACTGCGCTGGCATGGCGGCGGACCTATTCGAAACCTATGCGGTCACCTTGATCGCCACGATGGCCCTGGGTGCGCTGATGGTCACGGCCGCCCCGATGGAGGCCGTGGTCTACCCGCTGATCCTGGGTGGCGTGTCGATCATTGCGTCCATCATTGGTTGCGGCTTCGTGAAGGCTGCTCCGGATATGCGCAATGTGATGCCAGCCCTCTACAAGGGCCTGATCGTCTCGGGCGTGATTTCCCTTGTGGCCTTCTTTTTCGTGACCAAGGCCGTGATGCCCGACACCGCCCTGGGTGCGGACACGCAGATGCGCCTCTTCGGCGCCTGCGTGGTGGGCTTGGTGATGACCGCCGCCATGGTGTGGATCACCGAGTACTACACCGGCACGCAGTTCAAACCAGTGCAGCATGTGGCCCAAGCCTCGACCACAGGCCACGGCACCAACATCATCGCGGGCCTGGGCGTGTCGATGAAGTCGACGGCCTGGCCGGTGGTCTTCGTGTGTGCCGCCATCTACGCGGCCTACGCACTGGCCGGGCTGTACGGCATCGCCGTGGCCGCCACCTCGATGCTGAGCATGGCCGGCATCATCGTGGCACTGGACGCGTATGGACCCATCACCGACAACGCCGGCGGCATCGCGGAGATGGCCGAGCTGCCCGACAGCGTGCGCGACATCACCGATCCGCTGGACGCGGTGGGCAACACCACCAAGGCGGTCACCAAGGGCTACGCCATCGGCTCCGCCGGTCTGGCGGCACTGGTGCTCTTCGCCGATTACACCCACGCCCTGGAAGCGCGGGGGATGAATCTGAGCTTCGACCTGTCGGACCACAAGGTCATCGTGGGCCTGTTCATCGGTGGCCTGATTCCCTACCTGTTCGGTGCCATGGCGATGGAGGCCGTGGGACGCGCGGCAGGTTCGGTGGTGGTGGAGGTGCGCCGTCAGTTCAAAGAGATCCCCGGCATCATGGAGGGCACGGCCAAGCCCGAGTACGGCACGGCGGTGGACATGCTCACCACCGCGGCCATCAAGGAAATGATCGTGCCGTCGCTGCTGCCGGTGGTCGTGCCGATCGTCGTGGGCCTGGTGCTCGGCCCAGCCGCGTTAGGTGGTTTGCTCATGGGGACCATCGTGACCGGCCTGTTCGTCGGCATCTCCATGTGCACCGGCGGCGGCGCCTGGGACAACGCCAAGAAGCTGATTGAAGAAGGTTTCACCGACCAGAACGGCGCCGTGCACCGCAAGGGTGGCGAGGCCCACAAGGCAGCGGTGACCGGTGACACGGTGGGTGATCCCTACAAGGACACGGCCGGCCCGGCCGTGAACCCTCTGATCAAGATCATCAACATCGTGGCCCTGCTGATCGTGCCCCTGCTGCCGATGGCTTGAACGCCTCAGCCACCCCAGCCGGGTGGCAAGCGGCGGGTCTTGTGTGGACTCATCACAGCCCGCCAGTCCCGCGGCCCCTGGAGGCCGCGGGATGCTCCCTAATCCGAGGGGTTTAGCGCCGGGGGCGCCGAACCAAACTGACCGGATAGCTTACAGTTTGGCCCGCGGGGATACGGGCGATCGACCGTCTTGTAACCAAGTTACAAGGCTCCTTGGCCGTATCGCAATCGATTGCACCGGGTATCAGGTGTTGTCCTGAGGTCCGAGGTGGGCGACGGCGGCTATAGTTCCCATGAAAGAAAGTTACATCACCCGGCGCCAAAAAATGTAGTCAGGTGAACATCGGCGGCCGCTCGGTGCCGCACTCAGGAGTGTTCAGTGGATTTCGCTCAACAGCAACGCAACCCGGGCCGGCACCTCACGAGCATCGGCATCGTCGTGGTGCTGCACCTGCTGCTCGGTTACGCGTTGGTCAGCGGTCTGGCCCGCAAGGTGGTCGAGGTGATCAAGCAGCCCATCGAGACCAAGATCATCGAAGAGGTCAAGACACCTCCGCCGCCGCCCGAGAACCTGCCGCCGCCGCCCAAGATGGCGCCGCCACCGCCAAGCTTCGTGCCCCCGCCCGAGGTGGTGGTGCAAGCCCCACCGCAGAATGCGCCGACCATCACCACCACGACGGTGCGGCCGCCGGATCAACCTGTGCGCGTGGCCCCACCGGCCCCGCCCGCTCCGCCCGCGCCCCCGGCCCGGGTGGCCCCTTCTCTGAACTTCAACGCCTGCGAGAAGCCTGAGTACACAACGGCCGCCCGCCGCGCCGAAGCGCAGGGCACGGTGGTGGTGGTCTACACGATGGACGTGGACGGCCGCATCACCGAGGCATCAGTCGAAAAATCCAGTGGTCCGACCCGCGAGCACAAGCAGCTCGACCGGGCCACGCTGGAAGCCGTGAAGGCCTGCAAGGGTCGCCCCGGCATGGTGGATGGAAAGCCCGAGCGGCTCTCCGGACGCGTGGAGTACGTGTGGAAGCTGGTCGATTGACGGCCTGCACCCGCGAACTGTCTTGAGTGTCGCCGGGGCGGCCATCCCGCCCGGCGTTTTCTGAATGCAACTTGCGGCACGGTATCCGCGTGCCTTGTCTCCCTGGAGGAATCATGTCTGTCACCAACACCCTGCGCCTGGCCACTCTGGCCGCTCTGATGGCCACTTCCGGCGCCGCCTTCGCCCAGGCCACGCCCGAGGTGTCCAAGGAAACCGTCGCCAACCCCTATGGCCTGGAAGCCATGTGGGCCCAAGGCGATGCGGTGGCCAAGATCACGCTGATCATCATGATCATCATGTCCATCGGCTCCTGGTACATCATCTTCACGAAACTGTGGGAACAGCAGAAGCTCTACAAGAGCGCCGACAAGGCCGCCGAGACCTTCTGGACCGCCGGTTCCGTGAAGGCGGGTGCCGCCAACCTCGAAGAAGGCAGCGCCTTCCGTTTCATCGCCGAGCAGGCCATCAAGGCCGACGAGCACCATGAAGGCACGTTGACTGAGCAGATCGACCGCCACACCTGGATCGGCATGAGCGTTGAGCGCGCTGTGGGCAACGTGAACAGCCGCTTGCAGGACGGTCTGGCCTTCCTGGCCACTGTGGGTTCCACCTCTCCGTTCGTGGGTCTGTTCGGTACTGTTTGGGGTATCTATCACGCCCTGACGGCGATCGGTATCTCCGGCCAGGCGTCCATCGACAAGGTGGCCGGTCCCGTGGGTGAGGCCCTGATCATGACCGCCATCGGTCTGGCCGTGGCTGTGCCCGCGGTGATGGGCTACAACTGGCTGATCCGCCGCAACAAGTCCGCCATGGAGCGTGTGCGTGCATTCTCGGGTGACCTGCACAACGTGTTGCTGGCCGGCAAGAAGTAATCGTCTGGCACGGCTGCGGGAACCATCGGCACGCATGCACCGCAAAAGCGCAGCATTCTGTCGATGACGGTTCCCGCCCACCCCAGGACCCCCTGAAAGGACAGGCATCATGGCCATGAGTGTGGGCTCGCCCGACGACGACGGCGAAGACCAGATGAACTCCACCATCAACACCACGCCCCTGGTGGACGTGATGTTGGTATTGCTGATCATCTTCCTGATCACGATTCCCGTGGTCACCCAGTCGGTACCGCTGGAGCTCCCCAAGGAGCGCAACGTGCCGACACAAACAAAGCCGGAGAACATCGTCATTGCGGTGGACCGCGACGGTGACGTGTACTGGAACCTGGAGCGCGTGCCCGATGCGGAGACGCTGGTCAGCCGCCTCAAGGAAGAGTCCGTGAAGGATCCCCAGCCCGAGGTGCACATCCGCGGCGATCTGGAAGTGCGCTATGAATCCGTGGGCCGCGTGGTGGTGGCCTGCCAGCGTGCCGGCATCCTCAAGGTCGGCTTCATCAGTGAACCGCCGGCCGGCGGTGTCACGCGCTGAGGCACAGGGAGACAGACATGGGAATGAATGTAGGTTCCGGTGGCGGTGACGATGAAGTCCTGGTGGACATCAACACCACGCCGCTGATCGACGTGATGCTGGTGTTGCTGATCATGTTCATCATCACGATCCCCGTGCAGACGCACGCAGTGAAGATGAACATGCCGGTGCCCAACAACGCGCCGCCGCCGCCCAAGCCGCCTGAGATCATCCGGATCGACGTCGACTTCGACGGCACCATCGGCTGGAACGGACAGATCGTCGCGGACCGGGCCGACCTGGAGGCCCGCCTGACGCAGGTGGCTGCCATGCCCGACCAGCCCGAGGTTCACCTGCGGCCGAACAAGCTCGTCACCTACCGCCATGTGGCCATGGTCATGGCCAGCGCCCAGCGTCTGGGCGTGACCAAGATCGGCCTGGTGGGCAACGAGCAGTTCATGAACTGACGGCGCTCGACACGACCAGCACGACTGCAAGCCGATGGTGCGCCGCATCGTCGGCTTCCTTTTTTCTCCACACCGATTCCATCCGCCCCATCATCATGCGCAAGCCCTCCTTCACCCTGACTGCCCTTCTGGCCACTGCCGGCCTGCTGACCGTTCTGGCCGCACCCGTGGCTGCCCAGGTTCGTCCCGAGGTCGGGCGGCCGCTGCAGCAGGCCAGCGAGCTGTTGAAGTCCGGGAAGGGCAAGGAGGCCTTGGCCAAGGTGCGCGAGGCCGAGGCCGTCGGAGGCCTTTCGGCCAGCGAACAGCTGACCGTCAACCGGATGAAGGCCGCAGCCGCACAGCGCGCCGGTGAACTGCCGGCGGCGATCGCCGCGCTGGAAGCCGTGTATCCGAAGGTCAGCGGTGCCGAGCAGAATCAGATCGCCGAGCAACTGGCCTCTGCCCACGCCCAGAACAGGAACAACGCGGCCGCATCCGACTGGCTGAAAAAGGCCACCGCCGGCGGCTACAACAGCGCCACGACCAAGCAGCTCCAGGCCTACCTGCAGGGCGCCAGCGGCGACTACAACGCCATCGCGAAAGACACCGCCGCGGCAGTCGCGGCCGCTGAAGAAGCCGGCCGCAAGCCGGCTGAGGACGACTTGCTGCGCCTGGCCGATGCCTACATGCGCACCGGCAACGCCGGCGGCAACATCGCCACGCTGGAAAAGCTGGTGATGAACTATCCCAAGAAGGACTACATCAACGCCTACCTGGGTCGCCTGCAGCGCAAGCCGGGCTTTTCTGAGCGATTCAGCCTGGATGTGATGCGGTTGCGCCTGTCGCAGGGCTTGATCACGAAAGCCGAGGACTACTTCGAGATGGCACAGCTCGCGCTGCAGGCTGACCAGCCTGCCGAAGCCAAGGCCATCATGGAACGCGGCTACGCCGCCAAGGTGCTGGGCACCGGCGCCGAGGCCGACCGCCACAAGCGCCTGATGGAACTGGCCGAGAAGAAGATCCAGGAAGGCGGCAAGAGCATGCTGGCCGGTCTGGAAGAAGCCGAGGCAGCCAAGGACGGCAATGCATTGGCCAAAATCGCCATCGGCCTGATCGGACTGAACAACCTGGAGCGAGGCATCCCCATGCTGGAAAAGGCCATCGCCATGGGTGGCCTCAAGCGACCGGAAGATGCCAAGCTGCGCCTGGGTCTGGCCCAGATCAAGGCCGGTAATCGTGCCAAGGGTAACCAGACACTCAAGGGCGTAGGCGGCAAGGAAGGCGCGGCCGAGATCGCACGCCTGTGGGTGCAAGTGGGCGGCACTGCGGGCTGAGCGGCACCCGCTTCGAGTGTCAGGGCGGTCCTGCGGGACCGCCCTGTTCATTTCCGCTCCTCTGTTCCAATATGGGGCATGGATTCCCGACTACCTGACTTCGTCGAGGAACTGGGAGGTGGCGTCTTCGTCATCGACACCGGTTTCCACCGCCCGCGCTTCGATGCGGCGTATCTGCTGGTGCAAAACGGCCGCGCCGCCTTTGTCGATACCGGAACCAACTACAGCGTTCCCCGGCTCCTGCAGGCGCTGGAGGCGCTCGGCCTGAGCCGCCGTGCCGTGGACTATGTCATCCCCACCCACGTCCATCTGGACCATGCCGGCGGTGTCGGCCTGCTGATGAGCGAACTGCCTCAGGCGCAAGCCCTGGTCCACCCGCGCGGCGCCCGCCACATGATCGATCCCACGGCGCTCTACATGGGCGCCACCGCCGTGTACGGCCCCGAGGAAATGGAGCGTTCCTACGGCAAGCTCTTGTCAGTAGCCGCCGAACGCGTGCAGTCCACCACCGACCATCAGTCACTGTCATGGCAGGGACGTGAGCTGCGCTTCATCGACACGCCCGGACATGCCCGGCACCACCACTGCATCTGGGACAGCGCGACCCGCGGTTGGTTCACCGGGGACACCTTCGGGCTGAGCTACCGGGTCTTCGACCAGGCCGACGGAGCTGCCTGTATCATGCCGACGACCACGCCGGTGCAGTTTGAGCCCGATGCGCTCAAGCACTCCATCGGGCGCCTGATTGCCGCAGACCCGGCGTGCATGTACCTCACCCACTACAGCCGCGTGCAAGGCCCTCGCGGCCACGCCCGTCGCCTGCTTCGACTTATCGACGAGATGGTGGCCATCGGTCGGGCCCATGCCGACCGACCCGCCGCGGAACGGCACGAAGCCTACAAAAAGGCGCTGCGGGACTGCCTGCTGAATGATCTGCGGCGCTTCGGTGTGCCGGAGTCGACCATTGAGGACGGCACCGCCGACGATTGGCTGGCGCTGGACATTGAGCTCAACGCGCAGGGCCTGGCGATCTGGATCGACCGGCAGTCGCCCCAGGGGGGCTCAGCGCCGCAGCGCTGAGGCGGCGCGTGCCAGATCGGTGATGCCCTGCCAATCACCGGCCTCCATCAGCTGAGGCGGTGTCAGCCACGAACCGCCGCAGACCTTCACGTTCGGCAGCGCCAGGAATTCGGGGGCCGACTCCGGCGTGATGCCGCCGGTGGGACAGAAGCCCACATCGGGAAACGGGCCCGCCAGCGCCTTGAGCATGGGGATGCCGCCTGCAGCAGCAGCGGGGAAGAACTTCAGGAAGTGCAGACCCTCGTCACAGGCCGACATCACCTCACCGGCCGTGGCCACGCCGGGCAGCAGCGGCAGGTCCATGTCGCGGCAGGCACGGCTCAGGGCCCTGGTGAATCCAGGACTGACGCCGAAGCGGCAGCCCACCCGCTTGGCCGCCTCGACGTCGGCCGGTGTGCGCAGCGTGCCGGCCCCCACGATGGCCTCTGGCACCTCGGCCGCAATGGCCTGCATCGCCTGCAGGGCCACGGGCGTGCGCAGGGTCACCTCCAGCACCTTCACGCCGCCGGCCACCAGGGCGCGGGCCATGGGCACCGCATCCTCCAGGCGATGGATCACGATCACCGGAATGACCGGCCCGTGGGATACGAGATCTACAGCCACGTCACCGCTCCTTCTTCAGCGGAGCGCACCAAGCGGCGCAGACCCGCAAACAGTTCCCGCCCCATCCCAGCATCATGCGCCTCGCGATGCGCCGCGCTTGGGCCTAGCACTTCTCGCGCGGCCCAAGTGGCCTCGTCGACCACCACATCCAAGGTGCCCGAAACGGCATCCAGGCGGATCAGGTCGCCCGTGCGAACCTTGGCCAAGGGCCCACCGGCCACGGCTTCAGGGCTGACATGGATGGCCGCGGGAACCTTGCCCGAAGCACCGCTCATGCGCCCGTCCGTCACGAGGGCCACC
>VFQT010004682.1_pt1 | contig 11087 bp, 7 predicted proteins | sample 3512381 | NCBI WGS metagenome assembly VFQT01 (sample SAMN10412376, study PRJNA504923) | tailings metagenome | isolation source: Relicate 2 Philex TSF3 active mining site | place: Philippines: Tuba, Benguet | collected 2017-08-29 | reverse complement strand
GGTGGCGCAGACGCCGTCGAGGTCGGCGTCCACGCAGTTCGCGGAGTTCTCGTCGGTCTGACCGTTGCAGTTGTCGTCGCGGTTATTGCCGCATGCTTCGATAGCGCCGGGCTTCACGGCGTTGTCGCCATCGTTGCAGTCGACGTCGGCGCAGGCGCCGTCCTGGTCGTTGTCGGTGCAAGGCGTTGGTCCAGTGCCGCCCTCGGCGCAGAGCCCGATGCCAGCGATACCAGTGACATCGAGGTCACACGTGCCTCCGCCGCAATCCCCGTTGGACTTGCAGAAGCTCACGCACTCGGCGTGGCCCTGTTCGTCGACGGTCACGCAGGCGAGCCCGTCGGCGCAATCGAGGTCGGCAGCGTCGGGGTCGCACGCACTGCCTTCGGGCTTGTCATTGCTCCCAAAACAAGCGGTCGTCCCGCTCGTCGTGGGGTAGCACGCCGCACCCGAGCCGCAGTCGCCACCCGTGATGTTGCAGGGCTCGCCCCCGCCACCGAAGCATCCTTCGATTTGCGGTCCACAATTGTCTTCGGCGCACTGCTGAAAATTCGCCGCGGTCGCGTTGGCACATTGGGCATCGAGGCACCCGAGAAGCGCGTCGACTGCGGTCTGGGCGTCCGCAGTGCCATTGTAGTAGCATGCGGTGGCGCATTCCTGGGTGCTACAATCGGCGATGCACCCATATACGACATCGCACGAATCCGTGCCGGTCGGAGCGGTTCCCCCACCGAGACATGCCTCCGTGACGGCGCTGCACTTCTGGTTGACGCAGTTCTCGAACTGGGACTCGGGCACGTTGCACTGGATTTCCCAGCAGCCGAACATCGCGTTGAGCTGAGCGGTCGCTTCGTCCGTCGCGGCGACGTAGCAGGCCTCCTGGCAAAGGGACGAATCCGCGCCGCAATCGTAGAGACACGAGTAGGTCTCGCTGCAATTTGCGACCTGGCAAATCGTGTCGTCGCAGGCGCCGCTAGCGGTGCAAGCTCCTGCACACGCGCACATGTCCGTTTCCTGACGGCAGTCTGGCGGAGGGGCCCCGATTTGACCCGCGACCCAGGTCGCGTACGGGTCGACGCGCGTGCTAAGCGTTGCCGTCTTGCAGGGGTCGCAGTTGAGGCCAGAGCAGGCCTTACCGGAGCTCGTGAGGCCGACGACCTTCGAGGTCCCGTTGATCTCGAGGATGGCCGGACCACCCGAGTCGCCGAAACAGGTGCCGTGGCCGTTGTAGGCACTCTCGAAGTCGATGGCGTTCACCTTCGTGATCGGGAAGCTCGTGGAGCGCTTGAGGCCCGCAGTCTCGCCAGTGTCGTCGAGGCCCGTGGTCTGGCCAAATCCGACATAGAAGGCCTCTTCGCCCTGGTAAGGAACGAGGCTCGATGCGTTGATCGCCATCGGGGCCGCGACGTTCCCTGGGATAGCCACCTGGAGCTGGATGAGCGCGATGTCGTTGTCGAGCGTCTGGGGGTTGTAGGCCATGGAAGGCGGGGGCAGGACGATTCGGGCCGCCTTGTAGAAGTTGCCGGCCGGGGCGTTACCTGACGGCGTGAAGCGGGCGTCGTTGCCGACGAAGAAACGTACGTTGCTCGGAGAGAGCAGCTGGTCGGACTCGTCGTAGACGCAATGAGCGGCGGTGATGACCCACGACGGCGAGATGAGCGTCGCTGTGCAGAAGGCGCCACCGTACTGGTTTCCGTACCACTCGGTGAGGGCCCCGATGTGGGGATATCCGATCTCGGTGACTCCGTTGACGATGGGGCTTTGCCCGGCCCCCAGGAGAGATGCTGCCGAGGAGGCCCCCTCGGGGCCGTGCTGCTGACAACCGATAACCGAGGTGACCGCGAGCGTTGCGATGACCGGCAATGTGAAGCGTTTCATTCGACCTCCCTGGTCGAGCGGGCCTTTTGATCGGGCCACGATCGATCGGTCTGCTCGGTATCCGTTCGCGCGGACATAGGCAATGGGGAGGCCCTGGGGGTTTTGAAAGAAGAACCAAAATCAGGCCGGCCGACTCCGATGTGCGAAATGACCCAGACAGGTAAGGTCCTTGCGTGACAACGTCACAGAGTTCACCTTCAGCGGCTCGAGGTTGTTCCAGCGCCTATCGTCGGCAGGTGTGAGCGGGGCTTGCGCCACTGACAGCGGGTTGCTAGTGCCACTTCGTCACGCGCTCATCGTGAACGCGTCTGCGGGGTCCCATGCTGAAGTTCTTCCTCGGAGTCCTCCTCGCCCTCGTTCTCGTCCCGACCGTACTCTGGGGCTTCCCGGGCCCGTGGGCGCTGACCGCCATTCTGCCAGCGTTCATCATCGCGGCGACCATTCATCACGCCCGAGCGCCGCGCACCGAGACCTCCGGACCGCGCGCCCTGCGGCCCGGGGTGGTGGTACTCGGGGGCCTTTTCGGCCTTCTCTTCTCGGCGGTGTCGCTCGTGTTCATGTGGGCCTCCACGGCGCCCGCCACGGTTCAGATCTCGCGAAGCATCGAAATCGACGCGCCTCCCGCCGACATCTGGAAGACCGTCGTAGACTTTCCCAACCGGGCGACCTGGAGCACCTGGATGGCCGACGCCGACCCGAAGGGACTCTACCAGGGCCCGGTCGTCGGCTCGACCTTCACCGGGACCCTCGCCCTTGACCGCATCCAGGTCCCAGCAGAGCTCGTCATCACCGCCTTGGAGAACGAGCGTCGCTTCGCCTGGAATATCGTCCCCAAGGGAGGTGCCGAGCTACAGGAAATCCTCGAGACGGTCACCCTCGAGCCAAGCGGCGAGCGCAAGACGAGAGTCGTCTACTCCCTCGCCTACGAAGTTCCGACCACCGTCGCTCGCGTCGGTGAACGCATCGCGGTGCGCGGGTCTGTCGAGCGGCTCGCCGAATCCACGGTCGACCGGCTGCGCATGCGCGTTCTCGGCGAACTCTGAAGCCACGAGAGCCTCCTTGAACGCAGCACTCGACATCAGCGTGTCCACTTCGATCTCCGACCTCTCCGAGGCGGACTGGAACGCGCTCACGTCGGATGCCATCCCCTTCCTGCGCCACGGCTTCCTCTCCGCGCTCGAAGACTCGTCCTGCCTCGGGGACGCCACTGGTTGGATCCCCTGCCACTTCGTCGCTCGCAAGAATGGCACCATGGTCGGCCTCGCGCCCGCCTTCCTCAAGACCCACTCCATGGGCGAGTTCGTCTACGACTGGGCCTGGGCCGACGCCGCACAGCGCAGCGGCATCCGCTACTATCCGAAGCTTATCCTCGCCGCCCCCTTTTCCCCCGTATCCGGCAGGCGCCTCTTTGGCGCGGATCCAGTCCGCCGCGCCCTCCTCGAGGCGGCCGTCGCGCAGGCCCGCGCGATGGACTGCTCGGGGGTCCACCTCCTCTTTTGCCTCCCGGAAGAAGTCGACCTCGCGCAAGACCTCGGCTTCACCCATCGCCTCGGGATGCAGTTCCACTGGGTCAATCGGGGCTACCGCGACTTCCAGGACTACCTCGACCGCTTCGACAGCAAGCGCCGCAACCAGATCCGACGCGAGCGCCGAAGGGTCTCGGAACAAGGCGTCACCCTCGCGTCCCTCGCCGGCCATGACGTCGAAGACCACCTCATCGACCCGTGCTTTGCATTTTACGGCGCCACGGTCGATCGCTACGTCTGGGGGCGCCGCTACCTCAACCGCCGCTTCTTCGAACTCCTGTGGGCACGCCAGCGCGACGCGCTCCAGCTCGTCATCGCCTCGAGAAGCGGTGAAATCGTCGGAGGCTCCCTCAATCTCGAAGCTCACCTCCCCTCTCCCACCGGCACCTCGTTCCGACGGTTCGGCCGCTACTGGGGCGCGCTCGACGAGGTCGACCAGCTCCACTTCGAGGTCTGCAGCTACTTCGCCATCGAAGACGCCATCCGACGCGGAATCGACGTCTTCGAAGCAGGCGCTGGAGGCGAGCAGCACAAGCTCGTCCGCGGCTTCCTACCCGCCATGACCCACTCGGCGCACCTGCTCTTTCACCCGCGCCTCCACGAGGCTGTCACTGATTTCTGCCGACGCGAAGCCGAGCACGTCGCATTGGAGGCGGAACGCCTCGGCGCGGGGGTCTTCGCGCGATGAACGACACCGTACCTGTCGTGATGACCCTCCCCCACCCTCCGGTCCTCGAACTCGAGACCGCCGCGCTCTGGCGGCGTGCGCTCGCAAGCCTCGTCGATGCGATTCCCGTCATCGCGTTTACCACCGCCGTCGCGGTTGGCTTGATACTGACAGACCCCGAACCACTCCGAATCCCCCCCTGGAACTGGTTCGACCAGGTCGTCGATTACCTCCACGACCGCCCGCTGCGCTCGATTATCATCGCCGTCGCCGGCGTCCTCGCCCTCTTGCTCTGGCCCGTATGTTTCTCGGGCGACACCCCTGGCCGAAGGCTCCTCTCCGTCCGTATGATCGACGCCGAAGGCAGCCGGCCACAAAGAATCGCGGTCCTGCGCTGGTCCTGTTGGCGTCTGCTCGGCCTCGCCCCGGGGGGCGCGGGTTTCACGTTTGCGCTCATCGACCGGGACCGGCGCACCCTGTACGACCGGCTCGGCCGTCTGTGGCTCATCGCGGTACCCCGCGCCCCAAGGACTCGCGGACCGAATCGGCGCGTTCGCTGAATTTATCGCTCGGCTCGTGCGTAGGGGGCCGCTCTGGCCGTGTGACGGATCGCTCGACAGCGCACGCTTGACGTGCGGGCCCTCGTCCGTCGAAGATGCCGGGCGACGGGGATAGGAGGCGCCGCCGCGGTGACCTCGCCCGAAGGAGCCCGTTTGAGCGCCGGAAAGATCTGTGTGAGCTGCGGCAAGATGTGGGCAGAGGCCTTCCGGTTTTGTCCGTTCGACGGCCAACCCCTCACAGAAGAGGTCCATCCGGTACCCGTCGAGACCGCAGAGGACTCACAGAAAGCCCGCAAGGGGTCGGGCCGACTCCTCGATATCCCGCCAGCTCCCGCGGTAGGACCTGCGACCGACCGCATCGAAGGCCGCGTAAAGCCCGGGCCAGGTGCAATCGCTGGCCCCCGCACCAAGCGGCAATCGAAGCAAATCGGTCCGAACGCAGCCACCATCACTGACACCCAGGCCGCCCGGCCCGAGCTTCACCGCGACCCGACGCTCGTCGAGCGAACGGACATCTCACCCGAGCAGGCCAAGGGCGCGAAACCCGGCCGTGCTCCCGCGGAAGTGGCTCCCCAGAAACCTGCGGCTCCCGGCAAGGACACGCGTGCCCCGACGGTCATGACGGCTGCCGCACCCGACCGGTCGCCAGATACGGGGCCGATGGAGCGGGTGCCTGCGAAGGGCAACGCCGAGATCCAAACCAGAGCGCAGCCAGAAAAGACCGACAAGCCTGAGAAGAAGGGCCGCAAGGGCTTCTCTGAGACCGCCTGGTTCATGCGCGTGGTCGATCCGAACGCGGTGGACCCGAATACGGGCAAGGTCAAGGTCGAAGAGGACGCCTACAGGCGGGACAAGGCCCTCCCCACCGAAAAGCGCAAGCTGTTCTCGCTCGGTTCGAAGCCAGCGGACGCTGAAGAGGAGTCGTGACATGAGCGGATTCTTCCTCTGGAACTCAAACGAAGGCAGTCTTCAGCGCACCGAGGTCGGCGAACAGCCTCTGACCATCGGCGCCATCTCCCCTTGTGCTGTGGTGGTCGAAGACGAAGCGGTCGGGCCGATCCATGCCGCGATCGAGCGCGAACAGACGGGCTTCCGCCTTCGCCGCCTGACGCGCGTACGCTCCTTGAGCCTCAACGGAAAGCCAGTGGAAGACCAACGCCTCGGACATGGCGACACCCTGGGGCTCGGTAGCTGGGAGGGCCGGTTCGTATGTGAGGTGCCCGTCGCCTCGCGCATGTTGAGGCTCGTGATGACCCGGGGCGAGCGCGAGATTCGCGTCGACCTGCCCATCGCCTCAGCGATTACGGTGGTCGGGCGGCTCGAGGGGGACGTTCTAGTCGACGACCCCGGCATCAGCTCGCGCCACTTCGAGATCGAGAACTTCGGTCCAGGTCTGAGGTTCGTTCGCGACCTCGGCTCGACCAACGGCACGGAGCTCAACGGCGCGCCCCTCGGGCCAATTCGCACACCCTTTGCGGACGGCGACGTGCTGACGATCGGGCGCGTCAAAATCGAGATCCGGGACGGGGGCAAGACCCCTGAGCACGTGGCTTCGGTCGTGCAGCGAACGGTCATTTTCGTCGAGGATGAGGCCCTCGCCTGAGGCGCCTGCCAAGGGTGGACTTCGGCGCTGAGACGCCACGGTCGACCGCCCTCCGCTTCGGGTTGTCTATCCGCCTCAAGCTAAGGCTTGCCGACTCGGACGTCCTCCCCTAGATTACCGCGCACTCGCGCGCCGGGCGTCGACTTTTCGAGGTCGCAGCGAGCCGCGCGGGACGAACAACGGGGCGTCTGATGCTGTACAGCGATAATGTCGCGTATCTCGAGGATTTGGTCCGCAGCTACCTTCGCGACCCGGCGTCGGTCGACGCGAGCTGGCGCACCTGGTTCGAAGGGCCTGGCCGCGAACTCGTCGATGCGATCGCGCCCGCCGAGGGACCTTCGCAGAAGCCGGGCAGCCTCTATGCGCCGAAGAACGGACATGCGCCGAAGAACGGGCACGCCGCGATGGGCTCGCCCGATGTGGATGTGCTGAAGGCGCAGGCCCGGATCTCCCAACTGATCAACGCTTTCCGCGTACGCGGTCACCTGCGCGCGAAGCTCGACCCCCTCGGGTCTCTCGCTCCAGTGATGCACCCGGAGCTCGACCCGGCCCACTGGGGCCTGTCGGACAAGGACCAGGACCGGGTCTTTTCGACCGCGCCGCTATACGGCCCGCAGACGATGACGCTGCGCGACCTGCATGCATGGCTCCTCGACACCTACTCGCGCACCATCGGCGCCGAGTTCATGTACATCCACGATGTGGAAGTGAAGCAGTGGTTTCAGGAGCGCTTCGAGCGCACCCGCAACCGCAGCGAGTTCGACCGCGAGACCCAGTGCTTCCTCTACGCACAGCTCCGCAAGGCCGAGCTCTTCGAGGACTTCATCCACACGAAGTTCCGCGGCGCCAAGCGCTTCTCTCTCGAGGGCGGCGAGTCCCTGCTGCCCGTCCTCGCCCTCATCGTCGAGACCTCAGCCCGTCAGGGCGTGGAAGAAATCGTCTTTGGCATGGCCCATCGCGGCCGCTTGAACGTGCTCGCCAATATCCTCGGCAAAGACCCGGCCAAGATCTTCGCCGAGTTCCAGGACAACAACCCCGAGGCGATGCTCGGCCGCGGCGACGTCAAGTACCACATGGGCTACGAGTCCATAATGAAGACGCGCTTCGGTGACGAGGTGCGGCTCGCGATGGCCTTCAACCCAAGCCACCTCGAGTTCATCAACCCCGTCGTCGAGGGCAAGGTCCGCGCAACCCAGGACCGCATGAACGCGCTCGGCGAGGACGGCTCGAAGAAGGTCCTGCCGATCCTCATCCACGGTGACGCGGCCTTCGTCGGTCAGGGCATCGTCGCCGAGACGCTCAACCTCGCTGGCGTCGACGGCTACTCGACGGGCGGCACGATCCACATCGTCGTCAACAACCAGATTGGCTTCACGACCGAACCCCGCGACTCCCGCTCGGCGCATTACTGCACCGAGATCGCGAAGATGATCCAGGCCCCGATCATCCACGTCAACGGCGAGGACCCCGAGGCCGTCGCGCACGTCGCGCGCATCGCGGCCGAGTTCCGCCAGACCTTCAAGCGCGACATCGTCATCGACCTCTACTGCTACCGCAAGTACGGCCACAACGAGGGCGACGAGCCGACCTTCACGCAGCCTCTCATGTACAAGGCGATTGCCCAGCACCCGCCTGTCCATGCGATCTACCGCAAGAACCTCATGGCCCGCGGCGCCATCTCCGAACAAGAGGTCAACGCCATCGAGGAGTCGGAGCGCAGCAAGCTCGAGGCGCAACTCGAGACCGCCAAAACCACCAAGAAGGGCGGCATCGAGCCCTTCGGTGGCCGTTGGGCGCCTTATGTCGGGGGCCCTGACGCCTCGTTGCCCGAGGGCACTACCGCCATCGACGACGCGACCTTCGACAAGGTCCTCCGCCAGCTCGTCGCCGTCCCGGACGGCTTCCATATCAACCCGAAGGTCCAGAAACTCCTCGAGAAACGCCTCGAGGCCCTCGCCCCGGATGGCGGCATCGACTGGGGCCTTGGCGAGATGATCGCCTACGGCTCTCTCGTGATGGGCGGCGCGCCCGTCCGCATCACCGGCCAGGACGTCACGCGCGGCACCTTCAGCCACCGCCACGCGGGCTTCTTCGACATGGAGAACGGCGCGCTGCACATGCCGCTCCACCACGCGGGCCCGGGCGCTGGATTCTTCGCGCTCTACAACTCGGTCCTCTCCGAGGCCGCGGTCCTCGGCTTCGAGTACGGCTACGCGCTCGAGGCCCCCGAGGCCCTCGTCGTCTGGGAGGCCCAGTTCGGCGACTTCGCAAACGGGGCTCAGGTCATCATCGACCAGTTCATCTCGGCCGGCGAAGACAAGTGGAACCGCTTGTCCGCAGTGACGCTGCTCCTTCCGCACGGCTTCGAGGGCCAGGGCCCCGAGCACAGCTCGGCGCGCCTCGAGCGCTTCCTGCAGCTCGCGGGCGAGGACAACATGCAGATTTGCAATCTCACGACGCCCGCGCAGGTCTTCCACGCGCTGCGCCGTCAGGTCGTCCGCCCGTGGAGAAAGCCGCTCGTCGTGATGAGCCCGAAGTCCCTGCTCCGCCACAAGCTCGCGGTCTCGCATCGCGCCGACTTCACGAGCGGCGGCTTCCAGCGGGTCATCGGCGAATCGAAACTCGCAGAGCCAGCGCTCGTCGACCGCGCCATCATCTGCTCGGGCAAGGTCTACTACGACCTCCTCGAGCGCCGCGAGGCGAACGCCGACACCCGCACGGCCATCATCCGCCTCGAGCAGCTCTATCCCTTCCCCGAAGCGCGCCTCCTCGAGTCGCTCGCCGCCTTCCCGCAACTGCGAGAGGTCATCTGGTGTCAGGAAGAGCCCTCGAACATGGGCGCTCAGACCTTCCTCCACCCGCTGTTCACGCGCATCTTCGGTCACGGCGGCACGCGTCCCGTCGGCCTCCGCTGGGTCTCGCGCGCCGAGAGCGCCTCGCCCGCGACCGGGTCGCCGAAGGCCCACGCGATGGAGCAGCAGGACCTTCTCAGCCGCGCGTTCGCCCGCTGAGGTCGCTTTGCCCTTGACCGGGCTCGTTCTGTGACACGGGGGAGAGCGCATTCTCGTCCCCCTTCCCTTCCCCGGCTCGCGCCGGTCTACCCAAGAGAGAAAGTCCCCATGGCAACGGACGTCAAGGTTCCCCCGGTTGGCGAATCCATCACGGAAGCGGTCATCGTCGAGTGGCTCGTGCCCGTCGGCGCGATGGTCAAGGTCGACCAGGAGCTCGTCGCGCTTGAGACCGACAAGATCACGGTGAACGTGCCTTCGCCCGTCGCGGGACGTCTCGTCGAGCAGGTCGTCAAGCTGAACGAGAAACTGCAGATCGGCGCGGTCTTTGCCCGCATCGACGAGTCGGGCGGTGGAGCCGCCGCGCCCGAGCCGAAGGTCGAGGCGAAAGCGGCGCCAGTCGCGCCTCCAGCACCCGTTCAGAGCGTCCAGACCACCCCAGCCCAGGCCGCCCCTCAGGCCGCCCAGGCCCATGGCGACGTCGCGCTGATGCCCGCCGTCCGACGCCTTCTCGAAGAGAACAACCTCTCGGCCTCGCAGGTCCGCGGCACGGGCCCTAATGGCCGCATCCTCAAAGAGGACGTGCTGAACTACCTCAGCAGCCGCAACTCCGCGCCCGTCAAGCCTCCCGCGCCACCCACGCCCGCCCCTGCGGCAGGTGACGGCGAAGAGGTCGTCCCGATGTCGAAGCTGCGCCAGACCATCGCGCGCCGCCTCGTCGAAGCGCAGCACACGGCCGCCATCCTCACGACCTTCAACGAGGTCGACATGAGCGCCGTCATGGCGCTCCGCAACACCTACAAGGACGGCTTCGAGAAGTCCCACGGGGTCAAGCTCGGCTTCATGGGCTTCTTCGCGAAAGCGGTCATCGAGGCGCTCAAGGCCTACCCCTCGGTCAACGCCGAGGTCCGCGGTGACAGCATCGTCTACAAGCACCACTACCACTTCGGCGTCGCGGTAGGCGGCGGCAAGGGGCTCGTCGTCCCCGTCGTCCGCAACGTCGACCAGATGTCCTTTGCCGAGTTCGAAAAGACGCTCGCGGGTCTCGCCGACAAGGCGAAGAACAACACGCTCGGGCTGTCTGACCTCGCGGGCGGCACTTTCACCATCTCGAACGGCGGTGTTTACGGCTCGCTGCTCTCGACCCCGATTCTCAACCCGCCCCAGGTCGGCATCCTCGGCCTCCACAAAATCGAAGACCGCCCCGTCGCCATTGCGGGCAAGGTCGAAATCCGCCCGATGATGTACCTCGCGCTGAGCTACGACCACCGCATCATCGACGGGCGCGAGGCGGTCTCCTTCCTTGTGAAGGTCAAGCAGTGCCTCGAGGACCCCGCGCGCATGCTGCTCGAAGTCTGATCGCCGAAATCCACACCCCGCGCGGCCACGGGCCGAAGAGAATCCGACATGAGCAACACTGAACGCTTCGACGTCATCGTCATCGGCTCTGGCCCTGGCGGCTATGTGTGCGCCATACGCTGCGCCCAGCTCGGGCTGAAAACCGCCTGCGTCGAAAAAGACAAGACGCTCGGCGGGACCTGCCTCAACGTGGGCTGCATCCCGAGCAAGGCCCTCCTCGAGAGCTCCGAGCGCTACGCATCTTCGCTGCACCACCTCGAAGAACACGGCGTGAGGGTGACGGGCGTGAGCCTCGACCTCGACAAGATGCACGAGCGCCGAAAGGCCATCGTGTCGCAGCTGACGGGCGGCGTCGACGCGCTCCTGAAGAAGAATAAGATCGCCCGCCTCAATGGCTTTGGCCGCCTCGTCAAGGGCAGCGAGCCCGGTCTCCACGGCGTCGCCGTGAAGGCCGAAGACGGCACCGAGACCATCTATCAGGCGGCCTGG
>VFQT010004681.1_pt1 | contig 11088 bp, 13 predicted proteins | sample 3512381 | NCBI WGS metagenome assembly VFQT01 (sample SAMN10412376, study PRJNA504923) | tailings metagenome | isolation source: Relicate 2 Philex TSF3 active mining site | place: Philippines: Tuba, Benguet | collected 2017-08-29 | reverse complement strand
ATGATGTTACTGAGACGCTTGGTGTACGAAAATATGATCCGTCCGAGTCTCTACCTGCAACAATGCGGGGAAAGAACAACAAGATTGGTCCAATGCGTGAATACAGCTTCAAGTTCGACATTGAAGACTATAAGAAGTATAACAAGCTATTCGAGGAAGGTAAGAGTGTATTCGTAACTGAGAAGTTGCATGGTTCGTGCATGATTTCTGGCTATGTACCGGAACTAGACCTTGAATTTGTGGGTTCCAAGGGGCAATTCGCAATTGGTATTACGATTGATCTTAACGCTGAAGAGAACAATCGCAATCTTTGGGTTTACGCTTACAAAAAGTATAACCTTGGAGACAAGCTTAGGAAGCTCGCACAGAAGTTTCCCGGAGAAGTTGTTTACATTCTTGGAGAAGCATTTGGGAATCAGGATCTAAAGTACGGTCTTCAGCAAGGCGATTATGATTTCCGTGCATTCGATATTCGAGTTGGTAAAAAGTATCTTGATAGCGAAGAGTTTGTTTCTGTTTGTGGAGATCTGGGTGTGCCAACTGTTCCTGTTATGTATAAGGGTCCATTCTACAAAGAATTAATGTACAAACTTGCAAGCGGAACAGAAACAGTAAACAACACAAACCAAATCCGTGAAGGAATCGTGATCAGGCCGGAAAAAGAAGAGTGGTCAAATAGAATTGGTCGGCTGTTCCTGAAGCTCCGCTCGCCAGAATATCTTGCAAGAACTGGCAAAGCTACAGAGTTCGAGTAGTGTTTTACTTCATTAAAATTAATGCATATGCTGTGTATTCAGCTACCAATATAATGATTGCGGGTTTGTCTTATGATAAAACGAAGTCTAATTTTTTTTCATTCCAAGGTTTGTTTTTGTACGATAAAGAATTACATTTGTTGCAAAAAACAACAGCAATCGTCTAAATGGAAGCTTTCGCTATATGCGATATAAGCAATTAAATCATATTGTCATATACTTATCACTATGGCAATTCTTCAAGTTGGTAATGGATACGCATATGCTTTTACACAGGCAGGTTTGCAATCAGCTTTAAATGCAGCTTCGGCAGATGATACTGTTCGCATTATGCAGGCTGGAACGATTACGATCAGTTCTACTGCACTCTATACTTCTGCCAGATGTACCCTAGAAGGTGATCCTAGTTTATATCAGAACTATGATCCCACAACATTACCTAAACTGCAAATGTCAGGCTCGGTAACTAGAGGATTTGTTCCGGCACATAATTCGTGCTCTGTAAAAAATCTTTGGTTTGATGGATTCTCCATTAACTCAGCAGGAAATGCTGGTGGTGCTATTAATGGCGTTGGAACATATGCCATTAACCTTGACAATCTCTATTTTACGTCGTGCGCCGCAGCAATTCAGAACGTTGCTGGCGGCACCCATACAAGAATTAGAGGATATGATTGCACTCGACTTTATCGTCAAGGAAACGGAATGACAGTAAGATTGTTTTGGATAAGACAACTGACCGGAGCGTCAGTTGCAGCAGTTGATTTGTCGGCCATTGCAACAACAGCCGATTTTGCTCTTGGTGCGGTATATTCTACTAACAACGTAAGAGCATTAAACCTGGGAAACTCATGTCCGATTAGAAACGTTTCTGCCTATTGTGCCGGTGGTGCTGCCGACTATGCGTTTGTTGGCTCTGCTTCTCATTGCACGGCATATGGTTATGCTAACCTTGTGTCTGGTATAAATGGAGGCAATTTAACTTCTCGCGATCCTTTGTTTACATCAGCAGTTTCTGGAACGTTTACGTTCCTATCTTCAAGCTCTGAAATCAATGCCGGAATTGAAATTACTGGTGTTTCTACAGATTTAAGTGGAAATACGCTTCCTCAAGGTGCTGGATGGCCTAGAGGTCCATTTGACTATTTCGCCGGCACAGCTTGGGGTGATTTTTCGACTGGAAGCTATATCAATGTTTCAGGTGATTTTGTTATCAACAGAAATCTAAACTTATCAGCTCAATATAAAAAGCGGTCCGGTCTCAGACCTGATCAAAACGGTGCAAATGCAGTTGAACAAATTCCATTTTCTTTCGCCGTCCCTGGTCCTGCAAGCCTTAGAAACAGGACAAAACCTTACTCTATCACAACAAACCCGACAGCCTCTAACACACCATCTTCACCTGGATTCTAAACGTTTTGGATAACTTATGACTTCGGTCATAATTCATATGTCAACAATCCGCGTGCGATAATGATGACTTTTCACGTCTACTCGAAGAGTTTCTGGCACAGGCCAGCCGTAACTAAATTTTAACAGGAAGATTATCTAATGTTTGCAATAATGTTATTCCGGCCGCATTTCGGCAAAATATCTTTTTATACTCATGTTAAAGGTCCAAACATTTGGAGATTTGATAGCAATTTTGCTAGGGATAGTCTTGTTACTATAAAAGGCTATTTCAATGTAGCATATGACAATATCACAGTTTGAGAAATAAATGTTTACAATAAATGAAAATTATTGCCAATTATATTTTTTCTCTGGAAAAGAAAAAGAAACAATCTGGATGTTTAAATGTCTAATATTTCTGGAGAAGTTAGACTTTTATGGATGCAAAGTTTGGTTATTTCTTGAAAATTATAACGCAGTAGTCGTATAGGAAACAAATGATAAAAAATCGTCTTGGTTATTGCTGTATCAATAATACTCTTTCTAGTCAAAAAGACAAAGTCTACACTGGTCGGCTTGTCCAACAAAAGCGTTTTTTGCTTGAAGGCACTAAGTTGTGCGGTCAACTTGCACAGGAAAATTGCAAAGACTTATATCGCATTCTTACATGGAATAAGTCTAACAATATTACACTATTTCGTATTGGCTCAGAAGTTTTTCCGTGGGGAACAAAGTATAATCTTGAAAATCTGCACAATTTCGACAAGATCAATCAGCTTTTAAAATTGTCTGGCGATTATGCCAAGAAACACGGAATGAGACTCACCTTCCATCCCGATCACTTTGTTAAACTTGCTAGTTTTGACGACAACGTTGCAAGCAATTCAATTGCAGAATTAGAAATGCATAGTCAGATTTTTGATATCATGGGTTTCGAGCCAAGTCCTGAAAACTGCATTAATATTCACGTTGGCGCTGTTTATGAAAACCGCCAAAAAACAATGGATAATTTTTGCAGAAATTTCGACAAACTTTCTCCAAATCTCAAAAAGCGTCTTGTTGTAGAAAACGACGACAAGCCGTCTCTCTATACAACTGAAGACCTTTTTAATGGAATTCACAAAAATATTGGTATTCCAATCACATTCGACTATCACCACTTTTCATTGTGCAATAGAAACAATGTTCCTCTGGAAGAATCAATTAATTTAGCTTCACAAACATGGGGTCAAACTCGTCAGCTTGTTCACTATTCCGAATCACGCCGGCTAGAACATAAAGACAATACAATTCGCTTAGAAGCACATTCAGATTATTATGTTGACGTGCCACAAACTTTTGGTCTAAGCTTGGATATTGATCTTGAGTGCAAGGCGAAAGAAATGGCTCTTTTCAAATTGCGAAAAGACTTTCCAAACTTCGAACAAGAAGGAAAATAAATGACAAAAAACAACATTCTGATTATTGATGGATTCAACAATTTTATCAGAGCTTATACTGCAAATCCTACAATGACAAACAATGGAGAGCCAATTGGCGGAACAGCGGGATTTCTCAAAATAGTACAAAAATACTGCAACGAGCTGAATCCAACAAAGATTTTCATCTGTTGGGATGGTGTTGGTGGTTCAATTCGACGAAAGACACTTTTTGAAGGCTACAAAGCAAACAGAAATCCATCGCGTCTAAACAGATTTTCAGAAAGCACGTCCGAGGATGAAGACGAGAGAAATAAAATCTGGCAGATGACGCGCCTACTCCAGTATCTTGAGAATATTCCAGTAATTCAGCTAAACTGCGATTATGTCGAAGCTGATGATTTGATTGCCTGGCTCTGTATGAATCTCACTGATGAAAATAATCATGCATACGTTTTGAGCAATGACAAAGACTTTATTCAGTTGGTCAACAACAATGTAACACTCTATAGACCGACTTCTGATGAAAAGTTGACAGTTGAAAAAGTATTAGAAGAATATCAGATTCACCCAAACAACTTTTGTCTTGCAAAATCTATCTGCGGAGACACTTCAGACAACGTTCCTGGAGTTAAGGGAGCCGGATTCAAGACATTGGCGAAAAGGATTCCGCACTTTGCAGCCCCGGACAAGCTCCGACTTGACACGCTAGAAACGACGTGCTATAGTGGGGCTCAAACAAAGAAAGCTCCAAAGGTTTTTCAGAATATCCTAAATTCTTTCGACATAGTGGAAAGAAATTTGGAGCTTCTATGTTTGCTTGACACTGACCTGTCCGACAACGCGAAGCGTAAAATCCTTTACGATATAGACAACTTTTCACCCTATTTTAACAGGATTTCACTGTTCGGACTCTTCAATGAAGATGGAATTTCTGGAACAAACTGGAGCGGGCTGATGTCATGGTCGCAAAACATTGTCGCAAAGCATAGGCTGACAAAAAAATAGATGTTCTGTATAATGTTTGATCAATGTCGATTTCTTTTGGCAAATAAAAAGACAGTGATGGTGCCAAACATATATAATGAATATAAATTTAAGAACATCAATTTCTTTACTACTTGGTATGGCAAAATAAGTTTTCATGTAGGAAAATTTCCAATCTATCTTCTTAATTTTAAGAACGTTGTCTAATGTTTAATATAGTATATTGGGATGAAACTATAGCAAATATATATTTTTCTTATGGAATTGAAATAGCATTCGGCATCACAGTCACTACTAGAGATTCTTCTAAACATCTAGAAATTAAAAAAGGAAAAAATTTCTTCTGTTCTAGAAGTGTGTTTGACATCTCTCTTCTTGGTTGGCATATCGTTTATCAACAAGATTGGATCTAATGTTTGTTATTGATTTTGACACACTCTATTCTGGCAGCGCGGCTATATGTTTTGCATACGAAATAATATATGGCTACATAGGAGCATTTCGTCCAAACTTGCATCTGAAGTTTGAATATTTTAGGCGTTATGGAGTTAGTGTTGATTCTATTCAGCGAGGAGGCATCTAACAGTGTTTAGCCTATTTCCTCATCGAATCTACTTTTCCAATAAAAATGGAAAATGGCACTTTTCCATTTTCCTCTTTGAGCATGAGGAGTTTCGCAAAAAACGCTACGGCTTGCAAACGCAGGGAGCAATTTAATTTAGGAGAATAATAACGTTTAAATGGCAGAAGAACAAGACAAGCAAACATTCTCGCGATTTGGGAATGAATTTCAGGAAAAATTATGTCTAATTGCGGTAAATGATCGTGAATTTGCTGATCAGTTTGCCGAAGTTTTAGACTATAACTTCTTCGAATCAAAATATCTGCAAATAGCAGTCAAAGCAGTTTATGATTATCGTGACAAGTACAAGATGCATCCTACAACAGATGCGCTAGAAATTATGCTTGGAGAACTTGCACGAACAAACGATACACATAAGAGTTTTCAACAAGCCCAAGACTTTATAAAGAAGTCAAAAGGCATCGTCGTCCGAGACGAAAAGTTCATCAAAGATACGGCACTTGAATTTTGCAAGAAGCAAGTTCTGAAAGGGGCACTAGCAAAAAGTCTAACGCTTTTACAGACAAGTAAATTCGACGATATCAAGTTTATCATTGACGAGGCGTGTAAGCTAGGAATCTCAAAAGACTTCGGGCACGACTATATTAAAGACTTTGAGTTACGTTTTGCAAACTCAAGCCGTTCAGTGATTCCAACACCTTGGGATGAAATCAATGACCAAACTTTAGGCGGTTTTGGTCGCGGCGATCTGCACATTATTGTTGCTCCAACTGGCATTGGCAAAAGTCACGTCATGGTCCAGTTTGGAGCACATGCTATTATGCATGGTTTTAAGGGTATTCATTACACTCTAGAGCTTTCAGCACCGGCAACTGGAAACAGATACGACTCTTGTTTGTCTGGAATTGATATCAACCTTCGAAGAGAGGCAAAAGACGAGATCCGTCGCGCAGTTTCTGAGTTGAAGGGAAACCTAATCATCCGAGAATGGCCTCCGCGAAGTGCATCTACATTGACAATTCGCAGTCATCTTGAGAAAATGATTATGAATGATTTCACTCCGGATTTTATCATTGTTGACTATGCCGACCTTCTTAAGAGTCTTAATAAGGGAGCGGAAAAACGAGTTCAGCTAGAAGAGATAAACGAAGAGCTTCGGGCAATTGCTAAAGAATTCAATGTTGTAGCGATTACCGCAAGCCAGACAAATCGGCAAGCTTTGAGTGCCGAATTTATCACACTTGAATCTATTGCAGAAGCATATTCAAAGTGTATGCCGGCTGATTTTATCATGACTCTTTCGCGTTCTCAAAAAGAAAAAGACCAAGGTCTTGGCAAGTTTTTCCTGGCAAAGAACAGAAACGGTCAAGACGGCCTTATTTTCAAGGTTCGCGTTGATACAAGTACGTCAACAGTACAAATTCTGGCACCGTTCAACCCCGACGACCAGGCCAACAACGATAATAACAAAAAGCCCAGTCTTTTGCAACAATTCCAAAACAAGAGGCATTAAAAAGGAAACAAAATGAAGAAAGCTAACACTCTACCGGAAGAATTTAAGACGTGGCTAGAAGAGACGTTTAAAGAGCCTGATTGGGAAAACGAGGACGCCGAAAATAACTATAAGTTGATCGATCAGTTCTCTATGCTCGATAGTGGGTATAAAAATAATTCAATCGTTGCTGATCGTCTAAAATATATCACAGTAATTTATGATTCTCGGCTTCCGCATGATGGCGGAACTGATTATCGCGTTATCTTCGAAGATCTGAAAAATCCTGGAGATTATTATTGTCTTCATTCTTATATGAATTCATGGTTTGAATTTGAACAATGGGATATGGTTTGTGACACTTCGCGATGGAGCAAGGTTCACAAGGTAAGCAAGGTAATCGAAACTTTCGAGGAATTCTAAATGATTAAAAAGCCAATGTTAGCCTCTGAGGCTACTGATCTTGACGCTCTATTCCGAAAACACCAAATGTTCTTATGTTCTCCGAAGCTAGATGGCATTCGCGCAATGATTGTTGATGGGAAACTTGTCTCACGCAATTTCAAGCCGATTCCAAATTTCTTTATTCGGACACAGATTGAAGCAATGTCACTTCCTGAAGGGATCGACGGCGAAATTACAGTCGGAGAAACTTTCAATTCTTCTACTTCGGCTGTGATGAGCTTCGACGGGAAGCCTGATTTTATTTTTCACGTCTTTGATATCTGCTCAGATGAACCGTTTGCAATCCGTTATAGTGAGCTAGAGAAGTTCTGTCGAAAGTTTTCTGACGCAAGAGTTTCTTTGGTGGAGCATACTGTAATTGATTCTGTATCTGAGCTATTGGACTATGAAAAGAAGTGTCTTGACTCTGGGTACGAAGGTGTTATGCTACGAAAACTGCAAGGCCCGTACAAGTTCGGCAGGTCATCGGAAAACGAGGCTTATTTGTTGAAGCTGAAGCGCTTTCATGATTCAGAGGCAAAGATTTTGGCGGTTGAAGAGCTGATGTCGAATCAAAATGAAGCAGAAAAAGATGCATTTGGTCGGACCAAGCGTTCATCAAAACAAGAAAACCTCATTCCTGCTGGGACAATGGGTGCTCTTGTAGTTGCTGATATTGTCTCTGGGATTGAATTCAAAATTGGGACTGGTTTCACGCAAGAGCTTCGCGATTGGTTTTATGACAATTCCGACCGTCTAATTGGTAAAATTGTCAAGTACAAGTCACAGGAATCGGGAAAAGTGGAAAAGCCGCGATTTCCTGTCTATCTTGGGTTTCGCGACGAAGCCGACATGTGAAATCTTTTAGAATTAAGAGGAAAATAAGAATGACTGAATTTTACGATTTTTCAGAAGTTAAGACACGGACAGAATACTGCCCTGATGGTTCTCAGATTCATCATGTTGTAGAGTTGTTTCGCAGGGGAAAGACGGCCAAAGAACAAATGTCAGTTCTCCACCGTGACGGCGAGCCGGCATATCTCAAGTATAATGTCTACGAAACGGTTGATGGCGAACAAAAAGTTGTCTTATCGGAAGAGCGATGGTATTCTGGCGGAAAATTGAATGGAACCGATGCGCAAGCCGCCTGGACAAAATGGAGTCAGAATGGTGAAGTCGAGAGCCAACAATTTTACAAGGATGGCGTTCACCACCGTGGCAATAACAAGCCTGCTGTTTTCAAGCGCACAGTGGAAGGAGACTATTATGTCGAATTCTGGGTTGATGGTGTAGAAGTCTCAGAGCCCGAATAGCAGCAATAGTTAATTTATGTGTCGACAAGAGAAAAGACAAATAAGACTATCGAAACAGTCGAGTTGACTCAGAGCGTCATCTGGGTTATGCTCTCTTTTCTCTTGTCGGACATGCTGATGACAATTCTTTCCAAATTATAATATGAAATTGTGAAAGACGCACCCTGACAATAAGAGATTAGAAATAGTTATCTGACCCTATGGAGAAACAAAAGATGGAAGACAAGAAGTCAAAAGTTGTGAGAGACATTCTCTCAGATATCACAGTGCATATGAAGTATGCAAAGTACAGGAAAGACCTTTCTCGGCGTGAAACTTGGTCAGAGCTTGTAGATAGAAACAAAGAAATGCACATAAAGAAGTTTCCTCAATTTTCTGAGGAGATCGAATGGGCGTATCAGTATGTTTATGATAGGAAAGTTCTGCCGTCCATGCGTTCAATGCAGTTTGCTGGCCGACCTTTGGAGCTAGCAAACGTTAGAATGTACAATTGTTCATATTGTCCAATTGACCACTGGAAGGCTTTCCCGGAAGCTATGCTTTTGCTATTGTCTGGGTGTGGGTTTGGCTTTTCGGTCCAAAAGCGGCACATCGACAAACTGCCAGAAATCTGCCGTCCGTCCGAAAAGTCAAATCGCAGATTTCTAATTGGAGATTCTATTGAAGGCTGGGCAGATGCGGTCAAGGTGCTGTTTAAGTCCTATTTCTTTGGTGGAGCCCGAATCAGATTCGACTACTCTGATATTCGACAAAAAGGTTCGCCACTGATTACATCTGGAGGGAAAGCCCCAGGTCCAGGTCCGCTTCGTGAGTGTCTGACAAGAATTGAGAACCTTCTAGAAACCAAGAAGAATGGAGATAGACTGACTTCGTTGGAGGTCCACGATATTGTTTGTCATATTGCTGATGCTATTATTGCTGGCGGCATTAGACGAGCGGCACTCATTTCTTTCTTTGATATCAACGACCTAGATATGCTGACATGCAAGTCGGGAAATTGGTGGGAAACTGCTCCGCAACGTGCGAGGGCAAACAATTCTGCCGTTATGGTTCGCCATAAGCTAGATGAAGAAACGTTTATGTCTGTTCTTGATAGAACAGAGGCATCAAATGCAGGTGAACCTGGAGTAATGTTAACAAATGATCCAGATGTACTTGGAAACCCCTGTATGGAAATTAGCCTTAAGCCAAATGGGGTTTGTAACCTCACAACGATCAACGTTTCTGACTTAGAAACACAGGAAGAGTACAACAATAGAGCCCGTGCAGCATCTATAATTGGAACACTTCAGGCGACATATACTGATTTTCACTATCTCCGTGACGAATGGAAGAAAACAGCCGAAAAAGAGTCTCTTCTAGGCGTATCAATGACTGGCATTGCGTCAGGAAAAGTTCTCTCGTTAAACATGAGAGAAGCGGCAGAAATTTGCGTTGCGACAAACAAAGAGTTTGCAAAGAAGTTTGGCATCAGGCCGGCAGCGCGAGTTACTACTTGTAAGCCTGAAGGAACTTCTTCGCTTGTAGTTGGTTCAGCTTCTGGAATTCACGCATGGCATAATGACTTTTATATTCGAAGAATTAGAATCAACAAAAATGAAGCTCTTTATGGATATCTTAAGGAGTATTATCCAAATCTTTTGGAAGATGAGTTCTTTAAGCCGCACGAAACAGCAGTAATTTCTATTCCTATCAAAGCCCCATCGGGTTCAATTCTAAGAACTGAAACTGCTCTTGAACTTCTTGAACGAGTAAAATTGGTATATCAGGAATGGATTTTACCCGGCCATGTAAAAGGCTCAAACACGCACAATGTATCTGTAACTGTTTCTGTCGCTCCTAACGAGTGGAACGAGGTAAAAGAGTGGATGTGGAAAAATCGCGAGTGTTATTCTGGTATTTCTCTTCTTCCAAAGTTTGAATCTGACCACACCTATAAGCAACCGCCATTTTCTGACATCACGGAAGAGGAATTTGAAAAGCTTTCAGAGGGTCTAGAAGAAATTGATCTCAGTGTTGTTGTAGAGTATGATGATAATACTGATTTGCAGGGTGAATTGGCTTGTGCAGGCGGGGCCTGCATTGTAACCTAACTCGTCTTTTGCGCCACCGACCGTGGCTGCTTGACACTCACTCGCGCCCGTGCTATGGTCATCGGACAAAGTGACGCAGCTATGGCAGGAGTGTCCGTGTTTTCTTTAGAGATAATCAATAGCGATCTTTGGATTGGGTTCTTTATGAAGACCAATATCTTCAATGCCGACATATACGATACTGAAAAGTTATCGTTTTTTGACTACGGACGCAGCCCAATTGACGATGATTCGTTACTAATCTAGGTTGAAATTGTTCATTATTCAATGCTCACACCATGATCAGTGGATCAGGTTCGCGACAACTGGAAATAGTTTTTACGTTTGCCCTCTGGAAAACATGTTAATGTTCCAGAGTAATTCTTCTGCTAGGAAGAGCATTTTTGATAACCAAGGAATAGTTTAGGAAACAACTTGAAAAAAGACTTTATAGTTCCCGCAGCAATTGTCTGTGTTTATACTTCTGAAGGCAAAGTCCTTCTTCTTGAGAAAGATGACAAATGGGGCTTTCCTGGTGGTAAGCTCTCCAAGAATGAAACTTATGTTGCAGCAGCACTTCGTGAGCTTTATGAGGAAACAGGGATCTTAGCAAAAGATTCTTGGCTTCATGA
>VFQT010004678.1_pt1 | contig 11096 bp, 11 predicted proteins | sample 3512381 | NCBI WGS metagenome assembly VFQT01 (sample SAMN10412376, study PRJNA504923) | tailings metagenome | isolation source: Relicate 2 Philex TSF3 active mining site | place: Philippines: Tuba, Benguet | collected 2017-08-29 | reverse complement strand
AGCCCGTCGACGAGGTGACCGATCTGTTGCACCCGGGACTCGAGGAAGTGCCGCGCGTGCATGTGCACCCGCTCGCTCGCCCAGGCGGGGACATAGGGCTGCTTTTCGTGGAGTGCGACCCGGCCTGTCACGCGGTGCAGCTTCAGTCCGACGTTCTTTCTCGGGCCGCCATCGAGGAGCTTCTCGAGCAGCGGTCTCGGTGCATCCCAGCCCGCGTCTCGGTAGAATTCGCGGTAGAGGGGGTCGCCCGGATAGCCTTCCTCGGAGGACCAGACCTGGCGCGAGCACGCGGGGTCGCGACCGAAGGCCGCCACGCCGTGTTCCGTGAAGATCGGGCGGTAGTGGCCGTAGCGAGGCCTTGGTTCGGCGTGCGTGAGCCCGTGGGTCTCGAGGAATACGAAGCGGATGCCGTGCTCCCGCAGGATAAGGTCGAGCCCCTCCTGATAGGCGCACTCGCCGAGCCAGATCCCTTGGGGATCGCGGCCAAAATGCTTGCGGTAATTCGCGCGGGCGACCTCGATTTGCGCGCGCCGCCCCTCGTAGGTGCCCGTCAGCGCGAGTAGCCCATGGGTCGCGCCACACGTTACGATACTAAGCGAGCCTGCGTCCTGGTGGTGTCGGAAGCCAGCGATGAGATCGCGACCATGGACCCGCACGAAGGTGTCCCGGACCCCCTCGAGCGTTGCGAGCGCGTCCTGCGCGCCCGCCTCGAACCAGGTGCCGCGATGCATCGCGTCGAGCTCTTTCGCGAGCTCGATGAGCGCCTCGAGGCGCGCCTCGTAGCGGTCGCGGAGGAGAGGGTCGGCCAGCATCTCGCAGAGAGGCGGCGTCATCGACATCGTCAGCGCGAAGGGCACACCATCCCGCTCGAGTGCGTCCATCATTCTCAAGAGCGGTATGTAGGTCTCGGTGATGGCCTCGTAGAGCCAGTCCTCCTCCATGAAGTGCGGGTACTCGGGGTGTCGTACCCAGGGCAGATGCGCGTGGAGGACGAGGGCGAGAGAACCTGCGCGCATCATCGCGAGGTCGGCATACGCGAGGTGAACTCGCCCGAGGTCGGCGAGAGGCTCCCCTTCGCCTGCGCGATCGCGAGGTCCGCCTCCTCGAGCGAGGACAGCGGCCGCCCGATGACGGGCAGGACGTCTTCTTTCACATGCCCACTGTCATCGAGTCGTCCCCAGCGCTCGTCGGTCAGCGGCGATGGGCGATCGGGTGGGGTTCGGAAGCCGAGGATCGCGAGGGTCGCATCCTCGCGCAAGAGGTGTACTTCACCACGGGAGCTCGCGGGGACCTTGATCCAGAGGTCCGAGGCGCCCGGAGGAAGGTCGGCGCCCTTTACCTGCTGGCCTTCCATGTGTGTCTCGACACGCCATCGCTCCGGGGCCTCGAGATCGGATTCCCAGCTCAGGTAGAGGGTCGTCGGATTTGCCACCAACAAGCGCGCGCGTCCGCCTTCATAGTGGCTCGGGAGGTCTGGCCCCCAGTCGATGTAGGGGGACGTCTCGGTGGGGGTGGCATGGTCGCGGCGAAGATGGGCGTCACTGCTCATACGGACCTCGGAGAACTCTGGTTACCGATCGGGGCGCGTTCGCCATGCCATATCGGCACGGATTTCGCCACGTCATCGGTATGTTCCGTGAGCAATTCCGGTGACGGTCCGAGCGCGACTCGCCCCTGGCGCGCCCGGGAGCGTTCATCAGCCGATCACTTCACGGCGCCGCCGTTGAACGGCGAGGTCGTCGACACGACGCAGGTGTCGTTCAGCGTGAGCGTGCGGTTCGAGCCGCTCGCGGTCGGGCAGTAGGTGCCGCGAGACCCCGGGGAGAAGGGGAGGCCAGTCGTGCCACACATGTCGTAGGCCGAGCCGATCTCCTTGCAGTCATCGAGGGACGTGCAGGCCTTGACATACAGGGGCTTCGCACGCTCCGAGCCGGGAACGTCGGGGAAGCAGTCGCTCGAGAACTGGACGGTCTCGACGCCGTCGAACTCGGACAAGGTCGCGACCCCGCTGCGGTTGCCTGCGTAATCCGTGCAGAAGCTGAAGCCCTCCATGTAGAAGCCCTTGTAGCAGAAAAGGGGCTGGCCCTTCACGTTCTGCTGGCACTCGCAGTCCTGGGTGCAGGGGGCGCCGACGAAACCGCGCTCTTCGTCCGTCGCGGGACAGGTCGAGACCGTCTCCTCGGGGATCGTGTCGACGGACACGCTCGTGTCCTGGGCGGTGTTGGTGTCTTGCGCTGTATTCGTGTCCTGGGGGGACGTGTTGGTATCTTGCGGGGCGGTGTTGGTGTCTTGGGGCGCAGTATTGGTGTCCTGCTCCGTCGTGCCGTCCTGGCTCGTGCTCGTGTCCGCTGAGAGAACACAGACGCCGTTCTGAAGGACTGTGCCCGGGCCGCAGGCGGAGCCGGCATCATCATCACCGCAGCCAACAAGGGCAAAGGAGGACAGGGCGAGGGCGGGAAACAGGGACAAACGCATGGGACACCTGCTGGTTTGGTGGGCAACGCGGCGCCGCTACCTCAGAAAGGGATGCGCGGAGACCGACTCCCCGATTATGGCGGGTCGGTCTCTGGGGTACAAGCGCAGCCCCGAAATTATCGGGGCGAATTCAAAAGCATCGTAGTTGCGAACAGTTGAGCGTTGATGGCCGCCCTGTTCGCCTCGATGCAAAGCGTCAGAGGAGGTCCTTGACAGCCTCGCGCTCGGAGAGGAGCTCCTGCGTCGAGCCGTCCATGCGCGACTGCGTCGCAGGCGCGATCTCGAGTCCCTGCACGATTTCGTACTTCCACGGGGCCGTGATGCGGCAGGGGAAGGAGTAGACCAGACCTTCGGGGATCCCGTAGCTGCCATCCGACGGGATCGCCATCGACACGACGCTCGCGTCGCCCGTGCCGAGGTACCAGTCGTGGATGTGGTCGATTGCCGCCTGCGCCGCAGACGCGGCCGAGGACTTGCCGCGGGCGTCGATGATCGCCTTGCCGCGGGTGCGCACGGTCTTGTCGAAATCGCCCGCGAGCCAGCCCGCGTCGAAGGCGGAGGCCACCGGGGCCTTCTCACCGTTCTGCAGGATGTAGCCGCGCGACACGTCGGGAACCATCGTGTCCGAGTGGTTACCCCAGATGAAGACGTCCTTCACCGCGGAGGGCACGAGGCCGAGCTTCTTCGCGAGCTGGCCCGTGGCGCGGTTCTGGTCGAGGCGCGTCATTGCGGTGTAATTCGCCTTGTTCGTGCGGCGGGCGCGCGAGGCGGCGATGAGCGCGTTCGTGTTGCAGGGGTTGCCAACGACGATGACCTTCACGTCCTCGGCGGCGTTCGCGTCGATCGCGTCGCCTTGACCCGTGAAGATCGGGCCGTTCTCGCGGATGAGGTCGGCGCGGGTCTGGCCCGGGCCGCGGGGCTTCGCGCCGACGAGCATCACGACGTCCGCGTCCTTGAAGCCAGCGGCGGCGTTGTCCGCGACCTCGATGCCCGCGAGTAGCGGATAGGCGCAGTCGTCGAGCTCGAGCGCGACACCGTGCGCCGCCTGGACGGCCATCGGCAGCTCGACGAGCTGAAGAATGACGGGCTGGTCCTTGCCGAGCATTTCGCCTGCGGCGATGGGGAAAACGAGGCTGTAGCCGATGTTGCCGGCGGCGCCCGTGATGGCGACACGAATGGGTTTCTTCATCGCGATTCTCCTGGCTATGTGCCGCGAGGGAACTAGCATCCCGCGAGAGGCGGCTCAAGCTCGGTCTTGAGAATCCTTCCGAGAGCTCAGGTGGGCGAGAGCTAAGGTGCGCGAGAGCTCAGGTGGCCGAGAGCGCGGGTGGGGGCTCAGTCGAGTCCGAGGAGCTCGAGCACTGCAGGACTCGCGGAGAGCAGCGGGTCCTCTGCGGTCGGATCGTCAGCGATGACGAGGCGTTCCCGGAAGACCGGGAAGGTCTCGAGCTCGGCGCGGGCGCGCTCCCAGTCATCGAAGCCTTCTGCGACGAGGGCGAGCGCATGGGACATCCGGGGCAGGGGACTCCTCTCGCCGAGGAGGCCGGTGATCTCGGAGATGACCTCTGCGCCCTGCCTCGGGATAAGCGCGAGCTGCAAAACAAGGTAGTCCGCCTGCGAGAGGCGATAGCGCCGGGCAAGCATGTGGCAGGGATAGGCGACGCCGCGCTCGTCAAGAGCTGTGAGCGCCGCATCGAGCTGCGCATCGACGTCCTCGAGCTGTGCCTCCGCGCCCGCCACGCGCCCGAGACGTGCGAGCAGCAGGGTGCGTTCGGCTTCGAGGCGGAAGACGGCGCGGAGGATGTCGAGGGTGCTCGGCGCGTCCATGGTCGGCCCTCTCGTCGGACTCAGGCGTCTTTGATCTGCTGCGCGAGGTAGTTGGTCTCGCCGATCTGCGACATCAGCTCGAGCTGCGCCTCGAGCCAGTCGAGGTGATTTTCTTCCGACGCGAGGATCGCCTCGAGCAGCATGCGCGAACCATTGTCGCCAGCCTGTCGGAGCTGTTCGACGCCTGCGTTGAGCCGCGGAATCGCCTCGTTCTCGAGGGCGAGGTCGAGGGTGAGCTGCTCCTTTACGGTTTCGCCGATGTTGACCTTGCCGAGGCGCTGCAGGTTCGGGACACCGCCGAGGTAGAGGATGCGATCGATGAGCGCCTGCGCGTGCTTCATCTCGTCAATCGATTCCTTCTGAACGTAAGCCGCGAGGCGGGCGTAGCCCCAGTTCGCGCACATGCGGGCGTGGCAGAAGTACTGGTTCACCGCGGTGAGCTCGGCGGTCAGCACCTCGTTGAGAAGATGGATGGTCGCTTTGTCGGGATTCTTGGGCATGGTCGCGTTCCTTCGTCCGGTCGCACTTGTTGCGCGGTCTCAAGGCTCGGCGGACTCAGCCTAGGATTCAGCGCGCGACGGAGGTCGAGGAGTTCTCGGTGCCTCGGCAGTGCGCTCTCTCGCCGAGCATGCCGCGGATCATCTCGCGGCAGCGGCCACAGTCTAGCCCAGCTCTACATCGGCGGCCAAGCTCGCTGAGCGAGCTCGCGCCCGCCTGGATATTCGCTTTGATTTCGCGATCGGACACGCCTTCGCACACGCAAACGATCATGACCGGAACCTCGATTTCGCCACAGACCGACCCTCGACCCGAACCGCGCTTATGATATTCATTCTCAATACGGAGTCAATGACGAGGTGCTGCGTTCTCGATTTTGCCGCCAGAGGCCACGTTCAGCGCCTCGGTCACTCCGCCTCACCAGACTTCGAGCCCGTCTCCGCCTCGAACCAGGCGCCTCCGTCCCTGTGTCGGACTCGCCCGCCCGATGGGCTCGCGAAGTGGGTCCCGAGCAGCAGCGCCCTCGTCTCGGCGACCTCGCGCAGCATCGCTCGCCGCGTGTCTGCCGCGCGTGGCTGATCGTCATCCGCCGGGCTCGTCCACTCGGGGTGAGCGATTTGGCAGGGGTGGTGGAGGGCGTCGCCCGTCACCCAGGCGAGGGCTCCTTTCGAGCTCACCCTGACCGAGAGATGGCCAGGCGTGTGTCCTGGGGTCGGAACCAGCTCGACTTCGTTGGTGATCGCAAAGCCCGCCCCGAGCTCGAAGGGGGTCAGCAGGCGAGCTTCTACAAGCGGTTCGACCGAGTCGGCGAGCGCGGGGTTCTTCGCCGCGCCCTGGGACCGCCAATGCTCGAGCTCCCGGCGCTCGATAAGATAGCGCGCCTTCGGAAAGGTCGGAATCCATCGCTCGCCGTCCCAGCGCGTGTTCCAGCCGACATGGTCGAAGTGGAGGTGCGTGCAGACGACCTCATCGACTTCTTCAGGAGGAAACCCCGCCTCTCGGAGGCGCTCTAGAAAAGGCGTCGCGAGCATGTGGAACGCGGGGTTGCGCCGGACCTTGTCGTTGCCGATGCAGGTGTCGACCAGGATGAGCCTGCCAGCGCTGCGGATCCCAAAGGCCTGCACCACCATGTGCGCATCGCCCGCCGCATCGGCCCAGTGGGGCACGAGCCAGGCCATCTCCCGGAGCCTCTCCCGCGTCGCCTCGGGGATGAGGCGCCTTACGAACTCCGGTCCGAAGCCGTCGCTGGTCTCGAACACCGCCACAACCTCGACCTCACCGATTGTCCAGCGCTGCATCGGCCCCTCCGACGACGCGCTTACCACGGCTCGAGGGCGTCCGCATGAGGTCTCGGGAAAGGGGTGTGAGGGGAGTGGACGACAGGCAGGGAGCGCGAGGGCGTCAGCGCTTCAAATCCCGAGACCATCGGCAGGGAACGGTAGACGTCGGGCAACCGCCAGGCCCGCCAGAAGCGCTCGAGAGAGATGCGGCCGACGGTGCCGTCTCCAGGGTCGTTGAAGACCACATGTCCTCGGTCCACCCCGCGGACCACAACCCAGTGGAGTCCTGGGGCGTCGAGTCCCCACAGGAGGCGCGCCTCGGCGAGGACGACCATCGGGCGGCGGTCCGCGAGCGCCTTCTTCAGCGCGATGACGGACCAGGCCTCGAGCGGGAGCCAGGCATGTCCGACAGGCCTCCATTCGAGTCCTTCGCCGAAATGATCGAGTGCGTCCTCCATCATGTCGCGGGTCGTCATTCCTGCGTCGTAGCCCGAGAGCCGCATTTGCCGCAGGGGGAACTTCTGCCAGGTCCACTCGCCGATCACGTCGCGCAATCCGCGCAGGTCTCTCGAATCCGTGTGTTCTTCTCCTTCTCCGACACCGAAGCCATACGCACCGAGCGCCATCGCCGCGCTCGTCGGGCCGCAGTTCGTCTTTGTGCCGAGCTGCTTCACGATGGGGATCCGGAGATCGAAGTGCCAAGCTCCGAGCGGCTCGTCGGGGCGCTCGGGCCCTTCAGAGGCGCTACTGCGATGAAGCCATCTTTGACTTCGCGAGTCGAGCAACCACTCCTGCTCGTCCTCGGCTTCGAAGCTCATGGTGGCCGTCATCAGCCGCTCACCGTGCAGGTCGTCCGGTTTCGCCAGGGCATCTGCGGGCAGACTCAGCGCGAGGACGGCAAGGAGGCCGAGCAGGGGCTCGAGCGCAGACAAACCACCAGACTTCCCCCCGAGGAGGGCTGCGCGGTGGTTCATGTGCGGCGCGAACTTCATCTCCATGCTCCAGCGAAGTCGAGACACATTGTGACTTCGTGTGTCGAGGCGTCGACGAGTAGGAAACCGCCGACGATTACATGAAGAGTAACGTCGCCACCCTCGAAAGCATTACAGACAGGTCAGTTCTTTTTCACTTGCCGCTGTAACCAATTGGTTTTGCTTGCATCCCCAAACGCGTTGAAATGTCTTCAGGGCCAATCGAGATTGCGCGACGCGCCGATGAGGACGTCGGTGCTGACGTGTGTCCTCGCGATGACGAGCGCCCCCTCGGAGACCACGGTCAGCCGTTCGGCGAGGAGCCGATCGAGGGCATTCGTCGCCTGTGAGGCGGTCTCTTTGATTGCCGGTTCGAGCGCTTTCGCCGTGCTCGCAGCGCTCTCTTCATCGAGGTAGAGCGCTGCCACCCCATCGAGACCGTCTTCGAGCCCGACCGCGATGAGTCCACTCCGCGCATGGGCCACCGCGGACGCGAGCGCAGGGGTTTCGGGAGGAAGGGAGCGCGTGAGGGTGTCCGGGTCGACGATCGCCCAGAGCCCCTTGTCGGGTACGATAGCGAGGTGTCCCGCGATGTCCTCGCGCGAGACGAATCGCGGCGATTCCTTGCGGAGGGCGGCTTCAGCGTCACCGACCAGGGTGGGATTGCCGAACAGGACGAGGTCTCGGGCCCGCCTTTCGATGAGCGCGGCCCCGGCACCTGGCAATCCGACCTGAGAGATATCGAGTGTTCCCCTGACGTTGGCCGCTGGGACGACGACGATGATCTCGGCGCTCTCGGTGGTCTTGCCGACTCTCAGGCCACCGGCGATGAACGGGCGTCCCTGGATGCCGACGGTCGCGAGCAGGGCATCGGCGTTCTCTTGTGTGAGCCCGGTGAGCTCGAGCAGCACCTTGCCAGCTTCAGTGTCGAGGCCGGCGAGGTCGATGCCCATCCCGATGTCGATATTGGCGGGAAGGGCCTGTGTTGGGCCATTGGCCGACAGGTTCTCGGAGCCCGTCGACGTGAGTCGCCACACGACCATCGCAGTCGTGGCGATTGCGAGCGACACCAAGAGCGCTATCCACAGGCCTCGTCCACGGCGCTGAGGCTTGACGAGGCCTGTCCCGACGGCTTTGACCGGTGGGTCAGTGCTCGTCGCGTGCGCCGCAGACGACTCGCTCACGCGCGCTGATGATGCCTGTCCAGAGCTGATGGGGGGGCTTGTCGACGCCCCGGGCTCGCGGTCCACCGGGACGCTCACGTCGGACGCCATGCGCGGGGAGGAATCGAGGGCTGCGATGGCCTCTTCGAGTCCCGCTCTGAAGGCCGCGACCGAGTTGAAGCGGGTCTCGTGGGAGATCGCGAGCGCCTGCGAGAAGAAACGCGCGACGGGGTCGGGGAGGGGACCGGTGCGCTGAGCGGGCTCGAGGAAGTCGTAGGCCGGATTGAGCTTCGCGGTGATAAGCGCCTCGACGCTCGCCATGGGGTAGGGGCGTTCACCGAGGAGGAGCTCGTAGGCGATGACGCCGACGGCGTAGAGATCGGTCCAGGGCCCGATGTGGCGCTGTCTTACCTGTTCTGGGGCCATGTACATCGGCGTCCCAGCGGCGAGGTGGGTGTGGGTCGCGACCGAGATGTCCTTGGCGAGGCCGAAGTCGACGACCTTCACGAGCAGGGGATGGCCAGGCGCCTCCGTGACCATCAGGTTTTCGGGCTTGATGTCGCGGTGGATGATGCTCGCGGCGTGGGCGGCTTCGAGGGCATCGAGCAACTGGCCAAGGATCCTGCGGGCCTCCTCGCGATGAAGAGGCTTGCCGTGGCGCGCGCGGCTTCGCAGCAGGTTTTTCAGGGTCTGGGCGCCCTCGACGTACTCCATGACGAGGTAGGCGCCCTCCTCGTCCTCGCCGAGGCGGATGAGGCGGACGATGTTCGGATGTGAGAGCGATGCGAGCGCGCGGGCCTCCGTGGTGAGTTCTGCGAGGCGCGTCTGATGGACGTCGGCGTCCGCGTCGCGGAATAGGCGCTTGACCGCGGTGAGGTGCCAGAGCGGGGCCTGCAGTGCGAGGTAGACCGCGCCAAAGCCTCCTTGACCGAGGGCACGGACGAGCAATTGGTCGCCGAGTATCGTGCCGATGTTCGGGTCGAGAGTCGCACGCGCGTTGGCGACGAACTCCTTTGGAACGCAGTGGTATGCGCGGCGAAGGCAGACCTCGGTCGCACAGGGCGTGCCCACGGGGTTTGCCTGCCCACAGTTTGGGCAGACGCCATCGTCGAGATCGAAACGGGGCATGTCGGGCACCTGGCAATGGCAGAATGGCTGACTCCGCGGGCGCCCATCGGTCAGGGCTCTGAATTACCGCGGCGAGGTCTTCGATAACGCGATGCCGTCCGGAACTCCATGCTGGAACATCAAGACAACACCTCGGAGATTGCCTGAATTTGGGCAGCTTTTCTTCTGTGAGGCCTTGCCCTTGGCAACGATCCGTCTGTGTCCCGCATATGTTTCCGACGGGATGCGGCATCGACCAGGGGACGCTTGCAGCGACTTGGACCCGACATCGACTAAATCTCGTTCCGGGGGTTAGATGAACTCCGGAGTGAGACCTCATGACGCTTGCCCTCTCGAAACGCCCCGCAACCTATCAGGAGGTGCTCGACGCCCCGCCGAACATGGTCGCCGAGATCCTCAATGGCGAACTCCATCTCTCGCCCCGCCCCGCGAGCCGCCACTCGCGCGCATCGATGCGCATTGGCAACGCGATCAGCCCATTTGACAACGACCCGGGCGAGGGGGGGATCCCGGAGGCTGGATCATCCTCGACGAACCCGAGCTCCACCTCGGACCCCAGGTCCTCGTCCCCGACCTCGCGGGTTGGCGTCGCGAGCGCATGCCCGAGTTGCCCGACGTCGCAGCATTCGAACTCGCCCCGGATTGGGTCTGCGAGGTCGCGTCTCCGTCCACCCGCCGCGCCGACCGCATGCTCAAGCTCCCGATCTATCGAACCTTCGACGTCCCTTGGGTCTGGATCGTCGACCCTCTCACGGAGACCGTCGAGGTCTACCAGGGCGACGGGCCTCGTTGGATTGCCGCGGCCACCGCCGTCGGTGCGGGGCTGATCCGCCTTCCCCCTTTCGACGCGCTCGAGCTCGATCCCGGGCTCTGGTTTGCGCGTTGACCGTCGCGCTCAGGCTTATCGCCCGATACTCCTAGTGCCGAAAACCAGCTCGCCCCGAGCCCCTCGAAGAAGCCCATCTCGCGTATTTGCGCTCACTCCCAACCTTGACACCGCTTGCCCTTCGCAGGTAGACGCCGGACCTCGATCGTCGCGGGTGAGACATTCTCCGTAGCCCATACGGAGGCCCGCGGGCCTCGAACCTCATCTGGCCAGACTTCGCCGCGAGTGCGGCCTTACGCTGGCAAAGCCCAAGGAAAGGCGATGGACAACGGCACGGTGGTCACTCCCGGGATGGCGATTCAAGGCACGGTGCGCGGCAAGGGCCCCCTCGTCGTCCAGGGCCGCGTCGACGGTCGAGTTGCGCTCGATGGCGAGTTCCGCGTCGCTCCGCGGGCATCCGTCACCGCTGACGTCGAGGCCGACCACATCGACGTCAAGGGCCTGGTCAAGGGCGCCATCAAGGGCCGTACGAGCGTCACTCTCGACGCAGGCGCCCAGGTCGAGGGCCCCATCGACAGCCCCCGCATCGAAATCGACCCGGCCGCCCGCGTGAAGGGACGCCTCACGATGCCGCTTCAGCTCCCGCGCGGCGTCAAGGCCCCCACCCAGAGCCGCGACCCCTGGGCCACCTGAACCCCTGCGGTCCCCAAACCGATAGCCCCCTCTCTCTGAAGGAATTCAAACCATGGCGGAAACAATCATCGGCCCCAGCATCCAGATCGAGGGTGACATCGTCGGCAGCGACGCGCTCACCGTGCTCGGAACGGTCCGTGGCGGCCGCATCCAGGTCAAGGAAGGCGTCGTCGTCGTCGCTTCTGGACGCATCGAAGGTGCCGTCGAGTCTGCGGCCGTCGAGATCGCAGGCGTC
>VFQT010004676.1_pt1 | contig 11099 bp, 9 predicted proteins | sample 3512381 | NCBI WGS metagenome assembly VFQT01 (sample SAMN10412376, study PRJNA504923) | tailings metagenome | isolation source: Relicate 2 Philex TSF3 active mining site | place: Philippines: Tuba, Benguet | collected 2017-08-29 | reverse complement strand
CCAATCCTAAGCCAGTGCCACCGGTCTCGCGCGAGCGACTTCGATCGACACGATAGAAGCGCTCCGTTAAGCGCGGAATGTGTTCGGATGAAATCCCTGGACCCGTATCGGTCACTGAGAACTCCCCTTCTCCCGCAGGATTAATCCCCCATGAGGCCGTCACCGATCCAACCTCGGGGGTATACCGGATCGCATTCGATACCAAATTACTAAAAGCCGACAACACCTCGCGCTCTTCACCCAATAAATTACAGGGTGTATTAAGATTGAAGTTCAAAGCATGTTTACCCTGCGATAAGGCATAAGCATCATTTTTGATGAGCGACATCAGATAGTTCATAGAAATACTATTAAGAGGGGCTGGCTGCGTATTGGCCTCGAGATTTGCCAGAGTTAAGAGATCCTCAACCAAGTTTTTCATACGCTTACCTTGATCCATCATCATCTCAAGGTATTGCGCCTTTTGCTCTGGGGGAAGATCCAAGGTCTGAACCGTCTCCAAAAATCCCATCATGACGGTCAATGGCGTGCGCATCTCATGCGAAACGTTCGCCACGAAGTCTCGCCGCATCGCCTCAGCCTTACTCAAATCAGTAATATCCTGAATCAAGACCAAGCGCCGGTTCTCAGAGAATGGGAAAGCTTGCAGACGCAGAATCAAGTTTGAGCTACTCATCTTCTCCAGCACAATCGGCTCTTCATAATTACGCTCAGTAATGTATTGCACAAACTCAGGCTTGCGGACGATGTAATGAATGCGTTGCAAGACATCTCGTTTGAGCTCAATCCCCAAAAAGCGTTCTGCAATCGCATTACACCACTCGATTTGATCCTGATCATCGAGCATCACAATGCCATTAGGGGATGCCTGAAAGGCCTCAATAAAGCGTTTATGTTGGCGCTCTGCCTGCTCGATGTCTTTACGTAAGCCGGTAATGATGCGTTGGAGCTTAAAAAAGATCTCAGCCCAGGCACCGCCAAATCCAGACAGATGAGAAATCCCTGCGCCCTTTACAAAGGCATCTAGACGGGATTGATTGACGTAAGCAATGAAAAGACTAAAAACGATAATAAATACCGCAAGAAGCCAGCCAAGCTCATCACCCACAAATGACTCACCAATCAAGCCAGCAACTCCAGCGAGCAGAAGGATTGGGATAAGACGCAGAAATCCAGAAAACATGTGAACATCTTAGAGCATCTTGCAGAGATGCTCAAAAATTAGGCAAAAAACTAGCCCGGGTTCTTGGTGATTCGGTAACCACTACCACGCACGGTCTCAATGTATTGGTCGCAACTAGCTGCCGATAAAGCAGCGCGTAAGCGCTTAATGTGAACATCGACGGTCCGCTCCTCGATATAAATCTGGTCACCCCAAACTCGATCGAGCAGCTGAGTACGAGTATGCACACGCTCTGGATTACCCATAAAGAACTGTAAGAGACGAAATTCCGTTGGGCCCAAATTGATGGCCTGCTCTTTTTCTCCAGGATGGGTTACGGAAATGCGATGAGTGACCGGATCCAAGTGAATAGGGCCAAGTTTCAATACATCATCACTCATTCCCAAAACCGTATTGCGCCTTAGCAGTGCCTTTACTCGAGCAATTAACTCTTTAGGGGAAAACGGCTTCGTGACATAATCATCTGCCCCGGAATCTAAACCCTGGATCTTGTCGGCCTCGGCACCCTTCGCAGTAAGCATCAGAATGGGAATATTTTGAAACTCAGAGCTTGAGCGCAGTTCCTTGGTAAATTGCACCCCCGACTTGCCTGGCATCATCCAATCAAGGATCAACAAATCAGGCTTTTGAGACTTTATTTTTTGAAGTCCCTCCTCAGACTGCAGAGCGCGCTCCACAGTAAATCCTGCGTGCGTTAAATTAATCGCAATCAGTTCTGCAATCGAAGGCTCGTCTTCAATAACCAGAATGCGATGTGACATGGGCTATTTGGTAGCTTCGCGGACGAGGTCGTCATGCGGCACATGACGAACATCAGCGCCCTTCACGATATAAATCACAAACTCTGCAATATTTTTTGAGTGATCACCAATCCGTTCTATCGCCTTTGCAATCGACAAAAGGTCAAGGCCGGTTGAGATCATCTTTGGGTCTTCTGCCATATACGTAATCAGCTTACGCACAAAACCCCTGAATTCTTCATCAATTTGTCGATCATCCTCAACGACTTTGGCTGCGGATGCTGCGTCAAGGCGGGCAAAACAATCTAATGAGCGACGCAAAAGATCAATGGCCATTTGCCCAGAGAGCTTTATTTCAGCAGCATTAATTTTGTAATTAGGCGCTTGCTCAATCACTCGCTTGGCACGCTTTGCAACAATTTCTGCTTCGTCGCCGGCTCGCTCAAGATTAGTAATCGCCTTAGAAATCGCCATCACCAAACGCAAGTCACGCGCTGTCGGTTGGCGACGTGCAATTAGTTCAGTGCATGCAGAATCAATTTCAACTTCTAAGGTGTTGATTGATTTCTCCCGCTCAATGACCTGATTACATAAATCAATATTAGTTTCAGAAAACCCGCGCATGGCGACCTCGACCTGAGACTCCACTAAGCCGCCCATTTTGAGCAGCTTGCTACATAAGGAATTTAAGTCCTCGTCAAATTGGGATGATAGGTGGCGATCGTTCATTGCTTCTCCTCACTAACCAAAACGTCCAGTAATGTAATCTTCAGTTTCTTTTCGTTTTGGTTTAATAAATATCTCATCGGTTTTGCCGTATTCAATCAGTTCGCCCAAATACATATAGGCAGTGAAATCAGAAACACGCGCAGCTTGTTGCATATTATGAGTCACAATCGCAATCGTGTAATCCTTTTTGAGCTCATTGATTAGCTCCTCTACCTTAGCCGTTGAAATTGGATCTAGGGCTGAGGTTGGCTCATCCAATAACAGAACCGATGGCTTCACTGCCACTCCTCGCGCAATGCAAAGACGCTGTTGCTGACCGCCCGAAAGGGATAGGCCACTTTGATTGAGCTTATCTTTGACCTCATTCCACAAGGCGGCTTTATTGAGCGCCCACTCAACCCGCTCATCCATCTCTGCCTTGGATAAGCGCTCATAAAGGCGAACACCAAAGGCAATGTTCTCATAGATCGACATCGGAAATGGTGTGGGTTTTTGAAAGACCATCCCAATTCGGGAGCGAAGTAAATTGACATCCTTGCCCTTTTCCAAAATGTTCTCGCCATAGAAGGTAATCTCACCTTCAGCACGTTGACCAGGGTATAGGTCATACATCCGATTTAAGGTTCGTAATAAAGTCGATTTACCGCAGCCCGATGGACCAATAAATGCGGTGACCTTACGCTCCAAGATATCTAAATTAATATTTTTGAGCCCCTGAAAACTTCCATAGAAAAAGTTCAGATCCTTAATCTTCAGGGCAATTGCCACCTGTTCAGCCGAGTACTGTTCAACCGTCTGATTAATATCCGCATGGAACATCGTTTTCATCATTGTCATACTTTTACCTTTTCACGCAATACTACGCGAGCCAAAATATTTAATCCAAGAACCGCAAACGTAATTAAGAGTGCACCACCCCAGGCCAAATTGACCCAATTGTCATATGGACTCATGGCAAACTGGAAGATCACCACTGGTAAATTCGCCATCGGGGCATTCATATTGGTGGAGAAGAACTGATTATTTAAAGCGGTGAATAGCAATGGGGCCGTCTCACCACTCACGCGTGCAATCGCCAACAACACACCCGTGATCACACCACTCTTGGCGGCCCGCAAGACGACACTCAGGGATACCTTCCACTTCGGGGCACCAAGCGCAAAAGCGGCTTCGCGCAATGTGGTTGGAACTAACTTCAACATATTTTCAGTAGTCCGGACCACCACGGGGATTGCAATCAAAGAAAGAGCAACCGTTCCAGCCCACCCAGAAAAATGTTTTACTTGATAGACGATGATGGCATAGACAAAAAGACCAATCACAATGGATGGGGCTGACAACATAATATCGGTAACAAAGCGCGTCACTTCTGAAAATTTATTATTTTGGCCATACTCCGACAAATAGATACCTGCCAAGATTCCGATGGGCGTGCTAATAAAAGCACAGAAGAAAACCATCATCAAGCTACCAACGATTGGATTGGCCAAACCGCCCCCCTCTGATCCAGGTGCTGGGGTGCTTGCCAAAAACAAAGAGGGGCTAATTGCGGCAAAGCCTTTCCATAACAGAATGGCTAATATCCAGAAAAGGAATAGCATGCCGATAGACATGGCAATCATGGAAAACGTCAGACCTAACGCATTGGCCCGCTTTCGTTTGGCAAATAATGATGGATCGCGCGTGCTCATTAGGTTTTCACTCCTTGATTGGCTTCCATGCGCATCAACATGATTTTTGCGAGTGATAGCACAATGAAAGTGATCACAAACAATGCCAAACCTAAGGCAAACAATGAGGAGTAGTGCAAACCAACTTCCGCCTCGCCAAACTCATTAGCCAAGGTCGATGCAATCGAGTTGCCAGGTGCAAACAATGAGGCAGAAATCTTATGGGCATTACCAATCACAAAGGTTACTGCCATGGTTTCTCCAAGGGCGCGCCCTAAGCCCAACATAATGCCACCGATTACCCCGGTCTTGGTATAAGGCAAAACAACGTTCTTAACCACCTCCCAGGTAGTGCAACCAATACCATAGGCAGACTCTTTTAATACCGGGGGAACAATTTCAAATACGTCACGCATAACCGAAGCAATAAATGGCAGAACCATCATCGCCAGGATTAAGCCGGCACATAGAATACCAATGCCATTAAATGCACCAGAGAACAAAATACCAAAACCTGGTATTTGACCGAGCGTTGCAGCAAGACCGGGCTGAATGTAATCGGCAAATAAAGGAGCAAATATAAACAGACCAAACATGCCGTAAATAATCGACGGTACAGCAGCCAAGATCTCAATCGCAGTTCCAAGGGGGCGTCGCAAAACGGTAGGACAGATCTCGGTTAAAAATACTGCAATACCAAAACTCAATGGCACCGCAATCACAAGAGCAATCAGCGAGGTCATGATAGTTCCGTAGATCGCAATCAAGCCACCAAACTCGCCATTAATAATGTCCCACTCTACAGTGGTGAAAAATCCAAAACCAAATTTACTGAGTGCGGGAGCAGCGTTGAAAATTAAAGAGGCAATAATCCCAAGCAATGCAAGTAATACGGTGAGCGCAAAAAATTGGGTGGAGTATTTAAAAACTCGATCCAAAGCACGCTGTCGTTTAGCAATACTCAATACTTCCTGATTGACTGCGTGATTAACTAACGCCGCTTCCATAAATAGTCCTTTTTAGACAAAAACAGCCCTAGACATACTAGGGCTAATTTTAGAACAGTCAGCAATCAGATTACTTCGTATTAATTTGATTCCAAACGTTCTTGCGAATGAAGTCGGTAGTGGCATCAGGCATTGGCACATAGTCCAACTCGGCAGCCATCTTTTTACCTTCTTTAAAGGCAAAGTCGAAGAACTTCAACACTTCAGCAGAACTTGCCTTGTTAGTTGGGTTTTTATACATCAAAATAAACGATGCGCCAGTGATTGGCCATGAGCTTGCACCAGGTGCATTGGTAATAAAAGTTCCCATACCAGGAATCTTGCTCCAATCCGTACCTGCTGCTGCTGCGGCAAAGGTATTGTCATCAGGCTGGACATACTGACCAGCTTGGTTACGCAACTGAACGTGGGTCATGTTGTTCTTCTTGGCATAGGCATACTCAACATAGCCAATCGAGTTCTTCACACGTGATACGTTCGCCGCAACACCTTCGTTACCCTTACCGCCAACCGATGAAGCAGCAGGCCACTTCACTGCAGCGCCAGCACCAACGGCAGATTTCCAATCTGCGCTTACCTTGGCCAAGTAGTCAGTGAAAATTGCAGTAGTACCAGATCCGTCTGCACGGTGAACTACTGTAATTTCGCCAGCAGGAATCTTCACACCAGGGTTCAGATCAGCAATACGCTTATCATTGAAATTTTTAATTTTGCCTTGGAAAATATCAGCTAAGGTTTGGCCATCCAAGCGAATTTGTCCTGGCTTAATACCTTCTAGATTAATGATCGGTACGACACCACCAATGATTGCAGGGAACTGAACCAATCCATCGGCCTGTAGATCTTCAAACTTCACTGGGTTGTCAGATGCACCAAAGTCTACAGTCTTGGCTTTAATTTGTTTGACACCGCCTGAAGAACCGATTGATTGATAGTTCAAACCATTGCCAGTGCGTGCTTTATAAGCCTCTGCCCACTTGGCATAAATTGGATATGGGAATGTTGCGCCAGCACCGGTAATGTCAGCAGCGAAGGCTGCCGGAGTAAAACAAGCAGTGGTCATAGAAAGAGCCGCTACAGCTAGGGCTTTTTTCAAGGTAATCGTCATTTATATTCCTTTAAATGGGTCTCGCACAACGCGATACTCAAACAATAAATAGGAAATATGACGCTTTCATGACAAGAAACAGAATAGAGGTTTCTTGAAAAAATCAAATAAATCAATGGGCTAGCAAGCTACGCCAGCCCATACCTTGTTTAATCAATTAAAAAAGGCTACTGATCGGAACCGTTTCCAGACGGGGTTGATTGGATCTTCTTAACAGGCTGAGAAGTTTTTCTAGGAACTAATTTTTTGGTCGGGGTCTTTCTTTTCGTTGGTGCCTTTGGTCGAATTGCTTTACTTGCTTTTTTAGCAACTGTATGTAGATTTTCTTCGGCCGAATCAATCGCATCCTCTACTGCTTTACGCCCTTCTTTAAATACTTTGGCACCTGCATCTGATACCTCACGCACGACCTTTGCAAGCTTTTCGCCACCTATTGGTATTTTCTTATCTGCCTCTTTAATCCAATCGCTAATCGCATCGCGAGCGCGATCAAAATGCTTTTCAGCACCATCGGCCGCTTCGTTACCAATATCCTTCAGGATTGCCTTAACCTTCTTTTGATAGACACCCATTCGCTTAGCTGCATCGGCTGCTGCTTTCTTCTGCATCGCCTGTAATTTAGTGACATCTTTTTGAGCGGCAGTCTTTGCAGCCTCCATCGCTTGCTGCATGTTATAGCGTAGCTCTGCTGCATGATGCTCGCTTAATTGTTTGGCAGCATCTAATAATTTGTGAGACAAGGTAAACAACTCTTGTGCTTTGGCTTTCTTAGCGGCAGCTGACGGCTTTTTCATATGACACCTCGCATTAAATGAAGATGATTCAGTCTAACAAACGAATATGACAATGGCTTGATGCGCCGCACAAGTTACAAGTCGCTTAATTTAACCTCAAGAAACGCTGACTTCCCTTGCGATTGCCTCGGCACTTGCTTGGGCCAGACTTTGCTGATTCGCTTCGACCATGATGCGCAGGACCGGCTCGGTTCCTGAGGGCCGAATTAGAACCCTGCCCTTGCCAATCAGACTTTGCTCCACCTTGCTGACCATGGCATTGAGCTTTTGATCAGCCTGCCACTGATAGTTTGGATTGGTCTTCACATTGATGAGAACTTGCGGATAGATGGTGATGCCATCCAATAGTTGATGTAATGATTGTTGCTTTTGTTGCATCGCTGCGAGTACTTGCAGGGCTGCAATCGTGCCATCGCCGGTGCTGTGTTGATCAAGGCATAAGAGATGCCCTGAGCCCTCTCCACCAATGATCCACTGCTTGGCTTGCAAAAGCTCGAGCACATAGCGATCTCCGACCTTGGCTCGCTCAAAGCCAAGACCTAAGTTCTTGATGGCAACTTCAATCGCCAGGTTTGTCATTAATGTACCCACTACACCGCCAATTGCCTTGCCTTGCTCTAAGCGATCTTTGGCCAAGATATAGAGGAGCTCATCACCATTGAAGAGGCGCCCGCTTTGATCGACCATTTGTAGGCGATCAGCATCGCCGTCGAGTGCAATGCCAATATCGGCATTCACTTCCTTCACTTTGGCAATCAGCGCAGCGGGTGCGGTTGCACCACAATGATCATTAATGTTTTTGCCATTCGGCTCCACCCCAATCGTAATCACTTCAGCACCGAGCTCATGAAACACTGGCGGTGCAGTGTGATACGCAGCGCCATTGGCGCAATCGACCACAATCTTCAATCCTTTGAGATTAAGGTCTTGTGGAAAAGTAGATTTGCAAAACTCAATGTAGCGCCCTGCAGCATCATCCAAACGAAATGCCTTACCAATTTTGTCGGAGCTCACGCAGCCCATCGGCTTCTCGAGCTCTGCTTCAATCTCAAGCTCAATCGCATCGGAGAACTTATCGCCCTTGCCATTAAAGAACTTAATCCCATTGTCTTGATAGAGATTATGCGACGCAGAGATCACTACACCAGCAGATAAGCGCAGCGCTTTGGTGAGATAAGCCACTCCAGGCGTTGGCATCGGTCCACACAGGGTGACATCAACACCAGCAGCGGAAAACCCAGACTCTAAGGCGGCTTCGAGCAAATAGCCGGAGACCCGCGTATCTTTACCAATCAGGATGCGTTGACGCTCATTGGCTTTGCCATGGCGCTTAAGCACCATGCCGGTGGCGTAACCGAGGCGCAACATAAACTCCGGAACGATGGGTGGCATACCAACTTCCCCCCGAATACCATCGGTCCCAAAATATTTTTTAGTCATAGTTCATTATAAAACTGAGGTACTTTGCTCTCGCATAGCCTGCCAGACCTGCAGTGCGTTTACGGTCTCAGGTACATCGTGCGTACGCACAATCATCGCGCCGCGCTCGACTGCCAAGATGGCTGCCGCAATACTCGGAATCAAACGCTCACCCACCTCAAGATTGGTCACCTTTCCCAGCATCGACTTGCGCGATAGGCCCGCTAAGACCGGGTAACCATGTTTAGTAAATGCGCTCATGTGTGCCAATAACTGATAATTATGCTCGAGGCTTTTACCAAACCCAAATCCAGGATCAATGGCAATGCGCTGCGAGTCAACCCCTGCTTCTTCGATCACTGCAGCACGTTCCAATAGGAATGCCTGCACCTCTTGAACCACATGCTCATAGTTTGGATCGAATTGCATGGTCTGAGGGTCTCGCTGCATGTGCATCAATACAATACCGCATTGGGTTGACTTCACAGCATCCACTGCCCCTGCTTGTCGCAAAGCCCAAATGTCATTGACGCAATCAACGCCCATTGCTAATGCTGCTTGCATTGTTTGGGGCTTGTAGGTATCAATCGAGAGAGCAACACCACAATCTTTAAGGGCCTCAATCACCGGCAAGACGCGATCGAGCTCCTCTTGTAAGCCAACGGGTTCGGCCCCAGGTCGGGTGGACTCTCCACCAATATCAATGATGTCAACGCCAGCAGCGAGCATTTTTTCTGCTTGAGAGAGGCCTGCATCGCGCTGATAAAAACGTCCACCGTCAGAGAAGGAATCCGGGGTGGCGTTAAGAATACCCATCACCAATGGGCGTCGAATTGAGTTGGCGGGGAACTCAAAAAGAAAACGCCCGCAGCGCCATGCCACGGGCGATGATGAATACGACATGCTTACGCGGTTGCGGGTGCGCTACCTGCTGCAGGACCCTGCGTACCGCCGCCCGCAGAGTTACCAAACGCAGTCGCAGTGACTGGCTTGGGTGGCTTCGGTGTGCGACCCGCCATGATGTCATTGATCTGCTCAGAATCAATTGTCTCCCATTCAAGAAGTGCGGTGACCATGGCTTCCACCTTGTCACGGTTCTCTTCTAAGATCTTTTTAGCAAGGGCGTATTGACTATCAATCAAGGTGCGGATCTCTGCGTCGACCTTTTGTTGGGTAAGCTCTGATACGGTCTTACTGTTCATGCGACCGAACATACTGTCTTGCTCGGTATCCACGTAGACCATGGTACCTAAGCTATCGCTCATACCGTAACGGGTGACCATATCACGGGCCATTTTGGTAGCGCGCTCAAAGTCGTTAGATGCACCAGTACTCATCGAGCCCAAGAACACCTCTTCAGCAGCACGACCGCCAAACAAAATGGCTAACTCTTCGAGCATACGATCTTTGTATAAGTTCACACGATCAAACTCTGGCAGCTGCCAAGTTACGCCAAGCGCCATACCACGCGGCATGATGGTGACCTTATGCACAGGATCGGCCTTTGGCAGCATCTTCGCCACCACCGCATGACCGGACTCGTGATAGGCCGTGTTGCGACGCTCTTCTTCCCGCATCACCGCCGACTTACGCTCAGGACCCATGTAGATCTTGTCCTTGGCATCTTCGAAGTCTTGCATATCGACGGCGCGCTTACTGCGACGAGCTGCGAACAATGCAGCTTCATTAACCAAGTTAGCCAAATCAGCACCCGAGAACCCAGGAGTACCGCGAGCCAAGACCGCAGGATCAACGTCCGCATTGATCGGAACTTTACGCATATGCACTCGCAGAATTTGCTCACGACCCCGAATGTCAGGTAAACCCACATGGACTTGGCGGTCAAATCGGCCAGGACGTAGCAAGGCGCGATCCAAAACATCCGAACGGTTGGTCGCAGCAATCACGATCACACCGCTATTGGTCTCAAAGCCGTCCATCTCGACGAGCATCTGGTTTAGGGTTTGCTCGCGCTCATCGTTACCACCGCCCATGCCGGCACCACGATGACGGCCTACTGCATCGATCTCATCAATAAAGATGATGCAAGGTGCGTGCTTTTTGGCGTTCTCAAACATATCGCGCACACGCGCAGCACCAACACCTACGAACATCTCAACGAAGTCGGAGCCCGAGATGGAGAAGAATGGTACTTTGGCCTCACCGGCAATCGCACGAGCCAATAAGGTCTTACCGGTTCCAGGAGGACCGACTAAGAGTACGCCATGCGGAATGCGGCCACCAAGCTTTTGGAACTTTTGGGGATCTTTGAGGAAGTCAACAATCTCAAATACTTCTTCTTTAGCCTCATCGCAGCCCGCGACATCCGCAAAAGTTACTGAGTTACTGTTCTCATCAATGAGACGTGCTTTGGATTTACCAAAGGAGAACGCGCCACCCTTACCGCCACCTTGCATCTGGCGCATCATGAAGAACCAAAAGCCGATGA
>VFQT010004675.1_pt1 | contig 11102 bp, 7 predicted proteins | sample 3512381 | NCBI WGS metagenome assembly VFQT01 (sample SAMN10412376, study PRJNA504923) | tailings metagenome | isolation source: Relicate 2 Philex TSF3 active mining site | place: Philippines: Tuba, Benguet | collected 2017-08-29 | reverse complement strand
GTCCATCGTCACCGAGATAGGCATAGTATGGACCCCACGGCTCGATGTGCTTGGCGATCTCAGTTGCTACGTGTGGGACGATCCGACCGACGTCGCCGACTGGCGCCCAGTGGTATAACACTCCGTCCTCGGAGTACGACAATCGGTCTGGCGTAAAGGGTGTGGTTAACGACGCCCCATACATCAGACGCGATCCATCAAAGCCTGTGTAGACGATCGGTGTATCCGCAGGGCGCAGATAATTCATCTCGTCACCGCAGCGGCAGACGTAGGGATACTCCGGATACTCTGGATTTGCTGTTGGAGCAAGCCGTCGAAACATAAAATCACAGAACCAAGGATCGTCTTGTACCACGCCATCGAGCGTGAGCACACCCCGATCACACAGGTTGTAATAGTAGTCTCGTACCACGGCAGGTCCCATCACATTGTTTCTGGCGTTCCAACACCCAGCAACAACAAACCGTTCCGCATTGCACGACGTGTGACATCTGCAAGAACAAGGCGCGCAGCTTCCAAATGAGGCTCTGAACCCAAGATGCGGCAGTCGTGGTAGAAGTTGTGATACGCTGCAGCAAGATCACGCAGGTATTCAGCTACCGTATGTGGTTCGAGGTTCTCGCAGGCACGCTCAATCGCTGACTGCATGCGTGACAACAACCCGATGAGTTCAATCTCGCGCGGATCTGTGAGCACCGAAAGGTCGGTCGCATGATTTACGACAACACCACGTTCAGCAGCCTTGCGAAGGATCGAGCAGATGCGAGCGTGTGCGTACTGGAGGTAGAACACAGGATTCTTGTCGCCCTCTTCCTTTGCAAGACCCAGGTCGAACTCAAGATGCGTTCCGACAGCGCGCATCACGAAGAAGAAGCGAACAACATCAGCACCGACTTCATCGATCAGCTCATCGAGCGTGAAGGACTTGCCGCTGCGCTTCGAGAACTTTACGATCTCTCCGTTTTCTACGAAGGTCACCATCTGGTGAATCACTGTCTTGACGTTGTCGGTATCGAACCCAAGTGCACGCACACCGGCGAGTACATCAGGGATCGTCGCGATATGGTCAGCACCAAAGATGTCGACCACAACATCGAACCCACGCTGCAGCTTGTCGCGATGGTATGCGATATCGGGCAGACGGTAGGTCGGCTCGCCTGTCGACTTGACGATCACCTTGTCTTGCTGCTGGCCAAGCTCGGTAAGGGCGAACCATGTTGCGCCATCGTTCTCATACACCAGTCCGCGCTCGCGCAAGTCCGCGATTGTTGCCGCCACCTTGCCATCATGATACAGAGAGTCCTCATTGAAGTACTCATCATGATGGATGTTTAGCGCTGCGAGCGTGCGCTTGATCGACGCGAAGCACCAAAGCTCGCCTTGCTTCTTGCAGAATGCACGGGCCTCATCTTCGGCGACACCCTCGACATGCGAGCGATGGTTCGCAGCGATATCGTCGGCAATCTCGTGGATGTATTCGCCATGGTACCCGTCTTCAGGAAACGGATACTCTGCATTACCGATTCGATGCTGAACGCGAGCATAGATGCTCTCGGCAAGCTTCGACATCTGGTTACCGGCGTTGTTGAAGTAGTACTCACGTGTGACAGCGTAGCCGTTCCACGCAAAAAGGTTGGCAATCGTATCACCAACTGCACAATTGCGTCCATGTCCGGCATGCAGCGGTCCGGTCGGGTTAGCGCTCACGTACTCAACGTTGACTGTCTTACCAGAACCAACAGCTGAACGACCGATCGTATCACCCATTGCATCCATATCACGCAGCATGGCGTGATAGACGCTATTGTCGAACGTAATATTGATGAAGCCGGGTCCAGCGATCTCGATTGATGCAACCATCGGAACCGTGCCGAGTGCGTCAACGAGTTCTTGCGCGAATGCGCGTGGCTGCTTGCCAAGCCCCTTCGCATACATCATTGCCACATTGGTCGAGAGATGTCCATGACCCTCCTGACGTGGCACGCCGAATACAACATCACCGCTGAGTTCTACACCAAGCGTTGCAAGCGCCGCATGAATGTGCGGAGCGATGTACGACTGCATCATCATGGTTCTACCGTCCGTTTTGTCGAGATCGTTGTAGCCTTTGCCGTCCCCTTCTCCGTTAGGGTGTATGCCTTTGCATCACCCCAGAGACGTTCGAGCTTGTAGAATTCGCGCGTCGATGTCAGCATGAGGTGCACGACAATGTCGAAGTAATCAAGGATGACCCAGGTCGATGTGCCGCGACCCTCGGAACGTGGTGAGCCCAGGCCGAGCGAGCGCATTGCGTCCTCGATGCTATCAGCCGCAGCACGGAGCTGCGCATCCGAGTCGACGGAGGCGATTACGAAGTACTCAGCGGGCGCCGCTTCAATCTCGCCAAGATCGAGCACGAGAATGTCGTGCGCGAGTTTTTCCTGAGCAAGGCGAGCGCAGAGCACTGCACGCCCCTTAACGGTACGCGGTTTAGAAGTTGCCAATGAAACGTCCTTTGTTCATCAATCTGCAAATGGTTCTAGGTTATCCAGATCCGACCCAATAATGATCGACGATTGTAGAAATCGCATTGAGTCGAGGTCTGTTGTTATCAATGAATCCGCAATACCGAGGCTTTGCGCGACCTTTCGTGCCGACGTTCTGTCGCCAACACGATCGATCACAACTGAACGACGTGGTCGAGCAGTATCGTTACCGATCTCCACAACGTCAAATCCACGTAGCCGAAGAAACTCCATCAGCTTCCGTCCCGCGCCCGGCCTACCCGACGCATTGACCACTTCAACTTGGATCACGCTTCGTGGATCTTCTTCGTTGGTCAGGGGGCTCACCGGTGGATTGACAAAGCGCCACACCAGCGATGCCACGGCAACGAGAACAACTACCGCAAGCGCGATCATGACGACCCATGGCCACAGAGGCTTACGTTCGGCTGTCATTCGTCCTCCTCATCAGCCATGTACTCCTCGAAATGCCGGCCGTGTCGCTTGAGCAGCACCACGAGACGTTTCCGTGCTCGGAAGAGATTTGCCTTGACAGTGCCGAGCGGCTGACCAAGACGATCGGCAATCTCTTGATACTCCAACTCTTCGTCATGTCGCATCCGGATCACTTCCTGGTACTTTACTGGCATCGAGGCGAGCGCATCGCGAATCATCTGCGCTCGTTCTCGCGAAAGCACAACACCCTCCGGGGTTGGACCCGTATCACGGGGCTCCCAGGCATACTCGGAACCGTCCTTGCCCGACACAGGCTGATCGAGCGAGACCATCGCGAACCGCTTTCGACGCAGGTAGTCGATGCACCGGTTCGAGGCAATCTTGTACAGCCAGCGAGAGAACGGATACTCGAACTGAAACGATGGCAGCGCTTGAAAGGCCTTGACGAAGGTGTCCTGCACCAGGTCCTCAACATCATCCTGCTGAGAAACCATCTTGCGTACAAGGAACGTCACGATGCGACGGTACTTCCGCTCGAGCCGCGCAAAGGCGTTGGTATGCCCCGCTAGGACCTCTCGAATCACGGCCTCGTCCTCGGCAGAGGACTCCGCCGCCTGCTGCGGAGTATCGGTCATACAACGTTCATCCTACGAGCGCGGAGCGCCCCCGTTAAGTCGTGTTGCGGAAAGGGCGGGATTCGAACCCGCGGTACCGTTGCCGGTACACACGCTTTCCAGGCGTGCCAATTCAACCACTCTTGCACCTTTCCGAACCCGCAATATACGGTGAATCGTTGTAACACTATAGAATACGCCGAGTTATTGAGCTAACGGAGGCAACGTCGACCTGTGTTGAATACGAGGAAAGTCGTACCTTTGAAGGCCAGACTCCGTGGTGGGGGTGGACTATATCCAGTCAACTGCAATTATGATCCGACGCAGATTTTTACAGACGCTCGCAACTGTTCCAGCAGCACACCAGCTGCTGCGTGCAGAGGGCATGAGTGATACCGACAATGTATCGCTTGCGCAGCGTAGTCGAATTCTGCCCCGAGGTATCGGACAGGGGTCTACGATCGGCATTGTAGCGCCTGCAAGCGCAGCATTCTCCTCGGAAGTCCGCGACTTTATGGGCCTGTGCACGTCATGGGGCATCAAGACGAAGCTCGGGCGCAACATCTCGCGCAGATCCGGATACTTATCAGCTTCCGACGAACACCGTGCCGCTGAGTTCATGGAGTGCATTGAAGATCCAACGATCGACGCCCTTGTCTGCGCTCGCGGCGGATACGGCGTGATGCGCATCCTTCCCCTACTGGACTTTTCGGCGATTCGACAGGCTGGCAAGGTCATTATGGGCTTCAGTGACATCACTGCCCTGCTCGTCGCCGTGAATCAAATGAGCGGCCTTGTCACATTTCACGGCCCGGTTGCGTCGAGCTCATTCGACCCATTTACGATTCAGTCCCTGAAGTCCGTCGTGCTTCGTAGCCAGCCATCCCAACCGTTTCAAGATCAGCGCCTGACAACCATTCAACCTGGCATCGCGCAGGGCAGGTTGACGGGCGGAAATCTCGCAATGGTGGTCAGCACGCTTGGCACGCGCTATGAGATCGACACTCGAGATGCGATCCTGTTTCTCGAGGAGATCAACGAAGAGCCGTATCGCATCGATCGCATGCTTACGCAGCTGTGGCTCGCAGGCAAGCTGCAGACGTGTAAGGGCATTGCCTTCGGGAACTTCAGAAACTGTGAAGCCAAAGGAATCTCTATTACGGGGCCATCGTTTACACTCGAGCAGGTGTTTCACGAGCGGATTGCGCCTCTCGGAATACCGGCCGTGTACGGGCTCCCATTTGGTCACGTTAAGAGCAAACTCACGCTTCCGCTTGGAATCCGTGCGGAACTCGACGCGACCAAGAAGCAACTCACTCTTCTCGAACCAGCCACTGGAGAGAGGAGCACCCAACGATGAAAAACTTTTTCTTCCTATCCCACGGAACCACCATGCACTCGAAGAGCATGCGTTTCTTCCTCGTCCTGGCAACAGCATTTGCAGCTGTTGTAGTACAGGCGCAGACGATCAACATATACGGCATCAACGCGTCGGCGTTCCCGAAGATTGTCGCCGACTATGTTGCGCTTGATGCCGCCGGCAACCCGATCACCGACCTCACGGAAAAAGACTTCACGGTGGTTGAGACACCGCAGGGTCTTGGTGCGCAGGACCTCACGGCAACCGTTAAGCACTTATGTGTCGAGCAAAACAAGGATCCAGAAGCAAGCATCATCTTCATCCTTGACCGGTCCAACTCGATGCGCGACGTCGTGCCTGGCGCGAACCGTCAGCGTTGGGACATTGTCAAGGACGCTGTACGCGCCTTTGTCAATCAACTCAAGTTCGTGGGAGAGACTCGCGTTTCCCTCGTCTCATTTGCAGGCACATATGAGGTGATCAACGAATGGGTAAACAACAAGCAACCGATCCTCGACTCGCTGAAGGATCTAAAGATTCAAACGGTCACGAACTATGTGCTCCCGTTTGACTCTCCGGGCAACAACATTTACGAGCTCTTCAAGCGTCGCCCTGCGAACATTCCAAAGTTTGTGTTCTTCCTGACTGACGGTACACCAAACCCTGGCATTCCGAACGAAACGAAGTTCGTGAACGACAACACGCAATTGATGCAAGCACAGGGTATTCGCTTCTTTGCGATCACGATCAAGGAAGAGTCAACACACTGGACACTCGACGCGCTTGCTCGCGCTACCGGCGGTAAGTCGATCCTCACGAACGAAGCTCGTTTGTTGGACATCCTCTCTCTGCTTGCTCTCGAGACACAGGTAACCAAAACTTGTCAGATCACATGGACATCGCCATATGCATGCGCAGAGCAAGCTCTAAGCCGCGTTGCACGCATCACACTTAAGCGCGGTTCAAACCCGACGGCAAACATTCCGTACCAAGCTCCTGCCAACGCGCTTGCGAAGGTAGAAGTGAGCGATCCGATCCTGTTCTGCGGGGACCCTGCACCGAACGGAAAGTCGTACGCCAATTTCACGCTCACCGCACTCAATGCTCCGTTCTCCGTTACCACGGCGCCCGTACCTTCGCCAGCGACGTACTTTAAGGTTGTTGACTGGAACTTCCCGCTCAACCAAGCAACCTTTGCTCCATTCAATCTTGCTCCAAATGGTAAGCGTGTGATCCGCGTCGAATTCACGCAGGGCAACATGCAGTCGTTCCGTCAGGCACAACTTGCATTCACGGGAACACCATGTCCTCCAAGCGTGACGCTCGTCGGTGGCACAGGAGTAATCCTGCTGCAATCGCCAATCGGTGGCGAACTCTTCTCAACATGCGACACGGTATCGATCAAGTGGGCCGGCGTGCTCCCAACACAGCAGGTAGCTATTGATTACTCCACCAATGGTGGAACAAACTGGACGAACATCACCAACACCGCGACTGGCCTTGTCTACAAGTGGCTGCCACCAGCAGCTGGTGTCAACTACCGTGTGCGTGTTAGCGTGTCCCCTGTTCCGCAATACGTATGGGTGAAGCAGCTCGGTGGAGCCGGTGCAGAAACAGCAACATCCGTAGCAGTAACGCCGAACGGTCTGAAAGTGTTTGCCACAGGCTATTTCGATGGTCCATCGAAGTTCGGCTCAACAACAGTCAACAATCAAGTCGGCAACATTGATGGCTACTTCACGGAGTTTGACTCTGACGGTAACATCACAAACACGATGCTTCTCACCGGTAGCGCGTCGAATGATGAGCGCGTGATCGGTGCCGTGACCGACAAGGACGGCAACGTCTACGTTGCTGGGTACTTCTCAAGTCAGGCTGCATCATTCGGTGGCTTCCCGCTCTCTCCTGGTCCACTCGATACACGGAACATGTTCGTGTACAAGTTTGCTCCTGACGGATCACTACAGTGGGCGAACATCAGCAAGGGCTCAGGGACATCGAGCTCAGAGGCTGAATGCTCCGACATTGGCATTCGCTACGATGCCTCTGGCAACCCAGAGATCATCATTGTCGGCCGCTTCCGTAAGTACATCGAAGTAGGCATTAGTCGCGGTGGCACCATCGAGCGCAACGGCCCATACACTGGAACTGCAGCGCAAACATGGCGCAACTATTATGTGATCTACGACACCGGTGGCTACCCACGTCTGACAGCGAACGCAGCGGCTCCAACAGCTGGTGGCATCGTCTACAAGTCCAAGACAGTCAAGGATGCGCTGAACTTCACATACGCAACCGACTCGTACACGGGTCCAAAGTCGTTCACACCTCCACCGATTACACTCCCGAACAGCGGCCTTACGGACGTGTTCGTGACGAAGAACGGTGCATCTCCTGCGTCGAACGACGTATCGAAGTCAAACTTCTCCGTGCTTGCTCCGCAGCTCACTGTCTCGCAGAACAAGGTTGTGTTCAAGAACACACCGCAGGGTCAGTCTGAGCCGGTATCACTCACATCGATTATCCAGAACAAGGGTTCGTTCCCTGTTACAATTCAGCGCATCAACATCGCTGGAACAAACGCTGGCGATTTCCGCGTGATCTCCCCAACCGTGTTCCCTATCCGTCTCGACACGGGCCGAACACTCTCTCTTGAGCTGGCCTTCGAACCAAAGGGCACAGGACTCCGCACTGCGATCCTCGAAGTCATTGGCAACTGCAACGCAAACACCCAAGTTATCCTTGAAGGCACTGGTCTTGCACCATGTGTTTGGGATATCCAGTCGAGTGTTCAACTTGGCAAGGTCCCTCTCGGACAGCCAGCATCGCGCACGGTAACCTGCGTACTCAAGAACACTGGTCCTCTTCCGCTCAACGGCAGGCTCACTGTGACCAAGCCGGATCCTGACATCACCGTCAAGAAGCAAGGGGCATTCACGCTTGCGGCAAACGGCGGCTGCTTTGATCTTGAAGTTGACGTCGCTGCCGCTTCGCCTGGTACGAAGACGTGCACGGTGGATTTTGGCCTAGCCGCTGACTGCGGTAGTGCTGTTTCAACCATCACGGTCGAAATCGTTGAGCCACGTGTAGCGATCGACAGCGTCAACTTTGGTCGCGTCCGATTGCTCACACCAGTAAACGGCAACATCACGATTACAAACCTGAACACCGATCCTGCATCCATCACAGGATACAGCATCAGTGATCCAACGAATCCAAACTTCAGCGGCATCACACTCCCAGCACCACAGGTTCTTGCGCCAGGAGCTACAATCAAGATCCCTGTGACCTACACACCGCAGACGCGTGGTGCACACAGCATCACGATCAACGCCACGGTGCAGGGTCAGAGCGCGCCGCTTGTTGGTTTGGTATCGGGTGTCGGCTTCCAGCCAGTTCTCGACGCTACAGGCTACACATTCAAGGCATGGCCGATCAGCACAACATCGCCAGAACAAGGCAAGGTGGTGCTGCGCAATACAGACGCTGACGCTGCTCTTACGATCAACGCTGTTGCATTCCAGAACGCAACAACTGTGTTCGCATGGACTGGCACGACACCAACATTCCCGCAAACGATCGCACCTGGCGGAACACTCGAACTCACCGTGTCATTCACGCCAGCCGTGGTTGGCAACAATGCCGTTAATGTGTGCATCGAACACGATGGCAAGCCAGGACCGGGACCAGTTCCACCATACACGACGACGTGCGTTGAAGTCAAGGGTATCGGACTTGATCAGTCTGGCATCCCACCGATCAACTTCGAAAACACGCTCACATGTGCCACACGTGTCGATAGCTTCGAGATCATCAATCCAAGCCAGTTCCCTCTCAATGTTCAGCCACCTGTTGGATCTGGCGACGCTGCGGCATTCCAACTGAGCGAAACAGCGGCATTCACTGTGGCTCCGGGTGCGACCAAGGTGGTCACGGTTACCTTCCGACCAACATCTGTCCAGGCGTATGCGGCATCATTCAGCTTCGCAAATGATCAGAACCTGAAGCTCAATGTTTCGCTCTCTGGCAATGGCGTGGCAACACCTGTCAACTTCCGCTATGGAACAATTGCACAGGCGCAAGCTGGTCAGGTCACGGCCACACCGATCAACGTCAGCTTCAACGCTGGTGAGTTCGCGGGTGCAGCGCCAACACAATTCGACATCACGATTACGCACGACGCGGAGGCGATGGCATTCGCAGGCTTTGCACAACCAGAGATGGCTGGCTGGACGTTCACACCAACAACAGGTGTTGGCTCAGTAGCAATTCGTGCTCAGTCTGTTACAGGCGTCCTGACACAAGGACCATTTGTGACACCAACGTTCAACACCTACCTGAATGCGGATTCGACGCTTCCAATGTCGATGACCGTCACAACACCACTGTCGTGTCTTGTAACCTCAGGTGACGCAACAAAGGTCACGATGAAGTTCGTCTGCTTCACAACAGGTCGTCTGGTCAAGTTCGGTAATCAGCAGTTCGGTCTGATGAACCCGCGCAACAACCCTGTACGTGACGAGCTGGTTGTTCCGTACACGACAGGCATCACGGTTGCAACGACGTTCCAGATCGCAGATGCAATGGGCAACGTTGTGATCGAGGCTACGGGCGCTGTGGCTCCATCTGGCTCGTACATCTTCGAAGCCAACACGTCAGCGCTCGCTTCCGGCGTGTACTTCCTGCGGATGCAAAGCGGTCCATTCGTAGCTAGCACCCAGTTCGTTGTTGTGAAGTAACACCCCCATCAGCTAACGAGAGATACTTTCCAGCGGCGTGGCACCAATCCGGTGCCACGCCGCTTGTCATTTCGGGGGCTGGTCCAGGAGAAGCCCGTATCTTTGCGTATCCACTTACCGAATCAACAGCTATGATCGATCGCATCACGCAAGCCCTCGGCGACCAAGCAGACTACTATCTCAACCATACGTCGACAACGATTCCTTCGTCGATGATCCATGTTCCGTCACCGACGTCGGTCGACACATGTTTTGGAGGCTCGGATCGCAACAACCGGGTCCTTCGTAGCCTCGAGTGGATGAACAACACCGGTCGACTTGCTGGTACAGGGTATGTGTCCATCCTTCCAGTCGACCAAGGCATCGAACACAGCGCTGGTGCCTCCTTCGCGAAGAACCCAGCATACTTCGATCCGGCAAACATCGTTGAACTTGCAATCGAAGGTGGATGCAACGCCGTCGCTTCAACGTTTGGCGTGCTCGGCAATGTAGCCCGTCGATACGCACACAAGATTCCGTTTGTCGTCAAAATCAACCACAACGAGTTGCTCACCTATCCGAACAAGTTCGATCAGGTACTGTTCGGAACAATCGAGCAAGCAGCAGACATGGGCGCAGCTGCCGTGGGCGCAACGATCTATTTTGGATCGAACGAGAGCTCACGCCAGATCGTCGAAATCGCGCAAGCGTTTGCGCGCGCGCACGAACTCGGCATGGCGACGATCCTGTGGTGCTACATTCGCAACAACGCGTTCAAGTCTGACAAGGACTACCACGTCGCGGCCGACCTTACAGGACAAGCCAATCACTTGGGCGTGACGCTTGGTGCTGATATCATCAAGCAAAAGCTTCCAGAAAACAACGGCGGATTCAAGGCACTGAACATGGGCGGTTCGAGCTACGGCAAGCTCGATGAACGCATGTACACAGAACTTTCATCAGACCACCCGATCGATCTCTGTCGCTATCAAGTTGCGAACTGCTACATGGGTCGCATCGGTCTGATCAACAGCGGTGGTCCGTCAGGCACCAACGACATGGCAGAAGCGATCACAACTGCTGTGATCAACAAGCGTGCCGGTGGCATGGGGCTTATCAGTGGTCGGAAGGCGTTTCAGCGTCCAATGCAAGAAGGCGTCGCGCTGCTCAACGCCATTCAAGACGTGTACCTCTGCAAGGACGTCACGATCGCATAATGTCGGCCCCCTCACCACGCGGTGGCGCACTCCGTGAGCTTCGCCGCCTGACACCGTACGTTCGAAAGCACACCAAACTTGTTGTGCTCGGACTTGTCTTTATCACGATTTCGAACATCTGTTCAACAACGATCCCGTACGTCGTTGGATCGACGATCGACACCCTCTGTTCATCGTCGTTCACCTCAACCGACGTTGCGTGGTTGATTGGCAATATTCTCGCGCTCACGATTGGCAGTGGCTTCTTCATGTTC
>VFQT010004674.1_pt1 | contig 11104 bp, 9 predicted proteins | sample 3512381 | NCBI WGS metagenome assembly VFQT01 (sample SAMN10412376, study PRJNA504923) | tailings metagenome | isolation source: Relicate 2 Philex TSF3 active mining site | place: Philippines: Tuba, Benguet | collected 2017-08-29 | reverse complement strand
TCAGCGAAACCGCCGTGCGCTATCTGGCACCGGCCCGGCTCGACGACGAGTTGCTGGTCACCGCCCGATTGCTCAAAGGCGGCCGGGGCAGCTTGACCATCGCCCAACAGGCCCAGCTTCGCAGTGACGGCCAATGCCTGTGCGAGGCGACAATACGCATCGGTTGGGTCGATGCCGCCAGCCTGCGGCCTGCCCGCATTCCCGCCACTGTCTTGCAAGGACTACAAGCGACGCCATGAACCACGAACTGTCCATCATTCCGCTTTTGCTCAACGCCAGTTGGGTGGTCAAGGCCGTGGTGCTGATCCTGATCGGCATGTCGCTGGCCAGTTGGACCACCATCTTCAGCAAGCTGCTCGGGCTCAAGCGGGTCAAGCGGATGAACGACGATTTCGATCGCGAATTCTGGTCGGGCACCAGCCTCAATGACTTGTACGCCGCCGCGCTGCGCAACGCCAAGGACACCGGCCCGATGGAGCGGATCTTCGCCAGTGGCATGCGCGAATTTCAGAAGCTGCGGGAGCGGCGGGTCAACGACGCGGCCACCTTGCTCGACGGCGCCCGCCGGGCCATGCGGGCCAGCTACCAGCGCGAACTCGATGCGATCGAGTCCAACCTGTCCTTCCTGGGCACGGTCGGCTCGGTCTCGCCCTATGTGGGCCTGTTCGGCACCGTCTGGGGCATCATGCACGCCTTCACCGGCCTGGCCTCGCTCGAGCAGGTCACGCTGGCCACGGTCGCGCCCGGCATAGCCGAGGCACTGGTGGCAACCGCCATTGGTCTGTTTGCCGCCATTCCGGCTGTGATCGGCTACAACCGCTTTGCCCACGACATTGATCGGGTGGCCAACCGGCTGGAGACCTTCATCGAAGAGTTCTCCAACATCCTGCAGCGCAATCTGGGCGCCCAGTCGCCGTCGGGGCACTGAAGCCATGCCCAGCGTACAGGGACGCGGCCGCGGTCGGCGCACGATCAACGAGATCAACATGGTCCCGTTCATCGATGTGATGCTGGTGCTGCTCATCATTTTCATGGTCACAGCGCCACTGATCACCCCGAGCATGATCGCCCTGCCCCGCGTGGGCAAGGCGGCCACCCAGCCGATCAAGCCCATCCAGGTGCTGGTCGACAAAAACGAAAAGATCGAGATCAAGGTCAGCGGCGGCACGGCGCAAGCCAGCACCCTGGCCGATGTGGGCGAAGCCGTCAAGCGCCTGCAGCCCGAAACCACCGAGGGGCAAGCGGCCACACCGGTGCTGATCAGCGCCGACAAGGCCATTCGCTACGAGACCGTGGTCAAGGTGATGGACGCGCTCAACAAGGCGGGCGTCGGACGCATCGCGCTGTCGGTCCAAACCGGCAACTGAACACTGGATGAACCCCACGCAGGCCATGAACGCCGCGACCGCCCAGGACCAGCTTACTCCGCCACCCGCGCCCAGCGGCGGTCCGGCTCTGGCGATGTCCCTGCTGGCTCACGCGCTGCTGGTGCTGGCCCTGGCCTGGGGCGTGAAATGGTCGCGCACCGACCCGATGGTCAGCTTCAGCGCCGAGATCTGGTCGCCTACGGTGCAGGAGGCAGCGCCTGCCCCACCGCCGCCGGCGCCGCCCGCCCCGCCTGTACCCGAGCCGCCCAAGGCAGCACCGACGCCGCCGCCACCGCCTCCGGTGCTGCGCCAGCAGGCCGAAAAGCCAGAGGCCGACCTGGCCCTGGAAAAGCGGCGCAAGGAAGAAAAGCAAAAGGCCCTGGCCGAGCAGGCGGACAAGCTGGCCAAGGAAAAAGCAGCGAAAGAAAAGCTCGCCAAGGAAAAAGCGGCCAAGGACAAGGCCGAGAAGGACAAGCTCGAACGCGAGAAGGCCGAGCAAGCGCGCAAGCTCAAGGAAAAAGAGCAGAAAGAGCGCGACAAGGCCAAGGAAGAGGCGCGCAAGGAGCAGGCCCGCAAGGAGGCGGCCGAGCAAGAGAAACTGCGGCAGGACCAGTTGCGCCGCATGAAGGCTCAGCTGGCCAGCGCCTCGAGCGCATCGACGGCGGCCAGTACCGGCACGGTGGCCAACGCCACGGGCGCGCCCAGCGCGCAAGGCAGCGCGCCTCGATCGGCCGCGCCCTCGTCAAGCTATGCCGGAAAAATCGTCCAGCTGATCAAAGACAACACCCGCTACACCGACCCCAATGCCGGGGCCTGGTCGGTGGTGGTGATGGTCAGAACCGCGCGCGATGGCCGGATCACCGAGGCCAAGGTGATCACCACCAGCGGCAACCGGGCTTTTGACGACGCGGTCTTGCGCGGCGTGCAAAGAATGGAATTCGTACCCAAGGACGTCGATGGCCGAGTGCCTGATGTCTTGCTGCGCGAAGGCCTGGAAATCAAAGTCACGCTTTGAGGTCAGGGCGGCAGAAAGAGCGCCGCCCTGACTCCTGGCGCGCGGGGTGGGCACTGCAAAGCGAGGTTAAGGGGGAGGAGGCGCCAGCCGACGGAGGACACGAGCGGCGCAGTGCCCACCCGCGCGCTCTTCTTCGATACGCCCTGAACACGGCAGCAATTGATCAAGCGCCGCATCGCCGCGAGGGCGCGGCTCTCACAAGCACATCACGTCACTGCGGCAGGCCCCCTGCAACGACCATCGGTTACCGCTGCAAAGTCAGTCGGGAATGAATCGCTACCCAGAGAACGCGGCGCTCGCAACACCTGAGGGTGCGCGGGTGGGCACTGCAAAGCGAGGTTAAGGGGGAGGAGGCGCCAGCCGACGGAGGACACGAGCGGCGCAGTGCCCACCCGCGCGCCCTTCTTCGATACGACCTGAACAAGTCGCCAAAAAATCCGTTACCGAAGCGTGAAGCTGAAGTGGACAACGATCTCATTGGCCACGATGTCAAAGCGCGACCACCAGCCCTGGCCGATGCCGTAGTCGGCGCGGTTGAAAGCGATGCTGCCGCTAAAGACACCTGGCGCCGCCAGCTTGACTGGCGCCCGGACCTCGCGCGCAAGCCCCTTGATCTCCAGCCGTCCCACCGCTTCGAACTGCTGAGCCGCTGTGGGCTTCAGGGCTTGCAGCACAAAGGTGGCCTTGGGGTGCTCCGCCACATGAAACCAAGCTGGCCCCATCAGCTCTTGGTCGATCTTGCGCCATCCGGTGTCAATGCTGGCCAGATCGATCGTCAAGGTGGCCTCGGCCTGATCGAGCCGGGCGGTGTTCAGGTTCACCCGGGCACTGAAAGTCTTGAATTTGCCGTCCATCTTCAGACCCAGGGCCCTGTACTCGAAGCGCACACTGCTGTCTTCCGGCACCAGAGTCTCAGAATTGAGCGCCTGCGCCGGCATCACCAGTCCCATGGCCCAGGCCATCGCCCAAGCCACGATCAGGGCAAGACGGCAGACGGCAGCGGGCCGCGGGCTCGCTGGTGAAGGTTCAGCCCGACCCATGGCTGAACCTACTCGTAAACGATTTGCGCCAGGCCCTTGTCGGCCTGGGCCATGGCGCTGGCCAGGGCCGCGTCGCTGGGATAGATGCGGGCCGCATCGCCCAATTGGAGATCGGCGGTGGCGCCCTCGCGAAACACGCTCAGACGCACCGACAGCCCGGTGATGCGCTCACCGTCTTCCGTTTCTTGCCGCCGGGCCGGGAATTCACGCACCAGTCGGGCCACATCGGGCGCCTTGCCATTGACCGCCATGCGCAGGTACTTGCCGAAACGGCAGCGCGCGCTCTCCAGGTCCCAGAGCTGGGCGATCTTGAAGCGAAAGCCGCCGGCAAAGCGGTCGGGCTGCAAGGTGCCCTGCGCAATGACCAACTCGTCGTCCTTGATCAGATGCCGGTGGGCGTTGTAGAAGTTTTCATCCACCGAGGCCTCGATGGCGCCCGATTTGTCGTCGAGCTTGAACAGGGCCACCTTGCCACGCTGACCGTTGATGAGCTTGAAGTCGCTCACGATGGCAGCGACCACCTGCGGCTCGCGGTTGTCGGCCAGATCGGCCAGCCGGCGCTTGGCGAACTGCCGCACCTCCAGCTCGACCTCGTCGAACAGGTGCCCGGACAGGAAAAAGCCGACGGCGGTCTTCTCAAAACCCAGACGGGCCCGCACCCCCCAGGGCATGGCATCGACCAAGGGCGGCTCCTGGCTGCTGGCCGCCTGCGGATCGAGGTCGAACAGGCCGCCCTGATTGGCATTGGCCTGCGCGGCGGCGGCAAACTCAAAGGCCCGATCAATCGAGGCCAGCAGACTGGCTCGGTTGCGCTGCAGGAGGTCGAAGGCGCCGGCCTTGATCAGCGCCTCTACCGTGCGCTTGTTGAGCCGGCTGCGGTCGACCCGCGAGCAAAAGTCGTACAGGGAGGTAAAGGGGCCGCCGGACTCGCGCGCCGCCACGATGGCGGCAATGGCCTGCTCGCCGGTGCCCTTGACCGCGCCCAGCCCATAGCGGATGAGCTTGTCGCTGATCGGCTCGAAACGGGAGTGGCCCCGGTTGATGTCCGGTGCCTCGAAAGCCATGCCCATCTTGAGCGCGTCGGCGTAGAGCACCTTGAGCTTGTCGGTGTCGTCCATCTCCACCGTCATGTTGGCGCAGAAGAACTCGGCGGTGTAGTGCACCTTGAGCCAGCCTGTGTGGTACGCCAGCAAGGAATAAGCGGCGGCGTGCGACTTGTTGAAGCCGTAGCCCGCAAACTTTTCCATCAGGTCAAAGACTTCGTCGGCCTTGTCCTGCGGGATGCCGTGGGTGGCCAAAGCGCCTGCGCGGAACTTCTCGCGGTGCTCGGCCATTTCTTCGGCCTTTTTCTTGCCCATGGCGCGGCGCAGCAAGTCCGCGCCACCGAGCGAATAGCCACCCAGGATCTGCGCGGTCTGCATCACCTGCTCCTGGTAGACCATGATGCCGTAGGTCTCGCTCAGCATCTCGGCCACCGCCGGGTGCGGGTACTCCACCACTTCGCGCCCATGCTTGCGGGCCACAAAGCTGGGGATCAGGTCCATGGGGCCTGGGCGGTAGAGCGCGTTCAGCGCAATCAGGTCCTCCAGGCGGCTGGGGCGGGCGTCGCGCAGCATGCCTTGCATGCCACGGCTTTCAAACTGGAACACGGCCTCGGTCTTGCCGTCTGCAAAAAGTTTGTAGGTCGCCGCATCATCGAGCGGGATGTTTTCAAAGGCGAAATTCTCCTGGCCTTTGTGCCGCTTCATGATGAATTCGCGGGCGATCTCCAAAATGGTCAGCGTGGCCAGACCCAGGAAGTCGAACTTCACCAAGCCCACCGCCTCGACGTCGTCCTTGTCGTACTGGCTCACGGCCGATTCGCTGCCCGGCTGCTGGTAGAGCGGGCAGAAGTCGGTGAGCTTGCCCGGGGCGATCAGCACGCCCCCGGCGTGCATGCCCACGTTGCGGGTCATGCCTTCGAGCTTTTGGGCCAGCTCGATCAGGGTCTTCACGTCCTCTTCGCGCTCGATGCGCTCGGCCAGGATGGGCTCCATGGCAATCGCGTAGTTGTTTTTGTCCCCCTCCTTGGGCGTGGCGGGTGGGTACTGCAGCGTGACCGACATGCCCGGCTTATTGGGGATGAGCTTGCTGATGCCATCGCAAAAGGTGTAACTCATGTCCAGCACGCGGCCCACATCGCGGATGGCCGCACGCGCGGCCATGGTGCCAAAGGTGGCGATCTGACTGACCGCGTCGCGCCCATACTTATCCTTCACATAATCAATCACCCGGTCCCGGTTGGTCTGGCAAAAGTCGATGTCAAAGTCGGGCATCGACACCCGCTCGGGGTTCAAAAAGCGCTCGAACAGCAGGTTGTACTGCAGCGGGTCCAGGTCGGTGATCTTGAGCGCATAGGCCACCAGCGAACCTGCGCCCGAACCCCGGCCCGGGCCGACCGGGCAGCCGTTGTTCTTGGCCCACTGGATGAAGTCGCCCACGATGAGGAAGTAGCCCGGAAAGCCCATCTTCAGGATGGTGTTCAGCTCGAACTCCAGGCGATCGACATACCGCTGGCGCTCGGCTTCGCGCTTGGCCTCGTCGGGGTACAGGTGGACCAGGCGCTCTTTCAGGCCCTCGTGCGAGACGTGACGGAAATACTCGTCCACCGACATGACCACGCCATTGACGGGCGGGATCGGGAAATTGGGCAGCTGCGGCTTGCCCAGCACCAAAGTCAGGTTGCAGCGCTTGGCAATTTCCAGGGTGTTGGCAATGGCGCTGGGCACATCGGCAAACAGTTCGCGCATTTGCGCCGCCGACTTGAAATACTGCTCGCGCGTGAAACGGCGCACCCGGCGGGGGTTGGCCAGGATTTCGCCTTCGGAGATACAGACCCGCGCTTCGTGCGCCTCGTAATCATCGGCCGTGTGGAACTGCACCGGATGCGTGGCCACCACGGGCAAACCCAAACGCGCAGCCAATGCCACCGCGCCCGCCACCTGCGGCTCGTCTTCGGGTCGGCCTGCGCGTTGCAGCTCCAGGTAGAAACGGTGCGGAAAGATCGAGCCCAGCTGCAGCGCCACGTCGGCCGCCTTGTGGGTGTCGCCCTGCACGATGGCCTGGCCCACCGGACCGGCTTGCGCACCCGAGAGCAAAATCAAGCCGTCGGACAATTCCTTGAGCCAGACCAGTTTGACCACCGCCACGCCTTTGACGATGTTTTGCGTCCAGGCACGGGCCAGCAGCTCGCACAGGTTCAGGTAGCCTTGGTGGTTTTGTACCAAGAGCACCACCCGGCTGGTGGCCCCGGCGTCGCCCCCCAGGCCTTCGAGGTTGATCTCTGCGCCGACGATGGGCTTGACCCCCTTGCCCCGCCCTTCCTTGTAAAACTTGACCGTGCCGAACAGGTTGTTCAGGTCGGTGATGGCCAGCGCAGGCTGGGCGTCCTTGGCCGCGATCTTGACCACATCGTCGATGCGGCAAGTGGAGTCAACGACGGAGAATTCGGTGTGAAGGCGCAGGTGGACGAACATAGCCTGTCATTGTAGAAGGTCACCCTGCGGCAGAAGGTATGCCTATCTGTGGGAGGCTGGCTCTTGTGGGAGGCTGCCCCTGCAGCCGAAGGTTTTCGTATTCAGTCGCGCAAGACCTGCAACACGTCTGAACGGAACTCGCGCCCATACAAAATCAGCACCACCAAAGCTGTCCCCAAGACCAGGGCCAGCGGCGAGAAAAACCAGGCCATCGCCGCAAAAGAAAAGTAATAGGCCCGCAAACCATCGTTGAAAGTCTCGGCGGCGGCGCTGACCATATTGCCCGCCCGCTGCGCGTAGTGTTCGCGATCTGACTCACCGCTGGCAAAAGATTCTGGCGGCGGCATGCTGCCGATGATCAGGGCGACAAAGGTGTACTGCCGCATGGACCAAGAAAACCGGAAAAAGGCGTACACAAAAATGCCCACCAGCACCAAAATTTTCAGCTCAAACACCAGCAAGGGCGTGGGCTGGGCAAAGGGGATTTCGCCCACCAGCTCCGCCGCTTTGTTGGTGGTGCCCAACAAAGCGAACAGACCACCGATGATGATGATGCTGGTCGATGAAAAAAACGCCGGCGTTTGAGACAGGTTCTGGGTAATCAAACCATCGAGCATGCGCGGATCACGCGCCGTGGTTTGGAGCATCCACTTTTGACGGTACTTGTTGGTGGTGGCGATCAGGCTTTGGTCGCGCTTGCCGCGAATGCGGGCAAACCAAGCGTAGCCCACCCACAAAGCAAAAAAAGAAAACAGTGCCAGCCAATCGGCCCATGGCAGCATGGAGATGATTTTCATGCCGTCATGCTAACCGAGCAGCGCAATTGTCCGCCTATGGGGCGACCTCCTACAGGGACAAGCCCTCGGCTATCGAGTGGGAGCGAGCCCCTGCTCGCGAATGGCTGGTCTGGCTCAGACGCTTTTGCCACACCACCATTCGGCCGCAGGGGCGGCCTCCCACAAAGGGGCTGATCAGCCGCGCAGCTTGGCAGCAACAGCGGCCACTCGCTCGCCGTAGGCTTTGGCCGTGTCCAAGTCACCCTGGGGGATGTCTTCTGCTGGGCTGGTCGGGCCGACTTGGGCCATCACGCCGGAGTTGGAACCGATGCGGTTGATGGTGCCATCGTTCATGGCAGGCTGGCCCACCCACACCATGCCTTGCTGCATGGCCAAGGTGATGAAGTACTGGATGGTCGAGAGCTTGTCGCCGCTGGGGCTGGCCGAGATGGTGAAGCCGCCTGCGACTTTGTCTTTCCAGGCGCTGGTGAACCAACGCTTGGAAGAGGCGTCGGCAAATTTCTTGAACTGCCACGAAGCCATGCCCATGTAGGTGGGGGAGCCGAAGATGATGGCGTCGGCCGCGTCCAGGGCCGCCCAATCGGCGTCGGTGATGTTGCCATCGGCATCGATGGTGACGGTTTGGGCGTTCGCGCCTTGCGCCACGAACTGGGCCACGCGCTGGGTGTGGCCGTAGCCGGAATGGAAAACAACAACAGTTTTAGCCATGAGAAATGCTCCTTGGAGAGGTTGAAAAAAGGGTTAAGTGAGGTGAGATGGGGGATGGATTCCCGCATGCGCGGGAATGACTAATGAGTGCACTGGAATGACAAATTCACAGGTTGAAACGGTCAAGGGGCGAGGTCGAACACGAGGACTTCGGCATCCTGACCTCGGGTCAAGGCCAGAGACGATTCAGACTGCAACATGGCCGCATCACCCGCGTTGAGCTGCTGGCCATTGACCTGCAAGCTACCGCGCACCAGGAAAACATAAGCCTTGCGCTCGGGGCTCAAAGGCAAATGGGCGGTTTCTGCACCGTCGAACAGCCCCGCATACATGCGGGCGTCGGCATGGATTTTGACGGTGTGTTCAGCCGCTTCGGGCGCGGCGACCAAGGCGAGTTGCCCGCGTTTGGCCGATTCGGGCACGGTTTTTTGCTCGTAGCCCGGGTCGATGCCCGTCACATTGGGTTCGATCCAGATCTGCAAAAAGTGGGTTTGCTCGCCCTTGGCGTGGTTGAACTCGCTGTGGCGCACACCGCTGCCGGCACTCATGCGCTGCACATCGCCGGGCGGAATGCCCTTCACATTGCCCATGCTGTCCTGGTGCGCCAGGTTGCCCGACAACACGTAGCTGATGATTTCCATGTCGCGGTGGCCATGGGTGCCAAAGCCGGTTTCAGGCGCGATGCGGTCTTCGTTGATGACGCGCAGGTTGCCAAAACCCATGTGGGCCGGGTCGAAGTAGTTGGCAAAAGAAAAGCTGTGGAACGATTTCAGCCAGCCGTGGTCGGCGTAGCCGCGTTCATGGGATTTGCGAAGGGTCAGCATGAGGTTCTCCTGGATGCGATGGGCTAACTTTAATGACGGCATGGCCCAGATAAGTGCAATTCGTTTGCCGCCATCATTCGAATAATTTGAATTAAGATAAGCCCACCATGCAAAGCCCCAAAGATTGGCTCACGCCCGACGCCCTGTTCATGCTGCAAACCATCGACGAACAAGGCAGTTTTGCCGCCGCCGCCCGCAAGCTGAACCTGGTGCCCAGCGCCCTGACCTACCGGGTGCGGCAACTGGAAGATGCGCTGGACGTGCTGCTGTTTGACCGCAGCTCGCGCCAGGCCAGGCCCACCGCAGCCGGGCAAGAGCTGCTGCGTGAAGCCGGTCGACTGCTGCAGGACATCGACGCCGTGGCCAACCGGGTCAAGCGGGTGGCCACGGGTTGGGAAGCGGTGTTGACGGTGGCGGTGGACAGCATCATTTCGCGCAGCGTGGTGATGGATTTGTGTGAGGCCTTTCTGGCGCTGAACAGCCCGACCCGCTTGCGCATCCGACACGAAACCTTGTCGGGCACCATGGCCGCCTTGACGTCCGGGCAAGCCGATCTGGCCTTGGGCGTGGCGCTGGGCCAGCACATGGCCGCAGACATTCAGCACATGGCGCTGGGTGAAGTGCCTTTTGTGTTTGCCGTGGCACCCCAGCACCCCCTGGCCCAAGCGGCCGAACCTTTGAGCGATGCCCTGCTGGTGCAGCACCGCATGGTCGCCGTGGCCGACTCGGTGCAACGCGGCAGCGGCCTCACGGTGGGTCTGCAAGGCGGTCAGGACGTGTTCACCGTGCCCGACATGCCCAGCAAACTGCAAGCGCAACTGCGCGGTCTGGGCGCAGGCTTTTTGCCCCAAAGCCTGGCCGCGCCCTATGCGCAGCGAGGCTTGCTGGTGATCAAGCGCACCGACCAGTCACGCCTGAGCGCGGTGCACGCAGCCTGGCGCGACAGCCGCCTGAGCCCTGCGGGCCACGCCCTGCTGTGGTGGACGGCCCAACTGGAGAAAGCCACCACACGCCAGGCCTTGCTGCAGGAAATGCACACCCTCTAAAGTGCATTGGTAGTAACCCACCCAGTCAACATCCCACGGCTTTTCTCGGCTAAAGTGAACCCATGACCACACAACACATCGCCATCATCGGCGTCGGCATGGCCGGCGTCACTTGCGCACGCACACTGCGCCAAGCCGGACACAACGTCACCTTGTTCGAGAAAAGCCGAGGCCTCGGAGGCCGCATGTCCACCCGCGCCAGCGCCTTTGGCAGCTTTGACCATGGAGCGCAGTACTTCACCGTGCGCGACCCGCGTTTTGAGCTGGCCATCGGCACCGCGCCGGGGGTGTGCAAACCCTGGAGCGCCAACGCCGTGCGCGTGCTCGACCCGAACGGCCGTGTGATCGAAGCCGGTCTGCCCGGCGGCGAGCGCCACTGGGTGGCCACGCCCGGGATGAACGGTCTGGTCAAAGCCTGGGCCACACCCTTGGTGGAAGACGGCAATGTGCAGCTGCAAACCCGGGTCACGCAAATCACGGCCGACCCGATGAAGAAGAACGGTTGGCAACTGCACACCGAAAGCGATGACGGCGGACAGCACATTTATGCCGGTTTCGACAAAGTGATCTTGGCCATCCCCCCCGCCCAGGCGACCACCTTGCTCAAGACGTCCGGTCTGAGCGCCTTGGCCGATCCCCTGAAAGAGGTCCGCGTGGATCCCTGCTGGACGCTGATGCTGGCCTATCCGCAGGCTGTGCAGCCAGGCCTCATCACCCTCGGCCCGCAGTGGAACGCGGCCCGCAGCACGCACCACCGCATCGCCTGGATGGCCCGCGAATCGTCCAAACCCG
>VFQT010004673.1_pt1 | contig 11113 bp, 9 predicted proteins | sample 3512381 | NCBI WGS metagenome assembly VFQT01 (sample SAMN10412376, study PRJNA504923) | tailings metagenome | isolation source: Relicate 2 Philex TSF3 active mining site | place: Philippines: Tuba, Benguet | collected 2017-08-29 | reverse complement strand
ATTCGAAAATATTTATAATTTCCATTTTCTATCGAACTTGCCAATAAATATAAATAACCTTGTAAAGATTGAATCTCAAGTGGCTTAATGAGGAAGTTCTGTACATCGTCTAAAGTGGCAGAATAATACGTGATATCTAAGAATCGACCCTCCTCCTTTATCGCTTGTTGTAGCTCAGGCAAGATCAAAGATTCTTGCTTTTGTGTAAATGGCTCTCGTTCGTCTCTGAGGTCAATTGATAACAATTTTGCCAGTTTATCTCGAAGGTGTATTAGTGTTTTTGAATCTGTCGCTGAAGTTATCTCGGATAATTTGGTTATTGCCAAAAAAAGAGCTGATCCCTCATCAAAAGTCATTCGCATGGGTCGGGCAAGTGTGTCAGCATTTGAAATGGATATAAATCCAGAATCATATGAAATATCCATTAATTCAAGGTGCGAATAACCCGGAAGACCACACAGCCAAATTAAATTCAAATCAGAAATCAGTTCCTTCTCGGACACTTCGAAGAGAATGGCGGTCTGAGATACCGATATTCCCGGATTTTTTTGAAGAAAAGGAATCAGTTTCAATAAGCGCGCTAATCTTTTATTTCCCCGAGTTGCACTCATGAATGCGCTTTCACTAATGACTTTAATCTATTAATAATCTCGATTCTCAAATCAATTGGTTCAACAACCTCAATCGAATCTCCAGCACGAAGTATCATTTCAAGCGCTTCTTCTTTATCCAACTCAATCAAATCAATTAAAGAGCCAGATGGAAGGGAAGTTTCTTCACCGTATCTCCGTGACTTCATAAAGATTGGATGCATTAGGGACAACTCTTTATGAAGTCGAATCGTGATTTTAGGGATTACTTTTCCATTAAAACTCGCAAGAAAATTTCCAATCTCAGTCGAGGAAATTGGCGGAACAAATTTTTTAACTCTGGTAGATGATAGTTCGGAGATACGATCTACACGAAAAGTCTTGAGTCTTTCATCGTTTAAGTCTCGAGCTACTACATACCAATTACCATGGCGTGAGATAATCGTATAAGGAGAAACTTCGCGGGGGCCAGTAGCTGGCCCATAACCGTATACAAAAGCAAGATTGACCTGTTCTCGAATTGACTCCCAGATCATGAGCAATGTTTCATCAAGTGATACAGCTAGATCCCATGTTTGTGAAAATTGGAGCACATCATTGATAGAGATTTGATTAGCGCTATATATTTTCTGTAATGCTGAGTCGCCTTTAAGTGAATTCGAAGAGTGAGCAAGAAGTGAATTTGCAATAGCTAGCCAGATTGCTTCTTCGTGACTGATCTTTATTTCTGGTAGAAAAAAATCTTTTGAAATGATCTGATAACCAAGTTCATCATCGAAATATGAATCCAAAGGGAGAACTTGAATCTCTATCCCAATCTCACGTAGTTCATCTTTGTCGCGCTCGAACATGCGTTCCATCGCGTCTGGCTTTCCAGAGTATCCCGGGATGTTCGAAAAAATCTCGTTCTTGGACATAGGTCGACGCGTGGCAAGCAGGGCCAATGTGAGATTAAGCAAACGTTCAGTTTTATCTATCCGCTCCCCCGCCATAACGAGAATCGTAGTGAATATCGGTACCATTTGTGTATGACTTCAACAGCCACCTCCTACAGAAACACCCTTCCTCGGTTAGTCCTCGTTGCGCTTTCATTGGTAATGGTCTTAGTGATGAGTGGTTGCTCTAGCGAGAATGACCCCAGCGATGAACCCCTAGTTGATTCATCTTCCTCAACACTCTCGGCAGATGAACAATCCCCTGCAGATATCGAGCCTACGAGTCCGACCAAGCCAGATTTTTGCGAATCTACAGATGCTATTGGACGCGAAATAGTTCAAGTTGGCACTCCAACCGATTATTTGCCCCCCAAAACCTACACTTTGACCCTTGAAACCAATTGCGGAACTATCGAAATAGCGGCAGATGCCGCGAAAGCACCTGCGACAGTGACAACTATCGGCTTCCTAGCAAATGCAAAATACTACGACGCAAGCGTGTGTCACCGATTAACTACGACGGGAATATTTGTACTCCAATGCGGTGATCCAAGTGCGACGGGCGCAGGTGGTCCGGGCTTTAATTTCAAAGATGAGAATCTTCCAGGTAGTTCGGATAGTAACTACCCAGCAGGAACAATTGCGATGGCGAATTCCGGACCAAACACCAATGGCAGTCAATTCTTTATCGTTTATCAAGACACAACCTTGCCTCCCAATTATTCAATTTGGGGCAAAGTTACTAAAGGTTTGGATATTGTCGAGAAAATTGCGGCCAATGGAACCGCCAATGGGCAACCTGATGGTTCTCCGAAGTATCCGGTAGAGATTCGCAGCGCTAGATTGAAGTAGTCTCTAAATCTTCGATTGGGTTTTTTGAACCTCTTCTTCGATTGCGAGGCGCTTCTACACCATCGGCAACTCGTCTTGATCGAACCAGGAAACCTGTGTGTCCAATCATTCGATTTTCTGGCCGTACCGCAAGCGCATCAACATGCCATCCGCGATGTAAAGACTCCCAAGCATATGGTTCCGTGAAGCGCCGATCGCCGCGTAGCGCCTCAACAATTTTTGACAACTGGGTTGTAGTTGTTACGTATGCGATGAAAACACCACCCGGACGAAGCAGGTCGGCAGATGAAGTGACACATTCCCATGGAGCCAGCATGTCAAGAACAATCCGATCAACGCTATTCATTTGAATTCCCGCATCTTTGAAATTCTGTTCTTCGAATGAACCAATTCGTACCTGCCAGTTATTTGGAATTTCTCCAAAAAATAAGTTCACATTCTTTTTGGCAATTTCCGCGAAATCCTCGCGCCGCTCGGTACTGATTACTAGGCCGGTTTTACCCACGGCCCTGAGGATTGCAATCGTTAAAGCCCCAGATCCAACTCCGGCTTCCAGGACCACATCTCCTTCAGAGATATCCCCAAAACCAATTATGTCGGCAGCATCTTTGGGATAGACGATTGTTGCGCCTCTTGGCATTGCGAGAATGAAATCTTCATATAGCGGACGCATCGCAAAATATGGAGCGCCAGAAGTGGAGAGCACGAATGATCCCTCAGGCAATCCCACGCATTGCTCGTGCGCGATAATCCCCTTATGGCTGTGCCAAGTACCCCCAGGAGATAAGGTGAAGCTGTAGAGCTTGCCTTTTGAATCAGATAGTTGGATTCGATCACCAAATTCGAAGACGCCCCTGCGTTTTTCGTTTTTTCTCAGAGATTCCATGTTGGCCAGTCTAAGGTGTCCCCGTGAGTGAAAACAAAGGGCAGAGCCAAGCGCCAATGGTGACTACGCTCTCACCCAGCAGGGCAAATGACTTTCTAAATTGTCCGCTGCTTTATCGGTTTCGCACTATCGACAAACTACCTGAGCCACCGAGTAGCGACGCGATTCGAGGAACGTTAGTTCATTCAGTTCTCGAGTATTTGTTTACCTTACCTCGGCAAGAAAGAGTATTAGGAGCAGCGGAAGAACAATTGATTCCACTGTGGAACGAAATGAAGATGAATCGCACTGACGTTCAAGAGTTAATGTCAGAGTTAAACGAGGATCAATTTCTGCTTTCCGCTCTGACTTTAATCCATAGATACTTCGAACTTGAAAATCCAACTATTTTTGATCCGACAGAGCTAGAAACTCATGTTGAAGTGGTAATTAATGACAATCTTCTAATTCACGGCTACATAGATCGCCTCGATATCGCCCCAACGGGTGAGATTCGTATAGTTGATTACAAGACTGGCAAAGCTCCTTCAGTAGGTTTTGAAGAAAAATCATTTTTCCAGATGAAATTTTATGCCCTTATTCTCTGGAGAACGCTAGGTAGAGTGCCTAAACGTCTTCAAATGATTTTCCTTGGCGATGGAAAAGTTCTTTCACAGGATCCCACTGAGGATGAATTGATTCGAACGCAGAAAAAAATTGAAGAAATCGCTTCTGCAATCGAAGTCTCCAAATCCACGGGTAATTGGCCTACCCGAAAATCAAAGCTCTGTGATTGGTGTGCACATCAGAAGATTTGTCCAGAATTCGGCGGGACTCCTCCACCCTTACCTACTTAATACTTTGCACCTACAAGTTCCCATAACGAATCAATCGAGTGTCCATGAAGACTCTTGATGATTGCACTCTTTGAACCTTCAGAGACTGTTGTTATTTGCGGGACAGCAATAACCCACGCACCACTACTTCGTGCAGCTGCTACACCAGTGGGTGAATCTTCTAAAATCAATGAGTTTTCAATTTTGACCCCTAATTCTCGCGCTGCCTTTAAATACGGATCAGGATGCGGCTTTCCTCTTTCGACGTCATTTGCCGATATAGATAATTGGAAAGGATGGTTACTGATGGACGAAAGAACTGCATCGACAAGAATACGCGGACTTGCCGACACTAAGGCACTTGGCAATCTTCGATTTGCAACGTCTAAGAGCAACTCGCTAACACCAGGCATGAGGGAAATTTCCTGAAACTTACGAGCAATTCGACTGATCAATTCCTCGGCAAACCAATCGCAACTCTGTTGATGATCCGCCAGCGAGGCCATGTATCGACCTACTTTCTCCATAGGTCCCCCGAGGCAGTGCAGCTGATCCTCTTGCTTCCAAACAACACCAAATTCAGCCATCAAATCGCGTTCAGTTTCCAACCAATAAGGTTCGGTGTCCACCAGAAGGCCATCCATGTCAAAAAAGATTGAATCTGGTGCGAATGAAGGCTGAGTCATGTTGCGTTGAAGTATTTTGCTTCTGGGTGATGAGCAATGATTGCTGACGTGGACTGTTCAGGATGAAGTTGAAATTCTTCCGACAATGTAACGCCGATACGCTCTGGTTTGAGCAGTTCGCACAACTGCATTTGTTGAGCTAGATCTGGACAAGCTGGATAACCGAATGAGTATCGCGAGCCGCGATATCCCTGATCTAGAATCTCACCCAACTCTGAACTATCTTCACGTCCAAAACCTAATTCACTTCGAACTCGCCCGTGCCAATATTCCGCTAACGCTTCGGTAAGTTGCACCGAAAGCCCGTGTAATTCTAGGTACTCTCGGAAATTATTCTCTGAAAATAACTTTGCGGTTGCACGACTCACTGATTCACCCATCGTCACCACATGAAAAGCTACTACATCGATTTTGCCGCTCTCTTTATTCGCATAAAAGTCAGAGAGACAGAGTCTGCGGTCTCGACGTTGTCGGGGAAACGAAAAGCGACTGATCTCTCGTCGAGCTTGGGGTTCTTCAGGATCTAGAATTACTAGATCATTGCCCTCGCTGAAACAAGGGAAATACCCGTAGACCACAGCAGCTTCTATCCAATTATTTATCTGCACTTCGTTGAGTAGCGCGCGTAGACGCGGTCGTCCCTCCACCTCTGCCATCTCCGAAAAACTTTTGCCACCTTTCAAACCCCATTGCCCAACGAATAATGCGCGCTCATCCAGCATGCTTACATAATCACCGAGCGGAATGCCTTTTATCACCCGTGATCCCCAAAATGGAGGGGTTGGAATGACGTTGTCGTTGGCAACGTCACTTCTTTGAGTATCAATCACTTGGATTTCTGCGGAACTAGGGTTCACTTTCGTCCTACGTTTGCGCAATTCAGGAAGAGTAGCTCCAGGCTCCCCTCTCTTAATTGCCATTAAGCGATCCATAAGCTCAAGACCTTCAAAGGCATCTCTGGCGTAGCGAACGGTGCCGGGGAAATTATCAGCCAGGTCTTGCTCAACGAAAGCGCGAGTAAGTGCAGCGCCACCAAGAATGACAGGCCAACGTTGGGCAAGTTTTCGCGAGGTGATTTCCTCGAGATTTTCTTTCATGATCACTGTTCATTTGACGAGTAAACCACTCATGCCGATAACATCGACATTTTCCTTCTCGGCCTCTTCAATTATTGTATTTATCGTCTGCTTAATGCCGATGTTATGAACGCTATAACCATTATTTGAGAGAATGATGTCAACTAGGTTTTTCCCGATATCGTGAACATCACCTTTTACTGTTGCGAGGAGAATTTTACCTCTGCCTGAAGAATCAACTTTCTCCATCTTTGGTTCAAGATACGCCACTGCTTTTTTCATCACTTCAGCACTTTGCAGCACGAACGGAAGTTGCATTTCGCCTTTCCCAAACAATTCGCCTACCGTTTTCATGCCGTCTAAAAGCAGATTGTTGATGATATCCAGCGGTTTAATTCCTTCAGCAATGGCCAACTCGAGATCATCTTCGAGACCATTTCGTTCGCCATCAATGATTCGTTGCTTGAGTCTTTCGGTTAGAGGCAGAGCAGCCAGCTGTTCTGCTCGAGAATTTCTAGACGCAGCAACTTCTGCACCTTCAAAATGTGCGAGAAATTCTGAAAGAGGGTCATAAATAACATTTCCCGTGGTTGAATCGAACCTCCGTCGATCATAAATTAAATCAAGAGCCAATTCTCGAGAGCGCTCATCGATACGCGCAATTGGTGTGATCTTCGATGGGTGGATGATTGCTGAAGTTAATCCCGCAGCAACCGCCTCATGTAGGAATACTGAGTTTAGAACTATCCGAGCCGCTGCGTTAAGTCCAAATGAAACATTACTAACTCCCAAAACTGTTTGAACCTCAGGGAAGAGTTCGCGAATTTGTTTTATAGCCTCAAGAGTTTCAATTCCGTCTCTCCGAGTCTCTTCTTGACCAGTTGCTATCGGGAAAGTTAAAGCGTCAATCAAAATATCCGAGATGCGCATTCCCCAATTAGTAGTGAGATCCTTGATGAGACGAGAAGCTATTTTCACCTTCCATTCAGAGGTGCGAGCTTGCCCATCTTCATCGATAGTTAGTGCAACAACAGCCGCGCCGTGCTCCTTAACTAAAGGCATAATCCGCGAAAATCGAGAATCGGGACCATCGCCATCTTCATAATTCACAGAGTTGATGACGGCGCGCCCGCCTAGCCGCTCCAAACCAGCCTGAAGAACGGCCGGCTCAGTTGAATCCAGAACTATGGGAAGAGTCGAACTAGTTGCGAAGAGTTCGGCCAAGATACTCATATCTGCTACACCATCACGTCCAACATAATCCACGCAAAGATCGAGCATGTGCGCACCTTCGCGAATCTGCTCTTTACCGATTTCCAGGCACTCTTGCCAATTTTGTTCTAGCAAGGCCTCCCTGAATGCTTTCGAACCGTTGGCATTAGTTCTTTCACCGATTGCCATGTAAGCATTCTGCTGTCTAAATGAGGTGTGTTGATACAAAGATGAAGCGCCCGGATCATGGATTTGTTCTCGGTGCTTCTTTAGCGAGATGGGATTGTTTTCATCTTTAAACAACTTCACTACCTCTGCAAGATGATCCGGCGTAGTTCCGCAGCACCCACCGATAATGCTTAACCCGTAATCAAGCACGAATGTTTTAAGGCTTTGTGCCAATTCGATTGGCGAAAGCGGATAGTAGGCCCCGCCATCCTGCAGCACCGGTAAACCGGCGTTTGGCATGCATGAGATCAAAGCATCTGATGATTTGGAAAGTTGTCGCAAATGTTCGCTCATCTCCGCTGGCCCTGTTGCGCAATTAAGCCCAATGACATCGATACCTAGGGGTTCCAGCGCAGTTAATGCAGCGCCTATTTCACTTCCAAGTAACATGGTGCCGGTCGTCTCTACTGTTACTTGGGCAATGAGAAGCAGATCTTTCCCAGAACTTTCTAGAGCTTTTCGGCATCCATTTATAGCCGCTTTTGTTTGTAGAAGATCCTGCGAAGTTTCAACTAAGAGCGCATCAGCTCCGCCGTCAATAAGTCCGCGTGCGCATTCTTCATAAGCGTCACGCAATTTTGAATATGACGCATGTCCCAGCGTTGGCAACTTTGTTCCAGGTCCGATCGAACCAAATACCCACTTTGGCCCCGAACTAGAGAATTCATCACAGGCTTCGCGCGCCAGCTTGGCCCCAGCGAAGGCAAGTTCGTAGATGCGCTCTTCTATTCCATACTCCGCCAAATTTCCATAATTAGCGCCAAAGGTGTTGGTTTCAATGCCATCGACACCAACCTTGAGGTACGAGCGGTGGACCTCCTTGACCATCTCAGGTCTACTCACGTTAAGGATTTCATTGCAACCTTCATGGCCCTGAAAGTCATCGAGAGTGGGGTTTTGAGCCTGAAGCATTGTCCCCATTGCGCCATCGACGATAACTACCCGTTCTGTGAGGGTTTCGCGAAGGCTTTTCATTGGAGTAAGGGTACCTGCTCTACTGTATAACCATGGAGATCTACTCCCTACCCTCGCTGCGTGACCCAATTCTCATTGCTGCCTTTCAAGGCTGGAACGATGCGGGCGAAGCTGCATCCAAAGCAGTTGAGCATCTGCTATCGCTATGGCCATCTCAGTTGATTGGTGAGGTGGAATCTGAAGATTTCTACGATTATCAAGTAAATCGACCACAGATCTTTCTGGATGAGGAGGGTGAGCGAGAACTTTCCTGGCCAACAACAACAATTCACGCAGTTACTGTTCCGGATTACGATCGCGATTTACTCATAGTTACCGGAGTGGAACCATCAATGAGATGGCGCACCTTTGTTGGTGAGATTCTCTCCCTGGGAGAGGATCTCAATATTTCAATGGTTATCTCTTTGGGATCTTTACTTGCCGACGTGCCTCATACGCGACCTATCCCAGTTACCCTGTCGGCAGCAAATTCCGCTTTAGCTCGAAAGTTTGAAGTAGAAATGAGCCGCTACGAAGGGCCTACCGGAATACTTGGCGCAATTCAAGATGCTTGTAACGCCCGCGATATTGATTCGGTTTCATTATGGGCTGCAGTTCCACATTATGTTTCAGCGCCACCATGTCCTAAAGCGACACTTGCCTTGCTAAATCATCTCGAGGATTTGCTGCAAATCAATATCCCCGAAGGTGAACTTCCTGATGATGCGCGTGCCTGGGAACTTGGTGCAACACAGATTGCCCAAGAAGACAGCGAAATTTCTGAGTATGTGCAATCTCTTGAAGAATCAAAAGATGCTACTGAACTTCCTGAAGCTTCAGGTGAATCGATAGCACGTGAATTTGAACGATACTTGAGACATCGAGGTGAAGAAAGAAAATAGGTTGTGAATTAGAACGCAATACCTAAAACAGCATCGAGGAAACGTGACATTTGGCCAATCGCCGAAACTTTTAATGAATCTGATCCAGCGGAAGCGATTAACTCCACACGCTTCTTGGCCCAATCATCCAAAATAGTAAATGCTCGTGGGGTGTCAAGGTCATCACTGATTGCTTCAGAAATCGCTGTGATGGTTGGCTCAATCTCATCGCCATAAGGACTGGAAAAGGCGTTACGCCAGAGGTCAACTCGTTGCGAAGTGCTTGCCAGCAATTCATCGTTCCATTCCCGATCAGAACGATAATGTCCAGAAAGTAAGGCCACCCGGATGATGAGCGGGTCAATCCCATCGTTACGCATCGATGAAACAAATTTGAGGTTACCTCGGGACTTACTCATCTTTTCGCCGTTTAACCCGATCATCCCTGTGTGCACAAATCGTTTAGCGAAATCGACCCCGCGGAGAACTTTGCCTTCGGCTGCACACATTGCGTGGTGCGGAAAATGTAAATCGCTCCCCCCACCTTGAATGGAGATTGGGGCGCGAAGAAAACGGAGAGCAATCGCAGTGCATTCGATATGCCAGCCTGGTCTGCCGGGTCCGTAAGGCGAGGGCCATTCCGGTTCACCATCTCTTTTGGCGCGCCAGATTAAGCAATCGAGCGGATTTCGCTTGCCAGGTCGAAGTGGATCCCCACCGCGTTCTGCAAAAACCTGAAGTTTCTGGGCGTTTGATAGTTTCGTATAGGAGTCAAATGTTGAATCAGATGTTATGTCGAAATATAGATCTCCTTCAAGACTATAAACCGCACCTTTCTTTTCTAATTCGCTAATCGCTTCGATAACCCATGGGATAGTCTCAACTGCACCCATGTAGTGATCAGGCGGCAACACTCTGAGCGCCGTCATGTCATCTCTGATAAGGGATATTTGATTTTCCGCCAACATCTCCCACGAAACATTGTCGCGGGCAGCACGCTCGAGAAGAGGGTCATCAACGTCGGTGATATTTTGAATGTATTCGACGCTCTTTCCTGTGAACCTGGTATATCTATTGATTAGATCAAAAGCTAGATAAGTTGCAGCATGCCCTAGATGAGTAGCGTCATAGGGAGTAATTCCGCAAACGTACATGGAAACATGTTCTTCTGAGATCTCCTCTGTCTCAGAGGTCAGTGCATTGAATAATCTTAAATTTGGCGTCGAAAATTGCTGCTGCGGAGGAATGTACGTAGTCGGCCACGCTTTCACTCCTTCAGTCTATAGGTTTTCTGGGCTCCCGATCTTAAATGGGCGGCCAAGGAACGGCCGGCCAATCTTGAGGTGGATACGGAAATACACCCTCCGAAAGAAGCCTTTCTGCACGCATCAATGTTGCATTTAATTCGCCTTCATTCAAAAAATCCTTGACCTGCGAAGAGAAGGAAGTGAAATCTGTAATAATTTTTTTTATTTGTGAAAGCTCCAATTCATCAAGAGGCGAACCCATCCACTGCCATAAAACCGTCCGCAACTTATCTTCTTCATGAAAGCAGACGCCATGATCACAACCAAATAAGTATCCATCAACAGATGGCAAAAGGTGTCCTATTTTGCGATCCGTATTGTTTATGATCGCATCAAATAGGACAAACTTTCGCAAGCGAACGTCTTGGGATTGTGCCAATTCGATTACATCAATAGTTTCATCAATATTGATCCACTCTTGAACAGCCCCTTGACCGTAGGGACCATCGCGCAAAATGGTGTAGGGGACGATCCTAAATTGAGCAAACTCGCTAAATTTGTACGCAGATACCTCCCTTCCGGCGAGAGTGCCGTCTGGAAAATCCCATAGCGGTCTCTCCCCGGCGATTGGTTTATAGATGACATCAACTGATTCGCCATCCAGGTGTGCTTGCCCAAACAGCGTTGCGTTCGATGCATCGACTAGGCGACCGGCTATCGAAATTTCGCCTTCGTCAATTGCCCGCTTAGC
>VFQT010004672.1_pt1 | contig 11113 bp, 9 predicted proteins | sample 3512381 | NCBI WGS metagenome assembly VFQT01 (sample SAMN10412376, study PRJNA504923) | tailings metagenome | isolation source: Relicate 2 Philex TSF3 active mining site | place: Philippines: Tuba, Benguet | collected 2017-08-29 | reverse complement strand
GTGATTGCCACCGGATACGAGATTTTGCGCTATGTATACGCCAAAATGAACGACGCCGACCCTTTCCCACCAACACGTCCATCGGTGGCACCAGTGCCCCTGTTGCAAATGTTCCGCACCGTCATCACACGCTTGCGCCAACGGTGGCCAGCGTAGCAAGACAACCATGGCTTTGACGACATATCAACGATTCAACAATAATATACGATGAGAGCGCATATGATGTCGTTGTGGTGTACCTTTTTGATGCAGGCACCGCAGCTTCCGTGTCCGTTCTACGAGCCCCTCAAGCACGCTTTGACGTACAATCCACCGCACCAACCACCGGAAAGGACACATTGATGCACTACGAGCTATGGATGGTTGTTGGCGCCGTATTGGTCCTCATCAGTATTATTGCCACACGCACATCGCGCCGTTTTGGGGTGCCCGCGTTGCTGTTGTTCTTGGGCGTCGGCATGTTGGCCGGGTCTGATGGTCCCGGTGGCATCGCCTTTGCCGACTACCAGCTCGCCCAGCTCGTGGGCATTGTGGCACTGGCCTATATTTTGTTTTCGGGTGGACTGGACACCGACTGGCGCACCATTCGCCCCATCATCGGTCAAGGGATCGTACTCGCCAATGTGGGCGTCCTCATCAGCATGGGATTACTGGGCGGATTTAGCATGTGGATGCTCGGATTCGATTGGAAGACGGGGCTGTTGCTCGGTGCCATTATCTCGTCGACCGACGCCGCCGCCGTGTTTTCGGTCATGCGCGAACGTAGTGTCAATCTGACCAACAACCTTGAGCCCCTCATCGAGCTTGAATCTGGCTCCAACGACCCCATTGCCGTCTTTTTGACCACCGGGATGATTAGCCTCATCATGATGCCCGATCGTTCGTTGGGAGAGCTCATCCCACAGTTCATCTTGCAGATGTCGATTGGAGCGCTCGGTGGCTGGGCACTTGGCCACGGATTACGCTGGTTCATCAACCGTATCCAGTTGCAACAAGAGGGTTTGTATGTCGTGCTCACGCTGACCAGTACAATTTTCATCTACGCCCTGACTGCACTCCTCGGCGGCAACGGCTTCTTGGCCGTCTATTTGGCAGGCATCGTGGTCGGCAACCAAGACATTGTCCACAAGCGCAGCATTTTACAGTTCCACGACGGTATTGCGTGGTTAATGCAAATCGGCATGTTTTTGACACTCGGGTTACTGGTGTTCCCGTCGCAGCTCTGGCCAGTCGCGCCACTCGGCCTGGCGGTGGCGCTCTTCATGGTCATCGTGGCAAGGCCCGTGAGCGTGTTTATTTCGCTCTTTCCCTTTGGGCGCTCTCTACGCGAAATCGCCATGGTATCAATTGCGGGACTCCGGGGAGCGGTACCCATCGTGCTCGCCACCTTCCCGCTGCTCGCCGGAGTTCCCAATGCCATGCTCATCTTTAACATTGTTTTTTTCGCCGTGTTGATCTCGGTCTTGTTACAAGGGATGTCGATTGGCTGGGCGGCCAAATGGTTGCAGGTCAACGCCGATTACCCTACAGAAACCAACCAACACGTCTACGTGCCCGCCATTGATGCACGGTGTGAGATTGTGGCGACCGTGCTCCCGATTACTTCGCCACTCGTGGGGCAGAGCATCATCGACATCCAGCTGCCCCATGATGCGTTGGTGATTCAGATCCACCGCGCCAACCAGGTCATCATCCCCAACGGTGGCACGCGCCTCGAGGCCGGCGATCGTCTGATGCTCGTGGTCAGCCCAGATGCATGGCAGTCTCTCCAGCCGCGCTTATCTGACGCCCATCTCACACTCATCCCACCCGCATGATCCGTTCATACGGCTGCAGAGCCGCTGTACGCCCCTACGGCTTTGTCACCGTGGCGGTCATGTTCCAACGCAGGCGCGGGTCGCTTTCAATCAAATCGACCACCACCGTGTAGACGATGTCGCCCTGGCGATTGGTCCCAAGAGCCTGCACCTGGCGCACGGTGCCTGCGAGCATCACATCGGGCAAGGCATCGACCGTGACCTCCACCGCATCCCCGGCAGCCATGTGCACCACATCCAACTCACTCAAATCCTCGGTTTCGACGTGCCATGCACGGGCATCAAGCATCGTCACGGCCGCCGTACTAGGAGATACGACCTCGCCCACGCTGACCGCAATCGCGGCCACGTCGCCAGCAAACGGCGCCGTCAGTGTGGCCTGGTCGTAGTCGTACTTGGCCTGATCGAGTGCCACCTGGGCGGCATCGACTTCGCCCTTGAGGATGGCCACATCCACATCGCGTGGCGCGGCTGCCACCTGGGCGAGTTGCGCTTCGGCTTGCGCCACATCGGCCGCCGCCATGTCGAGCTGTGCCCCACGTGAGCTCCCCAACAGGCGGTTGAGGTTGGCTTCGGCGGCCGCGACCCGTGCTTGGGCCGCCGCTACCACCGCCGTATCCGGAGACACCACCTGATCGCGGCGGGCCTGGGCATCGCTGAGCGTGGCCTCCGCCGATTGCACACCACTGGCCTCGTTTTGCAGCGCCTGTTCATACGTCACCCGGGCTTTGGCCACGTTGGATTCGGCCACGCGCATCGCCGATTCGGCCTTTTGCATGGCGTCGTAGTAGTTGGCCTTTTGCGCATCACTCAGCTTCATCTTGGTCAAAAAGGGATCACGGTCGTTGTCGAGCACGTACTGCCAGTTTTCTTTGCTCGATTGATAGGTAATCTGGGCCTGGCTCAAGGCCTCCGTTGCCTGATCCATGGCCAATTTGGCGCTCGATTTGGCCGCCGACAGCGTCGTCTTTTGTTGCGCCAAATTCGCATCCGCCTGCTGTACTGCCGCATCCGCCACGGCCCGGGTATCGGCTTGCGGGTCGAGCACATTGGCTAGGGACTGCTTGGCCTGCGTCAGCTCGGCTTTCGCCGCCGTTATATCCGCATTCGACACGTTGGCGCTGACCTGCGTGGCCGCCGCTTTGGCCTTGCTCACTCCCGCTTCTGCCACGGCAATCGACTCCGTGGCCGCACCGGCCAACAGTTGGTCGTACTTGGCCTGCGCCCGATCGAGCGCAACTTGGGCTTGATCAACGCGCAGTTGCAATGCCACCCGATCGAGACGGATGAGCGCTTGGCCGGCCTGCACCGTGTCACCTTCATCCACCAAAATCTCAGCAACCCGCCCTGCCTGTAAAAAATTCAGCGTCGCATCTTGGGCGGGAAGCACCCGCCCATCGGCAACCACCTGGTGGGATACCGGGCTCGATACTGGGACCACGGGTGTCAACGCATCCGTGCTTGGCGTGTTGCCACACGCCACCAACAGGGCTGTGAGCCCAATCATTGCCTGCCAGTGCATCTTCATACGTTTATTTCCCTTCTGTATGCGTAATTTGACCATCTGTCACCAGCACGGCCCGACCCGCTCGCCGCGCCAAATCCATGTCGTGTGTTACCATCACCACCGTTTTTCCCTGTGTTGCCAGCTCTTGAAAGAGGCGAAAGATGGCATCGGCCGTGCGGCTGTCGAGATTACCTGTCGGCTCGTCGGCCATTAGCAGCGGCGGATCGTTGGCCAGCGCGCGCGCAATCGCCACGCGCTGTTGTTGCCCACCCGACAGCGCCGCCGGCAGTTTGTCGGCTTGCTCGCTGAGCTCCATTTGCTCGAGCAGTTGCAAAGCACGCGGGCGCCGCTCGTTCTCAAGGCCGTAATTGCAAAAATCCATGGGGAGCATCACATTTTCGGCCACCGTCAGTGTGGGCAAGAGTTGAAAGAACTGGAAAATGATGCCCAGGTTGCGCCCACGCCACTCAGCCAACGCATTCTCGTCGAGGTGCGTCAGCGCAGTACCAGCCACAATGACCTCGCCCGTGGTGGGGCGATCAATGCCCGTAATCATGTTCATCAGGGTTGATTTACCGCTGCCCGATTTGCCCACCACCGCCACGAATTCGCCCCGTGCCACCGTCAAATCAACCCCGCGCAAGGCGCGGTAGGGGCCAGCGGCAGTGGCGTATTCTTTGACCACCTGCCGGAGATCCACAATCGGTGTGGTCGCATCGTATGGAGGCACTACCGTGGGCGCTGGCACCCGTGATTTCCGCCTATCAAACATCATGGCACGCTCCTCGCATTCGCCTATTCATATGCCAGTACCTCGCGCACGGTCAAGCGCACGGCGTTGTTGGCGGGAATACGGCTGGCAATGACGGACACACTCAACACCACCACCAACCAGATCCAAATCGCAAACAGCGCATATGTCCACAGGAGCCCCGTCCCCAGCAAGTTTTTGCCGATGGCGTAGCTCATGAGCATGCTCATCGGTAGCGACATCAGCGTGCCCATCAACCACGCCAGGCCACCAATCACCACCCCTTCACTGACAATCACCTGCCGTACTGCGGCATCCGAAGCCCCAACCGCCCGCATAATGCCGATTTCGCGCGTGCGTTCGAGCACGTTCATGCTCATCGTACCCGTCAGGCCAATCGCTCCCACGCTGGCAATCACCACCGACAAAATCGACAACACCATGCTGAGCAAATTAAAGCGATCCGCCAAAATCGCACGGTCTTCGGTGCGCGTATGAATCAGGCGCACATCATACCCGGCCTCGGCGAGCTGTTGTTCGAGCATGCGGCTCATCTGCTGGTGGGTAGCAGCATCGTGCTGGGCTGTGCCCACGCGCAAGGTATCGGTGCGCCCCACCCCACCTGCCACCTGGGTGTAGCCGTCGATGGTCATATAGGCCAGGGCCGGATTGATTGGCGGCTGGAGTTCTTCGATGTAGCCCACAATGGTCACCGGCACCTCACGGTCGGCAATCTGCACCAGTACGCGCTGACCGACGGTGTAACTCGGCTCCTTGAGTGTGATATTGGTGCTGACCACGATGGCGTCGGTGTCGCCGGGTTGCAACCACCGCCCGGCCACCATGCGCGGGGCAAACATGGTGGTATCGGCCGGCATGGCGCGCATCACAATGCGCTCGCCCGTGCTGCCGTCGGCATGCACCGGGTAGATGGTGTCACGGAGCAGGCTTTCGACACTGACCACACCCGGCACTGCCAGCACATCCGGGGCCACTTTGGCCACACGATACGGCCGGCTCAGCTGCACTTCGACGTCGTAGCGTTGCGAGGCAATACTTGCATCGAGCGTCACAAACAACGACCCGCGCAACGTCATCGCCGAAATAAACACCGCGCCGCCTAGCGCCAAAGCCACCAAGGTGCGCATCAAACGACTGCGCTGGCGAAAGGTGTTGCGCAGAGCCAGGCGCGTCGGCCGACTCAACTGGGGCACCCGGGCAATCAGCCGATCAATGGGCGTCACCCCCAGCGGTGCCACACTGTCGCCCGCCAAGGCCTCACGCGCCGGCCGCGTGACCACGCGCTGAATGGCGCCCGTCGATGCCAGCACCGGCACGGCGATGGCGGCGATGACTTCGAGGAGCACCGCTTGCCACGGCATCTCGAAGTGCGTGATATCGACATTGAGCTGACTGCCAATGAACCGCTCGAGGCCGTACGAGCCCAGCATACTGGCCGGGATGGCCAGCACCAGTGCCAGCCCGCCAAATGCCACTGCCAGCCCGTAGTAGAGCTGACGAATTTGACTCACATTGGCCCCGATGGCCTTCATGATGCCGATTTGGCGCGTCTGCTGGGTCAAAATCGCGCTCATGGTGTTGATAATCAAAAACACACTAATCACCAGCACGAGCACCCCAAGCAACCCCAAAATAAACATCAACGTGGGCAAAATCACCTCGGCCGGGTGTTGCATGGGCGGATTGGGCACGTCGGTGTTGAGCACCTCACGCCCACTGCGCTTGACCACCTGCTCGACTGTACTCGCCACCGCCTGCACCGCCGCCACGTCGTAGCGATCGCCGCTACTCACAAACAACAGCTGATTAAAAGTGGTGGGCGCGCCCAGCCAGGCCAACGTGTCGGCATCGACATAGCCAAAGACCTGCCCCGAGATAATCGCCGGTGGCAAGCTGAGATCGTGCGTGGTGCCGACGACCGGCACCTGCCGCGCCGTCTGCCCGGGCACCTCAAGCGTAATCGTCTCGCCAATGTGTGCCTGTGCCTTGGCCAACGAAGCCCGCTCTATCAGAATGGTGTGCTTTTGCGGTGGCCAGACGCCCTGTGCAGGCCGCACCATGTTGACCGTGGTCACGCCGTCATCGGGCACAAGGTACAACACGGCATCTTGCCACTGCGCTGGCCCGATTTGGATGCGTGCCGCCACCGCCCGCCGCCCTTGTGCCGCCGTGACTTCGGGCAGATTGGCGACCGCATCGACCAAGCCATCGTCGAAACCAGTCGTTGTCACTACCCCGCTGGCCGGATTCGTGCCCACAAAGGCCGCCTTGAGCTCACGCTGGGTCACAATCAGCCCAGCAATGATTGACCCAAACGCAAAGATGCCAATGGCAATCGACAGCACCACCAACAGCGTGCGTGTCGGCTGATGCCGCACATCACGTAGGACCTTCTGCCAGCGTGGTGCTATCATGCGCGCCCCCCTTTCTCCGTGTGCTTGACGAGTCGTGTCAAACCATCTACACTAAACCGTATAGTTTACTTCTGCACACTCTACACTAAACGGTTTAGTTTTGCAAGTACAAATAACACGAGGCGTCATGAGTAGCACTGACATCCCACATATCACCAGTGAAAAACAGGGGCAGATTTTGGCGGCGGCCCGGCAATTATTTCTCACACACGGCTACAAACGCACCAGCATGGAGGCCATCAGAGCCCTGGCGGGGGTCTCCAAGCCGACGCTCTACACGCACTATGCCGACAAAGAAGAATTATTTGCGGCGGTCATCCGCACCTCGTTCGATGCGGCCGGCATCAGCATGTTGCCGACGCATTTTCACATCACAACGCGGGCCGAATTGCAGCAGGTGCTGATCGCACTGGCCACACAGGCCACCCGCACCATCATGACGCCCGAGTATTTGGCTCTGCTGCGCAACATTATCAGCGAGATGCCGCATTTCCCACAGCTCATCGATATTTTTCGCAACAACGGGCCAGTGCGCAGTCTGGCCATGGCCAGCCAACTCTTTCACCATGCCTATCACAACGGCGTCATCCACGTGGCAGACAGCCAGTTGGCGGCGCGCATGTTCATGGGGCCCATGATGACGTACATCTTCACCGATGGGCTGCTCCAAGCGGGCGATCCACAGCCACCGGCACCGACCATCATCGAGCAGCACGTAGATTTATTTCTCAACGCCGTAACGCCCCCAGCACAACCGGCGTAAACCGCATGCGTGGGGGCGTCACAGAGACACATCAGGCTACCACAAGCGCACAATCGCGGCCACGAGCACGGTCACCACAAAGCCCATGGCAATAGGCAAAAAGGTCGATACCGCCGTCCACTTGAGGCTTTTGGTCTCGTTCCAAATCGTCCAAATGGTCGTACTACACGGGTTGTGGAGCAGGCTGTAGAGCATCAAATTGACGGCAGTGAGTAGCGACCACCCACCCAAGCCCGTCAACGTGGCATAAACCATGTCATCGGAGAGCTCGAGCATCACGCCGTTTTGGGCCAGTGTCGATTTGCCGAGATTGAGCGTCAGCATCAAAATCGTCGGGATGATGATTTCATTGGCAGGGATGGCCACAATATAGGCCAGCAAAATCACGCCGTTCAGCCCCATCAGCCACCCCAGTGGCTCAAGCCAAGCCACCAGATGCGCCGCCACACTCATATCGGCCACCTGCACATTGCTGATGAGCCAAATGATGAGCCCGGCCGGCGCGGCCATCACCACCGCCCGCCACAACACGAGCAGCGTGCGATCGATGACCGACGTGGTAATCACGCGCCAAATCTGGGGCGGGCGGTAAGGCGGAAGTTCGAGGCTAAAGGCCGAGGCCTCACCTTTCAACCAACTGCGTGACAACCAAGCCGAGACAATCAGGGTGGTGAAAATGCCCAAAATAGTGACCGTCACCACACTGGCCGCCGCTACCAGGCTAGCCACCGCGGCTGGGGCCGTAGCGCCAATGAAAATCGTCCCCATCAGGATGAGTGTTGGCCAGCGCCCATTGCAGATGCTGAAATTATTGGTGATGATGGCAATCAAACGCTCACGCGGGCTGTCGATGATGCGCGTGCTAATCACGCCGGCCGCATTACAGCCCCAGCCCATCATCATCGACAACGATTGCTTGCCATGCGCACCAGCACGTTTGAACAACCGGTCCAAATTAAACGCCACGCGCGGCAAATACCCCAGATCCTCGAGCAACGTAAACAACGGGAAAAAAATCGCCATGGGCGGCAACATCACACTCACCACCCAGGCCGTGGCCATGTACATGCCGTCAATCAGCAGACCGCTCAACCACCACGGCGCCCCGAGTGCGGCCGCTCCTGTGTGGAACCAGGTATACACACTGCCGAGGAGCAACTCACCCAGCATGGCCGAGGGCACATTGGCACCGGCAATGGTCAACCAAAAAATCATCATCAGCATCAGGGTCATCATGGGGAAGCCCCAAGTGCGACTCGTCACCACTTGGTCGATGGCACGATCAAGCCGAAAGGCCGCCACCTGCCCATCACGGGTCACCACCCGATCACTGATGCCGGCAGCCGTAGCATACATGCTCTCACTAATATGGTCGTGGATGTCACCATCGATCTGGCTCCGCAACTTGGCAGCCTGCTGAAGCAAAGGGTCGGTCACCGGTGTGTTGCTCATGCCGACACCTCCTGGAGCATAATGGGCGCTACAGCCAGCCCCTTGCGCACATCGCCGAGCGTGCCATCGGCCACAGCCCGCATGATGCTGGCATCGCCCTCAAGCAGGCGCAACGCCACCCAACGCGCATTGGGCAGCTGGGGGAAGCGCGCCAAAATCTGCGGCTCGAGGGCGGCCACCGCTGCCTCGATGGCCGGATCTGCGAGTGGCAACACGTAGGGTTTGGTCTGATACGCCCCACTCGCCACCTGCGCCACCATGCTCAGGAGTTCTGCCACACCCTCGCCCTGCCGCGCCGCCATGGGCACCACGGGCACGCCCAGATCGCGCGACAAGCGGCGTACGTCAACTGCAATGCCGTGCCGATTGGCTTCATCCATCAGATTGACCGCCACCACTACCCGCTCCGTAATCGCCAAAATCTGCAATACCAGGCTGAGATTGCGCTCAAGCCGCGTGGCATCGGTGACCACAATCGTGGCATCGGGCTGGCCAAAGAGCACGAAATCGCGCGCCACTTCTTCGTCGACACTCGTCGACAACAACGAATACGTGCCCGGCAAATCGACCAAGCGGTACTGCGCCCCCTGGTAGGTGTAGCCGCCCTCGGCGCGCACCACCGTCTTGCCCGACCAATTGCCCGTGTGCTGGCGCAAGCCGGTCAGCGTGTTGAAAATGGTACTTTTACCCGTATTGGGGTTACCTGCCAACGCAATCGTATAATCCCAACGGCTAATCTGATTTCCTAATTTGCGCACCGTCGCCGTATTGGCAACTGGGCAAGTGGCACAAGCTGTTGCATCGTGTGTCTTGGTCATTGAGCACCTCCCATGGGGTTCTCGACATGCGTTACGTCAATTTGGCACGCCTGCTCGACACGCAAGGCAATCAGGGCATCGCGTACGCGATACGCCGTGGGATCGCCGAGTGGACTGCGCGTTTCCACCTGCACTACCGTGCCTGGCGTCAGCCCCAAATCATACAGGCGCCGTCGCTCAGCACCCTGGTTGTGAATTGTAATAATGCGTACATGCGCCCCAAGTGGTGCATCTGCAAGTGTGTGTATTGCGGTGTTCATCAATATTTTCCTCGACAAAAACTAATTTTTAGCCTTGCCTAAATCTAGTATACATGATTTTTCATATGATGCAATAGGCACCAGCGATTATGTATGCGTGCGACGCACCACTTCGGCGAAATAGCGCGCCCCAGTCATGAGAATCTCGTCGTTGAAGCGGTAGCCGGCGTTGTGCAGCGGCAAGCCATCGACGCCGTTGCCAATAAACAAAAAGTTGCCGGGCACCTGCGTCAAAAACAGCCCAAAATCTTCGGAGCCCATCAGCGGCGCCACATCGGCAAGCACGGGCAGATCGGCCACGGCTTGGGCGGCCGCAATCGCTGTGTCGAGGTGCGACACCGGGTTCACGGTGGGGGCAAATTCGTGCGTATACTGCACCTCGGCGGTGGCACCATGAGCCGCACAAATGCCGGCGCACAGGGCACGCATGCGTTGCTCGAGCAGCTGCTGTACGGCCGGGCTATAACTGCGCGTGTCGCCTTTGATGACGACGGTCGAGGGGATGGCGTTGCGGATGCCATCGGTGATGAATTCGGTGCACGACACCACGGCCGGCGTCTGTGGATCCACACTCCGCGCCACGATGGTCTGCAGGGCCAGTACGATTTCGGCACCAATCACCAGCGGGTCAATCACGCGGTGGGGCGACGAGGCGTGCCCGCCGCGGCCATGAATGGTAATCACGAAATTGTCTTCGCTGGCCATGATGCCGCCGGCGCGGGTGGCAAACTGCCCTGCCGGCAGACCGGGCATGTTGTGCATGCCGTAGATGGCATCCATGGGGAAGCGCGTCAGCATGCCGTCGTCGAGCATGGCTTTGGCGCCGTGGCCGTGTTCTTCGTCGGGTTGGAACACAAAGTAGACCGTGCCCGTCACCTGCGGATCGTTGCGGAGCAAGGCGGCCGCTCCCAGCAGCATGGCCATGTGCCCGTCGTGGCCACAGGCGTGCATAAAGCCGGGGTGCTGCGAGGCAAAGGGCACATCCGCCGTCTCGGTCATGGCCAGAGCATCGAGCTCGGCACGCAAGCCCACGCGCGGGCCCGGACGGCCGGTCTCGAGCACGCCGATGACGCCTGTGCCGCCGATGCCCGTATGCACGACCAAGCCGAGCTCGCCCAGCACACCTGCCACATAGGCGGCCGTCCGGTGTTCGTTGAAATCACATTCGGGGATGCGGTGCAGCGCCTGGCGCCATTCGGTCATCATATTCGATACATTCATCATAAGGCTCTCCGTATCACTTAGCATGCGATCATACACTTCACCGTTGATTCGGTATTATCACCCTTTTTACCAATAGGAAAGCCGAT